>Ga0209010_1000475_pt1 | contig 12798 bp, 9 predicted proteins | sample BlaSpr_A8_OM1_O3_FD_187985 | JGI IMG/M metagenome (GOLD analysis project Ga0209010, IMG submission 187985) | Forest soil microbial communities from Thunder Bay, Ontario, Canada - Black Spruce, Ontario site 2_A8_OM1_O3 (SPAdes) (version 2) | ecosystem: Environmental > Terrestrial > Soil > Boreal... | reverse complement strand
AATTGCTAATGTGAGGAGCGATCAATAGACTTGCAGAGAGCGGAAATCAGGAGCGTGGTTGCGGTCCCTTCCTCGTCCATGAACGCCGTTTGGCGCACAATTCGCAATTACATTCTGTGGTCGTATGAGCGGGGAACGCTGCATTACGACATTATGGTGACGATCATTCTGATCTTCATCTTCTTCTCGCCGTATTGGATCAACTTCAACGACAAACCCAAGCCGCGCATTGCGCATCCGACCGATGTAGTGGTTGCGCCCGATGCGCAGGGGCGATTGCTCTATCAGATTGATGCGGCGGCGATTGCGGCGGGGGACGATTCGGCGGTGCGGGCGCAATTGCTGCACGTGATCGAGCCGATCTCGGGTCATGTTTCCATCGTCAGTTATGAAGCGGTGATGGACCACGGCAGTCACGTGCAGAGCTACAAGGTTCTGGTGCAGAGGCAATAGCTGGTTTGAATGGGTCGCTGCTTAAATTCGCCAGTTGGAGCTTTTAACCGCGAAGTGCGCCAAGGATTCGCGAAGGTCTCGAAGAAAGGCAATTGAACTGGGCCGCTACTTTCGAGTGGATGCATTTGAGAGCGTGAGATGAGAGCCTGGCTTTTCATTACCGTTGCGGTCGCTGCGCTGTGCGGGCCTCTTCCTCAGAAGCCGGCGGACGCTGGCCGCCTTGACGCGGTCCTCAAGAAAATGGATACCGCCGCTGCGGGGTTCCACAGCACGCAGGCCGATTTTGAGTGGGATCAATATCAGAAAGTGGTCGACGAGACCGACGTGCAGAAGGGCACGATTTATTTTCGCCGCTCGGGGCAGCAGATCGAGATGATGGCGCACGTGAAGGACCCGGACCAAAGGTATGTGCTCTACAAAGACGGCAAGGTTCAGGTGTATCAACCCAAAATCGAGCAGCTCATTGTTCATGATTTAGGAAATAATCGCGGCGATCTTGAGCCCTATCTGGTGTTGGGCTTCGGTGGCAGCGGTCAGGATTTGACCAAGACGTTCAACGTCACATATGACGGCGACGAGACCGTTGGCGGCATCGCCACAGGAAGGCTCGTGCTTGTTCCCAAATCGGAAAAAGTAAAGAATACCTTCGCCCAGATCATTTTGTGGATCGACTTGGCGCGCGGCATTTCAGTGCAGCAGAAATTCTTTACCCCGCAGCAGGATTCCCGTCTGGTTAAGTACTCCAACATCCGGAACGAGAAGATCGGGAACGACGTTTTCCAGCTCAAGACCACGGGAAAGACGCAAACAATCACGCATTGAAGGCTAAGTTGTTGAATCTAAACAGCAAGAAGATGGGATGAGATTTCCGTCTGGGGCGCTATACTGGCCTTTAAGCTTTTTTGGAATCATACATGGCCAAGGTCTTCACCATTACCGCCCCTCCCAAATTGGGAACCCGCTGTAGAGAACGCACCGCCGACCCCCGTTATGTGGATGGACAACGCCTGTTGGTGGAGGCCATGAAGTATCTGGCCCAAGCCGATCCGGTGAAAAACCGTCCCGCAATTGAACTTTTATCCGAACACGTGCGCACCCGTTTTCGGATGAGCGACTCGCCGCTGGGCTAGAGACCTTCGTCTCTACGACGGTAGTTGCTTAGCCCGCCGGATTCCTCGCCCGCTGGTGAAAACGCGGGGCTTGGGAATGACTTCTTTCATTAATATCTTTCGTTCTCATCATTCGTCCTGCCAGAAACCCGGTGGACTTCGTCAGAACGAAATTCTGCCGGCTAGCTGGATGATGCGCGGATCGAAGGTCGAAGTGATTTGTCCGAATAGCCCACTGTTCGGATTGGTGCCTCCTGCGCCGCCGCTGAAGAGTCCATTGCCGCTATTGATGATGCCGGGGTTGGTGAAATTCGCGTGATTGAAGATGTTGAAGAATTCCGCGCGAAGTTCAAGATGCACGTGCTCGGTGATTGCGGTGGTTTTCGAAAAGGCAAGGTCGAAGTCGACGTAGTCCGGTCCGCGAAAATAATTACGTGGTAACGATCCATACGTGGCGAGGGAAGGATCGGCCACGACTTGATCGTCGGTGGGAAACATTCCTGGGCCGGGCGTGCATGTATCGTCGCCGCATTGTGCGTTGCTCAGGCTGTTGGGGTTGAAGTAATAATTGCCGGAGAGGCCGTTAATCGTCTGGGCCTTGCGCGGGTTGAGTGTGTTGAGGGGACCGACGATGTTGGCGTGAATATTGGTCGGATCGCCTGCGCCGGAAGGCCCTTCCGCGTTATAGGTGAAGCGCTCACCCAGATTTGCGAACACATCGAAAGGCTGTCCGGAACGCCAGGTGACAATCGGGAACAGGCTCCAGCCCCTGGTCAGGCGCCGGGGGCCGGAATCCCAAAGGTGGTCGAAGGGAAGATCCCAGCCGCCGCTGAAGGTGATGCGATTGCGAACGTCCTGGTCGCTTGAGGCGCGGAACAGGTCGGGTTGATAGGAGGGCGTCGTGCTGTTTCTCTGGCGAAATCCGGAGGCATTGTCAATGCTGTGACCCAACGTATAGGCGAGCGTAAAGTAAGTTCGGCCAATGTATTTCGAATCCACCAGTTGCCGGGTCAGGCTGGCCTGCAAGCTGTTGTAAATTGCGTTGCTGACGTTTTTGAACTCGGGAGCGGAACCGAAGCTGCACGTGCCAGTGGCAAACGATGTGCTATTTCCCGAGTCATCCGGACACGAACTGTCCCCCGCACCAAGATTCAAAATTCTGTCCGTGGTGCCTAACACGAACGGATTGACATCGATCAGCGAAGTCAAGCCATGCGAGATATTTCCGACGTAACTGATTTCCAGCGTGGTGCTCGCGGCCAGTTCATGCTGAAGACTCAGGTTGTACTGATAGGTGATCGGAGTCTTCAAATGCGGGTCCACGAAATAGACGCTGCCGCCGCTGTTGATGGGCAGGAATCCAGCATCAGCGAAATTAAGATTTGACGGAGGTTTGTGCGATGGAAAGGGATCGGGAACACCGGCGGAGCCGAATGGGTCGGTTAAGTAGGTCGATGGGCCGTTGATTGCGTATGTGGGGAAATTCATTCCCACGCTGGAAAAGAATGGCGGCTGGCCGTTGAACTGTAAATTGTCTTCGCCTTTGAGGATGTCGTAGAACATGCCAAACCCGCCGCGGATGCTGGTTTTGGCGTCCCCACGGGGATCCCACGCGAAACCCGCGCGCGGCGCCCAATTTGTACGGTCGGGGAAATTTGCTCCGACGGGCGCGCCATGGTCTCCGGGAAACACCATGCCCGTCGGTGCGCCGGTGAAGACGGTGGACTGGAGGCCGGGAACGAGCGAGAAAGAACGGCCCTGGGTATCCAATTTCGGGGAGTTGTATTCGTACCGAGCGCCCAGATTCAATGTCAGGCGTCTGGTGACGCGCCACTCGTCCTGCGCAAAACCGTAGTAGGACTTGCTGCGGATGTTGGATGGGGCGTGGGGATACTGAAAGTATTGTGACGGAATACCGAGAACAAAGTCCGCGAGAGAATTATCCGTGCCTGCGCCGCCGGCGAAATAATCGAATTCGCCGTTAACGTAGTAGTCGTAGATGGTATTGTCGCGGTAAGCGGAAATGCCAGCACCAAACTTCCAATTGTGCTTTCCGTGGACGTAGGTCAACGCGTCCGAGAAACCAAATGTCGTATCCACCAAGTTGGTGGGACCCTGTTCGCTAAATCCGACCAGGAAACCGTTGTCGAACCATAGATTCGGCGGCCCTTGCGGATCGTCCTGGTGGATTCCGATTCCGAGTTGCGTAGCCACGGGCAGCTTTACTCCCGGTTTATCTTGCAGGTCGTTGTTTCTCTGCAAGAACAGGCGGAACTCGTTCAGGATATTGGGAGTGAACGTGTGCGTGTAGGCCGCGTTCGAATAGTAGCTATTGACTTGCGAAGTGTTGGGCGTGCCCGGCACAGTAGCAAACTGAAACGGATTCAACTGCGGATTGCGGAAGCCGCCGAGGGTGACGCTCAGTCTGTCTTTATCTGTAAACAAGAAATCGTATTTCATGGTGAGTTCGTTGCGGTTGTCGGTGTGCGAGCCCTGATAATCCGCTTCGCCGTTTGGATTGGTGGGAATCAGGCCGAGCTTGATGTACTCGGTGGTAGTCGGATCTATTTTCGTTGGGTCGATGATGGCCTGCGCGGCAAGGGCAGGATTCGACTGAAAATAAGTGTTAGGAGTTGCGCCGCACGAGGATCCATCGGGGAGCGGGTTTCCGTTGTCGTCGAAGGCGTTTTCGTTTAAGCCGCTCAGGAAGCACGCCACACCCGGATCGGGTCCGTTGGGGTCGACGCCGGTCGATCCCGCATGCGAGAAGTCTCCGTTAAGCTCGGCCGGAGTATAGACGGTGTTTTCTCCCGTGGCTTGTTGTTGAGAAAGCTTTTGGCCCTGATAGCCAATGAAGAAAAAGAAGCGATCTTTTCCGTTCACCACTCCGGGAATCCTGATTGGTCCGCCGAGCGTCGCTCCGTATTGGTTGCGCTTCAGGACATCGCGGGGAAGGCCGTTGACAATATTGAAGTAAGAGTTCGCATTGAAGTCATCGTTGCGCAAAAACTCAAAGGCGCTCCCGTGCCAATTATTGGTTCCGGACTTGGTGACGACGCTGATCACACCGCCGCCGTTGCGTCCATATTCCGCCGAATAGTTGCTTTCGAGGATGTGGAATTCCGCGATGGTGTCCGGGTTGGGATTGAACACGACGCCGTTATCCAGCAGATTGTTATTCAGTCCGCCATCCAACAGAAAGGTAACCGAATCGCTGCGTCCGCCGGCGATGCTGTAACTGCCCGCCGCGCTGGAATCGCCGTTGGTTTCGGTAACGCCCGGTTGAAGTAGCGCCAGGTCCAGAACGTTTCTGCCGTTCAGCGGCGCGCGCTGAATGGTTTCCCCTGCGACGGTGTTGCCTACAGTATCGCTGCTGGTTTCGACGCTCGCGGCTTGGTCGCTCACGTCGACAATGTCGCTGCGCTGGCCGACGACCAGCTTGGCATCCAGGCGCAACGATTGATTAATTTGCAAAGCCTGATGCTCGAAAACCTGCTCGCGGAAACCATCTTTGTCGATCGCCACGTGGTAGGCGCCGATAGGGAGGGAAAGCACCTGGTAGAAGCCAGCGCTGTCGGTGACAGTTGTGGAAGAAATCTGCGTGCCCTCGTTGGTCACCGTTACTTTTACTTCGGGCACCAGGGCCCCGCTCTGGTCTGTGACCTTTCCCAGTATTCGTCCAGTCGCATCCTGAGCGTGGAGCGACGGAATGGAAACGAGTATGACTACCGTTAAAGCGACCGCCGCGATCGAACGCACAACCGCAATTAGTGCAAAACGCATGGAGAAGCTCCTTGTACGGTTAAGCCACTGCATTGACTTTATGTTGTTGGCTAATCTTTATACCCAGGAATGGAAATCGAAAACGGCACCTGGGAGCCTGTTGGGGCGCTATTGTGCAACTTTAAGGGTGCGATGTTCAAGTCGAATCTTTGATTTCGCTCGATTGATGAAACGATTGAATGGCCGCCGATTTGGTGCGTTCGGCCGGGACTGAGGGTTAACATTACAGCGAAACAACACGAGCAGACTTTCTTTTGCGTATCGCTATGCCCTGTGTAAACTACTTTCGCAATGCGATCTTGCTTCCGATGTCCTGCCGCGCGGCTTCTGGTTGTGATCGTTGGGCTGGCCATGGCTATGGGCGTTCCGGCCGTTGGCTTTGCATCCGCCTACAATGGGCGCCCCAAGCTGATCGTGGTGATTGTCATCGACCAGTTCCGGGGGGATTATCTCGAACGGTATCGCGAACAGTTTGGCGATGCGGGCTTTCGTCTGCTGATGGATCACGGAGCGTATTTTTCGGACTGCAACTACGATTACGCCAACACACGCACCGCTCCGGGCCACGCGACGCTGTTTACAGGGGCTTACAGCAATGGACACGGCATTGTTGCCAATGACTGGTGGGACTTCAAGGCCGGGCATTCGGTCGCGTTTGTGGAGGATGAGAACACGAAGGTTGTCGGTGTGCCGGGAGTCAAGGTGGGTGCGTCTCCACACAATCTTTTGGCCGACACTCTTGGCGATGAGATGAAACTGGCCACGCAGGGCAAGTCGCGGGTGTTTGCCGTGTCGTTGAAGGATCGTGCGGCGGTTCTGCCCGGCGGGTTCGCGGCCGATGCGGCTTATTGGATGGAGCCGAAGAGCGGCGCGTGGATTACATCCACTTATTACAGAAACGATCTGCCGAAGTGGGCGCAGGACTTTAACGGCGGTAACCGTGCGGCGAAGTATTGGGACCGCGACTGGCGCGACTCGGAGGGGAAAACGCTGCGTTCGACGGCGCACCGCAAGAGCAAAGACGGGAGCGATGCGGGCTTCTACGAGGTCGTGGGGGCAACGCCGCTTGCCGATGAGTATGAGTTCGAGTTTGCCAAAGAACTGATGGTCTACGAAAATGTGGGACGCGGGCCAGCCACCGATTTGCTTTCGATCAGTCTTTCTGCGAACGACATTCTGGGTCACCAGGTTGGGCCCGATTCGCCGGAGATGGCCGAGATGGCGCTGGCTTTGGACCGGGAACTTGCCGACTTCTTTAATTTTCTGGGACATCAGATTGGGCTGGCCAATGTGTGGATTGCGCTCTCCGCGGATCACGGAGTTTCGGCTTTGCCGGAGGCCGCGAAGAAGCTGCGCATTCCCGCGGCGAATCTAGACTCTGCGAAACTTAATGAGGAGATCAATGCGGGGCTGACGGCGAAGTTTTCTCCGGGGCATGCGGCGAACTTCGTCAAGCTTGAATATCCCTTGGTGTGGTTGAACAATGACGCGTTCGCGGCGCTGCACGTGAAGGAAAAAGATGCCGAAGCGGCGGTAGGCGAAAGTCTGAAAGTGCCCGGCTTTCATGGCTTTTATACCAAGTCTCAGTTGGCCGCAGACGAAATTCCGAACACCCCGCTGGGAAATAAATACCGGAACAGTTATTCTCCCGAAGGAAGCTGGTATGTGATGGGGATTCCGGATATCTACACGGTTGGGTCGGCGAAAGGCACGGATCATGCGACGCCTTATTCGTACGATACGCATGTGCCGCTGCTGCTTTATGGATTGCCATTTCAAGCGGGGACTTACCGCAAGCCGTCGCAACCGGTGGACCTCGCGCCCACACTGGCGTCGCTGCTGGGCATCAACGCTCCCACGCATTCCGTAGGCCGCGTTCTGACGGAGGCGCTCGCGCCTCACCACACGCCGAATCCGGCCGCGAGCCAGCCATGACTATGAACTCCTCGGGCCAAAATTCTGCGCCGGATTTAAGCGTGAGCTTCGCCGGTATTGAGTTGAAGAATCCGGTCATTGCGGCCAGTGGGACGTTCGGTTACGGCGTGGAATTTGAGGATGTGGTACATCTGAGCAAGCTTGGCGGGTTCGTCGTGAAAGGGCTTTCGCGTGAACCGATGACGGGGAATCCTCCGCCGCGGCTGTGGGAGACGGCGGCGGGGATGCTCAATGCCATTGGGTTGCAGAACATTGGCGCGCAGGCGTTTCTCGATGAAAAATTGCCGCGGCTGCGGCAGTTGAAGAATGTTGTAGTCTTCGCCAATGTGTTTGGCTATTCGCGCGAAGACTATGAGCGAACCGTTCATATTCTCAATGACGGCGAAGGCATTGCGGCTTATGAGCTGAATGTTTCCTGCCCGAATACCGCTCATGGCGGGCTGCAATTTGGCAGCGATCCGCGGTCGCTGGATGAAGTGGTGACCCTGGTGCGGCGGATTGCGCAGCGGCCGCTGATTGTGAAGCTTTCGCCGAACGTCACCAGCATTGCGCAGATGGCTTATGTGGCGCAGGAAGCAGGCGCGGATGCGCTGTCGCTGGTGAATACTTTTGTTGCAATGGCGATTGATCCAGAAACACGCAAGCCGCGCATCGCCAACGTTACTGCCGGACTTTCGGGGCCCGCGATTAAGCCGATCGCTTTGCGGATGGTTTATGACGCTGCGCATGCGGTGAGAATTCCGGTGATTGGCATGGGCGGAATTTCCAAGGCTGCTGATGTGGTTGAGTTTATGCTCGCGGGCGCCGCGGCGGTGCAGATCGGCACGGCCAGCTATTGGGATCCGTGCGCCACGGAAAAAATTGTGGATGAGTTGCAGACGTGGTGCGCGGATCACCGGATTCCGCGGCTGGCTGAGCTTACCGGAGGGATGCAGTTGGAATGAAGCGGCAGGACGCCATCGAAATCTATTCAACCCCTTAACGGCCGCGAACGTACCAGATCGATCCGGGAGACTTGAAGTTTTGGCCTTCGCCCCAGGCGGCATGGCTCATTCCCTGGGCGTCGATGGTGAGTCCGAAATAGTCGCCGAAGGGGAAGCGGAAGCCATTTTGCAGGATGTAATCGTAGCCGCGGGCGGGGCCGGAGAGTTGGTTCTCGTTAGACCAGGTTGCGCCGCCGTTGGTTGAGGTGCGGTAGAAGGTATTCCACAGGCGGTGTCCGGCCGGGTCGGTAGCGCGCGCGTCCATCCATGCGACGCGAACGTCGCCGCCGTCACCTGCGGTGATTGCAGGGAAGCAGTGTTCCACGGTGGGCGGCGCTGTTGATACATCGGTTCGGGCGGTCCAGCTTGCTCCTGCCGTGGTCGAGGAAGAAAAATAGATACGCTCGGCGCCGCCGTTGACGCTGCCGGAGTTCCACAGCGTATAGATTGTGCCTGCGCTGTCAGAGGTCAAAGCGATCTGCGCCCCGAGAAATCCGGTCTCGCAGCCTTCGGCTTCGCAATCTGGCGGCGCACCGGAAACATCCAGCAGAGTGTTGGACCAAGTGCGTCCGCCATCGACGGAGCGGCTGACGTAAACGCTGACGGGGCGAGTTTCGATGTCGCGCTGCGCGTAGGCGGTCCATCCGAAGAAAACGTTGCTGGCGGCATCGACGGTTGCGCCACCGCCGAGAGACGATCCCGGTTCAGCATTCGGATTCACGATGGATCGGGTGAACGTCTGGCCTGCGTCGTGCGAGGCCGCAACGTAGAAATTCTCGTCGTGATTGAAGCCTACGTAAACATCGGCTCCGCGAACTGCCAACACCGGCTTGTCGGCATCGTCATCTGAGTGCTCCGCGACGGAGAACGACCAACTGCGGCCGAAATCCTGCGACCGAGCCACGACGATGTCTCGCTTGTTGTTCTGCAACCAGGAAGCGTAAAGAGTCTGGCGGTCGGCGGGATCGACGACGATTTGCGGGTCGAACTGGCCGGTTGGAAGCTGAAGCAATGCGCGCGAAGGCTCCCACGAAATTCCGTTGTCGTTGCTGGTGGAAAGTACGATGGTCGGAGCAGTACACACGCGGCATCCGGATACCGGGCCATATTGCGGGTACAGAATATAGATGTGGCCGCGGCCATCGGCAGTGATCGCGGGCTCCCACTGATCGCCGATGCTGAAGCCCACGCGCTTTTGCGGAGTGAAACCCAGGGTTCGCGAGGCGGGACGAAGCGCAGGAGTACCGGCCGCTTGCGCGGCAGCGAAGGGAATGGTGGCAAGAGCAAGAACGATGAGCAGAAAAAGTGCAAGCTTCTGCACGCAAAGCTGCAAATAAGTCCGCTCAGCCTTGCCAAGGCTGGTTGAAAATTCCACAGAACCTCGTCACAACGACAACAGCAGAACCTGGACAACAACAACGCTAACCGGACTTTATCGTGAAATCCGCCTTACCGTCAATTGCCCATATAGGCCAGTCGGGGAGGTCTGTTACTATCTACCGTTCTCCAGTTCACGGGCGTCCGAAAGTCCGGAAAGGACGAAAAAAACTTGATCGTTGGAGTGCTAAAAGAGAGCTATCCGGGAGAGCGGCGGGTGGCGCTGGTTCCGGCAGTAGTTGCCATCCTGGCCAAGGCTGGCCTGGAAGTCATTATTGAGAGTGGCGCCGGGGATCAGGCGGGATATGCCGACGCCACGTACGTCGATAAAGGGGCGAAGATCGCCGACCGCGCGGCCGTGTTTGCGGCGGCCGATGTTGTGGTTCAGGTTCTGGCCTACGGTTCCAATGATGCGACGGGGAAGGCCGATCTGCCACTTTTGCGGCGGGGCCAGGTTTTGATCGGCTTCCTGCGGCCGTTTGGATCGGCGGAGGTGGTACAGGAAATCGCGGCGGCGGGTGTGACTTCGTTCTCCGTGGAACTCGTGCCGCGAACCACGCGGGCACAGAGCATGGACGCGTTGTCGTCGATGGGAACCATTTGCGGCTATAAGGCGGTGCTGATTGCAGCCGAGACTTCGCCTCGCGTCTTTCCCATGTTGACCACCGCGGCGGGGACGATCACTCCGGCGCGGGTATTTGTGATTGGGGCGGGAGTTGCAGGGCTTCAGGCGATCGCTACGGCTCGACGGTTGGGTGCGGTGTCTTCCGCTTACGATATGCGTCCGGCGGCGAAGGAGCAGGTACAGAGCCTGGGCGGACGATTTGTCGAGCTGCCGATTGAGGCGCAGAATGCTCAGGATGCCCGCGGTTACGGCACCGTGCAGGACGAGAATTTTTATGCGCGGCAGCGCGAGTTATTGACGCGGGTCGTCGCGGAAAGTGATGTGGTGATTACGGCGGCGGTAATTCCGGGAAAGAAGTCGCCGGTGTTGATTACGGCGGAAATGGTGAAGAGGATGGCGCCGGGTTCGGTGATTGTCGATCTGGCTTCTGAGCGCGGCGGGAATTGCGAGCTCACGCGAACGGGTGAGACAGTGCAGGCTCACGGCGTAACGATCATAGGCGCGATTAATCTGGCCAGCAGCGTGCCTTATCACGCGAGCCAGATGTATGCGCGGAACATCTCGACATTTTTGTTGTACATGGTGAAAGAGGGCAAGCTGCAACTGAATACGCAGGACGAAATTATTCGCGAGACCATGGTGACGCGCGATGGGGAAGTGGTGAATGCGCGGGTGCGGGAGTTTTTCAAGATGCCGGAGTTGGTGGCAAAGTAGCGCTTGTCATCCTGACCGGAGTGTGGAATTCACGAGGTGAATTCCATGCGGAGTCGATAATGTGCGAAAGGTGACAAGTTACATCTGACGACTGGAGTGCCATGGGTTCCAACTTAATCGACGCGCTGTTTGTGTTCATGCTGGCGGCTTTCATTGGATTTGAAGTCATCCGTCATGTATCGCCGTTGCTGCACACGCCGCTCATGTCTTTGACCAACGCTCTCGACGCCATTGCGGTTGTTGGGGCGATTGTTCTGGTCGGGGAGCGCAAGAGCCAATTTGCAACCGTGCTCGGCGTGATTGCAATCGTCGCTGCCACCAGCAATGTTGTCGGAGGATTCGTCATCACCGACCGCATGTTGAAGATGTTCAAGACCAGCCGTGCCATTAAGAAATAACCCTGAAGAAATAGCCCGCGAAGAAATAACCACATGACCGAGTTCGCCGGAAGCCAGCACATCATCGAGATCATTTACCTGATCGCCAGCGCGTTGTTTATTTTGTCGCTGAAGTGGATGAGTTCGCCGGCGACGGCGCGTCACGGTATCTGGGCGGGCGAAATCGGCATGGTGCTGGCCATTGGCGGCACGCTGCTGCGCCACGGCATTGTCGATTGGAAGTGGATCATCATTGCGCTGGTGCTGGGCACGGGCATCGGCATTCCGCTGGGCATGGTGCAGATGACGGCGGTGCCGCAGCGGACCGCGCTGAGCCACGCTTTTGGCGCGCTGTGCGTCACGCTGGTGGGCACGGCCGAGTTTTATCTGCGGACGCCCAACGTGCCCAAGTTCATGATGTCGGTACTGTCGATGGAAGTGATTCTGGGTGGGCTGACCTTTACCGGCAGCTTGATGGCGGCGGGAAAGTTGCAAGAGATTCTGCCGCAGCGGCCCATTACTTATAAGGGACAGAACCTCGTCAATTTTTTGCTCTTTGCGGGGGCTGTTGGAAGTTCGGTTTACCTTGTGCTGCATCCCGAGGCGAGGCAACTCTTTCCGTTGGTCATAGGCATCTCGCTGATTTTCGGTGTGTTGCTGGTGATTCCCATCGGCGGCGCGGATATGCCGACGGTGATTTCACTTTTAAATTCATACGCTGGCTTGTCAGCGGCGGCGATGGGATTTGTGCTGGATTCGAAGTTACTGATTATCGCGGGCGCGCTGGACGGATCGTCGGGGTTGATTCTTTCCGTCATCATGTCGAAGGCGATGAACCGGTCGTTTACCAACGTCCTGTTCGGAGCGTTTGGCCAGGTGCAGGCTTCCGCGGCTGGCGGACAGGAAGCCAAGCCTGTGCGCAGCGCTACGCCGGAAGAAGCGGCGGCTATTCTTGAGGCGGCGAATAAAGTAGTGATCGTGCCCGGCTATGGCATGGCTGTGGCGCAGGCGCAGCATAAGGTTCGCGAACTTTACGACGTGCTCACCAAGAAGGGAGTGGAAGTTCGCTTCGCCATCCATCCTGTGGCGGGACGCATGCCCGGGCATATGAACGTTCTCTTGGCTGAAGCTGATATTCCTTACGACCGCTTGATCGAAATGGAGGAGATCAACGGCGACTTCCCGCAAACCGACGTGGCGTTGATCATTGGCGCGAACGACGTGACCAATCCCGCTGCACGCAGCGATCAATCCAGCCCCATCTTTGGCATGCCCATCCTCGACGTGGACAAAGCGCACACTGTGATGGTGATCAAGCGCAGCATGAATCCCGGCTTCGCCGGCATCGACAACCCGCTGTACTACTTTGACCGCACGCTGATGCTGTTTGGCGATGCCAAGCAGTTTGTGGGTGGGATTGTCAGGGAGTTGGGCGGGGGACA
>Ga0209010_1000474_pt1 | contig 12816 bp, 8 predicted proteins | sample BlaSpr_A8_OM1_O3_FD_187985 | JGI IMG/M metagenome (GOLD analysis project Ga0209010, IMG submission 187985) | Forest soil microbial communities from Thunder Bay, Ontario, Canada - Black Spruce, Ontario site 2_A8_OM1_O3 (SPAdes) (version 2) | ecosystem: Environmental > Terrestrial > Soil > Boreal... | reverse complement strand
CAGATTGTCATCGCCTTCTCCGCCGGCGCTGCCAACCAGCCCGTCGTCATGGGGATCGAGATCCGTACAAATTGAACAACGCTCACAACTATTATCCACTACGCCGAAACCAGTAACGACGAAGGTTTTTGGGATCAGTCGCCAGACGCAACCGGCCAAAAATCAAAATAATTCATCCACTGATCGTAATGCGTCGCCAACGTTTTTTCCAGAAAACCGACAGCCTGGCACATCGCCTCGTATAAGCCGGCATCGTCGTCACCGCGTGCGACCCGCGAGGGAACTGCCGGGATCAAATCTCCCATCAGAACGTCGTAGCGCAGCCAACCTTGGCGAATCACAAAAACGGGAAGTACCGGCGCGCCCGAGACCTGAGAAAGCAGGAACGGGCCAAGCGGAAAGCTGGTGGGTTGGGAAAAAAACGGTACATCGAAAGTGTGAGGCTGATAAACGCGGTCCCCCTGCATCGCCACGATCTCGTTTCGCCGTAAGGCCTGTAAGAGCTCTATCGTAGCCTGCACCCCCCCTTTGAGATCCACAGTTTTGAGCCGTTCGCTAGCCATCAAATTCCGCAGCATGATCTCCGCCGGCTTGTCCTCGACCACCCGCGCCACGTTAACCGGACCGTGCATAGCCAGCAGCCGCGATGCGAATTCCCAATTCCCCAGATGCGCCGTCCATACAATGAGCCCATTGCCCGCAGCCAGGCACTCGTCGATCCTGGCGCCGCCGTCCTCCGAGTTCACCAGCATGCCGAGTAGTTGCGAATCCGTGGCTTGGGGAACAAAACAATAGGAGACCATAAGATCGCAGAAGGAATAGAAGACCCAATAAACTTTCCATTGCAGTGCGATTCCGCGCTTGCCCGCGACCCGGCGCAGATTTCCGGTTACCGCCCGGCGTTCCCGCCTCATTATGAGGAAGAAGATCAGCGCCGTGACCGCCGCAACAGGAGGATGGAGAAAGCGCGGCAGCCTCGGCATGATGGCAAATATCATCCGCAACGCCGTTGTGTTATGAAAACGGTGCTGGTACCACCGCGTCACTTTCCGCCTGCCATCATGTGGTCGCCCGCATTGTGAGTTACTGCTCCGACGCCGCAGCAGGTACTCAAACGGAAAGAGCGGCTATTGTATTTGGACAACTTTTGCCTGGAGGAGGAATTAGTACCGGAGGATTTGGAGATGTCAGGTCCTTGCTTCCGCCACTTTGGATTCGATGACCGCTGCCAAAGTGTTGATATTTTCGAGGTGTTTCTGGTTGAAACTCGCCTGCACCAGCTTGATGCCGAAATGCCTCTCGATCTCCAGAACCAGTTGCAGTATGTCGATGGAATCGATTTCCAGTTCTCCGCCGAGCAGCGGCTGATCGTCGCGCAGATCCTCGGGGGTCAAGTCGGTGATCCGCAAGCTCTTCAATATAATGGGCTTGAGTTGCTCCTTAACGCTTGCCATGATGTTTAGTTGCAGTCTGAGAAAAAAGAGCATACCACAAAGGTCAGGGATCAATTACAGCAATCCCCCATCCACAGCGATCACTTGTCCAGTGATGTAACTTGCCTCCTCGGACCCCAGAAACACCACTAGCGGAGCCACTTCTTCGGGCTTGCCAAAGCGCCCCAGCGGGATCTCGGAAAGCACTCGTTTCTCTTCTTTCTCAATGTATTTGGCGGACATCGGACTTGGAATCACGCCCGGGCAAATGGCGTTCACCCGGATGTGGAATGGCCCCACCTCGCGAGAGAGCGCCTTGGTGAAAGCGATAATGCCGCCTTTGGATGCAGAGTAATTGCACTGTCCGGCCTGGCCACGAATTCCGGCGGGCGACACGATATTGCAAATGGCTCCACTTCCTCGGCGCATCATGCCCGGCAGAGCCAACCGCGAACACAAATACGTGCCGCGAAGGTTGGTGTCGATCACTTCATCCCACTGCTCCTCCGACATAAAGGCCAACAGCACATCGCGATTGATGCCCGCGTTGTTTACCAGGTAATCGACTGGCCCAAATTGCCGTTCGATGCGATCGAACATGGGCGCAACACTCTCCTGGCGGGAGAGATCGGCTTCGACTGCCCAAGCCTCTCCGCCAGCGGCGACGATGCGATTGACTGCCTCATCCGCGGACTCTTTCCCGTGACAATAGTGCGCGGCTATGCGGAACCCCGCTCTCCCCAGAGCTTGCGCGATGGCGGCGCCAATAATCCCCGATGCGCCTGTAACTAATGCAACCCTCCCATTGGTGGTGCGATCACCCTGCCTTATTTCAGCCATATTCGAATTATCGCAGCGGTTTGAAGATCAAAATATAGACGGCCCAAGGGGAGTTGTAGCGCGGGAGATTTCCATCCAGCGCGTAGGAAACTGTGCCCTGCACCAGCGTACTCTTGGGACCGGGCATGTTGAAGTTCACTTCCAGGCCGTCGAATTTGCGGAATCGCAGCGACTCATCCAGATTGCGGGCGCGCGCATAAGCGTACATTCCATCGACCTTCACGAAGTCCATCACGTTGAACCCGTAATGCACGTTCGCCATGGCAATGGCGTCAAAAGAATCCGTGCCAGGGGGAATGCCATGGAGACGCGGCGCCGCAAGAAACGAAGGGAAGTAACGCGAGAAGCGATCCAGTTGATCTCCGCCCCAGTAAGAAAGATCCCATCCGCCCTTGGTGAATTTGCCGATGTAGTAATCCTTGTTCAAATCGGCGTTGTAGAGCGTGAACGCATTTTGCGGACGCTGGAGCAGTAGAGCATTTTGCGGCGGCGGGTTCGGCGATTGGTTTGACGATAAAGACCCGCACCCGGCCGGAGGCGGACCCAGCGAAGCGCATCCGAACGGCCTCCAGTCGATGCGTTCGCCGCGCGTCCCCTGCGCGTCGAACACATAACCGTGGCGGTTGTATTTTATTTCCACTCCCGGAAGAATGTTCAATCCGTTGCGCGGCATTTCGTATTGCTCATCCGCTTGGCTAGTCCGAAGGAAGTTGTCATACGCGAAGTAGGTGGAAGTCGTCACGCTGAGATGGGTGGTGGCTTGCCACGAGGCGCGCACGCCGGTGGTTTGCTCCCATGTCCATACCTCTCCCTGCAACAATTCCGTGTTATTGCCGTAGATGCGGTTCTCGCCGGGCAAACCGTTAAGAGACAAATCCAGCGCCAGTCGGAACTTGGGCCGGAACTGCTTCGAGAGATCGCTAACCAGGATGGGCCCGGCAAAGAAGGTCGATAGCTGCGCGCCCGTGTGACGAAAATCAAAATCCACGATGCTTTTGCCGAGGAAAGGAATTGGAAAGTTAAACGTGCCTCCGTACATCACGCCGGCAACTAGAGCGTTGACGCTCTTCACACTTTGATCCACCAGAACGCGCTCACCACTTTTCTTCCGCAGCGGCCGCAATCCTTGGTCGGCATCGCGGTACATTGGATCGTCAGAACTATGTTCAGCCGCGAGGGCGCCACTAAACTGTGGGCTGTTGATAACGTAGTCCGAAAACTGCACCGTCCTCTGCAACACAAAATCACGTCCGGCAGCGTTCAGCAACTGCTGCGCGGAAATCGATCGCAGTAAGTTGAACTGATTGCCTTTGTTGTCGCGAACTAATTCAAAATTCTGGGTCTCCACGTTCACCAGCACGTTACTTTTGACGCCGCGCTGGCTCAGGTATTGTTTCACCTCGCGAAAAGTAGTGCCGTCAATCCAGATCTTGCCGCTGTAAAGCGCCTCGTCCCGCACCTTGGGCTCGACTCCCGCCACATAACACAGCGCCCCGTTTACTTGTTCGGTCCCAAGCAATTTGTAGTCATAGCGCTCGTTGAGGTTCAATTCGAGAGGCTGGGTCAGCACTTTTTCCGGCTCGATTTGCGGCAGCGGAAACTCATGATTGTTGCCGAACCTCACCCCGTTAATGTAAAACTCTTTTTGCGCCAGTTCCATCTGGCCGTCCCGGCTAAAGAACTGCTTGAGTTGCATCGAAACGTCGAACCCCGGCCCCAGATTGGTGGATTCAAAGTGCAGGCTCATGAAACTGGAAGCCAGATAGTTTTCCAGCTTCTGCTTCTGCGCTTCGCGATTCTGTTGCCAGCGGGCGATGATTTCCTCGACCCTCAGTTCCACGCCGCCCTTGACCTCCACTGTGTTATACAGCGTCTGATCGGCCTCACTCTGTTTGCGGATGGAAATCAGCACATATTCGCTGGTGCAGGCGCAGGTTTGCGCGAAACCCTTTTCGGTCTTTGTTATTTCACCCGCCGGGAGTTCAGCACCGGTCGCAGGGTCGTACCATTTGATCTCGAATGGTCCAGGCTTAACGCTCTGTAACCTGACCGTCTTCGTCGAGTCGGGGCTTCCATTCACGCGCGCCACAATCACCCCATCCGAGGGTCTGCCGCTGAACCAATGATGCTCATTGTTCCCCACGCCATCCACCGCGACACTGAACGGAGAGGTTGCGGAATCCGCTGCGAACATGTTGCCTGTGATGGAATGGCTCAGGAAGCTGCTTGCCGTGCACAACGTGGCTGCGGCTTTAGCGTTCGGTGGCTCCGCCCAGACAATTTCCACCGGGGTTCCGGCGTTCGCGAGCATCGCCGTCAAGAACGGCGACGGTGTCGCGGACGTTACCGTGTCTAACTTGAGAATGACCGGCTTATTCAGCGCCTGTTCGGCAATCCACTCGGCATCCTGGCGCCAGCCCGCGGCATAGGTAGTTCCCAGCAAATCGGAATATGTGGCGAGCCTTTTTACAATGTCGCCATGATTGCCTACGAACCCCGGCGGAAAAACAAATGCCAGCCGCAAGCCGGCGTTCCTGCCCTTTGCGGCCAATGCCAAGCGCACCAGCCCGAACGTCAACAGATCTGGAGCCCTCAGGGGCTCTTTAATCTCGACCACAAGCCCGCGGACCGCGGCGGCGGAGAGAGGTATCGACCTCACAAATGCGCCCACCTGCTCGGTAATCTCTTTCTCTGATTCCTTACCGGCAAGCGAACCGGTTTCGACTACTACATGCAGCCAGACCTCGGAGCTTTCGGGCGCGCTCCGGATAGCTTGCGCCTCGACGAACTTGGCCTGGCCTTCGCTGGGAGTGAAATCGAAAGACAGCGGTGGCAACACGATCAAGTTGTCCGAGACTTTACACGGCTCGTCGGCTTCCAATCCCGCGGCAAGGTTCTGGTCCGTCGGAATCGAGATCGCAACCCGAGGCAAACCGGCTTGCGCCGTGAGCGGTAAAAGCAGAAAGGCAGAAAACAGCAGAATCGGCGCGACTCGCCCGCGACTTACGAATCGGTAAAATAGCCTGGGGAAAGATCCGGATAAGAACAGCGCTGCCGAGAGAAGCGACGATTTCATCAAAATTAATTCCGGCAACTTAGAAATTTCACTTGGTGACAATCACGGAGAGGAATCTGTCGTGCGTCCGGGTTTTGTAACGACGTTTTGTGTGATGACGGTTTCGCGGAACATGCTGCTTCATTGATCAATTTTCATCAATAAATCCTTAGCCGCACAGTGTCGAAAATGGAACACCCATAATGCGAAGTGCTGGCTTCATCTCTCATTCCCGAGTTAACGTCGCTCGAGATTGGCCGTTGGCACGCCCGCCACTCTACGACGTCGTTCCTCGATCACAATGACAGCGGGAATCAATAACAAGCCACCGGCCAGTGCCAACGCGACTCCCAACGAAGTCACCAGCCCCATTTCCACAAGCGGCGCGAAACTGGAAGTCATCAGCGCCCCGAACCCAACAATAGTGGTCAGGTTCGATTGAATCAGCGCCGCGCCCGAAGCCTTCGTAATCACAAGAATTTCGTTACGCTCGTTCTCCTGATATCGCCGCACCAAATGGATGCCATTATCGATGCCAATGCCGATAATAAGCGGAATCGCCGTAATCGATATGAAACTGAAGTGGTGCCTCACCAGCAGCAACAGGCCGAAAGTTGTAACAATGCCGAATATGATCGGGATCAATACGATAAGTGACACGCGGAGGTTGCGGAAACTCAGGTAGACAACCAACAATATCCCGGCCGCCGTCCACCCCATTGCTCTTTGGCTGTCATGAAGCACCAGCCTCTGTAGGTCGCGATTTATCTTCTCGTACGAAAACTCCACGAACTGTCCAAATTGCTTGCGCCAGGTCTCGACGACGCTTTCCGGAACTACCTCGACAGCATCGGGGTCGGTGCCATAAAAGCTGATCGCCGCGACATAGCTACCGTCCCCGGTCTTGCGGATGCTGTTGTTAAGCAGTGCTGGCGGCAAAAACTTAGCGGCCGTTTCCAGGGTAATCGGATCACTGACTCGTCCCCGATCTTGTCCCAGCTTTCGCAGCCGTTCGATAAAGGGCTGGACCGGTTCGGCTCGAAAACCATTCTCGCGAAGCGCATCCTCGAGGGCGCGGGCCGAAGCCCCGAAATTGACGCTGGCCAGCGAACTCGCTCGTTCACTTTGCGTTCGTGCTGAAGGAAGCAGAATCGTGGGTGAGAAGATGGACTTGATGACCCCGCGCTGCCGATACTCTTCCAGCCTGGCAGTCAATTCTTCGGCTCTATCCAATACTTCCTGCTCGCCTCCGGTAATCAACAGCAGATGCGGACTGCCCTCAATGCCGAACCTTGCGGAAAGCAGGTTCTGCGCGGCCATGGCGGGGTTATCGGCGCCGGTGATCTCGAAGTGTTTTTCGAATTTGATCGTCGGTAGAAATACTAACGACAGCAGGAATGCTCCCAAGCCCAGGCCCACTACAAGCCGGGTGTGCCGACCCACAAATTCAACGGACTTCCGCGCCACGAAGGGAAGCAGCCGGAAAGTAATCGCCTGCGGCGCACGCGGCTTCCTGACTCGCCACCATAACTGAAGCAGCGCCGGAACCGTAAACAGGGTGTGGAGCATCATCATGAACATTCCCACCGTCAGGATGAACCCGAATTCCGACAGTCCTTTGAAACTCGCAGTAGCCAGCGAGGCCGTGGCGATGGCCGCCGTTACGATGCAGAAGAAAACGCTAAGCCCTGTGGTTTCGAAGGTTCGTAAGACCGCATCATTCAGCGTCCCATCATTCAGCACCCCGGCCTTGGTCCATTCCTGGGGCACCCGGTTGAAGAAATGTACGATCTGGTCGTCTCCCAGCCCCGCCAGGATCGCAATAAAAGATAGGCTGATTAGATTTACCTGTCCCGGATAGAAACTTGCAACGCCGGTCGTCCACACAATGCCCAGGCCGGCGGGCACCAGTGATAAAAGCAGAAGTGGAATCCTAGGATAGATCACGAGGCACAACAGCAGATTGCCGACGATGGAAATCAGTGAGATTCGGCGAATATTTGTTTCGATGAGCTGATGCTCTTGTTCCGCGAAAACGTAAGCCCCCGCCGCAGTGGCTCGCACTCCGGAGTCCCGAACCTCTGGCTCCGCCGTCATCGACCGGATGTGCTCCCGCGTCCACCGCATCACTTGCCCGGCGAAGTTGTAATCCATGGCCGACTGGCGAGGTTCGGCAATGATGAGCAGCGCCTTATTGTCCTTGCTGAAGAACCGGTTTCCCGATCCCCAGTTGAGGTCGAAATTGGCGAACTGCGAAAACCCCTGTCTGTTGCGCGCTACTTCCATCAGGCTCAAAGGATCGGCGACGAAGTAATTCGTTCCCAACGACGAGAATGGAGTGACAAATTCGGTTGCGGCGCGGCGAACAGTTTGATGAATCTGTTGCGGATCAAGCCGCCGCTTCAGATCGTCCGTTTGCCCGGGCAGCGCGAATGAGGGAAAGTTCCAGGTGAAGAACCGCACCATGTTGAGCAGTTCCTCGTCCTGCAAGCCGGAGCGCGCATCCTGGAACAGCCCGCTGGCTTGCATGTCGGCCGTGAGACGGTCGGCCATTTCTTCCATCTGGCCAGTGACGTCGATTCCTCCCGCTGGAGCATCGATCACGACAAAAAGTTGATTGCCGTAGCCGAGTTCTTTGCCGATCTGGCTCGCGGCGCGCCAGTGTGGGTCGCGATTGCCAAACAAATCGGTTAGGTCGGTGCCTGTTCGCAGGTTGTGAATGTTTGCATATAACCCTAGAGTAACCACTAAGCTCAGGGCCACAACCAGCCCCGGATGGCGAACGACCAGGCCGCCCACCCAGCGCATGCAACGGACCATCATGCTGAAGCTCCGCTGCCCTTTGCTGATGGTTTTTTTGCGATGGTGAAGATATGAAATGTTGGGATCATCGCGGGCCTTTCCATCCTAGACATGATCATCGCTCGCGCATCCACCTGACACTACCGACAACTCGCCCTTCGCCACCATCTCGCCGTCCACCCACACGGTGCCGCCGACGCACGCCAGTTGCCCTACCTCGGTCAGCTTTTTGGTTTCAATGCGCAGATTTTGCCCCGGAGTCACGGGCTTGAGAAACTTGAAGCGGTTGACCGCCGCGAGCAGTGCCAACCCTCCCTTGCTCCCGGCACCACCCTCTGGTGTGGCCGAGCCCAGCATTACTCCTGCGGTCTGCGCCATCGCTTCGATTAGAAAAACTCCCGGCAGAATGGGCTTAGCAGGAAAATGCCCGGCAAAAATCGGGTTCGCGGGATCGACAAATTTCACCGCAACACAACGAACTCCCGGCTCCAGTTCTTCCACCCGGTCGATCCACAAGAACGGAGGGCGATGAGGAATCAACGTCTCGATTTCACTTCGTTCCATCACCCTGGACTTGGTCACTTGGGAATGCTCACTATGGTTTGTAAACCTCAAACGTATCCGGCGGAAGTTTCGGATTCATCGAGCTTACGTCGATGACGAACACACTGTTTACGCCGCTCTTGCCGTCCACTTCCAGCGACCGGGGAAAGAAATCCCGTTTGTCCAGCTTCACGACCATGTAATTCAGCCTGCGGCGAAAAGCATCCGTTCGCGGAACCAGCTTCATCTGGTAACCCCGGCTGTCCTCTTGCACGGTGATGGTAAAGTTTTTTTTCAGGTTCCCGAGGGAGTTGTCCCCGCCGAAATAAGATTGCGCCCGGCGAACACTTTTTCCGATTTCCGTCACTTCGGTCCTACTGCCAGTTGTAACGTTGAGATAGTTCTCGTTGAAGCGAATGCGCATGCTGGATGGTTCGAAGTAGTCCAGTGAAAATCGGTTCGTGCCTTCCGCGCAAAACTTTCCCCGGAGCACCAGCGGTTTCGCCATCAGGTTGGACGTGCGGGTTTCGGTGAGGGTCCCGCAACTGCTCGTGTAGTTTTTCTGCGCTTGCTGAACCCCCTCCCAAACCCGGCTCAGCAAATCGTCGGACTGGGCGGCCACCACTCCCGGAAAAATCAAGAGCACTAGCAGAACGCATAACGATCCGAGTCGCGGGATGGTGTCACGATGGTAGAAAGCGAAATGTCCGTGACCAGAGGCAGACACGCACCCTGTCTCGTACCCGCATCCTGGAGCGCGTCTGGCCATCGTTTTAGATCATACAGACTAGCATGCGCAATGGTGACACTACGGACTCGGGATAGAGATCGTATCAAGATGGTCCGGTCGGGCTGGGTGGAAGATATGACCAGGATCAAGCTTCCCGCGCGCGATTACCTTCCCTGGCAATCTCGGCAGGTGGCACTGTAGCTCCCAGCCCGATCTGCACTAGCTCTGGAACAGCTTTTTCTTTCAGTACGAACTCGCGGTAGAGCCTGGCCATGCGGAAGTTCTCTTCATCCAGCTTGACCCGCTCGGCTCGCGCTCGCACTTTCTCCTCGCGGGCGTTCTTCGCGACACCCAGTTGTTCGAGGTCGTGCTGGGCCTCGTTGGTGACAATCTCGTCGTTCAACACCAGATGATGCTCCGTACTACTGAGCTTCACGCTCTTGCCGCCGGCGAAAATCTCATGCCGTCCGTGCTCCTCGTACCACTTGGTCAAAGTGGCCGTCATATGCATCTTCTCAATGATGTTCCGCCAACCCATCCCGGTGTTGTAAGCGCAAAAGGAGATCTCTCCTTCTTGCGTGGCGTAAGGAATGATGCACTGCTCGGTCCTGCGAAAATCATAGTTGAACAGATCCTGGAACCACATACCCGCCACGAACAGCAGGTTCCAGCGGTCTTGCCTACGCCGGAAAATGTCATCCATCGTCCGCTTGCCTGACACGTCGCCGTAGTCGCGTCCCGTCGCGCCCATGCCCTTATCGAGTTTCTTCAGCATATCGACAGCGCGGAAATTTTTCGGCGCATGAAACGCATCGTAGTTCCGAACCAATGCCAGCGCCATCCCCGCGACCGATATCCACCGGCTGCGAGCCCAATCGTTGATCCTCGCAATGTCTTTGGCGAACTGTTCGGCGTCCAGGAATGCGGTCACTGGAACCGCCTCGCGTGTCTCTTTGTCCACCATAATCGCCATCCCAATTCCACAGCCAGGGTGGCAACCGCAGGCGACCTGGCCCCAGGCGGCGTCCGGCCCGTGAACAAGGTCCGCCCAGTCGGAAAAGGTGCTGAGAAATGAGAGTGGGAACCAGTCGCGGACCGGTTCGCCGATGCTCAACTGTTTTTTCACATCGTGCGCCAGATGCGACAGAGTGTAGCGTTGCGCTTTGCGGCGTTCTTCGGTAACGGCTTCGTCGCGGCCGGTGAAAGACACTGGCTGGAACGACACCATGGCGATCTTGTCCGGGTTGTCGAGGGCGAATTGCACCACGCGCCCCACCTGCTCGTTGTTGATTCCGTTGACCACGGTCGTCACCAGCACAATTTCCACGCCGTTCGAGTGCAGGTTCTCGATGGCCCGCAGCTTCAGGTCGAACAGGTTCCCGACGTTCCGATGAGAATTCGCCGGGTTGCCGATGCCGTCGAATTGGAGATAAGCGTAGCGCAAACCTGCTTCCGCGGCCTGCCGCGCGAACGCGGGACTCTTGGCGAACTCGATGCCATTGGTAGCCGTCTGCACGCTGTCGTAGCCAAGTTGACGCGCGTAGCGAATCGCATCCAGAAAATGCGGAGACAAAGTCGGCTCGCCGCCGGAGAACTGCACCGACATCTGACGCCGCGGCTTGATGGAAACTGCGTTGTCGAGCAGTGTCTCGATATCTTCCCAAGTGAGCTCGTGTACAAATCCCACCTGGTTGGCATCCATAAAACACGGATCGCACATCATGTTGCACCGGTTGGTCAAATCGACCGTGAGAACCGACCCTCGCCCGTGCTTGATGGTGCTGCTGCCGTGGTTGTGCAGTTTTTCGTCGTTGTGGGCGCGGATATCCCGGCCGGGAAACGTTTCCTCCAGATGCCGGAAGAAGTGCGGATCAATCGATATGACATCTTCGAAATGTCCGTGCAACGGACAATCCTTGATCATCAGGATTTTGCCGTCGCGCTCAATGATCTGCGCCTTGATTTCACCGGGCCTCTCGTTTAGCAGGACGCGATAATCCTGCTTGCCGTCGACAATCTGTTGGCGAATCTCCGGCACGCAACGCGGGCACAACGAATCGGTTTGCCGCGGCCAGCCCAGCGGTGGCTTCGACTTTTCCCGCGACTTCAGCAGCGGCTTATCCGACCACCGCGGTGTGAAAGATGGATTTTCGGGAAAGAGATTGTTACTCCAACAAAATATTCGCCACGCCCCGTTCGCGGCAATCGACATTGCCTTTTCGAGGTACTTGATGGGCTTATGCATTGCCTCGCTACTCCGTGTGGAACCGGTCGCTTTGTCGCCTAGTTGCAGGAACAAGCGGTTTCCTCAACATGCCAGGCCCGGCGGCGCCAGCCGCATACTCGAAGGTACTTCTGAACGTGGAAGAGTATCAGATCGCGCATTCTAACGCGACAACTTCTTCTTGCTGGGTAGTGCGAGCGAAATTTACACTTGCACGTTCCCATAAGGAAGCCGAACGCGGAGCGCAATGAGACGCCGGTCAGCCTGGAAGATCGAGAACTATACCTACCGCGAGTGTCCCTACCCGGACCGCGAGTTCGGCTACGCAGTTTCCCTGCACAACCACTCGCATTACTCCGTAGAGAAGCTGGCGGCATTAAACCAGGTGGTTAAACTGGCGTTCATGCGCCCATTGAGCGGCATCCTGCAAAGCTCATTTGGCCTCGGCGATGTTTCCAATCTGAATTACGCAGACGTTACGTTCAATCCGCCCTACACTCCCGAAGACGTTTATCAGATGGAAGCAGCGGCGGCGGCCCATTGGGGCTTCCACGGGGTTCACCTGGCCATTACCGATCACGACGAATTTGCCGGCAGCCTCGCGCTGCTGCGCAGCCGGCCCGATCTTACTGGCTGCACCAACGGCCGCATCGCAATCGGCGAGGAGTTGTCACTCTGGTTCCAGGGGCACTTATTTCACCTGGGAGTGAGTCATCTGCCCGAGAGTTCAGTCGCAGAAACGCACACTCGAATGCAAGCGGCCGCGCGGGCCGGACGCTACGACGAATTGTTTGAAACCCTCGCCGCCAGCGGCTGCCTGGTCGTCTTGAACCATCCTCTCATCGCCTGGGCAAAGGGAGCGGAGACAATTCCCGTCACGGATTTGCTCTCCCGCTACGGCTGGGCGATTCACGCTCTGGAAGTAAACGGGATGCGGACACGCGAGGAGAACGATCGCGTTCTGGAACTTGCCCGGCAGTGGCGCAAACCGGTGGTCGGCGGCGGAGACAGCCATCTGCTGGTCGCCAGTTCCATTCTCTCTCTGTCGCAGGCCGCAACCTTCAAAGACTTTATCGCTGAAGTGAAGGACGGCTATGCGGTGCCCTTCGTGACGCCCGACTATTTTGCCCCGCTCCAATGGAAACTTTTCTTGCGAGTGCTGTTTTTCATTTCACGCTACCGGCAAATC
>Ga0209010_1000472_pt1 | contig 12833 bp, 11 predicted proteins | sample BlaSpr_A8_OM1_O3_FD_187985 | JGI IMG/M metagenome (GOLD analysis project Ga0209010, IMG submission 187985) | Forest soil microbial communities from Thunder Bay, Ontario, Canada - Black Spruce, Ontario site 2_A8_OM1_O3 (SPAdes) (version 2) | ecosystem: Environmental > Terrestrial > Soil > Boreal... | reverse complement strand
CGCCATCCGATTTGCCGTCGGCGCCCGGCGGCGGCCGGCAATGGCTGCTTTCCGGGGCTGAGTCCTGTTGCAGGATGTGAAACGCCTATCTATAACGGCTCGCATCGAGGCCCATTTCCGGCACAGCAACAGCGGCGCCATGCACCAGAGCATTCAGGCGTTTTACGATCGGAAATATACTCAAGGGTCGGAAATCCCGCGGACCAGCAAGATCTATACGATCGATTGCGTCCCCGACGACACGCCGCTCGATATCCTCGACGTCGGCTGCGGTTCCGGCAACAACTCGCTGGCGCTCGCCGCCAAGGGCCATAAGGTGCGCGGCGTCGATATTTCCGAGGAGGGGATCGCGCGCTATCGCGCCCACGGCTTCGACGGCCACGTCGTCGATCTCGAAAGCGGCATCGATTATCCGGACGGCACGTTCGATCTCGCGTTCTGCTCCGAGGTGATCGAGCATATGACCTCTCCCGAGATTCTTGCCGGCGAGATGTTCCGCGTCATCAAGCCAGGCGGCCGGCTGGTGCTGTCGACGCCGAACTCGGCGTTTTGGCTCTATCGCGCGCTCGGAATGATCGGCTTCACCGTCAGCGAGCTGCAGCACCAAAAGCACTTTCAGTTCTTCTCGCGCCGCAGCTTGCTCAAGCTTTTGAAAAATGCCGGCTTCCGGCCGTTGCAGCTGACCGGGCGCAATATGTATCTGATCGTCCCGGCGCTGCCGGAGCCGCTCGACCGCGTGCTGCCGAAGCTCGGCTTCACGCGCGAGACCAGGTTCCGCACCGGCAAGCATTTCTGGCACCTGTCGCACAAGGCGAGCTTCTATAACGCCTTGTTCGCCGACTGCCTGATCATGGTGATGGAAAAGCCGCGCGCGCCTTGACGACCGTCAAGGGCGAGCCGCGGCGCCGCGCTTTCGATCGATGCTCGAAGCGTCGCGCGGCTCGTTGAGCGCCGAATCGATCGGGATGGTAGAGCCGCGATGCAGGCGGCCCATCTCGATGAGCAGCGCGGTCTGCGCGCCGTCGGGATTTTCCACGTCCTCGCGCGACCAGCGGTGATAGCGCGTCGCCGCCTTGATCGGCACGTCGCGCATCACCCGATGCAGGCGGCGGATATCGACGAAGTTGCGCACGATCTTGTGCAGCATCAGATTGCGCGCCTTGCGCAGCTCGACGATCGGGACCGGCACTTCGGCGATCCACAGCTGCGCGCGTGCGGCCCGCAGGGTGAATTCGGTGTCGAACTGGCCGCGCCGCATGATGCATTGCCGGAAGATCGGCCGCATCACCGGCAGGTAGACGAATTTTTGCCCGTGGGTGTCGGAGCCGACGAAGCCGAATACCGCCTGCAGGATGGTGTTGAGGCCCCAGCTGAGAAGCTTGCGGTAGCTTTGCTGGCGGTTGAGCAAAAAGTCCGCCCGCTTCGATCCGACCACCAGATCGTAGACGCCGCGGGTGCGGAAACACCAGCGCATGAACGGCACGTCCCAGAAATCGACATTGATGATGAAGGCCCAAGGCCCGGCGGCTTGCGCCAGCCCCTGGCAGAGCGCCTCGCCGTAATTGGGCCGGTCGAGCTCGATCAGCACGGAGCCGGGCCAGCGCCGCACGATCTCGGCGCAGATCGCGGCGGAGCCGTCAGTCGAGCCGTTGTCGACCAGCACGAATTGCCAGCGGCCGCGGCCGGCGAAATCGTCGAAATGCGGCGCCAACTGCTCGGCCATGGCGAGCAGCATGGCGGCCTCGTTATAGACCGGCACGACGATCGACAGGTGCAGCGGATTAAGCACCGCCGGGCCGTCGCTGCTCATGATGTCCCCCTGCCACGTTCCTGCTGATGGAATAATCAGCATCCCGAGGCCGTGGCTAACGTGTAACACGCCGCAGCGAGTCGGGCCAACGCCGAATCACGCCCAAGCGCCGCGCCGTGGCCGCCGCCGCAATAGTTCCTTCAGTTGCGCCGGCACGACGTAGCCGCTATAGGCAATTCATTGAGCTTAAAGAAGCCGCGCCGAACGCCGATCGTTGACCGCATGAATGCCCAATCGTCTGCGCAGGACCACGCACGGGCCTATTTGCGCGGCAAGCGCGTCATGGTCACGGGAGTGTGCGGCACGGTCGGCAAGCAGCTGGCGCGCCAGCTCCTGGAAAATTTTGAAATCGAATCGCTGACCGGCATCGACAACAACGAGAGCGAGCTGGCGTTCCTTGAGGAGCGTTACAGTGCGCGCTACGACACTCACTTCCTGCTTGCCGATATCCGCGATCTTGCCGCGATCACGCGCGAGACCAGAAATATCGAGGTGCTGTTTCATGCCGCCGCCTACAAGCATGTGTTCCTGTGCGAGCGTTCGCCGTTCGAGGCGATCCAGACCAACGTCATCGGCGTGCACAATATCGCGCGCGCGGCGGTGGAGAACGGCGTCGAGCGGCTGGTCTTCACCAGTTCCGACAAGGCGGTCAACCCGACCAACGTGATGGGAACGTCGAAGCTGATGGGCGAGCGGCTCATGACCGCGGCGGCGCTGGATCCGAATCTCAAGGGTGCGACGTTTCTCTCGACCCGTTTCGGCAACGTGCTCGGCTCGCGCGGCTCGGTTATTCCGATCTTCCGCGACCAGATCCGCAATGGCGGCCCGGTGACCTTGACCGATCCGCAGATGACGCGATTCATCATGTCGCTGCACGACGCGGTCCGGCTCGTCATTGAATCGATGGTGCTCGGCCATCCCGGCGACGTGTTGATCACCAAAATGCCGGCTATCCGCATCGCCGATCTGGCGACCGTCATGGTGCGCGAGTTCGCCCCGCTGTGCGGCCGCCGCGCGGCGGACATCGAGATCAAGGTGGTCGGGCCGAAGCCGGGCGAGAAAACTTACGAGGAATTGATGAACGACGAGGAGACGCGCCGGGCGCTCGAGCTTGAGCGCTACTTTGTCGTCCGCCCGGCTTTCGCCGTGCCGGAAAAGGCCAAGCCGCACTACGAGGAATTGCGCGAAGCGGCGGTCGAGCAGCCTTACAATTCGGCGAACGTCGCCACATTGTCGCAAGCCGAGCTCACCGATTTCCTGCGCCGGCATGACCTCGTCAGCGGCTCTCCCGAATAGCGCGAGGCGGCCATGCGCGTCATGATTCTTGGCGGCGACGGCTATCTCGGCTGGCCCACCGCGATGGCGTTTCGCCGCGCCGGCCACGACGTTTGCGCCGTGGACAATTATCTGCGTCGCAAGATCGCGCGCGACACCGACTCTGACGCGCTGATGGCCAATCCGCTGTTGCCGGAACGCGCCGCGTTGTTCGAGAGCGTCACCGGCCACAAGATCGAGGTTGAGATCGGCGATTGTTGCGATTTCGAATTCCTGTCGCGGCTCGTCGAGACATTTGCCCCCGACGTGCTGGTGCATTATGCCGAACAGCCGTCCGCGCCCTATTCGATGATGGGCTACGACGAGGCGCGCACCACGCTGTCGAACAATCTGGTTGCCACCTTCAATACGATCTGGGCGGTCATGCGCCATGCGCCCGCCTGCCACATCATCAAGCTCGGCACCATGGGCGAATACGGCACGCCCAATATCGATATCGAGGAAGGCTGGATTGACATCCAGCACAAAGGCCGCAGCGACAAGTTCCTGTTCCCGCGTCAGGCCGGCAGCCTCTACCACACCACAAAAGTGCTCGACACCGATCTGCTGTGGTTTTACGTGCGCATCCACGGACTGCGCGTCACCGACCTGATGCAGGGCCCGGTCTATGGCTTGTCCAGCGACGAAGCCGATCTCGATCCGCGGCTAAAACCCAATTTCCACTACGACGATATTTTCGGCACGGTGGTGAATCGCTTTCTGGTCCAGGCGGTGGCGAACATTCCGCTGACGGTCTATGGCCGCGGCGGCCAGAAGCGCGGCTATTTGAACCTGCGCGATACGCTGCAATGCATCGCGCTTGCGGCGGCGCATCCGCCGGGGAAGGGCGAGCTGCGCATCCTCAATCAGTTCACCGAGACATTCTCCGTCAACGAGCTTGCCGAGCGCGTGCAGCGCGTCGGGCGCTCGCTCAATCTCAAGGTCGATATCCAGCACCTCGACAATCCGCGCAAGGAAATGGAGGAGCATTATTACAATCCGGCGCATCACGGCCTGGCCGAGCTCGGGCTCAAGCCGCACCTGATGACCGATGACGTGGTCGCAGGCATGCTCGAACAGGTGATGGAACATCGCGACCGCATCGTGCCCGATCGCATCCTGCCGCGCGTGCGGTGGCGGTAAGCATGCGCTGGCTCGTCACCGGCGGCTGCGGTTTCATCGGCCGGAATTTCATCCGGCTGTTGCTGACGCGCAGCAACGACACGATCCGCGTCGTCGACGATCTTTCGGTCGGCACGCGCGCCGAGCTCGAAGCGATCGGCCCGGTCGTCGCACTCGATCCCGAGACGTTAAAGCCTGCCGAGGTGGGCGGCGCGGCTTGCCGCATCGAGATCGTGGCCGGCGATGTCCGTGATGCGGCACTGGCGCGCCGGGCTGTCGCTGGAGCGGACGCCGTCATCCATCTCGCCGCCAATACCGGGGTCGGGCCGTCGGTCGCCGATCCGATGAGCGACTGCACCATCAACGTGCTCGGCACGCTGAACTATCTCGAAGCCTGCAGGCTTAGCGGCGTGCGCCGTTTCGTGTTTGCCTCGAGCGGCGCGCCGATCGGCGAGTGCGAGCCGCCGATCCACGAGGAGCTACCCACCCATCCGGTGTCGCCCTACGGCGCCAGCAAGCTCGCCGGCGAGGCCTATTGCTCGGCCTATAGTCGCAGTTTTGGCATCGATACGGTGGCGTTGCGCTTCGGCAATTGCTATGGGCCGCTGTCGAGCCACAAGGGCAGCATCGTCGCCAAATTCATCCGCGAGGCCATGGCTGGAAAAGCTTGGGAGATCTACGGCGACGGCCTGCAGACCCGCGATTTCATCTATGTCGAGGACATCGCCGAGGCGATTTTCCGCGGCGCCACCGTGCCCGACGTCGGCGGCGAGATTTTTCAGGTGGCGACCAATGCCGAGACCACGGTGCTGGAGCTTGCCGAGACGCTGCGCACGGTGCTCGAGAGGAACGGCGTCCGCACCCATGGCATCCGCTACGCCGCGCCGCGCGTTGGCGACGTCAAGCGCAATTATTCCGACACCAGCAAGGCCCGCCGCCGCCTCGGCTGGAACGCCCGCGTCGGCCTCGACGACGGGCTCGACCGCACGGTGAAGTGGTTTCTGCAGCGCGGGTGAAGCGGCAATCTATTTCGCCGCGGCGCTTTGCCGGTCGATCCAATTGATGACATTGCGGGATACGACGCCCTCGCGGCCGGCGAGCACATGATGTGCCTGCGTGTTGCAGCTATCCTCGGGATATTCGAACGGATCGGACACTGCAAATTGATCGCTGCCGCCCCTGATCGTGATCGATTGGAAATTCGGCGCTTTAAGCGCCGCGGCGGCATTCTTGATGCGATCGACCGCGGGCCGCGAACATGAATCCGACTCGTGGCTGATCAGGAGAACGGGCATACTTGCGAGTGCAAGCTTGACGCCGTCGATGAGCGCGCTGCTGGCCGGCTCGGGCTCTTCCAGCATCGGCGAAATCAGGACCAAGCCGGCAATCGTGTCGGCCTTGCCGCGCGCCGCGGCATTGAGCGCAGATGTCGCGCCGCTGTCATAGGCGACTATCCAGACCTTCGGCGTCATGCTGTGCAGGCGATCGGCCAGCGCGTGCAGATCGTCGGCCTGCATCGGCGAAGTACGAAAGCCCGCGAGCGAGACCGGCGGCTTATGGTCGGCGGCGACGTCCGGAACGATCGCAAGCAATCCGCCATTGGCATAGCGCATGCGGGTGCGCAGCAGAAAATCGTCTTCGCCCCAGCCGAGTCGCGCCTGGGCATCGAGGTTGAGATTGCCATGCCCGCCCGGCAACAGCATGACCGCCCCGGTCGGCTGGTCGGGCTTCATCACCAGGACACGATTTAAGACGTCTGGACGGGTGATCCAGTTTTCGCTGGTCACCGAAGCCGCATGAGCCGGCCCGCCGCCGAACGCTCCGGCACCAACAACGGCAGCAGCCACAACCAGCGTCTTGGTGCGGGACAAATTGGCGCGGGGCAAGTCGGCACGGGACATGTCGATCGTCATTGCGCAGGGATTTACCTCGACCGGCGAATAGTGCAATACCCATTCTCCCAGGGCACGGCACAAGGGACGGCATCAGCGCGAACGGCGATCGAGGCCGAAGTGACTGAGACTGAAGCGACGATAACCGGCCGCCCTCAAACCAGATCGCCGGCGGTGTTCACGCAAGCGCAGAAAGTTTCCGCAACCGCGCGATCGCCGTCGCCCCGCACGGTGGCTGCGATCTTCGCGCTTTACGTCGTCTTTCTGTTCGCGCTGAACGTGCTGCACGCTTATCAGCTCGGCTTCCAGAACACGATGTACGATTCGCCGATCTACCGCTGGCGGGAAAGCCTGGTGATCGCGTTGTCGCGCATGCAGCCGCAGCCATTGCACGGCTATGTCGGCTACAGATCGATTTTGTCCTATCTCACCCATCACGGCCTCGCCCTCATCGGCGGCGAGGCGGATACGATGCCGACGCCCGACGAGCTGCGCGCTTTGGTCACCGACGGCGCGCGCATGGATCGCTTGATGCGGGAGGCGAGCAAAGTCGCCGTCGATCCGAGTTTGCCGCCGGTGATACTGCAGGGCAACGAACTCGGGCTGGTCGATTACACCTATTGGGCGTTCAAGCTTTACGGCATCAGCGTCAATGCGCTGGTGCTGTTTTATTTCACCCTACTGTTCATTTCCGTCGCGCTGTTCTTCATCACGTTCCGGCAGTCGCCGTTCTGCCTGCTGTTACTGATGCTGTACCTAGCCGCGCACTATTTCGCGCTGGATTACGCCCAAACCCGCGCCCTTCTCGCCATCCAGAACAGCCGCTTTTTCCCGGTCTTGGCGCTCTTGCCGGCGCTGCATCTCTTGCTTCTCACCGTGATGCGGGTTCGGCCGACGGTTCCCGTCGTTACCGGCGCTGCCGTGCAGACCTTCATCTTGATGTTCATGGTGTTTTGCCGGACGCAGACCTATTGGGAAGTTTTTGCGATATTGGCTACCGCCGCCGTAGCCGCCGGATTGCGGCCGGTCCGGCAAGCTCTGCTGCGACCCAAACGATGGCTTGCCGCGATCGGCGAGACTATGCGTGAAACCTGGCTGGCCGTTCTTACCGTGTTGGGCGTCGTTGCGTTGCTTGGCTATACCCACTTCGCTCCGGACCAAAGCCTGTACGCCAAGGAATCAAAAGCGCATCTGTTCTGGCACGATTTCTTCGTCAGCACGGTCAGCGCCGATCCTCAATTGCTCGCCACCTATGGCTTCGCGTCCTCCTCTTATACCGACGACATGGGCTACCTGGCGGCGCTTCACGACCTGCGCGGGCGCAACGATGGTTCAACCCCGATCGCCGACGAGGTCAACGGCGTGCTCGGCATCGATATCTTTAAGAGCAACGGTGCCTATGACGAGGAAATGCGCCGGCTTTATTTTCGCGTGCTTCGCGAGCATCCCTGGCTGGTCGTGCGATCATTTTTGATCGGAAAGCCGGTGGACCAGCTGGCGTTTTTCAGCATCACGCCCGAGCTGTGGCAAGAGCGCAATTACCTCAATCCGATGATCTTGGCGCTGGCGGCGACGCTTCTGGCCTTGGCGCTCGGCGCCGCATTGCCGACGCCGCGGACGGCGCTGTTGGCCACGGCGGTGGCCGCGGCGGTGCTCGGCTGCTCGACGATGACGAGCTTCTTCTATCCAACGGCTCTGATCCCTGAAGTGCTGTTGACGTGGCTGATATTACTCATGCTGTGCATCATATATTTCCCGCTGACCTTGCTGTTTCATTTTCTGCGCCATCAGCCGTCCGGCGAGCGACGGTTCGAGGCGGTGTAAGGTCTAAAGGGCTTGGATTTCGACAAAGGCTAGCCTTGAGGCTCGACCTCAACTCCGCCCAAAATCACGCCAAGCTGGCCGTCACCTTTAAAGATAACTCCGCCATCTACGGCCGGACGCAGCGTGACGATGATGTCGCCGTTTGACGTCATCATGTCGAGCCACACCTTCCGCCACCTGTCAGGGCCCTGGTCGATGCCGCGCTGCTTTGCGGCAACGTCGGTGCTGACCACCGCACGTGCGCCGAGATTAAATATTGCGACGGCGTGATTGAACGGCTGCCCGATAGCGCCATCGCTGATCTCGAGCTCGACGTTTGCGTCCCCTGCCGGTTTGACCCAAGCGGTAACCCGGTAGACCTGGCTTTTGCTGAGGCCTCGAAACTGTCCGGCAATTGTGTGGTAGCCATCCTGAGGCGTTGTCACCAGCTTCAATATCGGTTGCCCGGCGACGACGGACATCCCCGTCAGAGGTTCCGCATGGAGGTGCGCTATGCCGGCCCATTGAAATCCCCCGCCATCTACCCTTGGCAAGGCTTCCACAGGCGTCTCCGGTATCGTCTCGGTTGCCGCGGCCGACACGGACTGGAGCTGCGGAGCAGGTTGCATCCCTGCAGCAGAGACGGCATTGGCGATTGGATAGCCTGACCACAGATTCAAGGTGAACATCACCGCCCCGAATGAAAGAGCGACGATCACGATTCCGACGATCGTGTAAGCGAGCCTCGATAGCATGATTGTCCCACGCCCCGATGCGACGGCGCGTCCGCTATCCTAGACCATGATCCGATCAAATTGAATCGGATCATGGTCTAGTTTTTTCGTTGGGGCATGATCTTTTCGGAAAACCGGCATCCACTTTTCCGGATCATGCTCGAATTGGCCATTTTATATCTGTCGCCGGCCTGATTCGGCGCGGCACTGGCGCCTGCCGCCCCGAAGCGGTGGCGCGCCAGTGGATCAACGATTTATCAGCTGTGCGGGTTGGCCTCGACGCCGCCCAAAACCACGCCGAGCCTGCCATCGCCCTTGTATGTCACGGCGCCGCCATTGATGGGCCGGAGCGAAATGACGATCTGGCCGGCCGAGGTCATCAGATCGAGCCATATTTTCTGCCAACCATCGGGCCCCTGATCGATGCCCCGCTCTTTCATCGCGCCTTCGGCGCTTATGACCGCGTGGCCGGCCAGATTGAATATGGCAACGGCGTGGTTGAGCGGCTGGCCGCTCGACTGGTCGCTGGCCTCAAGCTCGATGTTGCTTCCCCCCGTGGGCTTCACCCAGGCCATGACCCGGTAAACTTGATTCTTGTTGAGCCCGCTGAATTGGCCGGCCAGGGTGTGGAAGCCGTCCTGCGGCGTGGCGACGATCCGCATGATCGGCTGGCCGGTCACCACGGATGTCCCGGTCTCGGGCTGGACATTCAAATGCGCGATCCCGGCCCATTGGAATCCCGCGGTCTCGATCTTCGGCAAGGCGTTGAACTGGGTCTCCGACGTGGCTCCGGGCGCGCCGGCCGCAGCCGCTGGCGCTACAGCCGCCGGCGCCGCAGCCGGAACGGCCGGGATCGAGGCGGTGGAGGTCGGATCGGAAAGCGGATAGCCGGACCACAGGTTCAGCGCGAACAACGTGGCCGAAAATGACAGCGCGACGACAACCAGTCCGACGATGCCGTAGGCCAGCCTTGATAGCATGATAGCCCCATGCCCGATGTGACGACGCGTTGGCTACCCCGGTCAGCCGCTTCTATGTTAAGTATGATTAACACAAAGTTAAGACGGACTTCGCCCGGTGAATCGCTTCGGAGCTGATGCGTGACGGCAACATGTCTGCTGCGAACCGCTTCGTCTGTCGGGACAAAATCGGTGTTGATTCGCATTAATCTGTTCGCGCCGACAAATCAAGATAATCGAGGGTGCGCTGGCATTGTCTCCAGTGGCTCGGCGTGAGGTCGGGGCGCGCGATGAAGTCCTGGCTGGATTTCTGGAATGCGCCGAACGCGATCTATGTCAGCCGGCGCCACCAGAAGGCGCACTATGCCAGGATTTTGAGCGGTATCGGCCGTTTCGTGCCGGCCGGCGGCGCGGCGGTCGTTCTGGACTGGGGCTGCGGCGATGCGCTTGCCGCCAACGACTTGGCGCAAACCTGCCGGACGCTGTTGCTCTACGACCGTGCCGACAGCACGCGCCGCCGGCTGCTTTCGCATTACGCCGGCAGTCCGAAAATCTGCGTCCTCGACGACGCTGAACTCGGCGCCGTTCTTCCGGCATCGGTCGACCTGATCATCGTCAACTCCGTCGTGCAATATCTCGACCGGCGCCAATTCGTCGACGCGTTGCGGCTCTTTCACCGGCTGTTGAAGAGCGACGGCAAGCTGTTGCTTGGCGACATCATCGCGCCCGATACGCCGCTCGTCGGTCACGTCACCACGTTCCTGCGCTTTGCGTGGCAGAACGGCTTCTTCGTCGCGGCGATCTTTGGTCTGGCACGCAATTTCGTCTCGCCATATCGCAAGCTGCGCCGCGATGCCGGCTATGCTTGTTACACGCAAATGCAGCTGCTGGGTCTGCTCGACGACAACGGTTTTGTCGGCGAGCGGCTCGCATCCAATATCGCGGTCAGTGAGCTTCGTTCCTCCTATCTTGCGCGCAAATCGGGTACTGAGGGTGTATCCTCGAACGACAAATCCGTGGGATGATTCGCTCCGCCTTCCGAGCGCCTGTATTTGATACCAGGCGCAACGCCTCTACCGGCCTGATGCGATGCGCCATTCGATAATCCGCCGATCGCTGCTTTTGACCGCGTTCTATATTTCCGGGCACGGCTTCTATTATTTGCTGCTGCTGATCGCGAATGCGATGCTGGATCCGACCGGATTCGGCCGCTTGTATACCGGCTGGGCGGTATTGAACGTTCTGGTCGCGCCCATTTCCATCATTGCGCTCTTGCTCTCCAGCTATTTTGCGGAAGCCAACGGCAGCAAAGGGCCGGCTTTCGTTTCGCTGATGCTCGCCCGTATTGCGGCGATTGCGTTGCCGTGGACGGCGGGGACAGTGCTGCTGCTTGAAGTCCTGTTTTATGCCGGCGGCAGGCTGATCGGCGCCGATTCGCTGGCGCTGATCCTGGTGCTGCCGCTGACCGCGATATCGTTTCTGGGCGTCGAGATTGTCCGCGCCTCGCTGCAAGGTACGTTGCGGTTCGTGGCTTACGGCGTGAGCTGGTTTTTGTGGTGCGTTGCCCAATGCGCCGTTGGCGCGCTGGGGCTGCTGTTGACGCGCTCGCCGTGGGGATGTTTTGCCGGCATGCTGGTGGCAAACCTGCTCACGCTCGGCGGTCTGTGCTGGGCGGTCGCCGGCGGCGGCTGCGGCGCGGCAGCCCCGGACGCAACGGAAGACAGCCCGAAACTTGCGTCATATTCGCTGCGGCGGGCGCTGGCATTCTGCAGCGCCTTCGTCGGCTTCGTGCTGTTCAACAACGCCGATATTTTCCTGGCTTATCTGACCTTGAGCCCCGCGGATTTGGGCATCTATACGGCGTCGAGCGTGCTGCCGAAGGCGATCGTGACCGCGACCCAGCCGGTCGTTCAGATCATCCTGCCGGTCGTCATCGCCATTCAAGGCGAAGGCGAGGACACGTCGCCGGCGGTGATCAAGGCGATCTTCGCCGCGTTCGCGCTCGGCGCCGCGGCGTTCGTCGTGTTGTGGCTCGGCTCGGACCTGGCTTGCGGCTCGCCGCACGGTATCCGGTTTTGCACGTCGCCGCTGATGCTGTTGTTGGCCGCGGCGGCAGTGCCGTTGTCGGTCATACGGACCCTGGTCACGGCCGATGTCGCGCACGGCCGCTACTGGCTGCCGCATCTGCCGTTCCTGGCGCTCGTCATATTTGCCGCCGCGATGATGCTGACAATGGTTTCGGGACCGGCCGAGAACCTGCATCTTGCCACGACGTATCTTTTCTCTTGCTGGGGGCTGCTGGCATTTTGGGCGGCGGCGGGAATTTTCCGAGGGCGGCTTTTCGCGCGTGGCGAGATAACGCCGGCGACACTGCGCGGCCGGCAATAGGACGGGAGCTGAATTTGGCAAGTCCTGTACTGACAAGTCCTGTACTGACAAGTCCTGTGCTGGCAAATCCTCTACCGCCCGGACTGATCGTCAATGCCGACGATCTTGGCATTCATCCGAGCGTCAATGCCGGCATTGTTTCGGCCTACCGTCGCGGCATCCTCACGTCGTGCACGATGCTGATGACGACTGCCTACTTCGACGAGACGATGCGCGACTATGTGCGGGCGCAGGCGTTGCCGATCGGCGTTCATCTGTCGCTGACGCTGGGCAAAGCCGTGGCGCCGCGCGGCGAGATTGCCGACCTCATCGATGAAGACGGGAACCTCAAGCTTGCCGCGGACCGGCTCATTCTGGCCTCGTTCAAGGGCGAGCGCGGCGGCGCCATGCTGCGGCAAATCCGGCGCGAATTTGAAGCCCAGCTCGCCATTGCGCGCGACCACGGCCTTAAAGCCACCCACGCCGATTCCCACCAGCACGTGCACATGAACCCGGCGATTTTTCGGTTGCTCGAGGAGCTGTTGCCGCGGTTCGGCATCGATCGGCTGCGCCGCTCGCGCGAGGCGTTTCATGCCTTCGTGCTCGGCCCCGATCTGCCGGAGGTCATGCGGCGCAACAATCTCGCCAAATGGGCGTTGCTGCGCTGGCGCGCCGCGGGGCTTGATCCGGCGCTCGCCACCACAGACGATTTTTTCGGCGTTCTCTATTCCGGCGCGGTGACCAAGCGCGCCATGCTCTCCTTGCTGCGCGCGGCTCTTCCGGGGCGTTCGCTGGAGATTTGCATTCATCCGGGCTTTCCCGCGCCGGCGGG
>Ga0209010_1000471_pt1 | contig 12833 bp, 15 predicted proteins | sample BlaSpr_A8_OM1_O3_FD_187985 | JGI IMG/M metagenome (GOLD analysis project Ga0209010, IMG submission 187985) | Forest soil microbial communities from Thunder Bay, Ontario, Canada - Black Spruce, Ontario site 2_A8_OM1_O3 (SPAdes) (version 2) | ecosystem: Environmental > Terrestrial > Soil > Boreal... | reverse complement strand
AAGACCGATCGGTGACGATCCGGAAGAACTCCGGTTGCTCAATCCGGAACTCGACATATGGGATGCCTACGCGACGATTCATGTCCTCATGCCCGATGGATCGATGAAGCTCGGAGGCGAAGCGGTTGCGGAGGTTCTTAGGGATCTGCGCAACACCAGATGGTTCGCGTGGTGTTTCGCTATCAACACTTTTGGATTCCGGCCATTCCAGATGATACTCAACGTTGCCTACGTCATTCTGGCAGATGTGCGCCCTCTTTTCGGCTGCGAGAGTTGCGGAAAGCCGAGCTTTTGGGTGAGGCCGATTGCACCGACGATTAAATGGGTGAAGTCCATATTCGGTAGAAGTCGCGCCCAGAATGGGAGTGCGCATTTCTCTCCACTCTCGAGCTCAGAGACTTCGTTGCTACCGGCTACGGCAAAAACTCCTCGACAAGAACCTCACTTTTGACTCTCGGCAGGACACCTACCAGAGAACATCGGGTTCTCACTCTTGGGCTCACGATTTTGGCGCTCTTCAAGGAACGATCACTGCCGACCCGTGACCCGTTTCCCGTTTCACCGCTTGAAGTGCGTCGTTTGCGCGATCGAGAGGAAATACCGTAACTTGAGGCGAAATGTGGAGGTCTTGGGCAATACTCATGAAGTCGCGGGCATCCTGCCGGGTCATATTGGCTACACTGCGAATCTGCCGCTCGCCCCAAAGTAGTTTGTCGTAATCAAAGGCAGGCATTTGATCCAGATGGATTGCATTGATCGCCACCACCCCGCCTTTGCGGAGACTGGCCAGGGCATTCACTACAACTTTTCCGCTCGGGGCAAAAGTGACCGCGCGATCGAGTTCCACAGGAGGCTTCTCCTCCTCTGTGCCTACCCACGTTGCGCCGAGGGAGGTGGCCAGGTCTCGATGCGATTGGCCTCTAGTCGAAACATAGACTTCGCAATTCCACGATTGCAGAACGGAAATCGCTAGGCTGGCCGAGCTACCGAATCCAAAGAGTCCGACTCGCTCGCCGTGTTCAACACCGGCGACGCGCAAACTACGGAAGCCGATTATTCCAGCACACAATAGAGGAGCGACGTGTGCGTCATCCAAATCAGTCGGCAATGGAAAGGTGAAATCCGCGCGTACGAGGACGAATTCGGCGTAGCCTCCATTCACCGTGTACCCAGTGAAAATAGGCTTATCGCACAGATTTTCCATTTCATGACGGCAGTACCAGCAATCACCATCCACGCCGCCCATCCAGGAAACACCCACTCGCGTTCCTATCGGTAACGCTGGGGTCACACTTTCGACGACCTCTCCGACGATCTGATGTCCGGGAATGAGCTGCGATTGAACCGGCGGCAGATCCCGTTCCACGATGTGCAGATCAGTCCGGCAAACTCCACAAGCAAGAACACGAAGCAAGACGTACCCAGCTCGAAGCGCAGGGCGAGGAACATCCTTGATTTCGAGAAACGGTCCAGTTGCAGTATGCGTGGATGAAAAAAAGGCGGCTTTCACTTTCGTACAATCCTTTCGATCTCGCTACCACATGAAAAACGTGTTTTTGACCCTTCGCCGCCCAACTTATCATTCCACTCCGCTTGATGAACCGCCTGTGCGGTTGAAGACAGCAATTGGAAGGCTCGAGTAACACATAGAATGCACCCGAGAACATTAGAGTCGGCGGAGATTTGTATGGTGCAGAAAGAAAGTGACCTCCATGTCCGAGAAGGCATTCCCGACGCTACGCGGAGTACAGGCTCACACGCAGGAACGACCTAGCTTCGGCACCGCGTTGCGCAACAAAACATAGGCTGTTTGACAGTGATCTAAAGGATTGCAAGCATCGCAAGCGCGATGGACCTTAACGCCACCTACCTGTCGTATTCCGCACAGTTTCCTCGCCAACACGCTGTCATAGTTCGGTTGGGATTGAGCATGCTGGCTTGAGGACGCACGACGATTCCCAGGAGATTCAAAAATGTCCACACAAAACTCGGTTGTTGCGCTGTATTCCACGCACACGGAAGCGAACGAAGCAGTCAAGGAGCTTCAACGCGACGGAATTGACATGCAAACGTTGTCGATCGTTGGAAGGGGCCACCATACGGATGAGCATGCCGTGGGGTATTACAACGCTGGCGACCGCATGAAGTACTGGGGCAAGGCTGGAGCGTTCTGGGGTGGCTTTTGGGCACTTCTGTTCGGCTCTGCATTCTTCATGATTCCGGGTCTCGGCCCAATTCTCGCTGCCGGACCAGTTGTTGGATGGATCGTTGGCGCGCTCGAAAGTGCCGCCGTAGTCGGAGGAGTGAGCGCATTGGGCGCTGGACTCTTCAGTCTTGGAATTCCTAAAGACAGTATCGTGAAATACGAAACGGCGCTCAAGACCGACCAATTCCTGCTAATCGTTCATGGAACCGCCGAACAGGTGGCGAAGGCTAAGGATACTATCGTCAAGACTACGAATCCTTCCGAATGCCTGATGCACTACCCCAAGGCGGCGTCAGCAACGGTCTAACGTTTCGACAAATCGCATAGGCAACTGCACCCAGGAAAGAATTTCTTGAAGTTGAACCGAGCAATACGGCGCAGTCGACAGAATTTTTGATACAGACTTCTATCGGAGATTATCCAAATGACTCAATCCGAAGCGACCAGAACCATCATCGATACCCACCGACACATTTTTGGTCCGAAGCTGCGTCAGAAACTCGTTGAGAATATAGGCTTTGACGATTCAAAGCCGTTGCCGCAGGTCTTTGGGGACGAGATGTTTTTCTATCGCGAGTCGGTTGACGTTGATTATTCAATGGAGATTCAGCGGCAAAGCGGGGTTACGCTCTGCGTGAACAGCTATGGCGGCGAAGTGGAGACGTTCGCCCAGCACTTCATCAAAGCAAGCACCCTCGATACGCTCAAATTCATGAACGACGAGTCTTTCGAACTTCGAGATAGGTTCCCCGATGAGGTTGCCTGTATGGCCAACGCTCATGCTCTTGAAGAGAGTTCGCGTGATGTCATCGATCCGCTGATTTCGAATAAAGAAGCCTGCTGCATCAGCATTGCGACCAGTTACGGAGCCGGTTCAGATCAAGTCTTTCTGGACTCACCCAAGGCCGAATGGCTATGGGAGTACGCGCAGGCCAAAGATGTTCTCGTTCACATTCATCCTCCTCTCATAGCTATAGGCGCTGCTTCAATGCAGCAGTACAGGCTTAACGAGGCCGTAGGCCGGCCATTCGATACGGCGCTGTCGGCCGCGCGCATGATCTATAGCGGCGTCTTCGATAAATACCCGAAGCTTAAAGTTCTTTTCGTTCATATGGGCGGAGCCATCGCCCCCGTGGTTTGCAGACTTGATTGGAATTGGGACCTGAACTACAAGGGCATTACAAACCCACCGATCCATAAGGTGGATAAGAACCTTCGTAAGCCTTCGGAGTATTTCAAGTCGAATATCTACGTGGATACCATGGGCCCAAGCGCGGTCTGCCTCAAGGCCATGATCGAAATGTGTGGCGTTGACCGCGTTCTGTTTGGCACCGATTTCGGGCCAGTTCCAATGAGCCCAAAGTTACACATCGATCTTGTTGACGACACGATCCCTGGTGTTGCGGATCGCAAGAAGATCTTCTCAACCAACACACTTGCCTTGCTGGGTTTGGCTGAAAGCGCACCTCACCTCGTCCCTCGAGCTGCTTAGCCTTCATTCTCGGGCTGCTGAGAACTTTGTTGGTGAAACCAGCGGATGGCAACCCTCCGTCCAAATGTCGTGAGTGTGTGCGGAACCGCACAGTATTGGGTACCCCCTCTCTTCTAAAATGCGGCGTCAATGCGCCGCTGGACACACTTATCGTTACTCGTACTGTTCGCCATGGGCGGTACCGTCCTGGCCGTGCGCGCTCGACCAGCGAACCCTGAGTCCGGTCAAGACAAATCTAAGGCGTCCGATCAGACGCAGAAGTATGCCGGGCCGAGCGATCCTTCGCTCTACGTAGGATCGGAGACGTGCAAGACGTGTCATGCAGACATGCCCTCGAAGGATTTTTTCAACCATTTCGAGGCTTCGCCGCATTTTGTAACGACACTCGACACGAAGAAAGGTCCGCAGTGGCAGGGTTGCGAAGGATGCCACGGTCCCGGGAAGGCGCACGTTGACGGCGGTGGCGACAAAACCAAAATTTTCACGTTTAAGAATGCTTCGGCCCAGGAAATCAGTGCCCGTTGCATGAGTTGCCACGCCGGCGGGCCGCAGCATATGAACGCAATCAACTCGATCCATACGCAGAACAATGTCAGTTGCATCTCCTGTCACTCGCCGCACAAGCCGGAAACCAAAGAGTTTCTGCTGACGAAGGCGCAACCCGAGCTGTGCTACTCGTGCCATCTCCAGCAAAAGGCCCAGTTTGAAATGCCTTTCCGCCATCGAGTTAACGAAGGATTGGTCCAATGCTCCGATTGTCACAATCCGCACGGCACCGTTGGTCCCAAGCAAGTGCGAACCTCGGCGACGCAGGACGCGGTTTGTTTCACGTGCCACACCGATAAGCAGGGGCCGTTTGTGTTCGAACACGAGCCCGTAAAGATCGAGGGTTGCGCGTCTTGTCATATTCCGCATGGAGGCACGAATGCTCACATGCTCCGCGTGAGCAACGTCAACCTGCTTTGCCTCCAGTGCCACACAAATTCTCTTATGAATGCGAAAACCGGTAACGCGCCGGGGACGCCTTCGTTTCACAGCCAACAGACCTTCTTTAAGTCATGCACGCTGTGCCATATTCAGGTCCATGGCTCCAACTTCGACCCGACATTTTTCAAATAAAGATGGCAATGAAACGCACCTTTGCATTCCGGAGCAAGTACGTTCGAAGCAATAGCGGAAGGCTCGCTTTTCTCCTTTTCGTTGTTGCGCTCGTGGAGTCTTTGCCGGTGTCGCGAGCACAGAGTGCCTCAACGGAAACACCGGGAATTGATTCGGGGAATTACAACATCCAGCAATCCGTCGAGGCCGGATACCGCGCCGCATCCATCAACGGCAATATCGACACCTACGACACCTTTGTGAATCTCGGTTCGGGCCTTCGTCTCTTCGATTACACGCTGGACATGCGTTCAAAAGACCACAACGGCTTCCTTTTCGACAATCTCAGCTTCAGCAATTTTGGCTATGGCGGTGATCCGAATGATGTGACCCGCCTGCGCGTCGGCAAAAACAAGGTGTACGATTTTCGCGTTTTATTCCGGCGGGATAAGAACTTCTGGGACTACAACCTGCTGGCGAATCCGCTGAACCCGTCCACTTCCACGCCACCTTTGGCCATCACAACTTCACCGCATGCGCTGGATCTGGTTCGTCGTATGCAGGATTACAATTTGACTTTGCTGCCGCAATCGCGCGTGAAGTTCCGATTGGGTTTTTCGCATGATCGCGATGAAGGGCCGGGCTTCTTCACCACGGACGGCGGCACTATTTCTCAGTTCAATCAGACCTACAGCTATACGACCAATTCCTATCGCGCGGGTGTGGACTTTCGAATCTTTCCGAAGACGACGATTTCCTACGACCAATTCCTGAGTTACTACAAACAAGACAACGTCGTCACGGACAACCCGCAGAATTCCGGATATCAGCTTGCTAACGGGACGCCCGTGGATCTGGGGATCATTTGGAGCACCGCGGGGCCCGTCGAGATTCTGCCGTGTGCTGCACCGATTGCGACCGCGCCGAACATCGTCAACCCGAGTTGCAACGGCTATCTGTCCTACAGCCAGGCGGGCAATCCGAGAAATTTCATGCCGACCGAGCGTTTGCGGTTTCAGTCAGATTTCTTCAAGAATTTTCAGACAGAAGGCTCCGTTGGCTACAGCACGGCCAATAACTCGGTCCCGGATTTCAATGAGGTCGTAAACGACCTCGTGACACGGAGCGGCTCCCGTGGAAGCACAGCGAGCGGCCCGGCCGACACCAAACGAGTCTCCATGAATGCCAACTGGTCAGGAGCGTATTCGATCGGTGAAAAGTTTCGCATCATCGATTCGTTTCGCTACGACAACTGGCGCACTCCCGGCATGTGGGACACGTCGGAGACGAACATCTTCGGCCAAATGCAGCCCGGACTGGTGGGTCTGGCACAACCGCAGGCCGTATTCACTGCGGCGACGTTCCTTGCCCAATGCCCGGCGCCGTATACCGCGGCTACCTGCCCTGCCCATACCGCGAGTTCGGCGGCGGACATAGTCAACGGGCCGACGTCGAGTTTTCTGGGGCAGAATCTGAAATCGGATACTTTAGAACTTCAGTACGATTTCAGTAGGCGGCTGACGGGCCGAATCGGATATGTATACACGGACCGCACCGTAGCCGATTTCAGCGCGACATTCTTTTCGGCTGAGACGTACTTTGCTGGGGGAGTCGGCGGCACGGCTGCAAACGATTTCTTTGCTGCGCGCGGGGCCTGTGCTAAGCCTTCCGCCTGCACGCCGACCGTAGATGCCACGACGGGCGACCTTATTGCGCTGACCTTTTCTGGTCCCGCCGCGGGTAACGACACCGCTCGCAACATCACGGGAATCCGCGAGCAAACTGCATTGCTGGGCTTTACAGCCATTCCCATGGATGCCCTGCGAATCGTGGGAGATTTTCAGTTCGGGTACAACGATTATTCCTTTACCCGGATAAGTCCGCGGCAGGTGCAGAGCTACAGGGTCCACGTGAGCTACAAACCGCGCGTGTGGATCAACTTCGACGGCGCCGTTGACATTCATGAAAATCGGGACAACGTCTCAACGGTAAACGATATCGAGCATGGCCGAAGCTATAGTTTCGTAACCACGTTGATGCCCGGCGCAAAATTGTTCTTTGATCTTGGCTATACCTATACGGACCTCTACAACGCGGCGCAGATTTGCTACTACGCCAACGCATCTGGTCCACCGCCTGTCACGCAGTGTCCCGCCAGCCTGGGGTATGCGCCTGCCGCAGTCTCCGGTTTGGGTTCGTACTCGAGCAAGCAGCACTTTGCATATGCCGGGATTGTGTGGAAGCCCGTTACGCGAGTCACGCTCGGCCTCGGCTACGCCGGGACGTTTGTGGGAGGCAGCACGCTCGGAATCGACACACTACAGGTACCCGGCACACTCGCTTTCAATTACCAGAAGCCGTACGTGAGGGCGGTGTTCGATTTATACAAAGGGCTCAGTTACCGAATGACCTGGAACTACTACGGATACAACGGCAAGGGCCTGGGGTCGAACGAAACCCCGGGATTGGCCGCAATCCCCATCCAGGATTTCAACGGCAGCACCGCGGAATTCGCGTTCCGATATACCTTCTGAAAGACAACGAGATGGCGGCATCGTACTGAGGAGAAAAAACATGACGAGAAACTGCACCCGAATCACAAGCCTGGTAATCGCTGCAACGGCGTTGATGACGCTCGGTCTCACGAGTGTTCCCGTCGAAGCGCAGGATGGCGGCGCTGCTTTGTACAAAACAAAATGCGCGGCGTGCCATGGCGCTGCCGGAAAGGGTGATACCGCAGTCGGGAAAGCGAACAAGATTCGCGATCTCAGTTCCGCCGACGTTCAGCAGCAAAGCGACGCCGATCTGACGACCGTGATTACCGCTGGGAAAGGCAAAATGCCAGCCTATGGGAAGAGCTTGAAGCCGGACCAAGTGAAGGATCTGGTTGCGTATATTCGGTCGCTCGCGACGAAATAGCACTGACAACAACCTGCAGGATACGCAGCGGGCAATAAGAGTCGGGGAAGAGCCTAGTCGATGCCTTTGGGAACCACTTTGATCGTCATTCTCGTCCTGTTCAGCGCCGCGCTGATCGGAGTTCTCGTGGCGCGCCCGGCCGTCACCGCGACCCGCGGAGGTAAAATTCTCGCCTTCCTCGTCTTGTTTTTTCTGCCTATCCTTTGCGGCGCGATGGGCATTTCCAGCGAAATGGAGAGGTCGAAAACCACTGCATTTTGTTTGTCGTGTCACACCATGGAGGCGTACGGGAAGAGCCTCTACGTGGACGACCCCAGCCATATTCCTGCGGCTCATTTTCAGAATCACCGCGTGCCGGCGGACGAAGCCTGCTACACGTGCCACACGGATTACGCGATGTTCGGCACACTAAAAGTGAAGTTGGATGGTTTGCGCCACGTCTACATATATTATCTCGGTACTCCACCGGCGCCCGAAAACATCAAGCTGTACGAACCTTATAACAATCGGGAGTGTCTGCACTGTCATCTAGGCGCCCGCTCATTTGAAGAGGGCGCAACTCATACGGCCGACCCCGCTACGCTCCGGGCTATCAAATCCAATAGCCTCTCTTGTTTATCGAGTGGCTGCCACGACGTGGTCCACGATATAAGCCACCTTAAGGAAGCTAAGTTCTGGAAGGAAAAGAACTGATGCCAGACGTCGACCCAATGGTATGGCGGCTTCAGTTCACCGGGTCGCTCCTGATCATCGGACTTCTTATCGAAGCGATCTGTCTGTTTTCGGCGAAGCCAATTGCCTTCGTCCTGTTTGTAGCTATCGGAGGTCTCTTCCTGTTCGCGGGCGTGACAGTTTATTTGTTTTCTATCGTCTCGACACCACGATCGTAGCGAATGACCAGATTCAAGAATGTCGGAGTGACATGAGATATTCGTGGGAAATCCCTTACGTTCTTGCGATTTTAGAGACCGATGAGCGGACGATGCATTCCGCGCTCTATGACGCAATCGCAGCCCTTGAACAGAGACGCCTCAGCCCTGTAAGCGGCCGAAGAAACTGCGTTAGCAGGCGCAGAGGCTGGATTGCAAATGCTGATCGGGGAAGCAACCACGAAGTACGTCTGAACGTATCTTTCGACACACTTTAATTCCACGCAACCGCATACAATTCTCTCGCTCACCGACGAAAAAGGATTGCAAAAACATATGAGGTCACGCTGTCACGTTCTTCGCGTTCCATCGAGCCCCGCGAAGGACGATGGATGAGGTCTCGATCCTAGAAAGGCCCTCAATAGAAAAGGCCTCCGCTTGACGGGCATCGAGGAACGCGATCGCACAAGCTTACGCTGCCTGCTCCAAATCCCCTGACTAACGCCGCTACCGGATAATTGAAATCTTCATGGAAATCCTGACAAACGGACGCGACATCACTAGGTTACCGGCGTACCACGAACGGTCCCTCTTTGTGAATATTGTCGTGGACACACCGAAAGGTTCGCCGTACAAATTGAAGTACGACGAAGAAATTGGAACTTTTCGCCTCCACAAGTCTTTGCCTCTTGGTTTGGGCTTTCCATTCAACTTCGGATTCGTACCTTCTACCCTCGGAGATGATGGCGATGCTCACGATGTCTTGATCATCCACGATTTCGTGATGCCTACTGGGGCTGTGGTGCTCGGTCAGTTGATATCCGTCCTAGAGGCCAACCAGAGTCAGGACAATCGCTCGCAGCGCAATGATCGTTTGATCGCCATTCCGATCGGCCTCGCCTCTCGCAAACCGATGCAGCCCGTCGTCGCATTCAGTTCTGTGCTGAAAAGAGCCGTCGCCGATTTCTTCGTAAAGTACAATGAACTTCAGGGCAGAACCTTTCGGCCGATTCGCTACGCAGGCGCCCGGCAGGCCCATCGAATTGTGGCTAGAAATCTCTGCACCAATGGACGGAAGTGATGGTCGGCCGGAGAAGTCCACTGTACCGCGTCACTTGCATGAGTCTGCTCGCTCTCTCCATCTGCTCGTTGCGCACTGTTATCGCCTATCAGACCAAACTTGACTCCGCCGCGATCGAAGAGGCCTGCATGATCGGCCAACGCAACGACAAAGCGACGGCGGAATTCGTCGCACCCTACCTAAAGCAGGTCACGGAAGAGGGTCTTGACGGCCTCCACCGCGCGGACATCGAGATCCTGACTCCGTATCTGCAGATTGTCGACCGAGCGAGAAACGCGACTAAGGGCTACAGTTTGATCGAAGCGACCAAGGACTATCGCCAGCACCCCGACACGGTTCTCATTCGGGTCATTTTGATCCTCCCGGCGAACTACCCCACGCCTCAACCGGACGGTGCGCCTCCGGCCGCGTGTGACAATGTCGCACTAGAGCCTGCTAACTTCTGGAACAACTTTACGTTTCTCGTGGAGCAACGTGGTAAAGCGATCTCGCCTCTTTCCACAAAAAGTGAGCCAGTCTATTCATCACCCACAAGAGAAACGCCGGCTCGCCTCGATGGCGCCACGGTATCATTGGAATTCAAAGCAAATGATGTGGCATCGGAAGTACTCACAGTTGATATAGTGACCCCGCATTGTAAGACCATCAGTGCATCGTTCAACCTCTCCGCCTTGCGTTGAGAATTGGTGCGTCGAAAGAGGGAAAAACGCGTCGCAACGACGTTTAACTCCTTCCTAGTTTTTGACCAAGGAAGGCGACCTCGCCGTCGTTCCAACGACGGTCCTCATCATTGAAAAAGACGAAATGACGCGTGCACTTCACGCGGAACTTGCATTGTCCGACCGCTTCATCTCGTACATTCTTGCGCGAAACATACGCACGTAGAAGTCATGGTTACAGCCGAAGGGAAACGAAAGCTGATCGAAAGACTCTGAGCGTGCAAGCTCAACATCGTTCGGTGTAACTTCGATGTGCAAGGTGTTCTGCCAAGAATCGGGACCCAACGCCACCTTGGCGGTAATCGGTCCGACCATTACGTACGACGAAAATCCTGTCGCGACTTCATCGTCTCCGACCGGTTGGCTGAGTGCCTCGCTGAAACTGTGTGCCTTGATTTCTTTTCCTTTCGTGAGGTAGATGGACACGCTCCGCTCCTCGCGATGGTTGTAGTCTGCAGCTATCTCCTTTCGTTGTTTATCTTCCTCGACGAGTGCATCCTTTTCAGCGAGGTGGCCCCGACGTAAGTAATTTCGAACTCGTCTCGATGCTTCGCTTGCGATTTGCGCGTTGTTGTAATCGCGCAGCGCGCCCAAATATCGGCCAAAGATTTGGTCAAGAGCTTCGAGTTGTGTAGCGTCTACCAGCAACGGCGGCTTAACGTCTCGGCTCGTCGAAATTGAAAGTCTCGCCATGATGCGAGGCAGTGTAGCATCACTATATGATACTTACGTCTAACTAATGGGGCGGCCCGAGAAGCGCGCCCGCTGGAACCGCGAACGGATTGGTGCTACGTTCGCAGCGGAGGTGGGAAATGGAAATGAAGCTGAAGAATTATCGGATTTTGCTTCACCAGCGACCGGAGCCGGACGAATTTCACTGGAGCGAGATGCGAGCATACGGCTTCCTTGCAACGCGGTTCAACAGTGAAGCGGTTGCAGGGGCGATGTTGAAGGAAGCGGACGCAAAGGGCAAATCATCCGACACAATCGTTTACCCGCTGGGGAACACGGCGCTTTGCGAAGTTTTTCCAGCCTAATCGCCGTGCTTTGTGACCACGCCTTTCAAGACATCTGCTTCCGTAAATTCGCCCACAGCCATATCGTGAACGTGTGACACACGGGCAACAGCTTCTTCAAGAATGCATGGTTGCCAATGTTCTTTGTCGCAATTCTCCAGCGCACTCCAGTGACCGCGCGGTACGTTGTAGAACGTTCCCCACCAGTTGGCGTATGGATTGCTGCCAACAGCTTCTGCGGTTGTGATTAGCGCCTGCGTCAGCCGTTTGTCCTGCCTGCTTTCAAGCGTGATTCGCATAAATCTCTTCAGCGGATAGTCGTCGGAAATCCCGATTCGATACAACCCGCCGAACATTGCCTCAGCTTGTTCTCTGGTTGGCGTGAAATACGAGCCATCTTCCTTTTCCGCTCCGGGCGTCGCAGTTTCTTCCCACGCTTCCGAGGTGGTGAACCACAAGATTGGCTTTTCAGGCGGCTTGACCAAAGTAGTCGATGGTCGAAGGAAGTCATCGCGAAAGATTTTGTTAAGGTGCGCTCCGACGGTGTAGTCAGCCCGAACCGAAGGAAGAAAAAGCCAAACGGCGGGGCGCGCGCGGGCGCGGCAGCGTGTTCCAGCCTTCCTACACAGTGAAATTGCCGAACGGCGAAAGCGAACTGCGCAAATCGAAGCTGTGGTGGATTCGGTTCACCGACCCGATTACGAAGAAGCGCATCAGCCAGAAAACGAACTTCACGAAGAAGGCTGGCGCCGAAAAGCTGCTGACCGATTTGATGAACAAGAGCGACCGGGGCGACCTTGCGGATTACATGGAATACCGCGAAGTGACCTTCGGCAGTATCACGGCTGCGCTACGAAGGCACTACGCCGAATCATTGCGGCGCAGCACTGACAAGCTGGAAACGGCTCTGAAGCGCTTAGAGGATTTCTTCGGCACGGACCGCCGCGTGGTTACGATTGGCGCAGACCAGATTTCCGAATACCGCGCGTCCCGACTGAATCAACCCAAGACCCAATTCCCTACCGTAAACCGTGAACTGGCTGCGCTGAAACCGCGTTCCGACTGGCCGTGGCGCAGGGCAAAATGCGCAAGATGCCCCACATAAAACTCTCCGACGAAAGCGAGCGAAAAGACGACGGGGAATTTTCCAAGGAACAGTTGGCGAAGATTCAGGCCGAAGCCCGGCCATACATGAAACCCCTGCTGCTGTGGCTTTCGCTAACCGGCATGCGCGTGATGGAACCAATCGGCCTCACGTGGGCTGAAGTGAATCTGGAACAAGCGGAGTTAAGGCTGAGCGGGCGAAAAACGAAGAACAAAACCCAGAAGGTTCTTCACATCTCAGACGACCTGATGAAAATCCTGAAAGCGCAGCGCGCTCTTGACACCAAATGCGACCGGGTGTTCGTGGATTCGGAAGGCGAACCGCTGCG
>Ga0209010_1000469_pt1 | contig 12866 bp, 11 predicted proteins | sample BlaSpr_A8_OM1_O3_FD_187985 | JGI IMG/M metagenome (GOLD analysis project Ga0209010, IMG submission 187985) | Forest soil microbial communities from Thunder Bay, Ontario, Canada - Black Spruce, Ontario site 2_A8_OM1_O3 (SPAdes) (version 2) | ecosystem: Environmental > Terrestrial > Soil > Boreal... | reverse complement strand
GAATTGATGTTTTCCAGCTCGAACACGTCGTCATAGGGCACGTTGGCTTCGGCGAGCAGCACGTTCATGTGGCCCGGCATGCGGCCGGCCACCGGATGGATGGCGTATTTGACCTCGACGCCTTCGTGCTTGAGCTTCTCTCCCATTTCACGAAGGGCGTGCTGCGCCTGCGCCACCGCCATGCCGTAGCCCGGCACGATGATCACCTTGCCGGCATTCTTCAGAATGAACGCCGCATCCTCGGCCGAGCCGATCTTGACCGGCCGGTCGCCGGCCGCCGCCGCCGGTCCCGCCACCTCGCCGCCGAAGCCGCCGAGGATGACCGAGATGAACGAGCGGTTCATGCCCTTGCACATGATGTAGGACAGGATCGCGCCCGAGGAGCCGACCAGCGCGCCGGTGATGATCAGCGCCGAATTGCCCAGCGTGAAGCCGATGCCCGCCGCCGCCCATCCGGAATAGGAATTGAGCATCGAGATCACGACCGGCATGTCGGCGCCGCCGATCGGGATGATGATCAGCACGCCGAGCAGGAACGACGCGGCGGCAATCAGCCAGAACGCGATGTGCAGTTGCGCCAGGTAGAACCACACGATCAACGCGACGAGGGCGACAGCCAGCGCGATGTTGATGACGTGCCGGCCGGGCAGCGTGATCGGCGCGCCGCTCATGCGGCCGGAGAGTTTTAAAAACGCGATTATGGAGCCGGTGAACGTGATGGCGCCGATGGCGACGCCGAGCGACATTTCGATCAGGCTCTGACCGTGGATGGCGCCTTCGACGCCGATGTCGAAAGCCGCAGGCGCGTAAAGCGCGCCGGCCGCGACCAGCACCGCTGCCATGCCGACCAGGGAGTGGAACGCGGCGACCAGTTCCGGCATCGACGTCATCGGCACGCGCCGCGCGATCACCGCGCCGATGCCGCCGCCGAGCGCCATGCCGACGATCACCAGCACCCAGGCGCTGACACTGGCCGGCGGATGCGCCGCCAAAGTCGTTACGACGGCAATGACCATGCCCACCATGCCGAAATGGTTGCCGCGCCGGCTGGTTTCCGGGTTCGACAGTCCGCGCAACGCAAGAATGAAAAGGGCGCCGGCGACCAGATAACAGAGTGCAGCGAGATCGGCGGACATCATGGACCTCTATGGGGCGCGGCTGCGGCGGGATGCTGAAGGAAGGTGATTACGTTGCCGGAGGGATCTTCGGCGAACAGCATGATGCCGCCCCAATATTGCTTTTCCGGCGGGCCATGCAGCGGCACGGCGCGCGCCTTCAAGTCGGCATAGAGCGCGGCGGCATCCTTGGTTTCGAAGGCCACGCCCGTAAAGCGGCCGATCAAGCCATCGCGCCGCCCATCGTCGTCGGTGGTCTCAACGACGATACTCGGAGACTCTTCGAACAAGATCGCGGTGGGCGCCGTCGTGGTGCGGTTGAGCCCGACAACGTCCTCGTAGAATGCCGCGGCCTTCTCCAGGTCATCGACGAATATACGCACCGATGTCAGGCGCATGGCCGCGCTCACTTCTGCTTGCGCTGGAACATGGCGAGCATGCGCTGCGTCACCAAAAAACCGCCGAAAATATTGACCGAGGCGAAAGTCAGCGCGACGAAGCCGAGGGCGCGCGCCCACAGCGGACCGTCGTCATTGGCGACCAGCGCGACGCCGACCGCGAGCAGCGCGCCGACCACGATGACCGAGGAGATGGCGTTGGTCACCGACATCAGCGGCGTGTGCAGCGCCGGCGTCACCGACCAGACCACGTAATAGCCGACAAAGACCGCGAGCACGAAAATCGACAGCCGGAACACGAAAGGATTGACGGCATCGCTCGCCACGTGCGTGGCGCCGCTCCCTATGGTGGCGAGATCGAGCTGGGCCAGGATCGACAAAGTTATCATTGCACCGCCTCCGGTCCTTCTTTCCCCTCCCCCTTGTGGGGAGGGGCAGGGGTGGGGAAGCGGGAGCCGCGGCGGTGAAGACTTCCCCACCCTCGGCTTCGCTTCGCTCGCCGTCCCTCCCCCAGTCTTGTTGAAACAAGATTTGGGGGAGGGGATAGAAAATTACGCCGCGCTCTTCGGCTGGAAATTCGGATGCACGATGGCGCCGTCGCGGGTCAGTGCCGTCGCCTTGACGATGTCGTCGTCCCAGTTGACCGCAAGCGCCTTGGTCTTCTTGTCGATCAGGATTTCCAGAAACGCGTAGAGGTTCTTGGCATAGAGGTTCGACGCGGTGGCGGCGATCCGGCCGGGCACGTTGCGGTAGCCGACGACCTTGACGCCGTTCTGCTCGCTCACTGCGTCGGCGCTGACGCCTTCGACATTGCCGCCGCGCTCGACCGCGAGATCGACCACCACCGAGCCGGGCCGCATCGACGTCACCATGGCCGACGAGATCAGCCGGGGCGCCGGCCGGCCGGGAATGAGCGCGGTGGTAATGACGATGTCCTGCTTTTTGATGTGCTCGGCGACTAGCGCGGCCTGCTTGGCCTGATACTCTTTCGACATTTCCTTGGCATAGCCGCCGGCGGTCTCGGCCGCTTTGAATTCCTCGTCCTCGACGGCGATGAATTTGGCGCCAAGGCTCTCGACTTGCTCTTTGGCCGCCGGCCGCACGTCGGTGGCGGTGACGATGGCGCCGAGGCGGCGCGCGGTGGCGATCGCTTGCAGGCCGGCGACGCCGGCGCCCATGACAAAGACCCTGCCGGCGGGCACGGTGCCGGCAGCCGTCATCATCATCGGCAGCGCGCGGCCGAACTCGGCGGCGGCATCGATCACGGCGCGGTAGCCGGCGAGATTGGCCTGGCTCGACAGCACGTCCATCACCTGGGCGCGGGTGATGCGGGGCAATAGCTCCATGGCGAAACTGGTGACGCCGGCGTCCGCCATGACCCGCAGGGCCGCGTCGTTGCCGTAAGGGTCCATGATGGCGATGACGATGGCGCCTTTCTTGACGCGCGTGAGCTCCGTGCCTTGCGGGCGGCGCACCTGGAGCACGACGTCGGCGCCATTCAAGGCGTCGGCGGATACTGTGGCGCCGGCCGCGGTATAATCCGCATCGAGAACGCCAGATTTCACCCCGGCGCCCGGTTCGACCGCGACTTCGGCGCCGAGCCCGATCATCTTCTTGACGGTTTCGGGAACCGCGGCCACCCGCGGCTCGCCCGGGTCGGTTTCGGCAACGACCGCAACCTTCATGATTCCTCCGACGGCTGCCGCCTATGCGCGGTCGGCTATGAGCCGGTCCATTACCGGCCATGAGCCGGTCCATGACCGGCTGCGAACCGATTTGGTGCCGGTAACGCGACTTCAGGTCAGGAAATACGCCATCAGGATGACGATCGTGACCACGATCGCCATGACGACTTTCACCAATGTGATGAAATTCTCGTACGTCTGTTCGTGAGCGGGGTAATCGTTGCCCGTCGCTGTCGCGTATTCGACCTCGCCGTGATCGGCCATACCATCGTCTCCAAACATCGCACCCGGTGCGGGCGGACTTAGCGTAATTGGCCGCTCAGGGCAACGGGATGGCGCAGTTGCGAGCGCATTTTTGCCTGGCTGTCATGACGCCGCGCGGCGCACCGCCATGCGTGGTCCGCGGCAGCCGTTGCGGCCGTTCGGCTTGCCGGGGAGGGGCCGAATCCCTACTCTCAAGGGCAACGGCCATTGGCCACGGACAGCACCGATGCTCAGAAAAGAACAAAACGAATTATTGACCCAGACCGGCCCCGGCACCCCCATGGGTCAGCTTTTCCGCTCCTATTGGATGCCGGTGCTCCTTGCCGAGGAGCTGCCGGAGGACGAATGCCCGCCGGTGCGGGTCAAGATCATGTCCGAGCGGCTCGTCGCGTTCCGCGATTCCAACGGCAAATACGGCCTGATCGACGAATTCTGCGCCCATCGCGGCGTCTCGCTGTGGTTCGGCCGCAACGAGGAGGGCGGGCTGCGCTGCCCCTATCACGGCTGGAAATACGACGTGAACGGCCAATGCATGGAGGTTCCCTCCGAGCCCGCCGAAAGCGGCTTCTGCAACAAGGTCAAGCTCACCTCGTATCCGCTGGTGAAGCGCGGCGAGGTGTTGTGGGCCTATATGGGTCCCGCCGACAAGCGGCCGCCGCTGCCGGAATGGGAATTCGCCATGGTGCGGCCGGAGCAGACCTTCGTCTCCAAGCGGCTGCAGGAATCCAATTGGCTGCAAGCCATGGAAGGCGGCATCGATTCGAGCCATGTCTCGTTCCTGCATCGCGGCGATCTCGGCTCCGACCCGCTGTTCAAGGGCGCCAAGGGCAACCAGTACAATCTCTCCGACATGCAACCGCATTTCGAAGTCGTCGAGCAGCCCGGCGGCCTGTTCATCGGCGCGCGGCGCAATGCCGAGGACGGCAAGTACTACTGGCGCATCACGCCGTGGGTGATGCCCTGCTTCACCATGATCCCGCCGCGCGGCGATCATCCGATCCACGGCCATTTCTGGGTGCCGATCGACGACGAGAACTGCTGGGCCTGGTCTTACGACTTCCATCCGGTGCGGGCGCTGAGCAAGACCGAAGTCGACGCCATGAAGGACGGCGCCGGCGTGCATTGCAAAGTCGACGCCGCGTTCCGGCCGCTCGCCAACAAGGACAACGATTATCTGATCGACCGCGCGGCGCAAAAAGCCGGGCGGACCTATAGCGGCGTCGCCGGCTTCGCCATGCAGGACGCTTCGCTGCAGGAAAGCATGGGCCCGGTCTGCGACCGCACCAAGGAAAACCTGGTCTCGACCGACAATGGTATCATCATGGCGCGGCACCGCCTGATGCGCGCCGCCAAGGCGCTGGTTGACAAAGGCGTGACGCCGCCCGGTATCGACGTCGAGCACCAGAAAGTCCGCTCCTGCTCGGTGGTGCTGCCGCCCGACGTAGCGTTCAAGGACGGCGCCAAGGAAGCGCTGTACGGCAAGCCCGGCATGGCGCAGACGACGGTGTAGCCGGCGCGCCTACCGCATCATGCGCGGGCCGGTTTTGCTGACGGTTGTTGTCGCGGGCTTTGGCGCGTTGCATGCTGTTGTGGCGTTTGCCGACGAGTCGTCCTGCTCCGCCAGTACAGCGCCGATCGTCGCGCAAGCTCAATCGATCGCGAAGCGTGAACCACCGGATGTGCCGCGCATCGAGCTTGCGGCGCGGCTCGCCGCTACAGGCGCCAATGCGACGGACGAATACAAGCGGTTACAGGACAACGCGGCGCGCGAACTCACCGGCCGTCCCGACGGCGTCGGCGACGTCAGTGCCGACGAATTGCGCAACGCCGACGCTGCCATCGCCCGGCAAATCCGCATCGATCAGGGAGCGCTGCCGCGGCCGTCTTTGCCCGCGCTCGCCAAAGAGCCCGGGCGCCCGCAGATCGACGGCCTCGATATCGTCTATCTGAACCCGCTCGGCGATCCGGCGCGCGCCAACGCCTGGCGGAACATCATCGTGCATCAGACAGAGGGCCCACCCGGCAGCGCGCGGCCACCGACCAATTCGCCCATCCGACCAAGCGCGGCGTGACGCTATGGGTGGAAACCGACGGTACAGTCTATTGGTCCGTCGCGGAGAATGTCATTCCGACCCATGGCGAAGGCGGCGACCGCAACGACAACAAGTACATCGACAACACGAAGACCTACCATCAGGTGGTCAAAGCCAACTCGATCGGCGTCGAATTCATCGGCAATTATCCGGACGTCGCCAAACCGGTCTCGGCTGAACAGAAGCAAGCGTGGCTGTCGCTCGCGCCGTTCCTGCAGGAGCGGTATGGCATAGCGCCGGACCACATCTACGCCCACAACTGGATCGATTTTAAGGATCAGCGCTACTGTGAAGGATGTGAGCTTGCAACGCTGGCGCGGAAGCTCGGTTATTGTCCGTCTAAGGCGTCATAGAATCGAAATTGAGAGATTTGGTTCGCTCTGTTTGAGCGCGCTGCGCCGTAGATCGCAACGGCCATCGTTGTTCAGAACTTTTGTAGCCGTTGCGATCGGCGGCTTTCTCTGACCGAGTTGTTTCTCGGTCCACCCTTATTGAGGTGCTGGCGCCGTCATCTTGATGCCGGTCAGCGCCGCCAACTCGCCCTGGCGTTTGGTTTCGCGGCGCATGTAGTCGGCGAGACCTTCCGGCGTGTTCTCCGCCGGCACGGTCATGCCGAGCGCCGCCATGCGGTCGCGGAAGTCTTGCGATTGCACCACGTCGTTGAGCGCCTTGTTGAGGTAGGCGATGATCGATGTCGGCGTCTTGGCGGGTGCGGCGAGGCCGACGAAGCCGCGATAGTCGAAATTGGCAAAGCCTAATTCCTGCATGGTCGGCACTTCGGGCCAGGTCGCGATCCGTTGCGGGCTCGCGATCGCCAGCGCCCGTACCTTGCCGCTGTCGGCGAGCGGCTTGGCCTGGGCGTAGAACGCGAACGCGCCTTGCACGCCGCTTGCCGTCACGTTGCGCGCGGCTTCCCCCGAGCCGTTGAAAGGCACGCCGGCGATTGCGGTCTTGCCGAGCGAATTGAGCTGCGCCAGCGCCATGGCCGGCGAGGTCGCCGGCCCGGAGGTGCCGAAGCTGATCTTGCTCGGATTGGCTCGCGCGTCGGCAAGCAATTCGTCGAGCGATTTGTAGGGCAGCGTGGCATCGATGATCAGCACCAGCGGCGGGCCCTCGACGATCATCCCGATCATGGCGAAGTCGTCGATGGCGTTATAGGGCACCGGGAGGAAATACAGGTTCTGCGCATCGGCGATCGAATTGGCGAACAGCGTGTAGCCGTCGGGTGCGGCCCGCACCGCATAGGCGCCGCCGAGGGTGCCGGAGCCGCCCGGCTTGTTCTCGACCACGATGTTCTGGCCGATCCGCTCCTGCAACATTGCGGCAAGGACGCGCGCCGGCACGTCGGTCAAGCCGCCGACCGCGAACGGCACGATCATGGTGATCGGCCGCGTCGGGTAGTTTTGCGCTTGCGCTTGCGCTGGCCACAGCGCGCCGAGCACAAGCGCGGCAAAGAGCGGCAGGCCAAGTCTGAAAGGGTTGATCATCTGTCGCTCCCGCGCGCGTGACCTTGAGGCGGTCGCGCCGCAATGCCAAAGTCAAAACCCCCCCCGGCACGGGCCACCATATCAGCATGAGACAAAGGCGATGACCAAGAGCGTAGAGCCGCTGCTCCCGGTCGAGCTCGGCGCGGGCAAGATCAAGTTCGCGCAAGGCATGAAAGCCGGGCGCTGGGTGTTCGCCACCGGCCTGATGGCACAGGATTTCGTCAACGGCATCGCGCCCGACGTGCTGGCCGAGCGAACGCCCCATGCGGGCCTGCCCAAGCGTGAGAAGGAAGCGCTCCGCATCTTCGAGAATCTCGACGCCGTGCTGCGTGCGGCCGGCACCGACCGCAGCAACCTGGTGCGCACCGACCAGTACTACACGACCGTGAAAGCCGTGCCGCCTTATCAGCAGGTGCGTCGCGAATTTCTTGATGGCCGCATCCCGCCCTCAACTTCGATCGCACAGCAGCGGCTGTTGCTGCCCGGCGCCGACATGAACATCCAGGCCATGGCCGTTGTCCCGGAGACAGGGTTCAAGGTCGAGCATCTCAAGGACGAGCAACTGCGCGGCCGTCCCACCTCCGGCTATTCGCCGGCGGTCACGGTCGGCGATTTCATCTTCCTGCCGGGCATCACCTCGCTCGCCATCGGCGAAGAGCCGCGGCGCAACGGCGTCGCCGCGGCAGCGCTGATGGCCGAGGGCGCGCAATGGGGTGGCCAGCCGATCAAGCTCGAAACCGAATTCATCATCACCAAACGGATGACGGCGTCGCTAGCGCTCGCCGGTGCGACGCTCGCAGACGTCGTGCACGCCCAAGTTTATCTCACGGATCGCGACGACTACTCGGCCTTCAACGCGGCGTGGACCAAGCATTTTGGCGAAGCGGGCCCGACCGTGTCGATCATTCCGTGCATCGCGCACGGGCTTGCGCCCTATGACGGCAAGATCGAGATCAACGTGATCGCGGCGAAGCCGGGCAGCGCCGCCGCCAAGCGGCACGTCGACGCCGGCATTGCGACCGCATTCCGCCATCAGCCGCAAGCGGTGAAGGCCGGCGATCTGCTCTTCATCCCGGCCTTGATGGCGGCCGACCGCGATGGACTTTTGCCCGTGGCCGCCGCTGACCCGCGGCAGCCGTATTTCTCGTCGTCGCCCGAGATGCAGGCGGACGCGATCATCGACAACATCGCGCGGCTTTGTGCGGCCGTCGAAACGTCGCTCACCAACGTGGTCCGGGTGCTGCTGTTCCTCACCGACATCGCCGAGTTCTATCCGGTCTACAAAGCGTGGGAGCGCCGGCTCGGCGGCCGTCCGCTGCCGTTTTCCGCAGTCGAAGTCCCGGGGCCGCTGCCTGTGCCAGGCGCGACGGTGATGATGGAAGCTTGGGTTTATGCGGCGTGAGCTATCCGGCCTTACGATGGGTCGACGCAATCAGCTGCGGCAAAATAGTCGCGGCAATGATTTTCAGGACTGCATCTCGCGTTTCGCGGCACTGTGCCAGCATTATCGACGCTTGCTCGTCTGTCACGCTGGTGTCGTTGAGTGCGCGCGCCTGTTCTAAAAGTGTTTCGAAGCCCAGCACGCCGGCGGCATTGATGAGATCATGGCCCTCGCGGCGCGAGCTGGCCAGATCAGACTTGAAGCAGCGGCGAAGTTCTTTCTCAAACGCCATCAATGTGTGTTCGACTTTGACAATGCCGAAATGACCAATCAAATCTTCCAGCTTGTCGCGGTTGAAGTGCGGAGAGCCACGCGGAACAGGCTGATCGCTCGAACCGTTGCGAGGCAACCAACGCCACAGCTTGGTGTACAAGTTGGCCCGCTCGATTGGCTTGCCAACATGGTCGTTCATACCGCTCTGGATGAAGACCTGGATCTGCTGCGGCAGGACGTTGCCGGTCATTGCCAGGATTGGGATTTCCCTCACGGGAGAACCCATTTCCCGAATGATGCCCGTGGCGGTGACGCCGTCCATGTCGGGCATCTGGATATCCATGAGGACCAGATCGAATTTTTCCTTGCGAAGCCGGCTGATCGCCTCCGCACCGCTGCCGACGGACACGGCGTCGTAGCCGCCGTCCTCCAAATAAGCTCCCACGATCTCCCGATTGGTTTCCAGATCGTCCACCAGAAGGATTTTCCCTCTGTTAAGGGCAAAGACTTCCGCGGTGTGGGTCATCTGCCGCCCCGGGTGCGGTTGCGCCGCTGCCGGCAGCCGAGCCGTGAACCATATCGTCGCGCCTTTGCTGGCGTCGCTGATCACGCCAATCTGCCCACCCATGAGCTCAACAAGCCGCTTGCAGATCGCAAGGCCAAGACCGGTTCCGCCGAACCGCCGGTTGATCGACCCGTCGGCCTGCGAGAATTGTTTGAACAACCGATGCTGCAGTTCCTGGGAAATACCGATTCCCGTATCCATGACGGCAAAATGGACGAGCTCCTGTCCGTCAGGTGACAATTTCGGGCACGCGGTCACGCAGATCGATCCCGCTTCGGTAAATTTGACCGCGTTATTGAGAAGGTTGAACAGTATCTGTCTGAGCCGGGTGTCGTCACCCACGAGCCATTCCGGTATGTTGCGTTCGAGCGTCCATTTGAGCGCCAGCGACTTCTTTGCCGCGGCGGGCTGAGCGATCATGACTGCGTCGTGGATTAACGCGGAGAGCGAAAAGGGCCGGCTTTGCAGCTCAAGCTGCCCCGCCTCGACTTTGGAGAAATCAAGTATGTCATTGACGATGGTCAATAGTGCCGTATTGGCGGTCCTGATGAGTTCCAGATAGCGACGCTGCTCCTTGCTGAGCTTTCCTCGTCGCGACAGCAAGTCTGCAAACCCGGTGATGGCTGTCAACGGCGACCGGATCTCATGGCTCATGGTGGCCAGAAATTCCGTTTTGGCGCAATCGGCCGCCTCCGCTTCTATGCGGGCCTGTTCGGCAATTTCCGTGGCCCGTTGCAGCTCGCGCGCCTGTTGGTTACGAGCGGTGACGTCGCGCATAATCCCGGTGAAGCACTGCTGGCCGTCGATATCGCGCCATTCTGCGACTGAAAGGTCCAGCGCAACATCGGAGCCATCCTTGCGGCGCCCGACAACTTCGCGACCGATCCCAATGATCTTTCGTTCTCCACTTTTGCGGTAAGACGCCAAGCAATCGTCGTGCACGCTCTGGTCGGCTTCAGGCATCAGCGAGCGAACGTTCTGGCCGATGGCTTCTTCGCTCGGGTAGCCGAAGATCGTTTCCGCAGCCCGATTGAAGGATTGAATGATCCCGAATCTGTCGGCCACGACAATGGCATCGACCTCGGTGTCGAAAATTGCGAGATAGCGGTCCGCGTTTTCTCGCAGCACCAGGCCGTGGCGCAGCTTTGTCTCGTCCAGACTGATTTTCCAAAAGTTATTTCTCGGGACAACCCTCAGCGCGCGATCCTGGAACCGGCGAAGAGCGGTCAGGAATTGCGACGAGAATCCGGGCATATCCAACCTCCGCTCGACTGCTGTTTTGGCCGTCGGCACCCGCGGTCAATTTGCCACCAACCGGGAACGCTCACTTATTTTCAGAATCACCCGCGTACATCGAGAAAAAAATAAAACTACAAACAAAGATGGCGCCGCGTTCCTATCCGTTCCGAATCACGGACGTTAAAATTTGGCAGAGGCAACACTTATCCACAAGCACGCGCGCATCAGTACAAATACGGATACGGTGTTGGACGGTCGCCGATTGAGCCGCCAAACGGCAAACGGCGGCTCCGCCTGGCAGTGCCTATCTGGGTGGTCTCTTCCGGGCGTCAGGCGGTGTCGTTTTGCGCCACGGCATTCTTCCCGGCGATAAATCCCTGGCAGACTGCCCGCGGCAGGCCGTGCATGGAAAAGCCGCCGGCGGATTCACCGCCGCAATAGAGGCCGGGGATCACCTCGCCGTTCATGTCGATCACCTGGCAGCGCGCATTGATGCGCAAGCCGGCGCGGGTGTCGTGAATGACCGGCGTCGCCCAGGCGGCGTAGAACGGCGGACTAGCGATCTTGTACAGCGGCTTCGGCTTGCCGAAGTCGGCATCCTTGCCGGCGTCGACGAAGGCATTGTAGCGCGCCACGGTGGCGGCGAGGTTTTGCGGCGGCATCGGCACGCGCTGGTATTTCATTTTGATTTTTGTCGCGAGCGCCTCGATGCTGCCGGCTTCGAAGAAAAACCCCGCGTCGACGTCGACATGGGGCGGCTTTGGCTGCCATTTTTCGCGCGCCACGGCGTCGGCATCGAAAATCGCCCAGATCGGACCGCCGCCGTTATGGCCGTCGCCGATGCCGGCGAGCGCGGCGTTGATGAAATTGCTCGGATTATATTTTTGGTTCTTGGCGTTGAGATACGAGTGCGGCTCGTACGGATTGGTGCTCTGGTAGGTGTTGTAATTAAAATGGCCGCCGGTCTCGTCGTAAAAACGCCGGCCCAGCATGTTGACCAGGATGACGTCCTGCCAGTCCTTCACCGGCAGCCCGATGGCGCGCGCCTTGTCGAACACTTCGCTGCCCGGATACCAGCGCACATTGACATAGCCGTACTGGCAGCCGATGGCGCCCGGCTTGGTGATGCCGGAGCCGAACTCGCCGGTATAGTTGAACAGCCCCCATAGCGCGGCGCCGGCCGCCATGGCGGCGATTTCGCCGCTGGCATCTTGATCCGACCACGGCATGCCGGCCAGCCCGCAATATTCCTCGGTGAGGCGCGGATCGAACATGCGGCGAAAATTGACATTGCCGGTGGAGCCGCCGGTGGCGACGATGACCGCCTTGCGGGCGCGGATGTTGAGGCTTGTGCCGTTGTGATCGACGGCGATGCCGGTGACGCGGCCGTCGCGCGGCGTGTCGCGATGAATCGCGGTCATGCGATGTTTCAGCAAAATCTGGACGCCGGCATCGAGCGCCGCGGCCTCGAGCGGCCTGATCAAGCCGGCGCCGGCCCTAATCTCGTCGTCGTCCGGATTGGCAGGCCCGCCGGTATGGACCATCGCGTAGTCCTCGACGGAAATCTGCATGGTGCGCAGCGCCGAGACGCCGATCTCGTGCCCGACCTTGTTGGGCGGCCGGTCGATGACTTTCACGCCGTGCGCCAACAGGAATTCGAACGCCGCCACGCTGTTGTCGGCAAAGGCGCGGATGATCTCGCGGTCGTTGTAGCGGTAGGGCGGAAAGCCATTGGTTTCGACGACCGACCAGTCGGTCAAATCCTGGAAGAACAGATCGGGTGAATCCGCGATACCGTACTTCTTCTGGTAGCTGGTGCCGCCGCCGAGCGGCAGATTGCCGCCCGAAGTGATGGCGTGGCCGCCGACGTGGTTCTCGGCTTCGACGACGATGACTGACGCGCCGGCCTCGCGCGCCACGATCGCGGCGGGCAACCCCGTCGCGCCCGAGCCGATGACGACAATGTCGGCCTCGCGATCCCAATTCACTGCATTTGCCATTTCGGGTTATTCCGTCTCGATTGCGGCCGGGACACTAACAGCATTGCCGATTTTGTGTCATTGGGGGTTGCGATCCCTGGGTTCAAGCTGATCGGGTTGCGGCCTTGATCGCATGGATGCTGGTTGTTCGTGTTGATGAACTTGTCAAGGACGGCGCGAAGCGCCGCCGCCTCCGGCGGTCTTCGATCCTTGACAAGATTGCCAACACGAACAGAGTGCCGTCCATGCGATCAAGGCCGCTTTCTGGGCCTTCTTGGAAAAATCGCTCCGCGATCGAGGACTGCGCGCGCCATGGCGGATTTTGTGCCCACCCACCGGCTCACCCATGAAGCCAGCATGAAAATGATTTATGCCGGCGTTGCCAAA
>Ga0209010_1000468_pt1 | contig 12883 bp, 9 predicted proteins | sample BlaSpr_A8_OM1_O3_FD_187985 | JGI IMG/M metagenome (GOLD analysis project Ga0209010, IMG submission 187985) | Forest soil microbial communities from Thunder Bay, Ontario, Canada - Black Spruce, Ontario site 2_A8_OM1_O3 (SPAdes) (version 2) | ecosystem: Environmental > Terrestrial > Soil > Boreal... | reverse complement strand
TGGCGTTGATGAATTGCGGCAGGTTGTTTAATTCGGGATAACGGGCGGTGAGATCGTTTTGGTTGCGCGAGACCAGGCGCGCTTTTCCGTCTTCGATGAAGGCGACGGCGCGGTAGCCATCCCATTTTATTTCGAAGAGCCACTCGGGTCCGTCGAAGGGTTCGTCTACCGGCGTGGCCAGCATGGGATGGATGGTGGTGGGGATTAGCTTCTTGATTGCGCCTTCCAAGTCAATGGCTTTTAACGTGGAGGTCACCGAGGGTTTCGGGGATTTCCTGGGTGACGGGGGTGGCGCGGAATCGGTGGCGGGGATTGTTACGTGTGCGCTTTCTTCCTCGGCGATCTTTTTCTCGGCGATTTTGGCGTGCTCGGCGTTATTGGTTTTTTTTTTGCGCCGCTGGCTGAGGCTTTTTTCTTATCGAGCTTGGCAACGGCATCCGCCAGCCATGCGGCTTTGAGTTTGCCGCGTCCTGCGGCGGGGCGGCTCTGCCATTCCGCTGATTTCTGATCGCCGGCAATTTCGGCCAGGCTGCGCTTACTCAGGACCGACGAGTCGTAGGCGTCGATGTCGAAGCCATCGACCGCTTCATCGTCGTGTTTCTTAATCAGCAACCATTCAGTGCCTTTGCTTCCGGGACGCCGCCCGCGCATTTTGATCAGTGCGAAGTCTCCTTTCAATCGCTTGCCGGCGAGGCGGAACTTGAGATCGCCTTTGGCCAGCATCTGCGCCGCTTCGGCCTCCGTACCGGGAACGTATTTTCCATCCACCGGCACTGGCGAGAGCGGCTGCCACGTGCCAACGTCCCACACCATCACAGTGCCCGCGCCGTAGTTGTTCTCCGGGATGATGCCTTCGAAATCGAAATAAGAGACCGGATGATCTTCGACCTGCATGGCCAGGCGCTTGTCGGCGGGATCGAGCGACGGACCTTTGGGCACCGCCCAGGATTTCAGCACGCCTTCCATCTCCAGGCGGAAGTCGTAGTGCAGGCGCGTGGCATCGTGTTTCTGTACCACGAAACGGTTGCGTGATTTTTTTTCGACCTTGGCCGGAGGCTCGGGTGTTTCTTCAAACCGGCGTTTGCGCGCGTACTCTTCGAGGGCCATGGTGGGTAATTGTAAGGTATCGCCCGCCGGAGGTTGTTTAGCAAATTTTCGATGATGAGGTATTCCGCGAGTTGCCGACTATCCTTGGAAGGCGGCGACTGCTCTACAGCAGCCCCAAATGGTCGGGATATTTGGACTGCAAGGAACTCACCAGAATCTCAAATTGCGCGTGGCGGCGCAGATTTTTCAGGCATGCGTCTTTGAGAAAAAACGGCCAGCAGGCGAAACCGGTGTCGACGCTGCGCTCCAGCCACTCAAATGCGGCGTCGGGCCGGTTTAGGAGGGAAAGAATACAGGCAATTTGATAGTACGTGTGGTGAGCGTGGCCGAAGGATTTCGGGTTCGTACAAGCGCGGTTCATGCATTGTAGCGCCTGCTTCGGGTTGCCTATCGAGGCATGCATCACACCTTCCAGGGCGATGATCATGGGTTCTTCCGGCGCGAGGCTTGCGGATTCGTTGAACAAGGCCCGGGCCGCATCCCATTCGCGGTCCGCTATTGCCAACTCAAGGGCGAAATAGAGAGCGTACTTGTTGGAGGGATCGTCGACGCGCCAACTTCGCACCTCTTCCCGCGCCTGGTCGTATTCTCCACTCCACAGATAGACCTGGGAGACGCTGTGGCTGGTTGTTTTTCTGGGATCGAACAGCCCGCCCCTTTCGAACATATTGCGGGAGTGATCGAGCAGGCCGATGTGCGCCAAAATCGTACCCAGGCGGTTATAGGCGTGAGGCAGGTTTTTCTGAAGGGCGAGAGCTCGCTTCAGCTCAGTGATGGCTTCGATATGCTGAAAGTTTTTTGACGGCCCCCAGAGCAGAAAAGCTTTGGCCACGTACGCTTCGGGGAGAGCCGCATCAAGCTCGAGAGCGCGCTGGCAGTGGAATTCGGCTTTCTCCAACCAACTGCGCTGGGGATCGGTTTCAAAGTGCCGTTTGGCGCAGACAAAAGAGAGAACTGCATGTGCAAGCGCAAAACCGGGATCGCGGGCGACCGCATTCATCAACGGCTGGGTGGCTTCCTCCAGCAGCTTAGGATCACCGATAGCGGTGCGCCGGTAGCCCTGGATGAACTCGGCATAAGCCAGCGGATCGCGGCTGTAACGAGGCCGGCTATGAAGCGCGGGTTCATGAAGCGGACGCTTCAGCGCTCTGGCGATGTTTCTGGCGATATCGTCGATGGGCTCGAATACGCGATGATTGCCGAGGGCAAATTTCCGGACGAAGCAACGGCATTGTAAGCGCGAGTCGAACAACTCCACGGATAAACGACACGCGCCTTTGGAAGATTGAAGCGCACCGTGGAGAACAAAACGGACGCCGAGTCGCGCCGCTATTTCCGCGGCCGGGGCGCTGGGGAAAACAGTCAAGATCGCGGATGTGGGAAGAACATCGACGCCCTCCAGATTTGCCAGGCGCGAAACCAGAGCGTCGGCGAAGCCAAGGCTAATGCCGGCATCATCTCCGAGACCGCCAAAAAGAAGAAGCGGGACTACAGCAAGGGAGGAGCGTTCGGCTTGCCAAGCCAATCTGTCTAGGGCCGGTACGTTGGCTCCCGCGTTTTGGGATGCGCCGGATCGAGGGTAGAGAGGACTGACAACGCGGATGGGGCCGATGAAGCGATAGCCCTTGCCTACAACAGTTTCGAGCAGGCGCGGCCTGTCGGCGTCATCTGCCAAGGCCGTGCGAATCTTGCGTACGATGTTGTTGATGTTGCGTTCGGTATCGATGAAGAGATCGGAGGGCCAGAGCGTGGCCACGATATCTTCGCGAGAGACGAGTTGTTCGCGCCGCCGCACCAGGAGAATCAGCAGATCCATCGGCTTTTTTTCGAGCCTTACCCGGCGGCCGGCGCGGCGCAACTCGTAGCGGCCGAGGTCCAGCTCAATGTCGTCAACCGGACGACGAGGCAGTGACACAATGTTCCTGTTTAACCCCATAGCTACCAATAGGCTACGAAGATACACCAAAAATACACAAAAGTTATTCCCGATTCATTGCAAGATGGCGGATATCCCGGCATATTGCTTTGCCATGAGTGGAACGGCGAGATCAGAGAGGAGACGTTCATGAAGAGGAATCTGTGGCTGGGTTTTGTTTTGGCGCTGTTGGCTGGAATGGCGTGGATGGGACGATCGGGTATTAACAGCGCACGGGCTGCGGCTCCGGCGAAAAATGTCTTCACACCGGATGGAATTCAATACGGCCCAGCGCCGGCTTTTGTGCAACCGGGAGCGGAACTGGCGGTGCTGGAGGGGAACCCAATGGCAGCCAGCGGAGACTACACGGTGCGACTGAAGATGCCCGCTGGGTATCGCATCGCTCCGCATTGGCATCCGAAGCGCGAGAACGTTACGGTAATTTCCGGGACGTTTAAAGTGGGCATGGGTGACCACTTCGACGAGAGCAGCATGTCGAGTTTTCCGGCGGGCAGCTTTGCTTATCTTGATCCCGACATGCACCACTACGCTATGGCGAGCGGCGAAGTGGTGGTGCAAATCCACGGCATGGCTCCGGTGCAATTCAACTACATCAACCCCGAGGACGATCCGAGCAGGAAGAGATAGGCTTGGCAAGAGATGCATTTCAGGCCGGCCGTGTGTTCGCCGACGAGAAATTTTGAGCGTCCTCTGGATGCTCATTAAGCTTGTAGACGGAATTCCAGACCGCACGGCCGGGTAGCCTTGAATTTCGCAAGCATCCGCCTCGGATCCAGCCAAGTGCCCCATCGGGGAGATTAAAGCTCGATCTTCTCACACGAAGGTGCTAACCCTTTCAGATTAAGTGGTTTAGCGACATCTCATTATTGACAGCAATGGCGCAACTCCAGTAAACTGGTAGTAGTTAATCCCTACGGGTTTCAGCAAGCCTCCCCTCCCTTAGCAGAAGAACCTTTAACGTTAACGACACTGCCGTTTCGACCGGAGAACTCTTCATGGGCAAGGCTAGCTTTACTCTGCTGCGGCTTTCCGTTTTTTTTCTGTGTGCCGCCTCCTTCTTCGCGCACGCCCAGACCGTCACGACATTCGAAGGCATTGACGCCTCGCAGGTAGCGAAGCCGCTGACCGATTTCGATCCCAACGGAGCGGTGGGAACCAAGCAATACATGGAGTGGGTCGATTTTTATTATCAGGCGTGGAGCAAGACCAGCCCTTTTACCGCAGTTTGGTCCAAGCCGCAAGTGGGAACCACTCCCTGGACGGCTAATGGCCTCACGCAGTGCTCTTCTATCGAAGGTGACGGAATCATCAACTTCGACCGGCTCGCGTCACGGTGGATTATCGCGGCCCACAATCAACTTACGTCTACGATCACGGCTTATTACTATTGCGTCGCGATTTCCAGCACCGACGATCTGACTTCGAGCAGCCTTAAGTGGTATACGTATGCGTTTCCTCTGGACTCCGTGCTGGGAACCAATGCCGAGGGCACCCTGTATTTTCCCGACTGGCCGAAGATCGGCACCTGGCCTGATGCTTATTACGTCGGCATTGACTTTCAAGACACGAATAACGGCTTCCAAGAAGATGGCGTGATTGCCTGCGCCCTAGACCGTAGCGACATGCTGATCGGCGCGACGGCGCTTCCGCCACAGTGTTTCCGGACGCCAACGACTGGTGGAATTCTGGCTCTCGACCACAGTTTGCAGCCAGCCGATGTGGAAGGCACGATGGCGCCGCCCGCTGGTAGCCCGGAATATTTTGTGAGTATTCAAAATCCGGTGATTGACGGGGTCACGACTACTTCGGACACGTTTAACCTGTGGCAGTTTCACGTCGACTGGTCGAACCCGGCAAATTCCACTTTCGCGCAAAGCACGGTGTCGGCGCCGGTTTACACGCCGGGCTGCTACAACGTGAAGTTTCCCACCAACACAGTTTGCGTTCCGGAGCCTTCCAGCGCGAGCACGGGCCAGGACATCGATTCAGTGGGCGATCGATTTATGTGGCGGATGGCGTACCGGAATTTTGGTACGTACCAGTCTTATCTGGTGAGCCACACGGTGCAGGTCGGCACCGGAGCGCTGAGCCAGACCGGGATTCGATGGTATGAACTGCGCGGAAACGGCACGCCGAGCATCTTTCAATCCGGCACCGTGAGCCCGGATTCTACGACTTACCGCTTCATGCCCAGCATCGCGCAGGATCAGAGCGCGAATGCGGCGGTGGGTTACAGCGTTTCCAGTTCCGCGACGCATCCGGGAATCAGCGCTTCTTACTGGAGTTTGACCAATCAGACCACGCCGACAGAAATTCCGCTATTTAAGGGCACGGCAGACGAAGAAAATTCCTACAAGTGGGGCGACTACACCAGCATGACGGTCGATCCGGTGGGTGGATGCGCTTTCTGGTATGTGAATGAATACTTCACCACGAACCAGATTGGCACGGGCAAGCCGGTGTGGCAGACGCGCGTTTCGACTTTCAGCCTGCCGACCTGCGGAGGCGTCACAGTTGCGCCGACCAGCCTGAATTTTGGCTCGCAAGCGGTGGGAACCACCAGCGCCACACAGAACGTGATTCTGACCAACAGCCAGAGCACGGCTCTGACCATCACCAACATTTTCGGGAACGGAACTAACTCGTCGGATTTTGGGCAGTCGAACGATTGCGGATCGAGCGTTCCGCCGGGCGACGCATGCACCATCGGCATCACCTTCACACCTTCCGCAACGGGAACTCGCACGGCCAACCTGGTGATTTCCGATAGCGCCAGCAACAGCCCGCAAACGGTTTCGCTCACCGGCGTGGGGACGAACTCAGCCACTATCAGCCTTTCCACCAGCGTCATTAATTTTGGCAACCTGGCTTATGGGACGACCAGTGCGGCTTCACAGATTGTGGTCACTAACAACGGCGCGACTACGATTAGCTTCACCAGCATCGGAGTGACGGGAACGAACGTAGCCAACTTCAGCCAATCGAATAACTGCGGAACCACCCTGACCGTTGGCAATAGCTGCACGATTAATGTGACCTTTAGCCCGACCGCCGCCGCCAGCTATAGCGCCGCTGTCACACTTACCGATAATGCCGCCAACAGCCCGCAAAGCGTTTCATTGACGGGAACGGGAATCGTGCCCGTCACGCTTTCGGCGACCAGCCTGGGATTCGGCATGGTGCTGGTGGGCAACAGCAGCACGGCTCCAGCGGTAACGCTGACCAACCAGATGTCTTCGGCGCTCACGGGCATTACGGTCGCCATAACCGGAACGGGATATACGCAGACCAATACGTGCGGCACTGCGCTCGCGTCAGGGGGCCAGTGCAAGATCATGGTTACCTTCACTCCGACTGTGGTCGGCGCTGAGGCGGGAACTGTGACCATTACCGACAGCGCAGCCAACAGCCCGCAGACAATTTCTTTGACTGCCACTGGACAACTGCCGGTGAGCTTCAATCCGGCATCTCTGGCGTTTGGCACGGTGACGGTGAATACGACCACCGCGGCCAAAACTGTGACCATGGCCAACAATGCGAAGACTGCGCTCACGATTAGTAGCATCACGCTAGGCGGCGCAGACCCGGGTGACTTTACCCAGACCGCGAATACTTGCGGCACAACTCTCGCGGCTGCCGGCAAATGCACCTTCAGTTACACATTTACGCCAGCCAAGGCCGGGCCTCGCAGCGCGACGATTACCGTGGCCGACAGTGCCAAGAACAGCCCGCAGACGGTGCGGCTGACGGGCACGGGGCAGGCGGCGGCAGTGGCTAAGACGAAGAAATAAGGTTTCAAAGTTTCCAAGGTTTCAGGGTTTCAAGGTAAAAGCCTCGAATCTTGCGCTCTTTGAAACCTTGAGACCTTGAAACTTTGAACTGCACGCTATAATCCCTTCCACCTCGCATGAAGCGCGAATTTCCGGAAATTCCATTGGTCGGCGTGGGCGCAGTCATCATTGATTGCGAAGACGCGCGCGTGGTCCTGGTGAAGCGCGCGCACCCGCCGTTGCAGGCGCAGTGGTCGATTCCCGGGGGCGTGCTCGAAGTTGGGGAACTGGTGCGCGAAGCGGCTGTGCGCGAGGCTCGGGAGGAGACTGGGCTCATCGTGGAAGCGGGCGAACTGCTGGGAGTTTACGACCGCGTGCTGCGCGATGCGCAGCAGCGTGTGCAATATCACTATGTGCTGGTTGATTTTTTGTGCCGGAGAATTTCGGGCGAGTTGCGTGCGGGAAGCGATGCGGCGGAAGTGCGGTGGTTCACGCGGGCGGAATTGGCGGGACTGAAGTCGGCGGAAGATACGCTGGATGTGATTGGGAAGGGATTTGAAAGGGCGACTGCTTCGAATCCGGAGCTATCATGACGGGGCAGTGAAGTGTGCTCTGCCGAAGACCTTTCCGCGTTCCGCAAGGGGTATGATTGTTGACGTCCGCAAGCCCAACAAGGAGTTCTCCATGAAGACCTTCACCTTCTTCCTGTTTTCCCTGGCGCTTGTAGCAGCACTCTCGCTGTTTGCGAGCGCGCAACAGTCTCCGGCCGCTACGCCGAAGAATCTATTGCCGGGCATAGGCCCCCTATTACAGCCCGGCGGCTCTTCGAATTGGACTGGCATCTCGCTCATCGAAAACATTCCGGGCACGTCCCTTTACCCGATTACAAGCGACAAAGCCGTCTTCTACATCGGCTTTACTGCCGGCACCACAGTGGATATCGGGAATATGGTTCTTTACACCACGGCGCGGGAGAGCCTTGTCATCACTGCGATCAACGCGGTGAGACTACAGGGAGTATCGAATCCGAGCATCTCACTAACCGACACAAAGATTTGTCCCATCCAGCCGCTTTCGGGAGTCAATCCCTGCATCCTCCGGCTTGATCCGATCCAGATGTCGCTCTCACCGCTCAACGATTACTACTTCACGGTGTATTTCACCCAAACCGATAATGATACCCACGTGGCGCGGCCCCGGGCCTTCATTGGAAGTCTCACCGGCGGCGAGGATGCGGGTAAAGACGACACCCAGTTGAAAGCCGGTGCGCTGGTACCGGACCTGCTCGGCAACGGCGACAGCGATCCGCCTTCGTTTCTTCTGGTGGCCGTGATGGACAATTAGGATCGAACGGCGGTCGGTACCGGGGGCTGTGATTGCTTCCAACCCTTTGAGAGTCTCCAAAACAAAGAGGAGCCGCTTGCGCGGCTCCTCTTGCGTTACTTGCAACTACTTGGAGATCTGCCCCCAAACCTCGGAGAGGACCGGCGTACCTTCGATCCTCACCGCATCCAGAGCCGCCGGATTCAGCCCCAACGCCTTCACAATCGTCGGTGCGACCTGGACGGTTTGGGTATCAGCCGACACTGTCAGCGGAGCAAAGGTCGGATTCGCCACCAGCAGTATGACGTTGGTATCGTCGTGCGCGAAGCCGCCGTGATCCCCGATCATCGCGGTGTTGGCCGAGTAGGTCACGCCGAGGTTGGGGGTCACGATGATGTCCGGGGTGCGTGAATCCTCGCCGGGCCCGGTGCCGCCGGCGTTATAGTTCGGCGCCAGCGTGGGTCCGTAGAGAATCTCGCCCAGACCGATCTCGGTCGCATCGGTTTCGAGCATGCCCACAGCCGTTTCCACGGGCACGCCTTTTTTCAACCAGAGCACGGAGACGTCGTCTTCGGTTGCCCCGATTCCGGTGGTGTTCAACGGCGATTCGGAGAATGGAATGAGATTGCCCAGCAGCGTTGCCGGAGTGTCGCTGCCGTCCGCCACGTAGCGCGTAGGATCAATTGGTGACTCGCCATGCTTGGCGGTGATGATAATCATGGTGCTGTTGTAGATGCCGGCAGTCTTGAGAGCGCCTACAATGTTGCCGATCGCGGTGTCTACGTATTCGATTTCGCCGAGCAATTCCGCGCCGGGTAGAGCCGCCGCGTTCTGATAACCGCCAACGGCGACGCCAGATTCGTTGACCGACTGCCCAACATAGACGGATTGGAAGTTCATGCCGAAGACAGCGGGTACGGACGCCGGTGTGCCCGAGTGCGTCTTGCCCGCAATCTGGTTGAGCAATCCGTAGACTTTGATCGCGTCGTAGCACTGAATATTCTCGAAGCTGGCATTCCACGCAGAGGAGCCAACTGTGTCGCGAATGGGGTCGCAGGAAACGCCTGCCAGAGTCTTAACCCCGGGCAAAGGCACCACGGCCGAACTCACCTCTGGCGAAAAATAGTCGTCCAGTCCATTGCCGCCCGGCCCGCCGACGAATGAATATGACGGATGTTTATCGATCCACGCCGTGTATCCGCCGGCTGCATGGATCACGCCGAAGAGCGTGTTTACGCGAATGAAATTCCACGGATAAACCGGCGCGCAACCCGCCGCGGGATCGCGCTCCAGCTTTTTGGGATCAAGCGAAGCAATTCCGCCTTCGGTGAGGCCGGCGCCAGGCGCTCCGCCATTCAGCTTGGTGTCGTCGATATCAACGCCCTGATCGTTGTCAGTAGTCGTTCCGAGCGGAGTTCCGTAAGGTGTGCACGAGCCGCCCGCCAAGCCGGTGCCAGTCTTTTCCGCCGGCGGATCAAGCAGGCGATCGTACGCTACGTCGTAATAAAGACCGGTCGACTTCGGCGTGCCACCTGAAGCCAGCGCCGCCATTCCAGGAAATGAGTCCGAAGGTTTGGATGATGTTGCGTTCACATAGGTGATGCCCGTCTGACCCAGAGCGGCCATGTTCGGACAATATGGATTGCCGCCGTTCGCGCCCGCGATTCCGTGCGCGCAGTTATAAAAATCAACTTCATGCATGCCGTCGATGCTCAACAGCAACACGTGCTTAATTTTTCCCGATCCTACCGTGCCCGTGTCCGCCGCTTTTCCCATGCTCGACGCCAGTGTTAACGCCGACGCCACTCCCGCTAATACAAGCTTCTTCGCGTTCATGAAATGCCTCCACGAGGAGTATGGGCCGCGAAATATTACAGCCGCGTTACTGCTGCGTGAAATTCCGGCTAATCGGGATGGTTGCCTGTTGAGTGGATTTTTGTGAAGGCGATTACTCAAGGTTTTGTTTGATTTTTCACGTCGGCCGTTTGCCCGTGCCGGATGAAGTAATGCCACTTGTCAACATCCGCGGGTACGGCCACGTCGAAAAATCCCACCATCATTTCGTCCGAAGTCTGATCGCCCCACGTAACGGTCTTGGTTGGATCGGGATTGTGGGGGTTGTTGCGGGAGTTGTCGTACCAGGCGACGGCGCGCAGGCGCGTACCGGCCTTGAGCGGGCGCGGCTCGGCCAGGCGATAACTCAACTGCCAGTGAAAGTGATAGTTCACTTTCAACAACGGCTCGATCAGGCCATCGTCGTGAATGATGTCATATTCAAAGCGCTTGCCGCGCAGGTGCATGTGCGGGAACAGACTGAGGAGTGTGGCATCGTTGGGCAGCGTGCCTTGTACTTCCACGCGAAAGTCGTCCGCGCCGGGAGGAATCAGCAGCGCATGATTGTTGAGTTGAAGCGTGATGACCCGCTGCCTGGGAGGACTTTTCGCGAAGACCAGGCCGATACTCGTTTGATCTTCTGCCGCTTTTCCGTTGGTGGTGTAGTGCATTTGGAAAACGAGATCGGAACCCGCGGGGATGAACTTCGCCATGCCATCGGACCATTGGTCGGGAGAGCTGCCCGGCGCGTAAACAAGAAGAAGATCGCTGGTTGTCTCATGCGCCTGCCTCCGTTCGTCGGGGTCGGTGAGCGTGGATGCGGTGAAGGGAGTTCCCGCCGGAGCGTGCTTCAGCCAGGTCGAATCGGGCGGGCGAATATAGACCACGGCATGGTGAACGTGGGCCGGAGCCGATGGGCGCAGCTCCGCCATCTGCACCCAGCGATCTTCGGCAAAATGCGTGGGCACGATCTCATAGGTGTATTCGACTTCGCCGTTGGCGGGAAGCGCGACGGGCTTGGGCATCGTCACGATCAGGTCGGGCGCGGCGATGTTCCATCCGCGCGCCCATTTCTTTAGCGGCGGAGCATCGTGCGGAGCGCCGTCGGGCGCGTTGTTTTCTGCCCAGGTCACGAGAGTTTGGATTTGCTGGTCGGTCAGCGAGGGATCGTTGGCGAAGTGTCCGTAACGTGGATTCGCAAACCACGGCGGCATCATTTTCATTGCGACCGCTGCGCCGATTTTGTGCGCCACCGGCTGTGTTTGCTCGTAGGTGACCAGTGGCAGCGGCGCGATTTGGCCGGGACGGTGGCAGCTTTGACAATGGTCTTGCAAGATCGGAAGAACGTCTTTGTAGAATGTTGGCGGCGATGCTTTACTATGCCGATCGCTTGCAGCACTGGAGTTCTGGCGCTTCGTGGCCCCGCCCAGAAACGACGCCGTCAGAAATGTAGTGAAAAGGAAAAGGATTGCTGCACTAATCGTTGCGGATCGCACTCGTACCTCTATTGTCAGTGTGCCACAGCCGGCGGCGGTTCGCTCGCAGCACGCTGTTCCGCCAAAATGCTACATTGAGAACTCATGTCCGCCTCCAATGCCCTCTTCGTTCGCGCGTGCAAGTCTCTGCCGGTGCAGCGCACTCCGGTGTGGTTCATGCGGCAGGCGGGGCGTTACATGGCGGAATACCGCGCGGTGCGCAAGCAGCATTCTCTGCTGGAAATTTGCAAGAACCCGGCGCTGGCCGCCGAAGTGACTATTACCGCCGCGGAGAAGCTGGGCGTGGACGCGGCGATTGTTTTTGCCGACCTGCTGCTGCCGCTCGAAGTGATGGGACTGCCGTTTCATTTTGCGGCAGGCGAAGGGCCAGTTATTGAGAAACCGGTTCGGGAAAGAGCGGACATTACGCTTCTGCGTACGGATCGCGCGGGGGAATTGGGCTACGTTGCCGAGGCCGTGAGCCTTGTGGCAAAACATTTCGGCGAACGCGTGCCGGTCATCGGTTTTTGCGGCGCTCCGTTTACGCTGGCCAGCTACATGATCGAAGGCGGTGGCTCGCGCAATTATGTTCACACCAAACGGATGATGTACAACGCGCCCGCCGATTGGAATGAGCTGTTGCGCAAACTGGTGGAGGTGACGGCGGAATACTCGTGCGAGCAGGTACGCGCGGGCGCGGATGTAATCCAAGTCTTCGACAGTTGGGCAGGCTGCCTCAGCGTGGAGGATTACCGGCGCTATGTCCTTCCCCACACCACGCAACTCATTCAGCGCGTGCGGAAGAGCGGAGCCCCCGTGATTTATTTTGGCACCGACAGCGCAACGCTACTTCCCTCGATGAAAGAAACAGGAGCCGATGTAATTGGGTTGGACTGGCGCATTCCACTCGACGAAGGCTGGGAGCGTCTCGACCACGGCTGTGCCGTGCAGGGGAATTTGGATCCGGTTTTGCTGTTTGCCGATTGGAAAGAATTGAAGGCGCGAGCGGAGGATATTTTGCGGCGTGCCGCGGGGCGTCCGGGGCACATCTTCAATCTTGGCCACGGAATTCTTCCAGAGACTCCCGTGGAAAATGTGATGAACCTGACGCGGCTGGTGCAGGGATATTCCGCCTCGCAACCGGAAATCGCGAAGCTGGCAGGCGGGAACCGGAAGCCGTGATGCGTATCGCGATTGTGGGCGGAGGAATCTCCGGGCTGAGCGCCGCCTTCGCTTTGGAACAGCGCCGTCAGTCTGCGAACGAGAATCTGGAATATGTTGTTTTCGAGTCCTCACCCCGTCTCGGCGGAGTCTTACGTACCGAGCATGTGGATGGATGCGTCGTCGAGGCAGGGCCGGATTCGTTTCTCACTGAAAAACCATGGGCTGCGGAACTATGCCGTTCAGTCGGAATCGGGGATCAACTCATCGGCTCGAAC
>Ga0209010_1000467_pt1 | contig 12891 bp, 12 predicted proteins | sample BlaSpr_A8_OM1_O3_FD_187985 | JGI IMG/M metagenome (GOLD analysis project Ga0209010, IMG submission 187985) | Forest soil microbial communities from Thunder Bay, Ontario, Canada - Black Spruce, Ontario site 2_A8_OM1_O3 (SPAdes) (version 2) | ecosystem: Environmental > Terrestrial > Soil > Boreal... | reverse complement strand
ATACTTATAAGCAATCGCCGACGCGGAAAGACGAGGACAGACGGGACGTTCCCCCAGTTTCTTGAGGGGAGCCAGCCTCTCACGAAATCCACAGCCCCCCTGTGACATCTGACCTTGCACCGCACTCCCATTGTGTCCGAAAATTCCGAGGCAAAGGCAGTCCATCGAGCAAGAACGGCAAGGAGCCAGTCCAGGCGAAAGTCGGCCCTAACTCCTTTGTTCGACGTATTTTGCCCGTAAGCTATTGAGGCGGGCGACTTTGCCAGCGATTTTCCGCTAACCCGATGATTCCAATGGACCGGGGGGAGGGGGGAGTATCAAAAGGGTTACGGACCGGGTGCATGCCTGACAAAAACAGGCCGAGCGATCAGTTACTAACTATCGATGAAAACGTCTCAGTAAGTAAACGACTGAATGTCCGTAACTCCCGAACTCGGACCATCCACATAGCCAGTCCGGTTACTCGGATTCAGAGCGATATGCGTGAACACTACGTTGGAGGCATTGGAGAAGTTGAATCCGTTCAGGGACTCGACCAGCTTGCCCTGGGTGTTGTAGACCTGAATGCTGCTCCCTTTGCCCGTGCTCGATACCGACTGCGCCACAAAAAACAGCTTGTTCACCGGATCGTATTCCACATCCGCCCCGCTCTGGAGCTGGCCGGTAGCGTTCGGAAGAACATGCGCGACTCCGGTTTGCGTTTTCAGGTTGTAGAACTCCACCCGGAAATCGACTTCCGTCGTGGTGCAGGCAATGCTATCTTCCGAATCCACCGCCAGCCCGTTGATAGAACCCTGACGATACGGATATGGGCCCCGAAGTCCGGCGAACTCGTTCACCGTTCCCGTGGCCAAATCGACCAGCGCGATCATCGGCGCAGGTCCGCCAACCGCGCTGTCGGACGACGCGACAACCGCTTCGTTGGTCACGCTGTCATAGGCCACAACCGGCGCATTGCTAGTCATAAAAGTCGGGTCGGTGAGGTCGACCGCAGGCTGAAACGTATTTTCCGCAACGTTGGTGCCGAAGACGAATGTGTCGAAATTGTTGCCGGTGTTCTCGAAATAAAGAACCGCCGTAGTCGGAACTCCCTGGTTCCGGCTCATGCCGGTAATTATGTCCTTCGCGTTCAACGGCGGCGTCCAAAGGCCAGTGAACTTGTTCGAGGAAAGTGGATTGATCTCGTTGTAAATCCGCTGGGTCACATAGATGCCGGTGACATGCTCGCGCTCCACCAGGCCCACGCTCGTGCCCGCGATTCCGAGCGTCAGAAAGTCGTCCTGTGTTTCGGTCTTCGAAACTACTTTCAGAATCTTGCCGCTTTTCTGGTCGAAGGTTTCCACCGCGGCCAGCACGTTGCCATTGGATAAAAGCTGGGCTTCGCTGAGCACGCCCTCGGTTCCGTTCTGGTCAATATCGAAGCCGAAAATCTGCCCGCCAAACTGGCTGTGCACAAGCGTTGTTCCCGGACCCACCGGCGCGCCGGGCACTTGCGCCGCCGCCAGCGTTGGCCGCCCCAGCACAATCAAACTCATCATCGTTACTATTGCGCCCACCCGGTATGACAGATGAAGATTTCCGCATTTCATTTAAGATGACGCTCCCTTGTGAAATTGTCTCCGCATGACAGCACAGGAGAGCCTACAGCCAAATCAGGCATTGGGTGTCAGAGATTTGTAAATTCTGGATCGGGGCCCTGGACCACCAGGAAGTATCTCGATGATTTAGCGCCGCCACCTTCTGACTTGCCGCGCACCAATCGCGTGGCCTGCCCACGTATTGGTTCGAACTCGGTTAGCCCGCTTCTTCGAGGACACGTCCGGAAGAGCGAATCGGCAAACCGTTGCTGTGCCGCGCGAAGCATCCTAAGCAAACTTTAACCCCGCCTTGGCAATGAAGCTGCATTGTTTCGGACGTTCTTCGCCGCTGCTCGCGCGCATGATCGAAATCGCATTCATCGTCTCGGAAAGAAATTGAGGAGTTCGCATATGTCTTTGTCGCACCCCGGAAACCGCCGCTTGGCCGCAACCGAAATGATCGCCGCCGCTGTCGCATTTGCCGGCGCGGACTCACGATGGAGCAGACGTCAATTGCGCAGGCGTCTGCTGCGATGGACCGCTCCGGCGCTGTTGGTCGTGCTGGGATGCGGAATGTCGTGGGCGACTTTCAGCCTCACCTTTCAGGGCCTGGTGCAGACGCTTAACACGGGCGGCAGCATCGCCCTCAATTCACCTGCGGGTATCGCCGTAGATGCGGCGGGCGACGTCTTCGTGACGGATACGAACAACAACCGCATCGTCGAAGTCACCGTTCAGGGCGTGGCGTCGGTGCTCACCATCACCGGCCTGAGTCCGTCGCTGAGCTTTCCGACCGCAATCACCACCGATGGCTCCGGCGATCTCTACGTTGTCGATACGGGCAACAACCGCGTGGTGGAGATCACGGCGGCGGGAGCAGGTTCGGCGATCAGCACGGGCAGCGTGACGCTGAGTTCGCCGAGTGGCGTGGCTCTGGACCAGGCCGGCGACATCTTCATTTCGGATACGGGCAACAACCGCATTGTCGAAGTCACCTCCGGCGGTACGGCCGCGGCGCTGACGATCACGGTTTCCTCCGGCAGCGCGACGCTCAGCATTCCGAGAGGTCTGGGCGTAAATACAAGCGGGGCCCTCTACATCGCCGACTCGGGCCATAACCGCATCGTGAAAGTCGCATCAGGGTCGACGACCGGCGTGGTTCAATCGATTCTTGGCGGCGTGATCCTGTCCAACCCTACGGCGGTGACAGTCGATCGCATGGGCAACGTCTTCATCGCCGATACCGGCAACAATCGCATCGCCCAGATCGATACCAGTTCAAACGGAACCGTACTGTATACCGGCTCCGTCACGCTCAACGGACCTGTGGGAGTCGCGCTGGACGCGTTCGGCACGGCCTACATTGCCGATACCGGCAACAGCCGGGGCCTGGTGGTCGATTCTCCCGTCAACGGGGATCTCGTGGTCGGTGACCCCACGTATTCGCTGAACAGAACCGCAGTGGGCTTTGGCCACATCCCGTTGGGATCGTCCAGTGCAGTGACCCTGACCCTGCAATTCACCACTGGAGCGACGGCGCTGGGTTCGGTTCAGGTTTTGACCGCAGGCGTTCCGAGCCTCGATTTCACTTCGGGTTCCAGCACGACTTGCAACGGCTCTACCGGAACGAGCACCAGTTGCTCGGTGGAAGTTAGTTTCCTTCCAACCGCGCCCGGGTTGCGCACGGGCTCGGTGGTTCTTTTCGACGGGGCCACGCCGCCCAACGCAATTCTGACCACTCCCCTCTACGGCTGGGGCGATTCTCCCATAGCCGCTCTCAGCCCTAACACAGGAACAGTAATCAGCACCGGCGGCTTGGCGCTCTCCAACCCGTATCAGGTTGCGCTCGACGGCTCAGGGAATATTTATGTCGGTGATTACACTAGCAAGAACGTGACAAAAATCCCCGCCGGTGGCGGCAGCGCCACGCTGGTAGCTCTAGGAAGTCCCGGCAGCATCGCCGTGCAGAATATTACCGGAGTGGCCGTTGATGAGGCGGGAAATCTCTTCATCGGGGATCATGAAAACAGCCGCATCCTCGTGGTCACACCCAGTGGCGTCGTTTCCGTACTGAGCATCACGGGCCTTAGCCCGTCTCTGGGCTTTCCCGTAGCGCTGGCCTTTGACGGCGCGGGAAATCTGTATATTGCCGACTTCACCAACGGCCGCGTAGTTCGCGTGTCAACGCTCGTGGTCGATGGATCGAGTTCCACCGGCCTGGGTACGGCGATCGGAACGGGCAGCTTCACTTTCACCGGCAGCACGCTTACGGGCATGACGGTCGATTCCCAAGGAAACATCTACACCGCAGCCCGCAGCCAGAACAGCAGCAGCATCATCAAGGTTACAAATGCGGGGGTGGCCTCCGAGCTGAGTTTCCCCGGCATCACTCCGGCCATCAGCAATCCCCAGGGCGTAGGTGTGGACGCGATGGGAAACGTCTACGTAGTGGACACCGGCAACAGCCGCATCGTGAAACTGACGACGGCGGGCGTGGCGTCGGCTGTAAGCATAAGCGGACTGTCGGCTCCCTCGACCTTGAGCAGCTTACTCTTTGGGGTAACGTCGGATGCCTTGGGCAATCTCTACATTCCGGATTGGACGAACAATCGAATTGTGTTCGTGAATGTCTCCGGAAGTGTCCTTTCTTTCGCCAGCACGAACGTTGGGTCCACCAGCTCCGACAGCCCAAAGACGGCGACGGTGACCAACCTGGGTAACCAGCCGCTGGTGTTTTCGGCGAACCCGGCTTTTACCGCGAATTTCTCGCAACCGACCGGCAGCACCAACCAGTGCCTTTCCAGCACTTCCTTGACGGTCGGCCTGGCGTGCAACGTGTCGGTACAGTTCACGCCGCAATCGGCGGGGAGTCTGAGCGCCGGCATCACGGTGACGAATAACACCCTGAATGTGCCGAGCAGCACGCAGCAAATTTCGGTGAGCGGCACCGGCATACAAACGGCCGACGCGACCTTAACGGCAGTTGTGGTGACACCGACCAGCGCCGGCATTGGTCAGCCGATCACTATCACCGCAACGGTTAGCGACACGACCTCCGGCCACACAGCCACAATTCCTACAGGTAGCGTCACTTTTATGGACACAGTAGGGTCGACTTCGATCTCTCTGAATGGGGGAGCCGCGGTGACGCTTAGCGGAGGCCTGGCGGTGCTGACCGGGGTCACGCTGAGCGGCGCCGGCACTCACACCATTACCGCCAACTATGGCGGCGTGACCAATTCGTTTCTGACCAGCAGCGGTACCGCGACATTGACCGTGAGCAAAGACAGCGGAACCATGGCCGGGCCGGCGACGCAGCCCGTCCAGCTATCGGTGGGACAGGCGGGTTCGGTACTCATCACGATCACCGGCCCTTACAGCGCGGTTGCCGTGCCCTCGGGCAGTTTGAGTTATACAATTCTGAATTCCTCAAACATCTCCGTCGCATCGGGAACCGCGACGCTCACGGCGGGATCGGGCAGTTCCACCGGCACCGTGCCTCTGGCCAGTACGCTCGCGGCGGGAACTTACACGGTGAGCATTACCTACAGCGGCGACGCTAACTACGCGGCAAGCTCTACACCGACCACCGTCGAGGTCACGGTAGGCCAGATTACTCCAAGTATCCATTGGACACCGGCTGCCGGCACAATTACCTACGGCAACACTCTGATCAGTGTTCTGGTTGCCTCTGCCTCGAACGGCGGAAGCTCCGTACCCGGCACCTTCACCTACACGGCAACGCTGGCGGGCGGGAGTCCCGTCGCAGTCACCAGCGGGACCGTGCTAAATGCCGGAACTTACGTTCTCACCGTCACATTCACGCCCACCGACAGCACCACTTACAAGTCCACTACAGCCACATTGTCCTTAACCGTCGCGCAGGCGGCGCCCGCGGTAGCGCTGGCTTCCTCCGGCACAACCGTGCTGGCGACCAACCCGGTCACATTCACCGCGACCGTTTCCGCTTCGGCGGGAACCCCCACCGGGTCGGTCAGTTTCCTCGACGGCACGACGTCGTTAGGCTCCGTAGCGTTGAAAGCGGGCGTGGCGGCCTTTAGCACATCGAGTCTCGCCGTGGGCGCTCACACCATCACCGCACACTACGCAGGCGACACTAACTTCTCGGCCATCACCAGCACTGCGGTAACGGAGACGGTCCAGGACTTCAGCCTAACCGTGGCGGCCAGCGGCACGACCTCGGCGACGGTGACGCCGGGAGGCGTGGCAAACTATGCGCTGGTGATCGGGCCCACGACGGGCACGACGTTCCCCGGACCGGTTACGCTTTCGGTGAGCGGACTGCCCACGGGCGCAACCGGGACGATTACGCCGAAAACGCTGCCCGCTGGCTCGGGCTCCACCAATGTGACGTTGACGGTGCAATTACCCAGCGTGACGGCTTCTCTGCGCCACCACGAGACGCTGGCGCTGCAACTCTCACCCATGATGCTGGGCATGCTGTTGTTACCCTTCGCCGGAAAGATCCGGCGAGCGGCGAGGAAGCAAGGTCCGCTGGCCCTGCTGTTGCTGGCAACTTTGGGAACCACGCTGGTGGCGCTTAGCGGCTGCGGCTCCAAGAACACCGGTTTCCTGGGCAATCCTCAAACCAGCTATGTGCTGACGGTAACTGCGACTTCCGGCAACCTGTCACACTCCACAACCCTGAATCTTATGGTGCAGTAAACGGTGCAGTAAGTTGCGATTCCGCAACTCGAGATTCGGCAAATCAAGACGCAAAATGTGAGCCACACAAATCAGGCTCGGCGAATCAGGTTGTACCGGGCCCAGCCAAAAAAACGGAGCATAGATAATGATCACAAGATTCCGCCAAGCTGCTGTGCTGTTGGGAATATCGGCCCTTGCCCTTACCTATACCTTGATGGCGCAAGAGCAGCAGCCATCCAATTCGCTCTCCGCCGATCTGGCCGTGACCTACACCACTGACCGGGCAAAGATTGCGACCGTCGATTGCGGCTGCTTCTGGATGCAGGGCGGAAGTTTCGACGCTGCCGTCCCGGTATTCCGCGGCCTGGGCGTGGCCGCCAATCTGACCGGCGAGCACAGCGCCAGCATCACTCCCGGAGTAGACCTAAGCACACTCACCTTCGCGGCTGGCCCGCGCTACACCTACAGCACCACCCGCTGGACGCGCCATGTCCCGAGACTCAAGCGCGCCACCAGCGTCTTCGGCGAGGCACTTTTTGGCAGCGCGCACGGCTTTGACGGCGTGTTCTCAACCTCGTCTGGAGTGAAGAACAGCACCAATGCGCTGGCCATGCAATTTGGAGGCGGCGTCAACGTCAGTCTCATGCGGGGTTTCGGCGTGCGGGCCATCGAACTGGATTATGTGCGCACGAACTTCCGCAATTTCGCCACGAACACCCAAAACGATCTACGCATCGCCGTCGGCGTAACTTATCATGTGGGAGAGCGATGAAATAGGAATGAGATGAAATTTACCGGGTGCACGCGGGATGGCCGCAATCGCAGGCGATTTCCGCTTCGTTCGACCCGGCTTCTTTGCACAACTGGCTGCAATACTTCTCTCCCGCCGGTGCCACGCACACACAAGACAGATGCGCGCATTTCTTAGCTTGCTCGTTCGCCATGACAATTCTCCTCGGGTTAGCTGATTGAGTTCCTAAGAACGTTAAGCGCCCTGAAGCAGGCGAACGATCAGGTGGTTCCTGTACGTTGCGCAACCAGTTCTGGGAGACAAGACCCGGTTCACACATCATTAAGGAATCGTGGCCAATGAGTTTCGGCCTCTGACCACCCGCTAAAATCCGAAACACAAGCTAAAGGGCGGACAAAAATACCCGCCCTAACTCTATTCTCGCGACTCTACAGTTTCATTCCTCTCCGCAAATGCGAGCAGCCACCCGAGAACACGCTTCCAGCCTTCCCCATGGCTTTGGATGGCCGGGACGTTACCGGCAAATCCTTCGTGGCGAATCTTAAGCAGCGTACCGGTACCGGATTTGCGCGGCCCACTGACGTGCAAACCATGCACGCTGGTCGGCTCAAGTTCCCAGCGGACGATAGTCGTCTGAGAACCCGTGTGCTCGCTGATCCAGGTGTGCACGAGCAGGCGCGGAGGATCGATTTCGAGATATTCGCCGTCGACGCGAAACGACTTTCCATCGGCGCCTACGCCTACGCTCGACCATTTGCCCCCCGGACGTAAATCGGCCGTCGCCTCGGTGACGCGGTACATGCCTTTCTGCCCCCACCACTGCGAGGTCTGAGCGGGATCGGTGATCGCCTGAAAAACACGCGCGGGAGGCGCGGCGATAAAGATCTCGGCGACGATTGTGTTTTGGTCGGGAAGAATGTTCGCAGTGGCCATGATTCTCCTGTCGAATCCTGATTCAAAAACTTATTGCTCCACAAATCTCTTCAACATCTCGACCGCACCGGGCCAACCGCCGCTGTAATCCTTGCGGGCCGCATCTTCTTGCGCCAGGCCGCTGTGCGTGACTTTGACGCGAGTTCCGCCGGCTTGAGGCACCAACTCCCAACGCACGACGGTGCGCAGGTCTTTATTGTTATGCCAGTTCGCGATCCAGGTGTAGACCAGAAGCCGCGGAGGGTCGATCTCCAAAATTTCGCCGTGACACTCAAACTCGTCGATGCCGTTCACGACGACATTGCCATTTTTCGTTGCATAGCCATAGTGGCCGCCGCGCCGCGTGTCCATCTCCCAGAACTTGACCGGGCAACCCGGATTGGTGAACCACTGCGCCAGTTCGTCCGCTGTGGTAAGAGCCTGGAAGACGCGCTCTGGCGGCGCGGCAATTTCAATTTCGCTGGTAACCGTGTCTCTGTCGGAAGTAATGATCGCTTTTGCCATGCCTACTCCGGTGGTTCAGAGATGTCCTCCTACTTCTTCCCGATCTTGCCAGTGCTCGCTCAACGCCGAGAACGCCGAGAGCGCAGAGAAAAATAACTCTGCATTCTTTGCGATCTCGGCGTTGAACGCTCTACGCTTTCCGGCGCAGATCGAAGAATTCTTTCATCTGCTTGCCGTGGTCGACGAAGGTCCAATCTTCGGTGTGGTGATCGGCGTCGACAATTGTGAATACGACGCGCTGCATGTGGCCGGCGTCGGGTGTGGCCAGATTGGTGGCATCGACGAAGTCGAAGGTGAAGGTCTTGCCGTCGGGCGAGACCGTGGCTTGCATGCGCGGCTGGTTGCCGGCACTGCAATAGTGAGTGATCATCAGCCGATTAGGCCCGTCGAGATGGATCATGGAAATCATGTTCTCGCGGCCGTGGCCCTGGATTTCGCTCATCAGTGCTGATCCATCGGCGGTGTCGCGGAACGTTACTTCCAGCGGCATGCCCTGGCTGTTTTTCCCTTGCCAGGTTCCGGAGAGGGATTTGAGTTGGGTAAAGGATTTTTGCGCGTCGGACTGGCCAAAAGCAGCGGCGGAGATCAAAATGGCCAGCGCGGCAACGGCGATTCGAACGGAGTGGGTCGTAATTTTCATCATGGAATGTTTCCTTTCTTTTTTCGGCGCTGTGAAAGTCACGGTCGTGTTCCTTTGGGCTTGCGGGCGAGTTGCGATTCTTTTTCGTGTTCGGCTTCTACAAAGGCTTTGAGGCTGGCCAGATTCGCGCTCCAGAAACTGCGGTAGTGTTCGAGCCAGGAGTCAACCGCGCGCAACGGCTCTGGGTTGAGCTGGTAGACGCGGTTGCGGCCTTCGCGATGCTCCTGCACCAGATGCGCCCGGCGCAGCAGGCGAAGATGCTTGGAGATCGCCGGACGGGAAATGGGAAAGGCCTGAGCAATGTGTCCGGCGGGCTGGCTGCCGCGACGCAGCAGGTCAAGGACGGCGCGGCGGGTGGGATCGGCGAGGGCCTGAAAGGTGGCTTCCGGCGAATATGTAACCGATCGGTTCCGCATAATGCGTAACCCTACAGTTACGGAACTGTCCTGTCAAGCACTTTCTTCGGGCGCTTTCCGGAGCAAGTTATTCTTACCTGCGATGTAATGTAAGCATGATTCGTCAGATCACGACTGTAAGCACAAAAGGGCAGTTTGTTATCCCTTCCGCGATGCGTTCGGCGCTTGGGATTAAGCCAGGAACTCGGATCGCTGTAACCAATGACGGGGCGAAAATAACCCTGGAGCCGGTCACGGACGAACTCGTGGATGAGACTCGTGGGATGCTGAAAGGGAGAGCTCATTCCGCGGAGAAGCTGAGGCGCAAGTGGCGGCGCGAGGACCGATGGTAACCTACGTGCTGGATTCTAGCGCAGTCTTGCGCTATCTGCACAACCAGGCAGGATCGGACAGTATCGCTGAGATCATCAAGGGCCACCTTGCGAGAGATTGTAAGGCAGTGACGGCCGCTCCTCATTGGGGCGAGATTGCCGGGATCACGTGCAAGCTCTATGGCAAACAGGCTATGGGAGAGGTGCTTTCCCGATTGGAGTGCTTCGGTTTGCATGTAGCCGCTGCGGACAAAGAGAGCGCCGTGCGCGCAGCGTTGATCAAGCTGGAGACGGGCATTCCCTACCTCGACTCGTTTGCGGCAGAGCTTGCTGGCTTGGAACCGAACCTGGTGCTGGTGACCGCAGACTTTGATTTTAAGGCTGTAAGTCAGCGGATGAAGGTGGAGTTCCTGCGGGCGAAGTTGTTCTCCTACCGGTCGCAGGTACGGATCAGGTCAATGGCGGTCCGGTTCAGACCCGTTTCGCACAAGATCAAGAAATGTCTGGTGCACGCGCGTATCGTCTGAAAGCTCGGGGTGAAATGTTGCAGCCATGACTCTACCCTGGCGCACGGCCACGATGTCCTTTCCCTCTTTAGCCAGAACTTCGACGCCCGGACCGATGTGTTCGATTTTGGGAGCGCGGATGAAAACCATTTCCAACGGCGTTTCTTCCGCGTCTTGGGAAACGAGCCGGCCCTCGCGGATGGAGCTGTCGATCTGGCGGCCGTAGGCGTTGCGGCGAATGCGAATGTCGATCGCGCCGAGCCCGGCCTGCTTGGGATTTTCGACTTCCGTGGCTAACAAGATCGCGCCGGCGCAAGTGCCGAACGAGGGCTTGGCGCGCACGAATTCCTTTAGCTTCGTAAATCCTTCCTCGCCCAATAGTTTCAGGAAAGTTCCGGATTCGCCTCCGGGAATGACCAGGCCATCGATCTCATCCAACTGTTCGGCCTTTTTGACCAGCACAACTTTGGCGCCCAGCTCTTCGAGCCGGCGGCGGTGCGCGTCGAAATCGCCTTGCAGAGCCAGAACTCCGATGGTCATTGCGGTCTTCATCGTTGATCGTACGTCGTTTTGCGAGTAATGCAGATCGACCTATAACTGATTGAGCACCAAGCTCCCGCCTGGAAATCGATTTTACCGGAACTCGCTCAAAGTCCCCGGCGGCGTCCGTTTATACTTCCTGCGTGTGTTCCGCCAGCATACGGGCTGACAGAGGAGGTGACTGTGGCAAGCGCATCGATTCCGAGAGACAGAAACGAAGAAACGCGAGCGGCGCGCATCGCAATCGTCGAGAAACACATTCGCCTGGAGAACGAGCACGACCTCGAAGGCCTTCTGCGAACTTTTGGCGCGACCGCGCGCTATGACGATGAGGCATGGGGCGAACACTATTCGGGCGCTGCCGAAGTTCGGCTTTTTTATGAGCAGCTGATGAAGGCATTGCCCGACCTGGAAATCGACGTACAGCGGCGTCACGTCACGGACGAGACCATCGTTCTGGAAGTCATGATTCGCGGCACACAGCTTGGCGAATGGCGTGGTCTGCCCGCGACGGGCCGGCGAGTTGAAATCCCGCTCTGCGGAGTTTACACGTTTGACTCCGACGATCGTTTGGCTGGAGAGAAAATCTACTACGACCGGGCGACGGTGTTGCGACAGCTCGGCGTTTTCCACGACCCGCAGAGTGTGTTGGGCAAACTATGCACCTTAGCGACGCATCCGGTCACGATGGCGCACGCTTTGGCGAGAAAAATCATCAGCAAGTAACGGCCTTAGCGCCGGAGCATAACTGCTGAAAAGCGCAAGACCCAACGCCCACCCCTACTCGCATCAGGAAGTTATTCAGAGTGCCGGGGATGCTTGCGCAACTGAACATCGATTCCAACCATCGGCCCGTAAACATTAATGCCATAGTTGCGAACGCCCCAATTCGGCTTACCGTTGCCTTGGGACAAATTAGCGTTCGATATATGCATCCAATTCAGGCCGGCGGTAACTGCATAGCGAGGACTGAAGTTATATCGCACTCCACTGCCCATGTTGAGAGTAAATGTGAAGTCCTGTCCTTGCGCGTACTGCACGCCGAGAGGCCCTTTGGCATTGATATCGCCGAGGCCGATGCGCCAATCGAAATAAGGAGTAACCCTCCAGTTACGAGGAACGAAGTTGCGCCGCATGCCCATGATGTAAGTGAAATAACGGGTCTCGGGTCCGCGCGGAATCGCAACCACCGCCCCGCTGATGTCAAGTTCCCAATTACCGCGCAGAATCAAAGGACCTTTTATGCTGTCGATCTGCCATCGCAGAGAATCAATCACAGGCACCAGCGTGTACTTCAGCGGGTACACCTGATATTGATCGCTGAGCAAAAAGTCGAAAGGAAAAGGGATATTGATGGGGAGCCATCCCACATCCTGGGAGAATTCGAACTTGTTTCTGAAATAGATCTCGCGGTTGAGGTCAGCCGGTTTTTGAGGAGGTAACCTTTCAATCGAAACGTTGGAGCCAGAGCCACCGCCATTATTACCTCGCGCACTCGCGCCGGACGCCAGCAGATCGCAATTGCTCCAATCCTGACTGTCGTAGGTCCGCTCATACGGACCGGCGTTAGATATTGGATCGAAAACAGGATTCGGCGAGTTGTAGCCGCACTGTTGCGCGGCTGCACGAGGAGCAAGCATTGCGGAGGTTGCAAGGAACAGCACAAAGGCGAAGACTGTTTCGCCGGCTTCTTGGTATGAGCGTAAGCACAAAGCAGGCTTTTTCATACGCAAGCGGGGGCGGTTTCAAAGTGCGACGTGAACGAAACCACAATCCGCCGAGAAAGAATGGCGGGATTTTGTCATAGGTGCCGAGACGTGTCAACGCATAATCGTCAGACCTTATTAGTCACCCAGGTTCGCTCCGGCGCAGATGTGTGTGGGTGACACAGAGGTCGCAAGGGTTTACGTGGGCGCTAAAGATTCCTTCTGATAGTTCCCCATTTGCGATTCCGATTTCTGGAGCGAATAACGTTTATAGTGACTGGGGAATATTAATGACACATCGAGAGGAAAACCCTTCCCCCCTGGTTTATGCGCGAATTG
>Ga0209010_1000465_pt1 | contig 12937 bp, 11 predicted proteins | sample BlaSpr_A8_OM1_O3_FD_187985 | JGI IMG/M metagenome (GOLD analysis project Ga0209010, IMG submission 187985) | Forest soil microbial communities from Thunder Bay, Ontario, Canada - Black Spruce, Ontario site 2_A8_OM1_O3 (SPAdes) (version 2) | ecosystem: Environmental > Terrestrial > Soil > Boreal... | reverse complement strand
CCTGTGCGCGCTCTTCGTGCGCGCGCTCTTCGTTGATCAGATCATCAAGCAATTGCCGGACACCCGCATCCTGGGTGCGCGCTGCGGCTTTCTCGTAAAACCGGCGCGTTTCCACCTCCATGGTGCTGGCCTCTTTCCGCACCGCCTCAATGCGCAGCGGACGAGCCAACCATAGCGCCGGACGATCCACAAACCCCCGTACATCCTGCCGCCGTATCAGCGGAATGTGCTCGCCAAAGCGCTCACGGAAGAGTTCAATCAAGCGCCGCCGGTGGCCCGATTCCTCTTCCCGCATGCCCTCGAACATCGCCGCCGATGCGGGATAGTCCTGACGCAAACCCTCGGCGAAATCTGCATACACCCGCTCGTCTTCTTCTTCCAGCGCAATTGCCAATGCCAGAACTTCGCGCTCCGTCAATTCGTGAAACTTCTTCATGGCGATTTAGCTTACCTTTCCGAGGCTTGCTGAGACAAATACGCGGAGTGGGGATTGGCTGGTACGTCGAACCTGCGCGGGTAATTGCCCGTTCGTTTATGGCAAGCCAATTCCGTCTCTTCGATGTACCATGCATTCGATGGCCGTTCGCAAATCGAACCCGGTAAATAAGGCCCCCGCGGGCAAGAGAAAGAAATCCCGCACCGGACGAGCGCAGCATGCGCCGGAACTGGTAATCATCACGGGCATGAGCGGTTCCGGGAAAGCCTCGGTGCTCAAGGCGTTTGAGGATTTGGGCTATTACTGCGTTGACAATCTTCCCGTGGAACTAATCCCGCGCTTCGCCGAGTTGGCGATGCAATCGGGAGAAATTCGCCGCACGGCGCTCGTGGTTGACGTTCGCGAGGGATCGAAGTTCGAGCGTCTGCCGGAAATTCTCAAGTCCGTGCGGCGGCAGATTCCCACCAAAGTCGTATACCTCGAAGCTTCCGACGCCATTCTGGTGCGCCGCTTCAGTGAGACGCGCCGCCCGCATCCTCTGGGCACCGACGCTCCGGTAAAGTCCGCCCTTAAGACGGAACGACGCCATCTCAGCGCGATACGAGCTCTGGCTGACTTCGTTATTGACACCTCGAAGTTCAACGTCCACGAACTGCGCGCCCACATTAACGAGCGTTTCCAGGAGCAATCGTCGGATAAAAATATTCTGGTGTCGTGCGTGAGCTTCGGCTTCCGCCATGGAGTTCCCGAAGATGCGGACCTCGTTTTCGATGTGCGCTTTTTGCCCAACCCGCATTTCGTGCCGGAATTTCGTCCGCTGACCGGCCGCGATCCAAAAGTGGCGAAATATATCCGTTCGTTTCCGCAGACCAAGGAATTCATTCAACGAATCTCTGAACTGCTGATTTATTTGCTGCCGCATTACATTCACGAAGGCAAGAGCTATCTCACGATCGCCTTTGGCTGTACCGGCGGTCAGCATCGCTCAGTAATGATTGCCGAGGACGTAGCTAAACGGTTGCGCGACGCAGAATACCGCGTTAAAGTCGTGCATCGCGACAGCCCGAAATAAGAGACTCGTAATCTTGGACTCACGTAGAATATCTCTTGCATCTCATGTCTGATTCAGCTTCCGCCCGCAGTTGCGGCCAGTTCCGACGTGGAGGTCCATGCGCCAACTGACGCGCCTGGTTCGCTACGTATTTCCGTTTCTACCGCAATTACTGCCCGGTGTTTTGCTGCTCGCCGGCGTCGGTCTTCTGGAAGCTTTTCGGCTGATGCTGCTCAAGCCCATCCTGGATCGCGTATTAAACCCCGCGTCCGGCTCGGAAAATATTCTGCTGTTTACCGCTCCCTGGAACTCGCAGCCGATTTATCTTCAGCGTTTCGTTCCCACTCATTTTCATAATGCGTGGACGATCGTCGCTTATGCGCTGGTCGCGTCCACGGTGCTCAAAGGATTTTTCGATTATGCCGGGACCTATCTGGTGAACCATGCCGGCTTCGGCATGATCACGAATCTGCGCAACGATCTCTACAACTCGGTGCTGCGGCGCTCTGCCGAATTTTTTCAGAAGCATCCCACGGGAGCATTGATTTCAACGATTATTAACGATATTGAGCGGGTGCAGTATGCGATGTCGAGCGTGCTGGCGGAGTTCTTGCAACAGTTCTTTACTTTTGTGTTTACGGCGATTGCGGTGGTCATTCTGGGGAGAGAACTGGCGTGGGTTCTGGTGCTGTTTGTTCCGTTCATCATTTTTTCCGCGGTGAGAATTGGGCGTAGGGTGCGCACTACGACACGTCGCGGCCAAGATCAATTGGCTGATGTTCAGAATATTCTGCACGAGACCATTACCGGCAACCGCATCGTAAAAGCGTTCGGCATGGAATCGTGGGAGGTGGCGCGGTTCCGCCGGGCCGCGCAGCAGTTGTTTCGCGCCAACCTGCGTTCGGTGGCGGCGGCCGCGATCAGTTCGCCATTGATGGATATTTTTGGGGCCGTTGCCATCGCCCTGTTACTGCTGTTAGGCCGTGGCCGCATTGCGCACAATGATTTCACTCTGGGCGCGTTTGTCACGTTCGTCGCCGCGGTGATTGCACTCTACAATCCGGTACGCAAGTTCGCTGTGTTCAACAACAGTTTTCAGCAGGCTCTAGGTGCGTCGTCGCAATTGTTCCAATTCATTGAGGCCGAAGACGACGTAACCGATAAATCGGGAGCGAAGCGGCTGCCGCGTTTTTCGGGAAGTGTCCAGTTCGAGGGAGTTTCCTTTTCCTATCAGGGAGATGACGGCGGCGCAAGTTCGCGCGAGATTTTGCGTGGTATCGATCTGGAAGTCAGGCGCGGCGAAATTGTCGCATTCGTCGGCTCCAGTGGGGCGGGCAAGAGCACGCTGGTGCATTTGATCCCACGTTTTTTCGACGTCACTGCGGGTCGCTTGCTTATCGATGGGCACGATGTGCGCGACGTCACACTCGCTTCGTTACGCGAACAGGTGGGTATCGTGACGCAGGATACGATCCTGTTTAACGACACGGTGCGCAACAATATCGCATACGGGCAACCGCACGTACCAATGAAAACTGTCGAGGCTGCGGCGCGCGCGGCATTGGCTCACGATTTCATTCGTGCCCTGCCGAAGGGGTACGATACGTCCATAGGCGAGCGCGGCGTGCGGCTTTCCGGCGGAGAGCGCCAGCGAATCGCCATTGCGCGCGCTCTGCTGAAGAATGCGCCGATTTTAATTTTGGATGAAGCTACTTCCGCTCTCGACAGCGAGTCGGAATCACTGGTACAGTCCGCCTTACACAATCTCATGCAGGGCCGCACGGTATTTGTGATCGCCCACCGTTTGTCGACCATTCGGCGAGCCAATCGCATCGTGGTAATCGAGAATGGCACGATCGCCGATACGGGTTCTCATGAGAACCTTATGACTAGACTTGGTACGTATCGCCGTCTCTACGAATTGCAATTCGCTAATATGGAAGCACCCAAGGCGGTGGCGGGATCTTGAAAAGCGCAACCCAGAAAGCGCAAAAAGTCGAAGCGGCGCCCATACGCTCCATGACCGGCTTTGCGCAGGTCAGGGGAGAAATTGCTCGCCAGGCCGACGCCGGGAAATCAGCTGCGGCAAATGGTCAGGTGGCGTTTTCGTTGTCCCTGAAATCGGTGAATCATCGATTCCTCGATCTGCACTTCCGCATGCCTTCGGGCGCCGATTCCCTCGAGATGCAACTGCGACGCGTGCTCAAAGAAAAAATTGCGCGCGGGCATGTGGAAGTAACGGTCAGCCTGGAGCGCTCGTCGAGCGAAAGCTTTGCCCTGAACCGTGAGTTGATTGGCGGATATATTGCTGCATTTCGCGCCGCTGCCGCAGAATTTTCCGTTTCCTCCGATCCCGATCTTAATTCGGTTTTACGCATGCCCGGCGCACTGGACTCCTCGAACGGCGGGGCCGGCGACATCGATGGCCCGGTGATGGAAAAAGTTGCCGAAGTACTCGACCGGCTCAACCAGATGCGCGAAGAAGAAGGCCGCGGCATCGCCCGCGAATTGCGCGAGCGCATGGAACATCTGGAACAGGCCAGCAAGAGCGTGCAGACTCATCGCCGCGCCGTGCTGCAAAGCTACACAGAGCGATTGCAGACGCGCCTACAGGAATTGCTTGGGGCCAGCCTGGACAAAACCGGAGTGGACAAAGAAAGGCTGATGCAGGAGGCTGCACTGCTGGTGGACCGCAGCGACATCCAGGAAGAAATCGTGCGACTGGAGACGCATGTGCGGCATTTTCTCGATCTGCTGGAGCAGGGCGGCGAAGTCGGGAAGAAACTGGATTTCCTTTTGCAGGAGATGAATCGCGAAGCGAACACGATGTTGTCGAAAACTTCCGGCCTGGCCGGGGAAGCGCTGAAAGTCACAGAGGCCGGGCTGGCCATGAAATCGGAGATTGAAAAATCCCGCGAGCAGGTACAAAACCTCGAGTGAACAGCTCAGGAACGAATGGCCCAGGAATGAACAGCAGCCACAATCCGCTGGTCTTTATTATTTCCGCGCCGTCCGGTTCGGGAAAATCCACGTTGGTGGAAGAATTACTCAAGCTTGTTCCCGATCTCGATTTTTCTATTTCCTACACCACACGCCCGCCGCGGGGCAGCGAGAAAAATTCCAAGCAGTATTTTTTCATCGGCCGCGATGAGTTTCAGCAGATGATTAAGGCTGACGAATTTTTGGAATATGCCGATGTGTTCGGAAACTGCTATGGCACTGCGAAACGCTTTCTGCGCGAGGCGCGCGAAAAGGGCCGGGATCTTTTGCTAGACATCGACGTGCAGGGCGCGAAGATCATTCAGCAGAAACTGCCGGAAGCGATCAGTATCTTTATTCTCGCTCCCGACCGGCAGACGTTGGAGTGGCGTCTGCGAAAACGCAGCGAAGACGAAGAAGAAGTGATTCAGCGCCGCCTGCTCACCGCCAGCCGTGAGATTGAGAATTACGATAAATACAACTATATTCTCGTGAACGACCAACTCGAGGAGTCGGTCGAACGGTTGGAAGCCATTGTCCGCTCCGAACGCCTGCTGCGCTCGGGTGCGCCGCGATCCGAAGCTGACCACCGGATGCTGGCCTCGGCAAATCAATGCCGGCTGGAGAACAGCCGAGACCGGGTGCAGCCCATTCTGGCATCGTTCGTTACAAAACCGGAACACCGAAAGCAGCCCTCGCTACTCTTGTTACTTTCGCTACTTCGGGTGATCGCTGATTTCGCGGTATCATGTTATAGAACAATTTTTCGCACCTGACTGGAACGCTGAATCCAACGGAGAACCCAGATGAAGTTGATCGAAGGCTTCGACAGCAATTATCGTTATATTCTGGTCGCGGCACGGCGTGCGCGGCAACTACAGTCCGGCGCCCCGCCGGTGGTCGATACAAGTTCCCGCAAGCCCTGCCGCATCGCGCAAGACGAGATTCGCGCGGGCAAGGTGAAGTGGGAAATTCCTGAACTGCGCTCGGCCGCCGAGCAGGCCAGCGACAACCTGGACAAGGCACTGGGCCAGGACTGAGGAAGAATTGTCGATTGTGCGATTGATGATTGTGCGATTTGTTAGATCGAGTCGTTCAAGAGATTTTCAATCGACAATCCCCCAATCGACAATCGCACAATAATAATGAAGGTCGCTCTCGGCGTTACCGGCGGGATCGCGGCGTACAAAGCTGCGGAAATTGTCCGCCTGTTGCAGGATCGTGGGATTCGCGTGCAGGTCGTCATGACCCGCGCCGCCCAGGAATTTGTTCGTCCACTCACCTTCGCCGCGCTTTCTGGAGAAAAAGTGATCACCGGAATGTTCTCGCCCGGCGAAGAGCGTGAAGCCAATATCGATTCGGCCATCGAGCACATCGCGGTGGCGCAGTCGATTGATGCGCTGGTCGTCGCGCCCGCGACCGCCGATGTACTCGCCCACTTCGCGCAAGGCATTGCCAGCGATTTTCTGACCACGCTTTATCTCGCGACGACAGCGCCCGTGGTTGTCGCGCCGGCCATGAACGTAAACATGTGGAATCATCCGGCAACGCAGACGAATCTCGATACTCTGCGAAAACGAGGCGTAAGAATTGTCGAACCCGGCTCCGGCTATCTGGCCTGCGGCATGACTGGTGCGGGCCGTCTCGCGGAAAACGAAACGATAGTCGCAGCAGTGTTGCAGGCCCTCGGCGCGTCGCAGGACCTTGCGGGAGAAACCTTCTTGATTACCGCCGGGCCTACGCGAGAAAAAATCGATCCCGTGCGTTATCTTACCAACCGCTCCAGCGGGCGCATGGGGTATGCGCTGGCTGAAGCGGCCCTGCGCCGCGGCGCGCGCGTGTTGTTGATCAGCGGGCCGTCATCGCTCACGCCGCCGGGAGCAGCCGAAGTGACTCGCGTGGAATCAACGGAAGAAATGCGAGATGCTGTGCTCAACTTGCTCCAGCAGAGCAGCATCGTCATCAAAACGGCGGCAGTTTCCGACTATCGCGTGCGTGAGGCTGCCGGACAAAAAATCAAACGCAAAGGTCCGCTGACACTGGAACTTGAAGCCACACCCGACATTCTGAAAGAAATTTCTTCACGCAAGGGATCGCAAATTGTCGTTGGCTTCGCTGCCGAAACGGAAAATGCTCTCGAGAACGCCCGCCAGAAGCTGGTCTCAAAAAATCTCGATGCCATTGTTGTGAACGACGTTTCCCGCGAAGGCATCGGCTTCGATTCCGATCGCAACGCCGTGACTATCATCACCCGCGACGAGGTCGTCGATGTTCCCGAGACCACGAAGTGGGAAGTGGCGCAGCGGGTTCTCGACCAGATCGTTCAGATTCGTCAGCGGCGTAAGTCGCCCGTGCAGGCATAAGTGGTTGATCCAATTCCTGAGCTACGCCTGAATTCTTGCGCATCGGCGAAATTAAGATCGGAAAAACTAAAAAGTGGCGCGATCAAGAGATCGCGCCACTTCTTTGTGTCCATGTTATCGAGCTGTCTTCATGGCTTGTGCAGCCTTTGCGCCCAGCGCCACGGCAACCTGAGATCCAATCGGCGATCCGAGACCCGAACAAGCATCCCATCCGGGCCCTGCGGAATAGGCGCCGTTGTTGCCGGACGTAACGTCGTTGAAATCCCCAGCCGTACTTGCGCTTTGATAAAGCAACGGATTGACTAAACCTACTGGCTTGCCCACGCTCTGGTTGATGAGCGCGATCAGTCCGGCCCAGAGCGGAGCCACGGCGCTGGTGCCGCCGATCACGCCCGATTGCCCATCGACGAGTGTGTCATATCCGGTCGTGGGGTCGGCATCTCCGGCTACGTCAGGAACGCCGCGGCCAACATTTCCACCCGCATTGGCGGACGGCGGAACACCGGCATTGCTTTGGTAAGAAGGAAGCGGAAACACATCACTGACGCCGCCTCCGGTTGCGCCTTCATTGTTCGCCAACTCGTTCCACACAGTTTCGCTGGTGATGCTATTTTCAGACGCCCCCAGCTTCGTGCCGCCGCACGCCAACACGTTGGGACTCGACGCCGGAAAATCGACGTGATTCAGCCCATCCGTCACGCCATCGGTCGAACCGTCGTCTCCGGCGGCCACGCAAACGGTGACACCCATGGCGGCAGCGGACTGAAACGCTTCATCCATGGAAGTCATCGCCTGCTGCGTCCAGGAAGATTCCGCTCCACCCCAACTGATGGAAAGGATCGACGGATTATTTGTGCTGTCGTGCACTGCGGTTGTGATTGCATTCAAAAAACCGGCGTCCGTGTTTTCCGCAAAATAGACGATGATCTTGGCGCCGGGCGCGACCGATCCCGCCACTTCAATATCCAACATCACTTCGCCATCAGGACCGCTGGCGTCTCCGGTGGGATTGTTGCTGCCATTGCCAACCGAAACCGCCGAGACCGCCGGAGTCTTCGTTAGTTTGAGCTGGCTCCAGTAATTACCCAGGTCGGTTGCGGTGTAGCCGCCGCCCAGTTCAACCAGCGCGATGCATTCGCCCGATCCATCGAGGCCGGTGGGAAAGTTATAGAGCGCGGCGACTTGCGGAGGCGTGTAGGAGGCGTTGGGAGAAGCGGCACGGGCGCCAGCCCGCTCATGCCGCCTACGAAAATGTGGCTTGGCCTGGGGACGATTATCGAGACCGAAGACGCCCTCGACCACATCCTGCAATTCCGCGGGAAGATGGATCGCTCCGGTGCGCCCGCGATATTTGCCGTTAGGGTGCTGGTATTCCTTCAGTTCGACGCCAAACGCCTCGTTCATGGCGGCGACAGTGCCGGAGAGAATGACTGTTCGTCGCGCCGCACTTTTTTCCTTCACCGTGAGTTTGTGCTCACGAGCAAACGATTCGACGAGCGTGATGCTGGCGGGATCCGCGCCATGCTGCTGCTCGAATTCCTTGCGGCTGAAAATCGTGCGCTTCTCCACCGGCTTCAGGAATTCCTTGTGATCTATGATCGGCTTTGTCCCCGCGCGGGATCGCAGCCGAAGGGTTACGTCAACGGTCTCGTTGGGATTGGCGGCGCCTATCTCTCGCGCTCCTGGCAACGGAGCGCGTTCACTACCGGCAAGTGGAAGTTGTTTCCTGGGAGCAGGCATATATCTTCTCCTTTGATTCGATGGTTAGCACCTGACCGGAAACAAAGCAAGGTGTTTCTTATGCCTGTTACAAAAAACGAACAGGCCTCCGGCGATCTCACACGTCTGCGAGAGATCTCACTGCAAGCAAAACGCAACCAAAGTCCGCCCACGTGGACCTTTATTCTTTTCCAGTTTCTCCAACAGCTTGGATTCCAGATCGTCGGGATCGACAACCATCTCGCACGCGGCAATCTGTTCGTCGCTCGCGCCGTGAAAGCACAATTCACACACTCCCAGCCCGCCCTCCGATTGCACCGGAGGACCAAACGTACGGCACGTCATCGGCCGGGATTCATAAAGCTCGCACAATCCTGTCTCCGGATCGAGCACGGGACAAGGTTCATCGTTTGCAAATTCGACAAAGCGCTCTTCGGCTTCCGCACTTTCGTCGAGCACTCCGGTTCTTGGATTGCCGGGAAAATCGGGGGATAAACGTCCCACCGATGCCCGCGCTCGTTCGCGAATGCGCTTCCCACGCTGCGGATCTTTTTCTTCCAGATCCACGAGCCCCTGCTGCAAGCGCGCCGCGTCAAGCTGATTGATGGCGAACGCGCCCATGCAGCATTGTGTGCATCCCGGACGGCACACGAGCCATTCGCCGCTGCGGCGCGAAACATCCGTAAACGCCGCATCCACAATTTGGATCAGCGCCCCGTCGCCAGCAGGCACTCGCCGCGAAGACATACTCGAAGAATATCGCAGTGCGCTACTCGGTGGTGTAATTGATTTCCATCCGCCGGACCTGAAAGCTGGAAACATACAAAACCAGCAGCGCCACGATCACAATACCCAGGATCGCCACTGGCGTCGATACCGGATCGGGATTAGAAACCAGCAATGACAGCAGCGCCGGCGTTCCCGGAGGACTTGGGATCTCAACCGGGCACAAAGATTTCAGATAATAAATAACGCTGAATTTCTTCAGCAGCGCCGGCAGAAACGGATTGATGCCTTCCCAAATCAAAATGGCCGCAGCCGGCAGAATCGGATTGCGAAACAACAGTCCCGCAGCCAGAAAGAACGCACCGTAGCCCAGGCACGCCAGCACCGTGACCCCGATATACGCGGCGGCGTGTGCCATACCGTGACCCTGGTAAAGATAAAGTTCGCGAACATTGGGGCTGAATTGTCGCGTAAAAACAAAAAGCTGGAGCAACTCGCTGCTCACGAAAATAATGCAGGTAGCCAGCAATCCCGCAAGAAATTTTCCCACCATCAGAACCTCGCGGCGGATGGGCGCGAGAAAATAAAAATGCAGGCTCTTATCCAGGATTTCTCCGCGGAACAAATTCATGAACACGCCTAGGCATCCGAAAAAAATCGCGAGCCGCAGATAAAAAAACTGAAAAACGCCGGCGAAAACCACCGAATCGTCGCCGATGTTATAGCCCTGCTGAAGGCGAACGCCGGTCACCTTGTCGTCGGAGAGATCGACAAAAAGATCATTGGTCCCATCCGAATAACGATACGATTCGTCGAAGGTATTCGCGAATTCGCCCGGCTTTCGCACCCGCTGTCCGCGCCAATGAAAACGCACAGGAGGACTGCCCAGCCGGTAAATGACCTCCTGCCGCGTCATCTCCGGTTTGATCGCCTGTAGATCCTGATACGTCAGATGCTTCGCGCCCCGGGCCGCAATGTCATTGCTCCGATTCCGGTCATGAGAGACGACAACGGCGTGAGCCAGAAAGAGTACCAAGGGCAGCAACGCTAGCACGTAGATCCAAATTCCGCGCCTCGCCAACAGCGTCCTCTTTAGTTCCAGCCGAATGACAGCCTGAATCTGCGCCCACCAGATCTTCGTCATCGCACCACCACCTCTTCGGCGCCGATTAGATATTCATAGACGGAATTCACGTCGTCGTCGGCGGGTGCCACCGATTCAATCTCCACTCCATTCAGCGCAATGTGATTCAGCGTGAGATAGAAGCGGTCCGCATCGCGGGTCTTGATCAGCAGTCCGCGTTCGTCGTTATGAATCCGAACCTCGATGATGTGTTCCGACTCCATCATCTTCGCGGCCAGGTCGCGCGGCCGGTCGCAGCGAATCAGGATCTGCGCCGGATGCTCGCGAATCTCGCTGCGCACATCGCGGATCTGCCCCTCTGCCACCACATATCCGTTGCTCAGCAGAACCACTTGATCGGAGATGGCGTCAACTTCGTGCAGAATGTGGCTGGAAATAATGACGTAACATCCCTCTTCGGCGACCGCGCGGAACAGCGCAATCATCTCCGCGCGCGCCAGCGGATCAAGGCCATTTAGCGGTTCGTCCAGCACCAGCACTCGCGGATTATGGCACAGGGCCTGCGCCAGCCGTATGCGCTGCCGCATCCCCTTGCTATACCCGGCGACGTTGCGATGCGCAGCCTCGACAAGATTCACACGCTCAATGGCCCTCCAGGCAAGTTGTTCCGCAGTTTGTAAATCCATTCCCGCAACCCGCAGATACGAACAGACAAACTGCACACCGCTCATGCCCTTGGGGAAAGAATCGAACTGCGTGCTGTAGCCGAGAATCTTGAAAAGCTTTTCCGGTTCGTTCGTCCGCAATCCCAAAACCTGAACGCTCCCGCGCGTAGGATGTACCAATCCTGTCATCAAATTCATCAGGGTAGTTTTCCCCGAACCGTTCGGACCAACCAGGCTGGTCACGCCCGGAGGAATCGAGAGATTGACGCGGTTCACTCCCAGAATTTCGCCGTAGAACTTCGAAACATCTTCAAAGACGATGCGATCGTTCACTCGATCACCTCGTAGGCGCGCACTTTTTGCACCAGCAGCGCCAGGCAAACTCCGCAGTAGGTCAGCAGCGCGATCCACGCTTCGCCCGCGGTAATCGACAGTTCGTTGTCCAGCCGGAACAGCGAAGACCAAACCGTCGTCATGAGATAAACGATGTTGAAGAAGTGGCCCGACTGAGTCCGCATCACGGCATTGATTGCCTCTGCGAAGCCCGCCCCAAAAAACATCACCGCCAACAGCAGCGCGCCCGCTACGACCCTCCACTTCACCCACGCCGACAGCGCCATGGCAAGAAGCGAAAGAATGGCGATCCAGATCAACGAAGAAACGACAAGGCTGCCCGCAATCCACAGATGCTCCCAGGTCCACGCCGAGCCGGCCAGGCTCGACTGCACGATAAATAACACCAGGCCCGGGATCCATGTGATCTGCGATAACACGATGACCAAAACAGAAGCCTTGCCCAGCACATATTCAGCGCGTGAGAACGGCCGGCAGAAATATAACGGCAGAGCGCCGTTGGCAATGTCTGGCGAGATCAGCCCCGGACCGATGAACGCGGTCAGGATAAAGGCGAACACCCCCTGCACGCGGATGAAGAAAAAGAAGAATTCGTTATCGACTCTCAACAACTTGTTGCTGCCCGTAAATTTTTCGAGAAAACTAAGATTGTGCGCCAGATAAATCGAGATGAGGCACAACAGCGGAAAGAAGAAACAGAGAACAAACAGCGCATTTTGAAGCTTGGAGCGAAAAAGATTTCTCCTCGCATAGCGAAACAAAACGAGAAAGCGCGACCACGCCGGAGTCAGCGCGCCCGTGTAAGACGTGTAAGTTCGCCTATAAACGGCCACAACGAATCTCCCGTCGGCTCGATTTCGTTTCCTTCATCAACTTTCCATCGCTTTCAGGAAAATATCTTCCAGCGTGTCACGGCGGAAATTCAACCGCCGAATGCGCACTTCGCGTTCCGCGGCGAGCCGGTAAATGTCCCGAATCTCCACGCCATCCGCGAGAATCATCTTCAGCCGGTTCGCCGTCACCGCGCATTCGCACCCAAGCTTCTCAATCGCTTCCGTGAAATCGCCGTTGGCCCCATAAGTTTCCAATTCCAGAAATCGTTTGTTCGCCTTGCGCTCCTCTTCCAGGTTCGAGTAGTGCGCAATTCGGCCCTGTTTCAGGATGAGTACTTCTTCGCATGTGTCCTCCACATCCCGCAACAGATGCGAGCACAAAACGATTTGCAACTGCCGGCTGTCGCGAATATCGCGAATCATACGGATCATGCGCTGCCGTGCCGAAGGATCGAGCCCATTGGTCGGTTCGTCTAGAATCAGCAGCTTCGGCCCGTGCGCAATGGCCTGTGCCAATTTCGCCAGTTGCTTCATGCCCAGCGAATAAGTTCCAATTTCGCGGTATCGCGCCTCGGCCAGGCCCACGCAGAACAGCGCCTCGTGCGCCCGTTCCAGCGCCGCCGCCGGAGGCAGCCCCGAAAGCTCCGCCATCATTTGCACGAACGAAACCGCGCTCATCTTCGAGATGAATGCGTCGTTCTCGGGCATGTAGCCGACCAGACTGCGA
>Ga0209010_1000463_pt1 | contig 12987 bp, 11 predicted proteins | sample BlaSpr_A8_OM1_O3_FD_187985 | JGI IMG/M metagenome (GOLD analysis project Ga0209010, IMG submission 187985) | Forest soil microbial communities from Thunder Bay, Ontario, Canada - Black Spruce, Ontario site 2_A8_OM1_O3 (SPAdes) (version 2) | ecosystem: Environmental > Terrestrial > Soil > Boreal... | reverse complement strand
GGGCGGCCGGCGAGGCGCTTGTCGACAATGCCGAGCGCAGTGTCGATGCGGCCTTTGAGAAATTCCATCACCGCCGGATGGCCGGCGGGTTTTGCAAAATTGCGCAGGAAGCGATAGGGCCCGAGAAAGCCGTTGACCTTCTGATTGTCGAAAATGATCCAGCGCAGCGCTTCGAGCCGCTCGTCCTCGCCGCGCGGCAGGAACTTTTTGGAATGCTCGGCGAGATAAGTCAGGATCACGCCGGACTGGGTCAGCGTCTTGCCGCCATGAACGAGCACCGGCACTTCGCCCATTTCGTTGACCTCGCCGCGCCACTGTGGCGAGCGCTGCACGCCTTTGCCGAAAAAATCGACGAATATCGGTTGCCAATCGGCGCCGATCAGATTGAGCATCAGCGCCGCGCGGTAGGCGTTGCCGGATTGGGCAAAGCAGTGCAGCTGATATTCGGCCATAGTGTTTCTGGAAGTGCTTTTCCTGCGATGATTAGCCTACCGTGAGCACGCCGCCATCGACGAGCGGCGCCTCTCCGAAATGTCCGTTGTGGGCCCAGATAAATACTGTACGGCCCGTCCCCAGGCACTCAACGTCCTTTTTGGTCTGGCCTGCACCCAAAAAGCCGTTGAATACTTCCTTGGATTTATTCTTATCGATCATTTCGGTCACCACTACCGTGCCGTCCGCACCGGCGTTGTAAATGTTTATCTTGAAGCCCACGATAATCACTCCTTCCAGTCTGATGTCCCTGAAGTCAGCACCATTGCAGCGTGGCAATCGTTCAATGTCAAGGAAAGGGTTCGCTCGCGTATTTGTTTGCTTATGGAGTCTGCCTGCTAGCCGAAATTATGGATGACTTGCTGCATATTGGAACCCACGGCGGACTGGCAACTTCCGTTGTCGCTCATCCGAACCGGATCAATAATGAACATGTTTAGACTTCTTATGGTTCCGATTCGCGGGGCTATTTTCTAGTGCGACAGTGACAGCGTGCCGCCCTTGTCATCTTGTCCTTCGAAATGACCGCCGGTGAATGACAGCTGTGCCAGCGGCTGGCCCTTGTGGTCGCGGATGATCAGCGCGTCGCGCTCAAAGGTCCACTTGCGGCTGGTGAAGAAATTGCCGGGACAACCGCCCTCGGGCGCGATGGTGCCCTGGCCGGCGCCGGGTGCGGCGCCGAGCGTCATGAAGCAGGCGCCGCCTGCCGCCGCGGTGAGCCGCCACCGCCCGGCGAGATCGATCGGCGGCGGCGTAGGCGGAGGCGGGGAGGGCGGCGGCGTAGGCGCAGCAGCGACCGGCGGCGGTTCGGGCGCCGGCGCGCTGGCGCAGGCGGTGAGCGTGGCCAGCACGAGCAATGCGGCAGCTGCTTTCGCGCCGTGCCTGCACCAAACTGCTGCGCGATCAAAGCCGGACATCACCGCATCGTCGGAATGACAAACTCGGCGCCTTCCTTGGTGCCGGACGGCCAGCGCGCGGTCACCGTCTTGGTCTTGGTGTAGAAGCGGATCGAATCCGGGCCGTGCTGATTGAGATCGCCGAAGCCGGAACGCTTCCAGCCGCCGAAGGTGTAGTAGGCGAGCGGCACGGGAATCGCGAAATTGACGCCGACCATGCCGACCTGGACGCGGCTGGTGAAATCGCGCGCGGTGTCGCCGTCGCGGGTGAAGATGGCGACGCCGTTGCCGTATTCGTGCTCCGACGGCAGCCGCACCGCCTCCTCGTAATCCTTGGCGCGGACCACGGAGAGCACGGGTCCGAAAATCTCCTCCTTGTAGATGGTCATATCCGGCTTGACGTCGTCGAACAGGCAGCCGCCGATGAAATTGCCCTTCTCGTAACCTTGGAGCTTGAAATTGCGGCCGTCGACCACGAGCTTGGCGCCTTCCTTGACGCCCTGATCGATATAGCCGCGCACCTTGTCGAGAAGCTGTTTGGTCACCATCGGGCCGTAGTCGGCCTGGGTGTCGGTCGACGGACCGATTTTGAGGCCCTCGACCCGCGGTATCAGTTTCTCGACCAGAATGTCGGCGGTCTTCTTGCCAACCGGCACGGCGACCGACACCGCCATGCAGCGCTCGCCGGCGGAGCCATAGCCGGCGCCGATCAGCGCATCGACCGCCTGGTCCATGTCGGCGTCGGGCATCACGATCATGTGGTTCTTGGCGCCGCCGAAGCACTGCACCCGTTTGCCGTGGGCGGTGCCGGTTGCGTAAATGTATTCGGCAATCGACGACGAGCCGACGAAGCCGACCGCCTTTACACGCGAATCCGTGAGCAGCGTGTCGACCGCTTCTTTGTCGCCGTTGACGACATTGAGCACGCCCGGTGGCAATCCGGCCTTCAAAAACAACTCGGCGATGCGCATTGGCACCGACGGATCGCGCTCCGAAGGTTTGAGAATGAAAGCATTGCCGCAGGCGATCGCGGGGGCGCATTTCCACAGCGGGATCATGGCCGGGAAGTTGAACGGCGTGATGCCGGCTGTGACGCCGAGCGGCTGGCGGATTGAGTAAAGGTCGATGCCGGGGCCGGCGCCTTCCGAGTATTCGCCCTTCATCAAATTCGGGATGCCGCAGGCGAATTCGACCACTTCGAGCCCGCGCTGGATGTCTCCCTTGGCGTCGGCAAAGGTCTTGCCGTGCTCGGAGGAGAGCAAACGCGCCAAATCGTCATATTCGCCCTGGATCAGCTCCAAAAACTTGAACATGACCCGGGCGCGGCGCTGCGGATTGGTGGCGGCCCAGGCCGGGAACGCGGCTTCGGCGTTGGCGATGGCGTTTTCGACCTCGGCTCTATTGGCGAGCGCCACCTTGGCCTGCACCTCACCGGTATTGGGATTGAACACGTCGCCCTGCCGCCCCGACGCACCCTTCACCTCCTTGCCGCCGATGAAGTGGCCGATATCACGCATGGCTTGTCTCCCTGGAAAACGAACGGCGCTGGGCCGGATGGATTTGGACCCATTGTGCTGGTTTTTTCCGCGACGGTCACGGGGATAGTCAGGCCCCGGGAATATCAAGAAATGGCCGCGGGGCGGCACCAAAGTCCCACCGGTAACCGTCCCTTAAGCGCGGCGACGGTAGTTTAGGGGCCAGCCCGTCAGGGTTGCCTGGTCGCTGGTGGGAGCGGGTTTTATGGACATTGCAACAGGCCTCGGCTTGGTCGCCGGGGCGACCGTCGTCGCGACCCTGATGCTGATGGGCGGCGACCTGCGCATGTTCGTGAGCGATCATGCCGTCATCATCATTTTCGGCGGCTCGTTCTCCGCCACTTTGATCCGCTTTCCGCTGACCGCGATCTTCCACGGCCTGCCGCTCGGCGCCAAATTCGCCTTCACCATGCGGCGCACCACCCAGCGCGAATTGGTCGACGAGATCGCCGCTCTGGCCGAGATCGCCCGCAAGCAGGGCCCGATCGGCCTGGAAAAGGTCGAGATCGAAGACCCGTTCCTGGCCAAGGGCATACGTTTTGTTGCGGACGGCTATGACGCCGATTTCATCCGCGACAATCTCGAGCGCGACCGCGACAACTTCCTCACCCATCTCGACGAGGGCCAGAAGATCTATCGCGCGGTCGGCGACTGCGCGCCGGCCTTCGGCATGATCGGCACGCTCGTCGGCATGGTGCAGATGTTCGCCAACATGACCGATCCGTCGAAACTCGGCCCGTTCATGGCCACGGCGCTCTTGGCGACGCTCTACGGCGCGGTGGTGGCCAACCTGATGTGCCTGCCGATCGCCGACAAGCTGCATCTCAAACTGGTCGACGAGGAGATCAATCGCACGCTGATCATCGACGGCGTGCTGATGATGCGCGATTCCAAGAGCCCCACCTTGGTGCGCGAAATGCTGCTGGCTTACCTGCCCGAGAAACATCGGCATGAAGAGCCGGAACCCGAACCGGCTGCGGCCTGACCGGGCGGCGGAGCGCATAAACCATGGCGCGGCGCAAGGAAGCTCATGGCGGCGGCCACGGCTGGTTCGTCACCTTCGCCGACCTCATGGGTCTGTTGGTGAGCTTCTTCGTCATGCTGGTGGCGTTCTCCAACCAGGACCAGCAGAAGCTGCAAATCGTCGCCGGTTCGATGCGCGACGCCTTCGGCGTGCAGAACAATGTGCGCTATTCGGGCATTATCGAGGTTGATGGCTTGCCGACCCGGCCGAGGCTCAAGAACTCGGCCCACATCCAGCCCGAGGATGCTTCCGCCACGCCGACGCCGGACGAGCACGACCACAACCGCGAATTCGGCGCGCACTTCAAGAACGACGAGGCTTTTGCGCTCGCCGCAGCCTCGCTGCGCCAGGCGCTGCAAGACATGCCGGAGCTCACCGAGGCCTCCAAGCACATCATGGTCGAGGAGTCCAAGGAAGGGCTCAATATCGAGATCGTCGACCAGGACGGCCGCTCGATGTTTCCCGAAGGCGCCAAGGAGCCCTACGAGCGCACCCGCGTCATCATCCAAAAGCTCGCCGGCCCGCTGAAGGCGACGCCGTACCGGGTGTCCATCACCGGCCATACCTCGGCGAGCCACACCGCGCCGCAGCCCGATTACGGGCCGTGGAACCTGTCGGCCGACCGCGCCAACGTGGTGCGTCAGATCCTCGAAGAGCAGGGGTTCCCGTCGGCCAATTTCTACCAGGTTGCCGGCAAGGCCGACACCGATCCGCTGTTTCCCGACGACCCCTTCATGGCCGCCAATCGCCGCGTGACCATCACCTTGATGCGTGAGGCGCCGCCGGTTCCGCCGGATTTGCAGCCTTAATCAGGCGCTTGCCGCCGCCATAGCGCAAACCCCCCGCTGCCTTCGGGTCGCGCATGACTCTGGCGCACGGAGGGTGTATAGGCGCGCCCTGCGTCCGGACACGGACCGGGTATCAGGAGCAGGGCAAAACCCTGTTTCAATCTTCATGACAGACAGTGTGAGCGCTCCGATCGGGGGCGAATCGCCGGTGGACGGCAGCGCCGGCGCTCGTTCCAGCGCGGGACTTTGGGGTCTCGCGCTGGGCAGCATCGGCGTCGTCTATGGCGATATCGGCACCAGCCCGCTGTACGCCTTTCGCGTCGCGATCACCGCCGCGTCCGCGTCTACACCTGGCGAACTGCCACGCGAAACCGTCCTCGGCGTCGTCTCGCTGATCCTGTGGGCGTTGTTCATTACCGTGACCTTGAAATACGTCGTCATCCTGCTGCGCGCCGATAACAACGGCGAGGGCGGCACGCTCACCCTGATGGCGCTGGCGACGCGCGCGGTGGGCCGCTTCAGCAAGGCGGCCGGCATCGTCGCGCTGCTCGGCATCATCAGCGCGGCGCTGTTCTACGGCGACGCGGTGATCACGCCGGCGCTGTCGGTTCTGTCCGCCGTCGAAGGTCTCGATATCGCAACGCCGGCGTTCCACGGTTACGTCGTGCCGCTCACGATCGTAATCCTGCTCGTCTTGTTTGCCTTCCAGTCGCGCGGTACCGCGAAGGTCGCGGCACTGTTCGGGCCGGTCACTGCGATCTGGTTCGTCGCCATCGCCATTCCCGGCGTGACATGGATCGCCGCCGACCCCGGCATATTGTGGGCGCTCAATCCGTTCCACGGCGTCTTTTTTCTTCTGCATCACGGCATGATCGGTCTTGTTACGCTCGGCGCGGTGTTCCTCGCCGTTACCGGCGCCGAAGCGCTTTATGCCGATCTCGGGCATTTCGGTCGCGGACCTATACAACTGGCTTGGCTCGGCCTGGTGCTGCCGTCATTGGCGCTGAACTATCTGGGACAGGGCGCGCTGGTGTTCGCCCATCCGCAGACGATCGAAAATCCGTTCTTTCTGATGTACCCGGACTGGGCGCTCATTCCCATGGTGGTGCTGGCCACCGCGGCGACGGTGATCGCCAGCCAGGCGGTCATTACCGGGGCCTATTCGCTCTCGAGCCAGGCGATCCAGCTCGGCTTGCTGCCGCGGCTGGAAGTCCGCCACACCTCGGCGCACCAGGCTGGCCAGATTTATATGCCGAGGGTCAACGGGCTATTGCTGACCGGCGTGCTGCTGCTGGTCGCACTGTTCCGCTCGTCGGACGCGCTGGCGTCGGCCTACGGCATCGCCGTCACCGGCACCATGGTGGTCACCTGCATGATGGCCTTTATCGTCATCTGGCGGCTGTGGCACTGGTCGTTTCTCGCCGCATTGGCCTTGATGTTGCCGTTCCTCCTGATCGACCTGACCTTCCTGTCGGCCAACATGCTCAAGGTGGTGGAGGGCGGCTGGGTGCCGCTGGCGATCGGCGGCGTGGTCATGCTGGTGATGTATACGTGGCGCCGCGGTAGCCGGCTGCTCTACGAAAAGACCCGGCGGCTCGAGACGCCGCTCGAAGATCTGGTGCGCATGCTCGAGCGCAAGCCGCCGGCGCGTGTGCCGGGCACGGCGGTGTTTTTGACCAGCGATCCGAAAAGCGCGCCGACCGCGCTGATGCACAGCTTGAAGCACTATAAGGTGCTGCACGAAAAGAACGTCATCATCAGCGTCGAGACCACCCATACGCCGCGGGTGGAGAGCGCAAAGCGCGTGGAGATCGAGCAGGTCGGCTCGACCTTCATGCGGGTCAGGCTGCGCTTCGGTTACATGGAGGTGCCGAACATTCCTCGCGCGCTGGCGATCGCGCGCAAGCTCGGCTGGCAATTCGACATCATGTCGACGTCGTTCTTTTTATCGCGCCGTGCGTTGCGGCCGGCGCCGCATTCGGGCATGCCGCGCTGGCAGGACCGCCTGTTCATCTGGCTGGCGCGTTCCGCCAACGACGCCACCGATTATTTCCAGATTCCGACCGACCGCGTGGTCGAAGTCGGCACCCAGGTTACCGTCTAGGCGTTATGACGGTCCGCGCCCGGCACCGCTGCGTCGTCGCCGCTAGAGCATGATCCCGAAAAGTGGAAACCGGTTTTCGGAAAAGATCATGCTCCATCAAAAATCTAGACTATGATCCGATTCAATTAAATCGGATCATAGTCTAGGGCCTAGGGCATGGTTGACTGTCATGAGTTCGCCACTACAGCCCTCGATGGCTGCGGCAATTTTGCTGCCATGTCGGGAAATGAGCCTCATGTCGACCTCAGCCCTGGAAGATCGGATCCGTCGGGTGATGTCGGACTTGCGCGAGGAGACCACCATTCCGGGCCAGTATGGTTCGCCCTCTCCGGTCCAGCAAAGGATGGCGCAAACTTGCACGCCGGCGCTGAGCGTGGGCGTGATCGATAACTTCGAGGTGGCGTGGGCAGAGGGCTTAGGTACGCTCGCCGCGGGGGCTGAGCCCGCGACAGCGAATACGCCTTTCCAGTCCGGCTCGATTAGCAAGCCGGTGTTCGCGCTCGCCGTGATGAAGCTGGCCGAGACCGGGATCATCGATCTCGATACCAACGTCGACGAGTACCTCAAATCGTGGCACTTGCCTGGCAAAGACGGATGGCAACCGCGCGTTACGCTGCGGCAGCTGTTGAGCCACACCGCCGGCACCACCGTACACGGATTTCCGGGTTATCCGGCTTCGGGGCCATGGCCCGCGCTACCTCAAATCCTGCGCGGCGTCCCGCCGGCGAACACTCAGCCCGTCGTGGTCGATAGTCTTCCGGGCATGCAATTCCGCTACTCGGGTGGCGGGACGACGATTGCCCAGCAAGTCGTCGTCGACGTGACGGGAACGCCGTTTCCAGAACTCATGCGGGAGCTCATTCTCGATCCGGTTGGAATGACGGATAGCGGCTACGAACAGCCCGCGCCTTCCGCTTTCGCCAAACGAGCTGCCAGGGGGCACCCCTTCAACGGCACCGAGATTGAAGGGAGCTATCATGTCTATCCCGAAATGGCAGCGGCGGGACTCTGGACGACTGCCGCCGATCTTGCGCTGCTCGGCGCGCAGCTCATGCGCGCGTTGCGTGGCGATACTTCCAAACTCGCGCTCGCGCCTGAGACGGTGAGCAGCATGCTTCGGCCTCAATTGCGGGGCCAGGAAATAGGGCAGGAGTTCGTGGGGCTCGGTTGGTTTTGCGCGGGTAAAGAGCAAAATTTTCGGTTTTTCCACGACGGCTGGAATCATGGCTACGTGGCCACAATGCTGATGCTGCCGGCAACCGGTAAAGGCGCGGTTGTGATGCTCAATTCCAATCAGGGTTGGATGTTGCGGGGCGAGATCACGGCTGCCATAGGCCGTGAATACGGCTGGCCCGCGCTCGAAGATATTCCGCAGATCAGTAACGTCGTACCAGACGTAGCGTATGCCGGAGCCTATGAGAGCGTGAACGGCAAGATAATGGTGGCGCGGGACGGCAACCGCCTTCTCGTCGCGTTCGCGCATCAGCAGGCGCTTCCGGTGTATCCTGGGGCAGCCGGGGAATTCTTCGCAACGGCGATTAACCTGCGACTGCGATTTGCCGGCGGCGATGCGGCAAGACCGCTGGAACTGACTGTCGTCAACGGTAACAAGACGGAGTTGTTCAAGCGCACCGATTGAAGCCATGGTCGCCCGCGTGGCCCCAACGCGGACATTCCGTCGTCAATTCGAACAACTCTGCGCGATGTCCGCCCAAAAGCAGACGAGGCTGCGTGCCATTGAGCGAACGCACCAATACCCCCTTTGATTTTCTGCGCTGCTGACGCAAGCTGTCCTTTACCGGGTTCCACCTTCGCCAAGAAAGCGACCAGGAAAGCGACCAGGAGTTTGATGATGTCCGATCAACCGCCAAGCGTGCGCGATCTGACGCCGCAAGACGTGGCGCGCGGCCTGACCGAAGGCCGCATGGTGCTGGTCGACGTGCGCGAGCCGAACGAGACGGCGCTTGAGCGCTATCCCGGCGCCGTCCTGGTGCCGCTGTCGGCGTTCGACCCGGCCGTCATCCCGGCGCCGGAAGGATGCGAGGTGGTGTTTGCCTGCCGCTCCGGCCGCCGCTCGGTGACCGCTTCGCTCGCGGCACAAGAGCAAGGCTATGCCTATTGCTCGCATCTTGCGGGCGGGATTTTGGCGTGGAAGGCCGCCGGGCTGCCGACCGAAACGGAATGAGTTGCTATCCGCTCATTCCCGCGCAAGCGGGAATCCAGTACCGGGCGAGAGGCAAAAGCTGGGTCCCCGCTTTCGCGGCGACGAGCGGAATTTTCATAGCCGCTTTTATCGCGCTTATACCCGCAACCGCCGCCGAGCGCGTCGTCAATTTCTACAACTGGTCGGACTATGTCGCCCCAAAGGTGTTCGATGCGTTCACCAAAGAAACCGGCATCGCGGTCCGCTACGACACCTTCGACGGCAACGACACGCTCGAGGCAAAACTGTTCGCCGGCCAATCCGGCTACGACGTCGTGGTGCCGACCGCGTATTTTCTGGGCCGGCAGATCGAAGCCGGCCTTTATCGAAAGCTCGACAAAACCAAGCTGCCCAATCTCGCCAATGCCTGGCCGGAGATCGCCGATCGCCTGGCCGTCTACGATCCCGGCAATCAATACGCCGTCAATTACATGTGGGGGACCACAGGCATCGGCTACAACGTCAAGGCGGTGCGCGACATTCTCGGGCCGGACGCGACGATCGACAGTTGGGATGACGTGTTCGATCCGGAAAAAATCAAAAAATTCGAGAATTGCGGCATTCACTTGCTGGATTCATCGGACGACGTCATGTCGGCAGGCTTGAATTATCTGCATCTCGATCCGAATTCGAGCGATCCCGCCGATCTCGAAAAAGTCACCGAGCTTCTCATCAAGATCAGGCCTTATGTGCGCAAATTCCATTCGCTGGAATATCTCAATGCGCTGGCGACCGGCGAGATTTGCTTCGCCTTGGGCTTTTCCGGCGACGTCAAGCAGGCGCAGCGGCGCGCGGCGGAGGCGAAGGCTGGCATCGCGCTCGGTTACGCCATCCCGAAGGAAGGTGCGCAATTATTTCTGGACAATCTCGCCATTCCGAATGACGCCCCGCACGTCGCCGAGGCCCATGCGCTGATCGATTATCTGCTCAAGCCCGAAGTCGCGGCGACGAATACCAATTACGTGTTCTACGCCAACGGCGACCGGCCCAGCGCCTTCATCGACGCTGCCATCCGCGACGACCGCAGCATCTATCCGGATGCCGCCACCATGGCGCGCCTCTACACCATCTTCGCTCACGACCAGAAGACGGAGCGGTTGGTCAATCGCCTGTGGACGCGGGTCAAGACGGGCCGGTGAGGCGGCACCGGTCGTCGGCGTTCGAGTGCGTTATCGAGGTCTGCTGCGCTGGCTCACTTCAGGCGAGGCTATTCATCACCCATGGCGGACACCTCGCTTCGGCGGTAATATCGACGAGTGAAGGTCCGGGTTGCCGAATGGGCGATCCGGGGGTGCCGCAAGATCGAACAGAAAACGACCGGGAGAACGACAATGCTCAAGTTCATTCGCGCCATCAAACTCGCCACGGCTGTTTTGATCGCCGCGGTCACGCTGGTGGCAGCGTCCACGGAGTCCCAAGCGCAAACCGGCAGGGTACGGCTGCATATCGTCAAGGCCGGGTTCATTATCGGTGTCGGCGGCGGCAGTGGGGTCTTGATCTATCAAGGGCAGAGAATTCCATTGGTCATCAGCGGCATCGGCATCGGCTCGCTTGGGGTGGCATCGGTCGACCTGGTGGGCACCGCGTATAATTTGCCGCGACCCGGCCTCATCGCCGGCACTTATGCGGCAGCCGGCGCCGGCGCGACTTTCGTCGGCGGCGGACAGGTGGCGCGGTTGCAGAACCAAAACGGCGTCGTTCTCGAGGTGCACGGGGTCCAGGTCGGCTTTCAGGTGTCCATCGGTCTGGGCGGCATGACCATCGCCTTGCAATAAGCGGGTTCGCATTCGCCGCGAGACTTGCCACTATCGTGCCGACGTGAAAGTCGCCGGCCGGTCCGCTCGAGCGCGACAGAACTTGGTATCAGGGAGACGACAATGAGGGCAGGGATCATCGCCGCCGCAGTGCTCGCGGTCGCCGTCGGGGGCATCGGCGGCGCGGCGCAGGCGGCCGATAACGTCAAGATCGGCGTCATCTATCCGCTGACCGGCAACGCGGCGAGCGCCGGCCAGTCGGCCAAGGACGCCGTCAACCTCGCTGCCGAGATCGTCAACACCGCGCATCCCGAGCTGAAAAACCTGCCGCTCGGCGCAACCGCCGGCCTGCCCAATCTCGGCGGCGCCAAGATCGAGCTCGACGAAGCCGATCATCAGGGCAATCCCCAGGTCGGCCAGCAGCAGACCGTGCGCCTGATCACCCAGGACCACGTCGCCGCCATGCTCGGCTCCTATCACTCATCGGTGTCGCTTGTTGCAACCGCGGTCGCCGAGCGCCAGGGCGTGCCGTATCTGGTCGCCGATTCGGTCGCGGCCAACATCACCGGCCGCGGCTTCAAATGGACGTTCCGCACCACGCCGTTCGCGCCGGATTTCGCCAAGGCCTATGCCGATTTCCTCAACGAGCTGAAGAAATCCGGCCGTAAGATCGACTCCATCGCCGTCGTGAACGAGAACACCGATTACGGCACTTCGGTTTCCGCCAGCGTGCTCGACGCCGCCAAGTCAGCCAACATCAAGGTCGCGGCGCAGATTGCCTACAACGCCAACAGCTCCGACGTCTCCGCGCAGGTGCTGCAGCTCAAGAGCCTGCAGCCCGACGTGGTGATTTTCATCAGCTATACCCAGGACATCATCCTCTATTTCAAGACCATGAAGAATCTCGATTACCTGCCGCCGATGATCATCGGCGACGATGCCGGCTTCTCCGATCCGAGCTTTATTCCCAACGTCGGCGATCTGGCCCAGGGCGCGGTCAACCGCAGCGCCTTCGATATCGGCAAGCCGGGCGCCAACAGCTACATCGTCGACCAGATGTTCAAGGCCAAATACGGCCGCGATCTCGACGACACCAGCGCGCGGTGGATGCAAGGTTTCTTCGTGCTCGCCCAAGCCATCAACCAGGCCGGTTCGACCGAGCCCGACAAGATCCAGGCGGCGCTCAAAGCGACCGACTTGAAACCCGACCAACTCATGATCGGCTATAACGGCGTAAAATTCGACGACACCGGCCAGAACATTATGGCATCGACCTTCCTGATCCAGCTCAAGGACAAGGCATACGTCTCGGTGTGGCCGGCGGATCGCGCGACGAGCAAGCTCGAATGGCCGATGAAGGGGTGGCGCTAACGAGGATACGGCCTACAAATTCTTCACAAGTCGGTGGCCGGCCCCGCCGCGATAAATCCTTTACGTCGATTAATCGTCTGCCGCGAAGCGCGGTAGCCTGACCTCAATACTATTGCCGTAGGTTCGCCGTCGGTCGTGCCGGGGAAGGCCGGCCGAAGCCGATGGCGTGGAACTTTTCCAATGCGCGACGTTCGAGCCGAAGCCGAGACTGAATACCTCCAGCTCGTCCTGCACAACGACAACGAAACACCAGAGGATTTCGTCCTGGATCTAGTTCGCTCGGTTTTCGACAAGCCGGCGGCCGAAGCGCAAGCATTGACGGCGAAGGTCAATGAGGAGGGCAAGGCGGTCTGCGGCACCTATCCAAGCGCCGTCGCCGAGGCGCTGCTGAAAACATCGCAACAACGCATCCGTGCCCTAGGGCATCCATTGCTGCTCACCGCCGAGGCAACTGGCCGTGACGTCACCGGAACGAGGTGCGATTTCTGCGGCGCGGCAGAACAAGAGAGCCGAATTCTCATCAGCGGCAGGACCGCACATATCTGCGACCGCTGCATCCTGGCAAGGGCGAGAAATCTCTCGGAGTTCTCGGCCGATAAGCACTTCAAATATGCCTACGAGGCGCTGGCCTGGCATTTCGCTGGAATTCCCCAGGACCAGCTGGTCACGACCTCGCGTGTGTTTCCCGGCCACATGCGCGCCGACGTGCAATCCGCCCTCGACAAGCTGCTGTCGGTCTCGTCGAGTCGGTTCTTTGGCATCTACGAACAGCATCGCTACGAGACGATGACGTTTGCGGCGCTGACCAGGGATGGGCAAT
>Ga0209010_1000456_pt1 | contig 13041 bp, 10 predicted proteins | sample BlaSpr_A8_OM1_O3_FD_187985 | JGI IMG/M metagenome (GOLD analysis project Ga0209010, IMG submission 187985) | Forest soil microbial communities from Thunder Bay, Ontario, Canada - Black Spruce, Ontario site 2_A8_OM1_O3 (SPAdes) (version 2) | ecosystem: Environmental > Terrestrial > Soil > Boreal... | reverse complement strand
CGGGGGCGAGGTTGCGGGGGGTCTCTCGTTGCAGGGCGCTAGCTGTTGCCAATTTCGATGGCTTCCTCCTCAAGCGACTCACTCTCAGCTACTCTGCAGCGGCTGGTCGTTTTTTAAACGGCGTGCTCGAGCTTTCTGGTTCGTTAGATTCCAGAAATTCCGCTGGAGTTAGTTCGCAATTGTGAGATTACGGGAAATTTTCTGCGATGCAAGAAAAATATTGAAAATCTTTGTGAAAGTTTTGTCAGGGAGGTCAGGGGCGGAGGTAATGTGCAGGCATTCGATTGACCGACGATCAGACGAAGTTGTCATGTATCAAGCGACACTCAATCACGATGCAATAAAGACCATCCCAACTCTTTTGCCAATGCCATCCTTTTTTCGCACCGGGCGCTTCCTTTTCGATCCAAGATGCGGCTGTTACGGGCGACAAAGGTTGAATGCAGCGCGGGCAGCGAGGGGTGGTAGAGGCGAGAAAACGGCCGCCGCAGGAACAGGGCCGCAAATGCGATTCGATTTCAAGTGGAATTCTCCCTTGGGGCGGTCTGCCGGACCATAGCTCAGATACTTTGGGAGAATAGAGATTCAGAATTGCAGTTGCGCCGCAGAGGTCGCAGTACGCATACCAGGACTCGTTGAAGCCGTTATGGACCAGGTAATAATGAAAATCCTTTGAGCACCGATCACAAGTTCCGATTTTTTGCTCACGCTCAGTCATTGGTTCTTGACTTCTAGTGTCTGTTGCGGGAGATTGGCTCTCAAACCTTGGCCCACAACTCCGCCCGCGGGTCTTCCGGATTGAGCTTGGCTAACTCGCGCAGCAGTTCTTTGGTGCGTTCGTCGCGGGGCATGGGGACGGTCACGGTGATTTCGACGATTTCGTCACCGCGGTCGCCTTCGCGCGTGGCCGACGGCACACCTTTTTCGCGCAGGCGCAGCTTTTGGCCGGATTGGGTCCCGGGAGGAATTTTCAGCAATGCCCGGCCATCGATGGTGGGGACTTCGATCTTGGCTCCCAGCGCGGCTTCGGTTACGCCGACGGGGACGGCGAGATAAATATCGTCGCCATCGCGGCGGAAGACGGGATGCTCTTCGGTGCGGATGATGGCGTACAAATCGCCGGCGGGTCCGCCGTGCGTGCCGGCGTTGCCTTTGCCCGGCAGCCGAATGCGCTGGCCGTCGCGAGTGCCGGCTTTGATGCGTACTTCCAGGGGCTCGGTTTTGCTAAGGCGGCCTTCTCCGTGACAGGTGGGGCAGGTCGTAATGTTTTTTCCGGTGCCGTGGCAGCGCGGGCATTGCACATTGAACTTCATACGTCCGCCGGTTTGCGTGATCTGGCCGCTGCCTCCACACTCCGGACACTTTCCCGGAGTTTCCTGAAAGCCCTGGCCGTGGCAGGTGCCGCAGACGTCGAGACGAGAAATGTTCAGGCGCATGACGCCGCCGCGAATGGCCGTCCAGAAGGGAACCTGGACTTGATATTCCAGATCGCTGCCCGGCTCCGGACCGGTTTCTGACTGCGCTCCGCCGCGTCCGCCGCCGAAGATTCCGGAGAAGATATCGCGGAAGCCTCCGCCGCCACTGGCGTTCGTACTGCCGCTACGTTGCGAGCGCTGGGCATTCTCGAACATGTCGGAAAAATCGAAGCCGCCGAAATCAAAAGGGACGCCCTGGCCGCTTTGGCCGGAGCCGCCGGCGGGTACTCCACCGAAGCCGCCGGCACCTGTGGGACCGCCGCGGGCGTAGGCTTCGGCGGTCGCCGCATCGATGTTGTCGGAGTAGAAGCCGACCTGGTCGTAAATTTTGCGCTTCTTTGGGTCGCTCAACACTTCGTTGGCTTCGGAAAGTGTTTTGAATTTTTCTTCGGCCGACTTGTCGCCGGGATTGACGTCGGGGTGGTATTTGCGCGCCAGCTTGCGGAAGGCTTTGCGAATCTCTTCGGCGGAGGCGCTTTTTTTAACGCCGAGAATCTCGTAATAATCTTTTTTTGTGGTTGTGGCCATTCTGGTTGTTTAACGCTAACGCGCTCTGGGATGCATCTCGATTGCCATGCTGATTATAGCTATTAGACGCGAAATTGAGCGCGGCGGTGCACCCGCATCCGGCAGTATCATGAAAGCGAACTACTATCTGCGTTCCCGTATCTATGCTTCCGTTCAAGCTCGTTTATAGCGAAGACTACTATTTGCCTATCGGCCAGCATGTGTTTCCGGCGGAGAAGTACGGGCGTATTCATGACCGGCTGCTCGAGACCGGAGTTGCCGAGGAGAAAGACTTTCTCACGCCGGCACCGGCTGCGGATGAGGACATTTTGCTGGTGCATGCGCCTGAGTACGTGCAGAAGCTGAAGACCGGCACGCTGAGCCGGCGCGAAGAGATGGAGATGGAGATTCCGTTTTCGCCGGAACTGGTGCGCGCATTCTGGTTAGCCGCGGGCGGATCGATTCTGGCGGCGCAGCAGGCTTTAATCGACCGCGTGGCCTTCAATATTGGCGGAGGTTTTCATCATGCGTTCCCCGACCATGGCGAGGGATTCTGCATGATCCACGACGTGGCCGTGGCGATTCGGCGGATGCAGCGTGATGGCAAGATCCGCACGGCGATGACTGTGGACTGCGACGTTCACCAGGGCAACGGCACGGCGGCAATTTTTGCCGGTACGCGGACGGCGAGCGAGCCGCTGCCGTCGGTATCCCCGTCTATGCTGAGTGCGTCTCACGCGAACGCAACGAAGATTCGCGGCACGGATGCGGGAGACGTATTCACAATTTCGCTGCATCAACACAACAATTATCCGGCGGTGAAGCCGGCGTCTTCGATCGATGTCGATTTGCCCGACGGCGTTGGCGACGACGATTATCTGGCGTGGCTCGACCAGGCGCTGAGTTCCGGACTGCGGCAGTTCGAGCCGGATTTGATCTGTTATATCGCGGGAGCTGACCCTTATCGAGAAGATCAGTTGGGCGGGCTGGCGCTGACGATTGAAGGGTTAAAGAAGCGCGACGAACTTGTTTTCCGCGTGGCGCGGGCGCGGGATATTCCGGTGATGGTGAGTTATGCAGGAGGGTATGCGCGGGATGTGGAGGACACGGTGACGATTCACAGCAATACCGTCGTCGCCGCCAAGGAAATATTTGCCGCCGCAGGTTGAGGACGGCGAAATATATACTCGATCAAATGATAGTCACGCCTACGGAAATTCCTTACAGCGAACTTTACGGACTCATCCTCAATTCGGTTGCGCCGCGGCCCATTGGGTGGGTGTCTACTGTCAGCGCAGCAGGACAGCCTAATCTTGCCCCGTTTTCTTTTTTCAATGCGGTCTGCGTCGATCCTCCGTTGTTGGTCTTTGCGGCGGGATTGCGGAAGCCGAAGGCCGATGGCGGCCACGGTGAGGCCAAGGACACGCTGCGGAATGTTCGCGAGACCAAGGAATTTGTGGCCAACATCGTCACCTACGAACTGGCGGAGGCGATGAATGTGACCAGTGGGGAATATGACCCGTCGGTAAACGAGTTCGAGTTGGCCAAGGTTACTACTGCGCCCTCGAAGATTGTGCGGGCGCCGAGAGTTGCGGAATCTCCGGTTAGCTTCGAGTGCAGGCTTTATCAGATTCTTGATTTTTCGACTGCGCCCACCAGTAGCAGTCTGGTCATCGGCGAAATTGTTTCCATTCACATGGACGATGCGTTTATCAAAGACGGCAAGCTCGACCGGAATTCCCTGGACATGGTCGGGCGCATGGGTGGCATTCAGTACACAAGGACTACGCAGAGATTTGATATGGTGCGGCCCAAGGTTGGGTAGCAAATCGAGGAGAAGACTATCCGCGGCCGACGCCGACGTATTCAAATCCCAGCGCCCGCAGGCGAGTGGAGTCGAGCAGATTTTTGGTGTCGACGATGACCGGCTTTTTCAGCAGATGCTTGATACGGTCGAAGTCGAGTGCGCGAAATTCGGGCCAGCCGGTGCCGACTACCAGCGCGTCCATGCCTTCGGCGGCGGAATAGGCGGAGTCGCAATAGTGCACGGTGCCGTTCAGACGCGTACGCGCTTCGGGAATCGCCACTGGATCGTAAGCCTTTACGCGAGCGCCTTTGGAGACCAGATTTTGGGCCAACAGCACCGAAGATGATCCGGCGACCGAGTTCGTATTCGGCTTGAAGGCCAGGCCGAGAATGCCGACGTCTTTGTTCTCTACTGAGTTCAAGACACAGGCGATTTTTTCTACCAGGCGGTCGGCTTGCGAGTGGTTCACTTCGCGCGCGGCGCTGAGAACTTTTAGGGAAACACCGTTGGCCTGCGCCAGCACGGCGAGTGAATCCATGTCGGATTCGGCGAATACTCCGCCCATGCCTGCTCCGGGCTGCAAACAGCGGGGAGCGATTTTTTTGTCGAGACCCAGCGCCAGGGCCAGATTAACGGCGTCGGCGTTTACGCGTTCACACAGCGCCGCAACTTCGTTGATGAAGGAAATTTTGGTGGCCACGAAAGCGGTGGCGGCTTCGCGCACCAGTTCGGCGGTCGCCTGATTGGTGACGATCACCGGAACTCCGCGCATGACCAGCGGATGAAAAATCTGCTTCAGAATCTGCACCGCTTCGGTGGAATTCGACCCGAGGATCAGGCGATCGGGCCAGTTGAAATCTTCGACTGCGCAACCGTCGGTGAAGAACATGGGCTGCGAAACGATCGTGCCCTGCAAACCTGCGTCGGCGAGACTTTTTTCCAAGCGGGCGCCGGTGCCTACGGCCACAGGAGTAACAATTGTGAGAATTGGCGGCTTGGGCGATAGCTTGGCAATTCGCAACACGATGTCGTTGAGGTGCTCGGCGCTGTCTTCCGCCAGAAAGATCACTTGAGTTTTGCGGGCAAAGGATTCGATGTCGGTGGAGTAAGTGAGGCGGCCGGCGCGCACGTTGCGGCGAATGATTTCCTTTAGATTTTTTTCAAAGAAAGGAATGTTGCCCTGCGCCATTTCCACCATGCGCGAGCGATCGGGATGACAACAGGAAACCGGGGTGCCAAAATCCGCCAGACAAGCTGAAATGACCGTACCCAAATATCCCGAACCGTAGACGCCAATCTGCATTCGCTATCCTCGCCTTGCCGGGAATTGCGCCAAAACAGGCATCTGGCGCGGCAATCCGGCTTTTGCCTACTCTCTTGTCTACAGGCGGCATTAGCAGTTAGCAATGCACGGGAGGGAAATGTACTTAGGGCCATGTACGCAGTGCGCGAGTAACAGATTGCATGGCCTGGAAGTAACTAGCGGAGGCCGGAAAGGGGAACTGGAACTTCGAGGGCCCAAAGCGGCCAAGTAAAAAAGCCCGCCGGACGCTTGCTTGGGGCGTGCTCGGGTCAGCGTCGGGCGGGCTACCGTTTCTCCTTACTCACCCTGTTGTTTTCAGGAGTATTTGATTGATTAAACCCCAGAACGCAGTGAAGTTCCGTCTATTTTTGTAAAAGCTTGTAATAGTTTTCTCACAGATTCGCGCAGTGTGAATGTTGGGTAGTAGCAGTTGGCCCCCGACCGCAGTTGCGATGCGCGCAAGATCCCTCGCCCCGCTGGTGAAAACGCGGGGCTTCGGAATGACTCCCGAGGGATGAAGCGTCATCTTTCGCAAACTGGACATTACACGAGTGCGTCTCAATTGTGAACAGCCCAGGCCATGCCATCGGGTCCGCCGCCGGTTTCGATGCGGCCCGTAATTGACAGCGTTTTCAAATCAACTACGGCAATGTAGTTGTCGCGGCTCACGGCGACGAAGGCGCGCGAGCCGTCGGGCGTGATCAAGATGCCGGCGGCTCCGTGGCCCAGGCTGATGTGCTTGATCTCAGTGCGGGCGTGCGCATCGAATACGGCGAGGTCTCCCGTGGCCAGATCGGAGATGAGAACCAGCCTGCCGTCGGGCGTGAACTTGAGGCGGTTGGCAGCCTTGGTATGCGAGTCAAGTGTCTGGATAACTTTGCGAGATGCGATGTCGATGATCGAGAGCGTGCCGTCGTGCGAATTGGCGGTCCACAATTCTTTGCCGTCGGGAGAGACGTCAAAACCTTCAGGTCCTTTGCCGACTCGGATGGCGGTTTGATTCCATCCCGAGGCGTCGGCGTTTTTGTCGCGATCGAGGATGCTGATGGTGTCGGAGTTTACATCCGAGGCGAAGATTCGGCTTTCATCTTGGGCGACGACCAGCATGTGCGTGCGATTTTCGCCGAGGCCTAAAATCCAATCGACCTGGCCGCGAGCGGGATCGTAGCGGGCAATGCTCTTGCTGCCTTCGGCGGTGAAATAGATTTTGCCGTTGACCGTTTGCATTCCGTGCGGGGCCAAGAGCACGCCAAGATCGACCGCTGGTAGCGGCTTTTGAGTTGCGAGATCGATTACTGACAGCGCATGCAGCGGAGTGCCGAATGCGCCGTAGTCGGAAATGTAGGCGGTTTTGCCGTCGCTGGAAACGCAGATTTCGTGAGGGTCGGCGCCGACGGGCACGCGGGCGATGATTTTAAGGCTGTCTGGATCGACGATTGCGACCTTCTGATCCTGTTTTTCGATAAACAGAAAAGCCGGCGAGGGAGTCTGGGCGATGGCCTGCGCGGCCAGTGCAAATGAGAAAATGAAAGCGATGAACCACCGGTTGCGGATGCTGTGGGAATTCATGCTCCCAGTTTAATCCGGAATGTTTCATCCGAAATCACTAATCCGGAATCTTCAATCCGAGATCACTGGAGGCTTTGCGCTCACCAACTCCGTAAAGCGGGGATCTTTTCGTAGAGCAGAGAACTCTACGTCCTTGTAGACGTTCTTGAAATCCTTGTAGCCCTCTTCCATCGCTTTTTTCAGATACTCGAGCGAGCGATCCGATAAGCCCATCTTGGCGTAGAGGCGGGCCACGGTGTAGTCGTAGTGGGCGCGGTCTTCGGGGCTGGGCAGTTGTGCCTGCACGCCTCCGCGCGAGGTGCGCTCAAAGACTTCGGAATCGATTTCGAGAGCATGCTGGTAGGCGAGCACGGCGGGATCGAACTCTCTTTTGGCAAACAGCGCAGCGCCCAGATTGCTGAAGAACGATGCGGAGTTGCCGTCGATTTCGATCGCTTTGTGATACTGCTTGACCGCCGCGCCGTATTTTTTCTCTTCGTAGTACACGACGCCGAGATTATTGTAGGCGTCGGCGAAGGTGCGCTCGGCTTTGATCGACTGCTCAAAGGATTTCTTGGCGTCTTTGAAGCGCTGCATCATGAGTTCGGTGATGCCGATTTTGTTGATAATGCGCGCGTCGTTCTTAGTCTTGGCCAGCGCGGCGCGATAGTAGTCGAGGGCATCCAGAAACAGCTTCGATGAGCGCAACTGATCGGCGCGCAATTCCAAATCATGCACCGTCGCGTCGGGCGCTGGCGGGTCGATCGACCGCATCAGTGGTGGCGTGACCTGCACTTGTTCGCCGCGGCCAATTTGTGCGGAAGAAATGGCGCAAAGGACGAAAAGGGAAACGGCCAGGGCGAGAGGAACTGCGAACGTTCTTGGGCAGGACGACATGGACCACCCCCAAGCAAAGAGGCTCGAACGCAGCTATTCTGCCACACTTTTGGACGGCCAGCGCAAAAATCGGGTGGTACTACAGTTTTGAGCTATAGGGTTACGGGAATCGCGTTTGGTTGGATTTAGCTCAGGGACGGCCATTCGCGGCTAATGTTTCGCGATACATCCGCCTGCAAATCGCAGCTTAGTGCGGGGCTTCTGCTGGTTGTGCGGTTGGAGCCGGTTGCTTGTCGTCCTTGAAAATTCCGGCGATCTTGCCGAAGAGGCCTTTTTTCTTTTTGCTAGGATCGTCGGGAGCGGGCTGGCCATCGGGGCCGAGCGCGGCTTGCGTGGGCGATGCTACGGCCTGCCTTCCTCCGAACAGGCGCGAGAAAAATCCTGTGGCTCCGCCCTGCTGCTGGTCGCAGGTGTCGCGCGGTTCGGTTCCGGCCACAAACGCGGAAACGTAGTCGTCGGGACAAGTGGGCGTTGCGAGGCGGTTGGTCACTTTGTCGAGTTGCACATCGACCACGCCTGTGGGCTGCAAAAATTCTTTCATGTCCGAATATTGCGGAAGGGCCGAAGCCTTCTTCATGAATTCGGTCCAGATGGGAGCGGCGGTCATGGCTCCGCTCAGGCGCAGATCGCTGTAGTCGTCGTATCCCACCCAAACAATACACAAGAGATTCGATGTATATCCGGCAAACCAGCCGTCGTGCGAGCTGCCGGTTTTGCCCGCGGCAGGCAGCGTGAAGCCGCGCAAGCGGACTGCCGTGTAGCCCAAGCCGTTGTTGATCACGCTTTCCATCATGTTCGTCATGACATAGGCGATGCGCGGATCGAGGACCTCGCGCTGATCGGTAGAGAAGTTTGCAACCACATCGCCTTTGGCGTTGCGCACCGAATTCACCAATAGCGGCGAGAGGCGGGTGCCGTTGTTGGAAAACGATGTGTAGGCCCCAGCCATGTCGAGCGGCGTCGCGTCGTAGGAGCCAAGGGCCATCGCGGGCGTGGCTTTGACCGACGTGATGCCCGCTAATTTCGCCAGGTTCGCGACCTTATCGTAGCCGACCTCCTCGGCCACTTTTACGGTCGCGTTGTTCAGCGACATGGCTAGCGCATAACGCAAAGTGACGTCGCCGTGGTATTCCTCTTTGTAGTTGCGGGGTTCGTAGATTTGGTCGCCGTAGGTGAAGGTCGAGGGCGCGTCGGTGACTACGGAAGCTGGAGTAATCACCGTTTGCGAACCGTCCAGCGCGGTGTTCATCGCGGTGGCATAGACGAAGGGTTTGAAGATCGATCCCGTGGGCCGCTTGGATAATGCGTGGTTCAACTGGCTGAAGCCGTAGTCACGTCCGCCGACCAATGCCAGCACTGCTCCAGTATGCGGATCGATGGCTACCAGCGCCACCTGCGCCTGCGGCCCCGGCAGAACTTTGGTTTCGACTTTCTTCCCGACTTTTGTGCGCTTGGTGCGCAGCTTCGTGACCTGCTCATCCACCAGCTTGATTCCGGATTCAACCGCCTGTGCCGCCGCTTTCTGCAAGTCGGGATCGAGCGTGGTGTAAATGCGATAGGACTCGTCGTTCAGATCGCTTTCTTTGAATTTGTTGATGAGCGTGTCGCGCACCATGTCGACAAAATAGGGAGCGTCGCTTGCCTCGACATTCATCGGAGCGAGTTTCAGCGGCGTGGCCTTGGCCTTCTCGGCCTGCTCGCGGGTGAGGGCGTGGGTATCGACCATGGCGTCGAGCACCAGATTGCGGCGGTCGAGAGCGCGCTCGGGATGGCGGTAGGGAGAAAGATAGCTGGGACGCTGGATCAAGCCCGCCAGCAGCGCGGCTTCCGGCAGGGTAATGTCCTTCAGGTCCTTATTGAAATAGGTGCGGGAGGCTTCGGCCAGTCCACTGATGGCGAACGAACCACGCTGCCCGATGTTCACCCAGTTGGCGTAAAACTCGAAAATCTGCTGCTTGGTGAATTTTTGTTCGAGCTCTTCGGCGATCAGCATTTCGGTCAGCTTGCGCTTAACCGTTTTTTCCGGCGTCAAAAAGAAGCCGCGGGAAAGCTGCATGGTCAGGGTCGATCCGCCCTGTTCGTGGCGACCGCGAATCACGTCGATCCACGCCGCTTCCGCCATGCGGAAAAAATTCACCCCGCTATGCTCGAAGAAGCGGCGGTCTTCGATGGCCAGCACTGCCTGCGTCATCACTGGAGGAATCTGGTTGTACTTGACCAGTTCGCGCTTGGAGCGCTGCTCGGCGTCGAACAAGGCGGTGATGAGCTGAGGCTCCAGTTCGTAGGCCGAAAGCTCGTTGCCTTTGCTGGTGATGCTGGCGACTTTGCCATCCTCGATCTTGATAACTGCCGCTTCGGGGCTGTGGTAGGACTCGGGGCCCGGCGTGATCTGAATTTCGCTGCGGCTGAGACGGAAGCTGCCCAGTTTCGACTGCGCGTCCTTACCTAGGCCCTCGCTTAGGCCCTCATCCGAGTATCCGGCGCGGCGCAGCTCTCCGGCGATTTCTTTAGCGTCGATTTTCTCACCGTCGCGCACGGTCTGGGGAATGGCGAAAATCTTGGCGGAATTGCTGAAGACCGGAGTGCGGAAGCGGCGCTCGATGATGCGGTCGTACTTGATGTAGAAGTAGGAGAAGCTGACGGTAAAAGAGACAGCGAGCAGCAAAAAAACGATCAGGGCGGCGCGCAGCACGGGATCGCAAGGCAATCCCATGACTTTGCTGTTGCCTTTTCCCCCGTTCCCCTTCGGGATCTTTAGCTTAATGGCCACTCGACGCCAGGCGGATTGCCTCTCTTACTCAAATTGCCCCTTAACTCAGACGATGGGACGCGGAAAAAGGTTTGCACGGCCTCTTCGGGGCTTGAACGCTCCTCCGCGCCGCCAGAAAAAAGCGCCCTCGGAGGACTGGTTCATTGTACCGCCTCGGCCGGAAACAAAAGAGACCCGCAGTACATGCCGGGTCTCTCTTGGGTTAACAGTCTGGGTTAACAGCAAAAGGCCGATGGATTCCTACTTGGGATCGGTTACCGTCCAGCTTCCTGGCGTAGTCAAAGTTATGGCGGTCGTGGGCTCGGTCAGTGCTCCATCCGTGCCCAACGCCAGGGCGCCGATCGAATCGGTCAGGGTGCTGGTGCTGGTATTCATGACTTCGCTCAACACGAACAGATTGGTTCCGCTTTGGTCGAACTGGGCCAGATCTCCAATGGCCGCATTGGTGAAGGGCGATCCCGAGACTGCGGTTAGAGCGCCGGTGGTTGCATCGATCTGGTAGGCCTCAGGGGCGTTGAAACCCGTTGCGGTATCGTTCAGACCGAAGGAATACACTAAATTGCCGCCGGAGTTGGGCTGGACCGCAATACTGAAGGGCGAAAAGACAGTCGGGAACGGTGAATTCGGTACCTCTGTAAGCGCCCCCGTGCTCGATATAGCAAACACGAACAGTTCATTGAGGTCCACACCGCTGACCGGCACCGCGTTGCCGGTGGTTCCGATCAGGAATTTTCCGGATGGCTCTCCCTGTACTAGGCCCATCGGGAAGGCAAAGGGGCTTCCCGGGACTATTGTGAGCGCGCCGCCGGTTCCGATGGCATACGCTCCGATTTCCGTGCCAGTGTTGGTGGTGGAATTCTGAGTTATGTAGAGATACTTTCCCAGTCCGTCGGTGGTCAGGGCGCCGGGTACCAAGCTCCCGGTCGAGAACGGAGAACCGGTTGCCGCGGTCAGCGAGCCGTCGGTGCCAATCTGGTATACCCAAATTTCGCTCGGAGCGATGTCGGCGATGAAGAGCAGCGTGCCGGCCGGGTTTGTGATCATGGCGTGCGGGTTCGCCGGTACGTCGGGCATGAAGGTGGCGGTGTAAGGGCTGCCGGTGACGGATGTCAGAGCGCCACTGCTGGAATCGATCGACCAGCCGTAGAGTGCGCCAGTCACGCCGAACCCGGCGTAGAGGAACTGGCTCTGGGCGACGACCATTCCTTTGCCGCCGTCGTTGGCCGGGACGGTTGGGCTGGTGTAGCTCGAAGTCGCGGCAAAAGTTGCGGCCGTATTATTCAAAGTATAGCTATCGATTGTGCCAGCGGTATCGACGGCGTAGACAAACGCTGTAGTGGAACCGGTGCCCGAACCCTGGTTAAGCCCCGTGCTGCCTGAGGACCCGCAGGTGGACGCTCCGAACGTCAAGCCGCAAGTGTAGTGGCCGCAACCGGCCGTCCAGAGAGTCGCCAGCGCCACGAGCAGGATGGGGAGAACGCGAAATTTGATCGTCATGAACCGCCTCCACTGAATTCACTGCGGAGCATGTGCGGGGGCCGAATGCCGACGCCGCATATGCAAAAAATGTTACTCAGTCGCGATCTTAGGGGCGAAGTAACATATTGACAACGTTACGAATGTCACGTCCCCGTTGCCAAATATGGGACAAGGACAGAACTGGCAATGGTCGGCCTTTTGCGCCGATTCGAGGTGAGTGGTTCGGTCAAGGTAGTACCATGAGAAGCGGAATGAGAGGGAATTCATGATGTGTGTGCGCTACTCCGTTCGTGCGGCGAAGTTTCTAATTCTGGCTTTAGTCTGTGGGGTGATGGCTCGCGCTCAGGACGCCAAGCCTACGCCGAAATCCGCACCGCCCGCCACAGCAACCCAGTCAGATCCTTCGCCAGCCCAGGAATCCACGCCGGAGTGGTCCGGAATGTATTCGTTTCTCAAAGAAGGCGAGTTCGTGCAGCTCACGGTAGAAGACCAGGGCGAGGTGACCGGATTCATTTCCCGCTACAGCGATGGCGACGGCGACAAGGGAGTGTTCGTCGACCAGTTCTTCAAGACCGCCCGACTTGAGGGAAACAAATTGTCCTTTACCACCGAGGCGGCACATGGCGAATGGTTCGATTTTAAAGGGACGGTCGAGCGCGGAGCGGGCAAGAATCCCGGCGAGGAAGCGTATTACGTTTTGAGAGGCGCGCTGACCAGGAACAGCACGGATGCGAATAAGAAGGTGACCGCCCAGTCGCATGAGGTGGAGTTGAACATGTTTCCGCAGGAAGCCGCGGCGGGTCCATCACAAGCGAATCCGTCGCCGAGAAACTAGCTTCGCAGATCAGGCCGCCCGCGGATCTCTCTCATGCGTCGGCACCGGTTTTTCTGGATGATCGCCGGCATATTCGACTCCAGCCAGCGCGTCGCTCTCCAGCGCCTGACCTTCGTCCGCCAGTTCTTCAATGCTCTGATCGCTGGCCTGTTGAATGTCGGATAAACCTTCCGATCCTCCGGACTGTCCCGCGCTGTCCGCTCCTGTTTGGCCGGGATCGTTGCCCGATTCGTCGATCCTGGCCTGATTGTCGCCCTTAAGTTCTGGATCGCGCTCGGGAACTGCATTAGAGGGGAGTTCGCGTTCGGGAAGTTGTGGCTCTCGCGGTTTTGTGCTCATAACTCTTAGAAGGATTCCGCGAGCCGAGTGTTGCCGGTTAATCCGAGGAGGTCTTATAGTCGCAGGCGGTACGGCAGGGTT
>Ga0209010_1000454_pt1 | contig 13057 bp, 12 predicted proteins | sample BlaSpr_A8_OM1_O3_FD_187985 | JGI IMG/M metagenome (GOLD analysis project Ga0209010, IMG submission 187985) | Forest soil microbial communities from Thunder Bay, Ontario, Canada - Black Spruce, Ontario site 2_A8_OM1_O3 (SPAdes) (version 2) | ecosystem: Environmental > Terrestrial > Soil > Boreal... | reverse complement strand
TCTGCAACCCTGAAGGTGATTTATGTCCGACACCGCCTTGCTGGCTACGCCGCCCGCTCCTTTAACCACGCTCACAGAAGACGAAGTTCTTTTCCGCGACAACATCCGCCAGTTCGCCGACGACAAGATTCGCCCCCTGGTCAAGGAGATGGACGAGAAGGGTGTGTTCGAAAAAAATCTTCTGCTCGAATTCTTCCAGCTCGGCCTGATGGGAATCGAGATTCCCGAACAATACGGCGGAGGCGGCGCAAAGTTTTTTGAAGCGATCCTTGCCGTCGAGGAACTTTCGCGCGTCGATGCGTCGGCGGGAGTTGTCGTTGATGTGCAGAACACTCTGGTCAACAACGCGCTGCTGCGCTGGGGCAGCGACGAGCAAAAAAAACGATTTCTGCCGCGCATGGCGACCGACATGGTGGGTGCCTATGCGTTGAGCGAAGCGAGCTCCGGGTCGGACGCTTTCGGTTTGCAAACGCGCGCGGAATTGAAAGGCGGCGATTATGTTCTTAACGGCCGCAAGCTGTGGATCACTAATGCGAAAGAGGCCGGATTATTTGTGCTCTTTGCCACCATCGACGCCGGCGCCGGCTACAAGGGCATCACCGCGTTTCTGGTGGAAAAGAATTTCGCCGGATTCACCGTGGGCAAGAAAGAAGACAAGCTGGGCATTCGCGCGTCCTCGACCTGCGAGCTGATTCTCGAAGACTGCCGCGTGCCCAAAGAAAATGTTCTGGGCGAACCGGGCAAGGGCTACAAGATCGCCATTGAAACCTTGAACGAAGGCCGCATCGGCATCGGAGCGCAAATGATCGGACTGGCGCGCGGAGCGTGGGAGTTCGCTTCGAAATACGCAGTGGAGCGCAAGCAGTTCGGCAAGCCGCTCGCCGATTTTCAGGGTATTCAATTTCAGATCGCGCAGATGGCGACTGAGATCGAGGCCGCTCGCCTTATGGTCTACAACGCTGCCCGCATGAAAGATGCCGGCGTGAACTTCGTGAAAGAAGCGGCCATGACCAAGCTCTTCGCCTCACAAGTCGCGGAGCGCGTGACCTCGCTGGCCATCGAAATCTATGGCGGCTATGGCTTTACTAAGGATTATCCCGTGGAAAAATATTGGCGCGATGCCAAGATCGGCAAGATTTACGAGGGCACGTCGAACATGCAGTTGGCGACGATTGCCAAGCTGGTTCTGGGCAAGTAAGAAGGGCTTCGGGCTTTCGGCGAACGAGCCCTAAAACCCTTGCTGGGCAAGGCTTTCGGCGCTACTCAAATTGAACGCCGGGAGCCCTGGCCAGCCCATTGCGTAACCTCAGTAATCAATTTTCGTTACCCTTTATGTGCATCGAGTTGCACTTGCCAGGGCTGTGCGTCCCCTGCCGCATCCGGATAACTCTTTCCCTTTCAGTGGCTTCGCGATAATCCCCTGCTTGGCGTCCAAGCTGCATTAGTCCCTGTGCCCGCTGCTTAGGGGCACACGGGGTGCGACTTGACGAGTTTGTTTGGCGACAACGCTCTTACTCACGCAGACGCTGCCAAAATTTCTCTCCCTTACAAAAAGCACACTTGGCTTCCGGTGCTGACCGTCCTGTTTGTTCTGAGCTATGGCCTGATGACCATGCTCATCGTGGAGCAGGGAGCGACTATCGAATCGCAGCGCGTTCTCATCCGCGAGCTGTTCCGCGATAGCTCGGAACTCTCAGCGGTGAAGGGCAAGGCGGTTGTGGACAAGAACGCGGCCGACGCAAAGCGCCGCGCGCAGTCGCCCTCGGCAAATGCCCAGTCTCCGAGCCAGGATGCGGCGAATCAATCAGCCGCGAATCAGGCGGCGCAGCAGCATCGCGGACCGAAAAAACAGCAATGGACAGCGCCTACGCGTCCGGCAGCGGACCTGGCGGACGAGCGAAGAACCCTGATCACAATTTAGTTTGTCCGTGGAGTGAAACGTCGGAAGGTCTGTGAAATCGGAAGGTCTGTGAAAGAAGAGTCTGAACCGAAGTTTGTTTTCGCGGAGCTAAAAAATGAAGGCCTTGACCCTAGCCTTGTTGTTGAGTCTGCCGGTGCTCAAGTTGCAACCCGCGCAACCGCCACGCCAGCCCGTGAATCAACTGGCAGAGCGGGCAAAAGGCGGACGCTGGTACTTCGCCGCCACCGGCCACGCGATTTACTGCTACGGCCCTGTGATGACGGTTCCGGCTCCGAACGGTGACCTGCAAAAAGTCGCGACCTTCTGCCGCGACGGCAGCGCCGTGGTTCCGCTGAAAGACTAAACCGAAATCAGTATCCTCGCAGCAAAGGCACGGCTCGCCCGTGCCTTTGCTTTCTGCCGTTCCCACTTTCCTGTCTTCGATTCGTTACACTAGTCCCTGCATGCCTGAACTTCCTGAAGTTGAAACTATCGCGCGCGGATTGGCGAAGCGCGTCACCGGAGATGTCATCGAGTCCGTTTGGCTGGGGCAGAAGCCGGAAGTGTTAAAATCTTCCGCCGTGCAGATTGCAGCCACGCTCGAAGGCACGAAGATTCGTGCGGTTCGCAGGGTGGGTAAGCATATTGTTTTTGATTTGGAGCGAGACAGAAAGCCGTCCAAATCCAGGAAGGTGAAGGCCGGAAATAGTCTGACATTGAATGCGCAGTGGATTGTGCATTTGGGGATGAGCGGACGTTTGCAGGTTTGCGAAGCGGAAGCCGAGGCAGCCAAACATACGCACGCGATTCTAAAGCTTGCATCGGGACGCGAGTTGCGTTTCGTCGATCCGCGGCGCTTTGGGCGGCTGAGTGTGGCTCCTGCGGGAGACTTTGATGCTGGCGGCGTCGAACCGCTGGAAGTGGAACTGGATAAATTCACTTCATTATTTCGAGGGCGCAAGGGACCCATCAAATCGGCGCTACTAAACCAGAAGCTGCTGCGCGGCGTGGGGAACATTTATGCGGATGAATCTTTGTTCCGGGCCGGGATCCGCCCCCGCCGCCGCGGCGCTGCGATTTCTCGCGAACAGTTCGGGCGTCTTTTTCTATCAGTGCGCGAAGTTTTGACCGAAGCAATCAAACTGGGCGGGTCCTCGATTTCGGATTACGTCGACGCGGAAGGCGAAGAAGGATTTTTTCAGCTTCAGCATCGCGTCTATGGGCGGGAAGGCGAACCCTGCCTGGTTTGCAAAACGCCGATCAAACGAATCGTGATCGGTGGACGCAGCAGCCACTACTGTCCGAAATGCCAGAAATAGCCCATTAGCAGCGAGCGCGCGGGCCAGCCCGGCTCTATACTCTTCTAGCGAAAACTCTTCTATGCCTGATTTCTCCATCGGAGTCGATCTCGGCGGAACGAATTTGAGAATCGCCGCCGTAAATCGCGATGGCCAGCTTCTCGAAAAAGTTACCCTCGAAGCCAACGCGGCGCGCGGTCCCGATCTCGTGATCAATGACATGTGCAACGCGATTCATCGCGTCAATGCGCAATATCGGCGCGACGGAAAATTTCTTGGCGCGGGGATCGGCATTCCCGGCGTCATCGACCTCGACGCAGGTGCGGTGCGCAAGTCGGCCAACCTGCCGACGTTTTCCGGTTATCCCGTGCGCGCAGAAATTGAGCGCCGCCTGGGTGCGAGCATCTATCTGGACAACGACGCCAACTTCGCCGCCCTCGGCGAAAAATGGATGGGCGCCGGACGCAGTGTCGCCAATATGGCCATCCTGACGCTGGGCACGGGAATTGGCGGCGGCATCGTGCTCAACGGGAAAATCTTCCACGGCATGAACGGAATGGCCGGCGAGTTTGGCCACGTGCCCATCCATTGGGATGGTCCGCCATGCGGATGCGGGAGTCACGGCTGCGCCGAGCAGTATGCTTCCGCCACCGCGGTCATGCGCATGGCGCGCGAGGCCATCGCTGGCGGGCGCGCTCCCGCGCTGGCTGAGGCCGCTGATTCGGGCGCCGAATTCAACGCCGCGGCTGTCTTTACCTTGGCGATGGCCGGGGACAAACCAGCGCAGGCAATTTTCCAGAAGTTTGGCAGAGCGCTGGGATTCTTGCTGGCTGGCCTGCTGAATTCGCTGAACCTGGATATGTTCGTCATCGGCGGCGGAGTTTCGAGCGCGTGGGATGCGTTTGCGCCGGCCATGTTCCAAGAACTGCGAACCCGCTCGCTTGTTTATGCTGCAACCGACCCCGCGCGCGTCGGCACGGGAAAAATGACAATCATCGCCAAAGCAGAACTGGGAGGCGATGCAGGCCTATACGGCGCGGCGCGAGTTCCGTTGGTGATGATGAGCAGCTAAAGTATGTCTTCTTCCGCGGACCCATCATCGTGCACGGGGCTCGCGACAAGGTTCTGAACCGCAGTCAGGAAGAATTGATTCTGCTCCGGCGTGCCGATCGTGACGCGAATGGAATGCCGCGCGCCCCACGGCGCCAGCGGCCGTACACTCACGCCCTCCGCGCGCAGGCGGCTTGCAAACACCGACGCGTCCTGCCCCACATCGCAATAGAGAAAGTTCGCGAAAGTCGGGGTGACGCGAAACCCAAGCGCAACAAGCCCTTCGGCCACAACCGGAGCCTGTACTGCATTATTCGCGACCACCTGCGCAATATGATTCTGATCATGCAGCGCGGCCAGCGCCGCCGCCTGCGCCACCGTTGAAACGGAGAAAGTGTTGCGCATGTGCGCACAATACGAGAACAACTCCGCCGGGCCCAAACCATAGCCAATGCGCAATCCCGCCAGTCCGTGCGCTTTGGAAAATGTCCGCAACACCACCACGCTCGCCCCTCGCCGCACGTACTCCAGCGATTGCGAATAAATCGTGCCTTGTAGCGCGGCAAAGTGCGTGGCGAATTCGTAATACGCCTCGTCCAGCACTACGACGACATTCGCCGGAACACGCGCCAGAAACTTCTCGATGACCGCCGCTTCCAGCATTGTCCCGGTCGGATTGTTGGGGTTGGCGAGAAAAACCAGCCGCGTATTTTTGTCGATCGCGTCGAGCATCGCGCCGGGATCGAACGAGTCGTCGCGCATCGGCGCTTCAATCAAATCGGCTCCCGCCGCCTGCACCGCCAGCGAGTAGACGATGAAAGAACGCTGGCTGGTCACCGCATTCAGCCGCGGACCCAGCAAAGTCTGGCACAGCAATCCCAGCAGCGCGGTCGATCCCGCCGTCACCATAATGTGGTCCATCGGCAGGTCGTGATAGGTAGCCAGCGCGCGGCACAATTCACTGCAATCGTCGTCAGGATAAAAATTCGACGCGGCAATGTCATGTTTCATCGCTTCAATCGCATTCAGCGACGGCCCAAAAGGATTTTCGTTGGAGTCGAGCTTGATCAGCATTGGCGCGGCTGCCGATTGCGCCTGCGCGGGCGGAACTGGCGTGTACAGGCCCATTTCGCGCGCGGGTTTCGAAACCAGATCAAAAAATCGGCTCATGGCAGCGGGGGATTTTCCTCACGGCATAGTTCGCGCGACATCAATTTTCGCAGCCTCAAACCGTTGCGATCTCAAACCATTGCACTTTCAAACAGGGGAGCGTTTCGGCGTGGCCATTCCCGTGGTCGATGCGGTTTTCAACAAATTAATTTCCTTCAGCGTCAGCGATCGAAACTCTCCCGGAGGAAGATCAAGCTTCAGCGGCCCGTAACGCACTCGCTTGATTTTTTCCACGTGATGCCCGACCGCCTCAAACATGCGCCGAATCTGCCGGTTGCGACCCTCCACAAGCGTGATCTCATACCACGGATTCGCAGATTGCTTCACGATTCTAACCCCAGCGGGCCCGGTCTTCACTCGCTTGCCGTCGTCGGTAGAAATCGAAACTCCAGCGCGCAATTTCTCAATCGCCTGATCGTTCGGCACGCCCGCAACTTTCACCACGTAAGTCTTCGTCACATGAGAACCAGCTTTCATCAGCCGGTACGCGAGGTCGCCATCGTTGGTCATCACTAGCAATCCTTCGCTGGCATAATCGAGCCGCCCCACGGGATAGACGCGGCCCTTCACTCCATGAATCAAATCCATGACGGTGGGCCGCTTCTTGGGATCGCTCATGGTGGTGACGTATCCCTTGGGCTTGTTGAGCACGAGATAAACATGACGCTGCGCGCCTTGCAGCAGCTTGCTGCCCACGCGAATGTGATCGGTTTCAGGGTCAGCCTTGGTGCCAAGTTCAGTGACCACTTGCCCGTTGACCTTCACCTGCCCGGACGAGATTAACTGCTCGGCCTTGCGGCGCGAAGCGACTCCGGCTGCGGCGATGATTTTTTGCAGGCGTTCAGCGGGCATGGATCACAACTTTCCAGGAGAAGTATGCGGGAGTATCACGACTCCCGATGTGCGGCGGATTTTTCCAGCTTTTCCGTTTCAGGGATCTCCGCTGCGGATTCCTCGCTCTGCGCGGCGTGAGCACTTCCCGGCTCGGTTGACGATTCTTCCTCGTCGCTATCGTCGTCCTGAAGAGATGACTCTGCGGTCGAAGTTTCGGATCGCAGCATGGAAATCTCTTCCGTCGAAGTTTCAGCAGCAACGGCTTCAGCAGGAATTAGTTCCGCCTGAAAAGATTCCGCCACTAGCTTCTCGAACTCTTCCATGCTGGGCAGTTCGTTAACATCCTTCAGCCCAAAGCGCATCAGAAATTCTTTGGTCGTCTTATAAAGAATCGGACGTCCAATCACCTGTTTGCGGCCTGCAGTGCCGATCAATTTACGATCCAGCAGCGTGCCAATGACTCCGCCGGAATCGACTCCGCGAATGTCGTTAATCTCTGGCACGGTCACCGGCTGTTTGTAAGCGATCACCGCCAGCGTTTCAAGCGCGGGCAACGACAGGCGTATCGGCGGCTTCAGGCTCTTGGCAAAGCTGCGCACAACTTCATGCTGCTCCGGCTTGGTCGACATGCGATAGCCGCCAGCGACCTGCCGAATTTCAATGCCATGATCGGAAGAGTAATAATCGGCGATCAACTGCTCAAGCGCCAAACGCACGCGCGATTTGATTTCGGTGCCGTCGGCCGCGCCTTCGCTCGCCAGCGATTCCTTGACCAGTTCGATCATATGATCGAGCGTCACCGGAGTTTCCGCCGCGTAAATGATGGCCTCGAGTTGTGCTTTTAAACTCATAAATCAGTGGTCAGTGATCAGTGGCTAGTGGTCAGTTTGCCGAGTTTTAACTGGCCACTGATCACTGCCCACTGGCCACTGCTCTTTCACTTCCAGTCGTCGCGAACTGCTGCCTGCTCTTTCATCATCGCTTCAAAGCAAGTGTGCTTGCGAACGGCGATTTCGCCAAACAGCCGCTCCTGCCGCACCTGAATCGCCTGAAGCCGCACCATTTCCAGCAGCGCCAGAAACATGCACACCAGCGCCTGCCGCGACGAAACGCGCATTAAAATCTGCTTCAGCCGGATGGGCCGGTCTTCAAACGAGAGCCGCCGCCGCAGATAGTCGATCATCTGCCCCACTGTAACGGTTTCTTCATCGACATTAATCACCGGGCGCGTTCGCAAGCGATCCAGAACCTGCTGGAAAGTTTTCACCAGATCGATCACGTCCGCGGCAATCTCCGGTTCGGCGCCTTCCGCATCCATGAATTCTTTGAGCGAAGGATTCGACAGCACTGCGTCTTCGATCTGCTGTTTTTGCAGGAGCATCTGCGCCGCCGATTTATATTTTTCGTGCTCCAGCAGGCGGTTCACCAACTCGTCGCGCGGATCTTCCTGCCCGTCCGCCAGCCCGGAGGGGTCTCGCGGCAGGAGCATCTTCGACTTGATGTGAATCAGCACCGCCGCCATGTAAATAAATTCGGCGGCCACGTTCACATCGAGTTCCCGGATTTTTTCCACGTACGTTAAATACTGTGCCGTGATGCGCGCAATCGGAATATCGTAAATGTCGATATCCTGCTTGCGGATCAAATCCAGAAGCAAATCGAGCGGCCCTTCGTAAACATCTCCCACCTCAACGGCAAAAGGAAAGTCGCTCTCTTTTTTCTTCGAGGCATCAGTCAGCGCCGGGGAAGCATGGCCGCCAGCAATCAGACTCGCCGGCACAGCATCCGCACTCAAAGCGAATTTTGTCGTCTCTTCCGTCATTACTAATATTTCCTAATTAGAAAACTCACGCCCTCGGGCCTTCATAGTCCAGCGACATTCCCATGGCCTCGCGCACATCGCTCATGGTTTCCGCCGCCGCCTTGGCCGCCCGCTTCGTTCCTTCCTCCAGAATATCCCAGGTCAGGCGCGGATTCTCCTCGAATTTCTTGCGCCGCTCCTGCATTGGATTGAGCAGCTTGACCAGCGCGTCCGCGGCCCAGCCCTTGCATTCAATGCATCCAATGCCCGCGGACCGGCAACCGGCATTCACTTTATCGAGCGTGGCGCGATCACTAAAAATCTTGTGTAAATCGCCAACCGGGCAGACATCGGGATTGCCCGGGTCAGTGCGCCGCACGCGCGCCGGGTCGGTCACCATGGTCTTCAACTTCTGCCGCACTACCGGCTCGGGATCGCTCAGCATGATCGCATTGCCGTACGACTTCGACATCTTGCGGCCATCGGTGCCGGGCAGCTTCGGCGAAGGAGTAAGCAGCGATTGCGGTTCGGGGAAAACCGCCTTCTTCGCGCTGTAAAATCCGTTAAATCGCCGCGCAATCTCTCGAGTCAGTTCCACGTGTGCAACCTGATCTTCGCCGACCGGCACAAAATCGCCCTTATAGAGCAAAATATCCGCCGCCTGCAAAACCGGGTATCCGAGAAATCCGTAAGTCCCCAGATCTTTGTCCTGGATGTTATCGCGCTGCTCCTTATAAGTGGGAACGCGCTCCAGCCAGCCCAGCGGGGTGATCATGGAAAAAAGCAAATGCAGTTCGGAGTGCGCCGGCACATGCGATTGAATAAAGATCACCGATCGTTCCGGATCGAGTCCGGCGGCCAGCCAGTCCAGCGCCACTTCCACCGAGTTGGCCTTGACACGCGAAGTATCGGCGTAGTCGGTAGTGAGAGCGTGCAAGTCGGCGATCTCAAAAAAACACTCGTATTGATCCTGCATGCGCACCCAGTTATCGAGTGCGCCCACGTAGTTGCCCAGATGAAGTTTTCCAGTCGAGCGCATGCCGCTGAGCACTCGCTTGCGAGATGTGGGGGAGTCAGTCATTCGCTCAACGAAACCTTACGATCGTATACAGCACAGAATCGAACAATCCGAGGACCGGATAAATCAACCTACCTATCAGTCCGGGAGCAAGATAGATCAGCGCCAGCAAACCCAGCCAGCCTACCGTGTCATAAACCTTGCGCGCGGATTCCGGCAGGAAATGCCGCAGCACGTGACTGCCATCGAGCGGCGGCACCGGGATCAGGTTGAACACCGCCAGCACTATATTCATCACCATCAATTCATAAACCAGAAGGCTAAACGGCATCAGCAACGACGTCGTTTGGTTCGCCAACACATCGAGCTGGCTGGGATAAACGGCCAGAATGATATTCAAGATGCCGGCGCCCAGATGTGAAGTGAGCGCGATCGCGATCAAGATCAGCAGTGCCCCGCCCGCTACTATGAAATTGCTGATCGGCCCCACCACCGAAGTCTTAATGTCATCCAGAACTAAATTTTTAAAATTGCGCGGATCGACCGGCGTGGGCTTCGCCCATCCCAGCAGCGGAACTCCCGTAATCATCGCGATCAGCGGCAGAGCGATAGTGCCGATGGGATCGATGTGTTTGATCGGATTCAGCGTAATTCTGCCCAACATGCGCGCGGTCGGATCGCCGCAACGGTTGGCCATCCATGCGTGCGCCGATTCGTGAAAGCTGATCGCAAACAAGAATGCAATCACCTTAAACACAATGTCCACATGTTGCAGAGTCATGCGAGCTTGGCTTTGATACTAACATGCGAAAAGCCGCGCCATCCCCGCCGCCACGCCTTCTGTCATCGCTGAAGCTGCCGTGGGCCATCAGTCCCAGCGTGCCGGAAAGATGAACCTGCCTTTCGAAAATGCTTTATAATCCGCGCCACTCGCCGCGGTCGGCGCGGCCTCAATTCCAAGAGATTTATGAACACTCTCGCCCGCAACCTGCGCGCCACCGACTACTTCACTCTGGGCTGGGGAACCATGGTTGGCGTGGGCTGGCTGGTGGTCATGGACGACTGGTTGCTGCGCGGCGGAGCGCTCGGCGCATTGCTGGGCTTCGCCATCGGCGGCGCATTGTTGTTCCCCATCGGCTGGGTCTACGGCAAGTTAGTCATCGCCATGCCGGATGCCGCGGGCGAGATCGCCTACACTTCAGCGGCATTTTCCCGCTCCTTCGGTTTCGCTACCGGCTGGATGATGACCTTGGCCTACTTCATTGTCTGCCCCTGGGAAGCCGTGGCCGTCGGCCGCATCGCCGGCTATATTTTTCCGCAGCTCGATTCTTTCGAGATCTATCGCATTGCCGGCCGGCCCGTATATCTTCCACACCTAATCGTCGGGATCGCTCTGACCGCACTCTTAACTCTGCTAAATTATCGCGGCATCCGGCTCAGCGCAATCTTCCAGAACTGGACCAGCTTCGGCACCCTTGCACTTTTTGTTGTCTTCGTGGCTCTGGGAGCGAGCCGCGGCTCGCCGCGCAACTTTCCTCCACTGTTCACTCACAGCCCGCTGATTTCCATTTTGCTCGTCATCCAGATCGTGCCCTATTTTATGACCGGATTCGAATCCGTGGGCAAAGCTGCGGAAGAGGCCAGCCCCAATTTCGGCGCGCGCGGATTCTTCCGCGCCATCTGGATGGCGGTCCTCGTCGGCATTCTCTTCTACACCAGCATCGTGGCCGCGGTGGCTTTTGTGGCGCCCTGGCATCGCTTGACCGGCGAAAAGTTCATGACCGCAGTCGCCTTTCAGCAGGCTGTAGGTTCACGCTGGATCGTCAACATCATCCTGGCCACGGCTCTGCTGTCGCTGTTCAAATGCTTCAACGGAAATTTCGTCGCCGCCAGCCGCCTGCTCTTCGCCTTGGGGCGTCGCGGCTTGGTCCACCCGCGTATCGGAGAAATCCACGCGCAGTATCAAACTCCTTCGGCCGCGGTTCTCTGCGTTGGCCTCGTCACGGCCGCCTGTATGCTCCTGGGGGACGCAATCCTGGTTCCGGTCACCGAGGTCGGATCGGTCGCGTGCGCGCTCGGTTGGTCGGCGACTTGTGCCGCCTGTCTCAGCCTGGGACGCAAGACTTCCCGGCAAAGTCTTGAGCCTGGCGGTTCATCGCGAACCATCAGCCTTTCTGCCTTCGAGCGCTCCATCGCCGTCGTAGGATTACTCGTCGGCATCGCCATGATCCTGATGAAGATTGTCCCGCTCGTACCGGGTCACTTCACTGTCTACGAATGGCTGGCGCTCGGCACATGGATTCTCATCGGCGCGCTCGTCCGACGACGACGCGCTATCGGCTCAGCTTGAAGGAAGGAGAAAATTGTCGATGAATATAAGAAATAACTTCGAAATATTTTGTGTAATCATCGCGGCCCTGTTGCTGGAAACATCCAGCTTGCTGCTTGCGCAGACTCCATCGCCCGGCTTCGATCTCGTCATCACCAACGGCCACATCATCGACGGCACCGGCTCGCCGTGGTATTCCGGCGATATCGGCATTCGCGACAGCAAAGTTGCGGCCATCGGCAACCTCGCCACCTCCCCGCGCTCGCGCACAATTGACGCCGCCGGCAAAGTTGTCGCCCCGGGTTTCATCGATCTGCTTGGCCAGTCGGAATTGACCATTCTCGTCGATCCGCGCCTGCCTTCGAAAATCTATCAAGGCATCACCACCGAAATCACCGGCGAAGGCGGAACCGTTGCGCCCTTGAACGATGCCATTATTCAAGCCGACCGCTCCGGCTACGATCAATACAAAATCACTCCCGATTGGCGCACCTTCCGCCAATATTTCGCGCGCCTGGAAAAGCAGGGCATGGGCATCAACTTGGCCAGCTACGTGGGAGCTACGCAAGTCCGCCGCATGGTTCTGGGCGACGACGATAAGCAACCCACCTCCGCACAACTCGACCAGATGAAGGCGCTTGTGCGCGATGCCATGAAAGACGGCACGGTCGGCCTTTCCACCGCGCTCGAATACGCTCCCGCCCCGTATGCCAAAACGGATGAGTTGATCGCGCTCGCCACCGAAGCCGGCAAATTCGGCGGCATTTACTCCACCCACATGCGCAACGAAAGCGACTCCGTGCTCGAAGCCATCGACGAGGCCATCCGCATCGGGCACGAGGCGCATGTGCCCGTCGAAATCTGGCATCTCAAAGTCGCTGGCAAGAATAATTGGGGACGCATGCCGCAAGTCGTAGCCAAAATCAACGCCGCCCGCGCTTTCGGCGCCGATGTCACCGCCGACACTTACGCCTACACCGCATGGTTCAACGACTTTTCCGCCTTTATCCCGCAGTGGGCGCACGATGGCGGCGCAGCAAAGCTGGTTGAACGATTAAAAGACCCCGCCACACGCGAACGCATTCGCAAAGACCTGCTCACGCCGTCCAAAGATTGGGACAACGAATGGCAGGAAATTCCCGGTCCAGAAGCGATCATGATCGGCATCGTGCAAAATCCCAAACTGCTCCCGCTGCAAGGCAAGCGCATGTCGGAGATCGCAAAACTCTGGAATAAAGATCCGATCGACGCTCTGTTCGATTTCTTGATTCAGGACCCATTCGCGGGCGTCGCAGTTTTCGGCATGTCGCAGCCGGATGTAACTCTCGCTCTCCAGCAGCCCTGGGTCGCCATCGACAACGATTCTTCAGGAACTTCTCCCGAAGGCATTCTGGGGCTGGAGCACCCGCATCCGCGCGCCTACGGCACGTTTCCGCGCATTCTGCGAAAGTATGTCCGCGAGGATCACGCGTTGACGATCGAGGATGCGATTCGTAAATTTTCGGCGCTTCCGGCGCAACGCCTGCGCCTGACTGATCGTGGCGTGCTCAAGGCCGGAATGTGGGCCGATGTAGTGATCTTCGATCCCGCCACCGTGCGCGACCTTGCGACCTTCGAAAATCCCAATCAGCTCTCGCAGGGAATGGATTACGTCCTG
>Ga0209010_1000453_pt1 | contig 13079 bp, 13 predicted proteins | sample BlaSpr_A8_OM1_O3_FD_187985 | JGI IMG/M metagenome (GOLD analysis project Ga0209010, IMG submission 187985) | Forest soil microbial communities from Thunder Bay, Ontario, Canada - Black Spruce, Ontario site 2_A8_OM1_O3 (SPAdes) (version 2) | ecosystem: Environmental > Terrestrial > Soil > Boreal... | reverse complement strand
CTCGGCTGGCTACGCTGGCGGCGGTCGCGTTGTCCGTTCCGGCGGTGGTGGTTACTACGGTGGCGGCGGCTACTACGGCGGCGGCCCGGTCTACGACAGCTGCGCTGGCTACGACTCCGGCTATGGCTACGGTGGATGCCCCGGCTACGGCGTTCCCCTTGTCGGCGGCGTGATCAATGGCATCTTCGGTGGTTACGGCGGCTACTGAGGACATCGGCAAACTTGAAACATGGCGGCCGCCTTCCCGGTTGGAAGCGCGGCCGCTTTTGTTTATGCGCCTATCCTAATATGGCTGACCGCCCCGGGACCCTTGAAGCACTAAACAGGGCATGGTCCGTTCAGGATTGAGCCGAATTTTTCGGTCGCCCGATCTTTTTCCTACCAGCCGGTTCCGGCCAAGGCAGTCGCGCGGTCCAGACCGAATTTATCCGGGCTGCCGATGACGAGCAGCTCCGCGAGCAACTGGCGTGCGCGCGAGACCCGGCTCTTTATCGTCCCGACCGCCACCTCACAAATCGCCGCCGCTTCGTCATAGGAGAAGCCCGACGCGGCGACCAGAAGCAGCGCTTCGCGCTGAACATCCGGCAGCTTCGCCAGCGCCTCGATGAGCTCTTTGAATTCCAAGCGACCGAACTGCTCGGGAGGCATTTTCAGGCTGGCCAGGTAGCTGCCATCCGGATCCTCGACTTCGCGGCGCCGCTTGCGGTATTGCGACCGAAATAAATTGCGCAGGATGGTGAAAAGCCACGCCGCCATGTTCGTCCCCGGCGTGAACGAATCGATGTGAGCCATGGCGCGCATCACGGTTTCCTGCACCAGGTCGTCGGCGCGGTCGGCGTTGCCGCTCAACGACATCGCGAATGCGCGCAAATTCGGAATGGCAGCGAGCATGACGTCCTGCACCGACGGCTCAGGCGCTACCCGTTCGGTCAGCTTGTCCGCCGCCGTCGATCGCGCCGCCATTGCGTCCGCCACGACGATTGCTCCTTTAGCTTGGTGCGGCGCCGAACGCTGATGCGAGCGACCGAGTACGGCAGGGTCCGGCTCAGACAGCGTCGGCGCGGGAAAATTCACGTCAAATCCGCCCGAGCAGCATCAGAACGACAACGATGATCAAGATGATACCGATGATGCCGATACCGCCGTGTCCGTAGCCATAACCGTAGCCGCCGAACCGGCCGCTGAAGCCGCCAAGCAGGAAAATGACGAGGAGGATGACGAGAATGAGCCCAAGCGACATGGTTTTGTCTCCAATTTATTGCATTCACTGAAGCCCATTGGCGCGCCGGAATCTGTGCAATATTGCTCACATCGGACAAGCTGCGGCTCGGCGAAGAGCCGGCCGGCAGACTGGGCCCATTTCAAGTCTTGATTTGCGGCTGCTCGTGCAGAACGACATTCAACAATGAGCTGTGGACTTCGATACCGTTTTCGATGCCACCGTTGTATTCAATGAAGCCGAGCTTGCGAAATTTGTTCATGAAGAAACTCACGCGCGACCGCGTCGTTCCGATCATCTCCGCAAGCGTCTCCTGGCTGATTTTGGCAATAACCGGCTCCGGCCTGGTTTCCTTGCCGAAATTCGCCAGCAGCAGCAGCATGCGGGCAAGCCGTTTCTCGCTCGAATTGAACAGCTGATCGACGAGGTCGGCTTCGACGCGGATGGTGCGGCCCAGAAGATGCGCGATGAACATCTCGGAGAATGCCGGCTCGCGATGGATCAAGCGGACGATGGCCGCCTTTTCCAGGCGGACAATGATGGCGTCAGTCATGGCCGTGACCGTCGACATCCGCTGCACTTGTCCGGCAAGACATCCCTCGCCGAAGAATTCCTCCGTTCCCAGGATTGCGACGACGGCTTCTTTGCCTTGCTCCGACACGACGGTGACCTTCACCTTGCCCTTCTGGATATAGAAGACCGCATCGCCAATCTCCCCTTGTGAAAAGACGATCTGGCCTTTGCGGTACTTGGCGAGGTTTCGCCCGTCGCCGACACGGGCGAGAAACGCTTTTGGATCGAATGAGGCCCGGCCTTTCCTGCTCGAGCCGGCTCGGCTTTTCCTGCCGGCCGGTGCCGTCCGGGAAGACGGCGGAATCAGCACAGGATTGGTGGCCGCCGCGGTGACTTTTCCCTTCCTGGGCTTCGTTTTGTAAGCCATCAGGAGAACAGCACCGTAAATTGCGCGCCCTGATTATTATCGCCGCGACCAAACCGCAATTCGCCGCCGATGCGTTCGACGAGGGATCGAATAATCTTCATTCCCAGTCCTTTGCCGGCGGCCGGATCGAACCCCTCCGGCAAGGTTGACCCATCGCTGGCCACCGACAGCGCGTAGCCCTTGGCCCGATTTGCTTCCAACCTGACGGTGATCCGGCCGGCGCCGTATTTGGCGGCGTTGGTGATCAGTTCGCTGGCGATGAAACCGAGTGGAATGGCGGTGGCGGCCGGCAGCTCGATTTCAATTCCCTCGACGGCGATGACCCGCTCGGGGCTCTCCGTGGACAGCATCATGGAAAAATCACGACAAAGGTCTTCGACATATTGCTTGAGCGCAAAGGTCTGCACGCCATCGAATGAATGAAGCCGCCGGTGGATGCGCCCGATCGTGGCAACGCGATCGGCTGCCGCGGACAATTGCGAAACCACTTCGGCATTGTCCGACGCCCGGCCTTGCAGCGACAGCAGGCTGACGACCATTTGCAGGCCGTTCAACAGCCGATGATCGGCCTCCTGCCGCAACACCGCCTGCTGTTGGATCAACGCGTCCTTTTGACTAAGCAGAGCTTCTTCCCGGGCGAGAGCCTCGCGAAGCCCGCTTTCCGCGCGCCGGTGTCTAATCAGCTCGCGTTTGTAGCTCGCAACCGTGCGGCGCTCGCGGTTTTCAAAAATGACGTTTGGGGGCCCTTCCCGCTGCGGCGACTGTTCGATGGTCATTTTGTCGCTTCCCTTTGTGTCCAATTCGTTCCTTGGACACCCGGACAAAAGTGAATTTTCGGCCGAGACCGGCCAAGTCACATTGGTCCAAATCGAGAATGTCCGACACCGGACATTGATTTGCCGCTTCGAATAGTCCGCTATATCGCCAGTTCTTCATTCCGCCATCAAACCGGCAGATGGCCGGCCGCGCCGGCGGCGACGCATTTCGCGCTTACGGACAAAAATTCTTTTTGTCTCACCCAAATCCGTCTCGCCCGTATATGTCGAGGGCGACGGACACCTGTAACTGGGCTCAGATTGCAAGCGAAAGGGAGAGGCGCGGACGCTTCCTTTTTCGCAGCATCCTCTATTTTGGCGCTACACCCATTATCAAGCTGCTCTTCTTTCCGCGCGAAGTCGAGTAAAATGTCCGCTACCGGACATTACGCTTGCCTGCCCGGCGAAATGGGCGCAGCGTTGCTATATGTCCGGTAGCCTACAGAAGGCTGTGATGGGCAGTTTTGTCAGCCGAGAGAATATCAAGCGATATCGCAGGCTTGCCGGTGAATCGATGTATTCTGCCGCGCGATCAAAAATTACCAGATTGATGGCCGGCGAAGAGGCCGGGTTCAAGCTGAAAGCAAGCGGCCGAGACGCCGATCCCGAAAGACGATGACCCGTCAACGGGCCAACTCAGAACGGGTCGAACATGACGAAGAGAGGCGGCGCAATGCCGGTTAGCCGCAAGGCTGCGGACCCGCCTGCCAACCGGTTGCTCGGTTTGCTGCCGCCCAAGGATTACGCGCGGCTGCGCCCGCATCTTGGCCGTATACCGCTTAAGTACCGGCAGTCGCTCTACCGCGCTCACAAGCCGATCGAATTCGTCTATTTCATCGAGACCGGCGTCGGCTCCCTGGTGAACACCATGGCGAACGGTCAGGCCTCCGAGGTCGGAACGATCGGCAACGAGGGCGTGGTCGGCTTGCCCCTCGTATTGGGCGACAACAGGGCGCCCACCGCCGTTTACATCCAGGTTCCGGGTGTCGGCCTGAGAATGAAGGCCGCGCTATTCAAAAAAGAGCTGGCGCGCAGCGCTTCGATGCGCACCGTGATGCTGCATTATGCCCACGCTTTCTTCAATCAGGTCGCGCAGTCCGCCGCCTGCAATCAATTCCATTCCATCGAACAGCGCTGCTGCCGCTGGATGCTGATGACGCATGACCGCATGCAATCCGACGAGTTTCTGCTCACGCAGGAATTTTTGGCCATGATGCTCGGCGTGCAGCGCACCGGCGTGACGGCCGCCGCCGGCGCCCTGCAACGGGCCGGCCTCATCCGTTACCGGCGCGGCAACGTCAGCATCATCAACCGCCGCGGCCTGATCCGCGCCTCGTGCGAATGCTACGCCGTTTCCAAGAAGGAGTTCGATCGCCTGCTCGGCGAGCGGACAATGCGCAGGACCCGCGCCAGTTGACGGCGTCCCGTGTTCGTCATCCGAACAGGAAAATTAGTCAGGCCTTGGCGGTTCAAAGCTTGCCGAGCAAAACCAAGATCAGCAAGATCACGATGATCAGGCCGAGGCCGCCGCCACCGTAGTAGCCGGTCCCGTAGAACGGGCCACCCCCAATCCCGCTAAAGCCTCCAAGCAACGCGATGACCAAAATGATGATGAGGATGGTGCCGAGCGACATGACATTGTCTCCATAGTCGGGTTGTGAAATTTACGTAGCTGAAGGCATTTGCTCCGATCGCACCGTCAAGTACGTCGTTAGGGTGGCGGCACTACAATCGGCTGTTCAATTCCAGTAAAACCAGCGAAAGAATATAACTGTCGAGTATCAGACATAGTGCTGATTTGGCTCAATGCAACTAGGCTCTATCCGCCGGACTTATCGTCACGTCCGTTCGGCGTCACGCCGTCCAGCGTCACACAATGTCTGGAGATTCAATCATGCCGAGCCATATGCCGCCGGTGCCACCGGCCAGCCGCAACAGGAAAGGTCCGAAGCGTGACCCGCAGGGGGCGCAAGAGGACAAGCTCGTGAAGCACGAACATCACCCCAACGCCGCGGAAGAGGGGCAGACGGCCAATATCAAGCAGAACACCACGAACAAGGGTTACTTCCGCGGCCGGCGAAACGGTTGATCGTAGCCAGACCGGCAACCGCCCGTGTGAGCAATATTGCTCAGCCGGCGCAGGGAAGATCCGCTCTTCGACGCGAAAGCTATTTCTTAGAGCGCGGCTTGCCGAAGGCTGCCGTAACTTCCTTCTTCTTTATGCGCGCCTTCGGGTTGCCACGCTGCCCGAGATTCTGCTCTTCGGTGCCGTCACCCATCATGCCGGGATAAGCAACCTTGGCTCGCTTCTTGGTCTTGGTCCGGGATTTCTTCGCCATAACAAATTCTCCGTGCCGGGTGTCCGATGAATGGGCGGGAAAATAGACGCCTTTTGACTGTCGGGAAAGCTCAACTGTCGGCGCGATAGAGGCTGTGCAGAATTGCTCAGTCTAAAACGCAAGACGGACGCGGTGCTCGTGCCTATGCACCCAACACTATCGGGAACAAAACAGCGACGCCAGCCGTTACCCGAGATCGAACCTACATCGAGGATACCACAATGGATAAAGATCGCATCAAAGGCTCGGCCGAGCAGGCCAAGGGAGCCGTGAAAGAAACCGCCGGGAAGATCCTCGGCGACAAAAAGCTGGAAACCGAAGGCAAGACCGATAAGGCTGCCGGCAAAGTGCAAAACGCCGTCGGCGGTTTGAAAGACGCAGTGCGCGGCAAATAGGGCCGTCGCCAGCAAAGGAGACTTGTTATGGAATTGATCCTGATTGTTGTCGTCTTGGTGCTGCTGTTCGGCGGCGGTGGTGGATACTGGGGTCGCAGTCGCGGCTATTGGTGATCGAACGCGTCGCCGAGGTATTTCATCACGCAAATATTCAATCACTCGGCGGCGAGCGCGCGCTCTTTGAACGGCAGGCCGAGCTTTTGCCAGACGTCGACCAGCGCTTCGGCCAATGCGTCGATCAGCGCATCCTCGTGATACGGGCTCGGCGTGATGCGCAGCCGCTCGGTGCCCTTCGGCACGGTCGGATAATTGATCGGCTGGAGGTAGAGGCCATGGTCGGCGAGCAACAGATCGCTCGCCGCTTTGCACAGCTCCGGATCGCCCACATAGACCGGCACGATATGGGTCGGGCTGGTCATCACCGGCAGCCGCGCGGCGGCGAGCACCGCCTTGGTGCGCGCGGCGCGATCCTGATGGCGTTCGCGCTCCCATTGCGAGGTTTTCAGATGCCGGATCGCGGCGGTCGCCGCGGCGGCAACGGATGGCGGCAGCGCGGTGGTAAAGATGAAGCCGGGCGCGTAGGAACGCACCGCGTCGATCAGCGCGGTTGAGCCCGCGATATAGCCGCCGAGACAGCCGAACGCCTTGGCGAGCGTGCCTTCGATGACGTCGATACGATTCATCACGCCGTCACGCTCGGTGATGCCGCCGCCGCGCGGGCCGTACATGCCGACCGCGTGCACCTCGTCCACATAGGTCATAGCGCCGTAGCGCTCGGCGAGATCGCAGATCTGCTGCAGCGGCGCCAGATCGCCGTCCATGGAATAGAGGCTTTCGAACACGACGAGCTTCGGCCGCGCCGGATCGGCGGCGGCGAGCAGCGCTTCGAGATGCGCCATGTCGTTGTGGCGGAAAATCTGCTTCTCGGTATGCGCCTGGCGGACGCCCTCGATCATAGAATTGTGGTTCCAGGCGTCGGACAGGATCAGGCAATTCGGCATCAGCTTGGCGAGCGTGGAAATGCCGGTCTCGTTCGACACATAGCCGGAGGTGAAGACCAGTGCCGCTTCCTTGCGGTGCAGGTCGGCAAGCTCGCGCTCGAGCTCGACCACCGGATGATTGTTGCCGGCGATGTTGCGGGTGCCGCCGGCGCCGGTGCCCATGCGGGTCGCGGTCTCGACCATGGCGCCGATGACCCTTGGATGCTGGCCCATGCCGAGATAGTCGTTAGAGCACCAGATCACGACGTTCTTCGGCCCGTCCGGCGAATGCCAGATGGCGTGCGGAAACCGGCCGGCGATACGCTCGAGGTCGGCAAAGACGCGGTAGCGCCGCTCGTCGTGCAGGCGGCCGAGCGCGTCGGCGAAAAAGGCGTGATAATCCACGGGATGATTGCGGCGATAGGTCATGCGGGAACAATCGGCCTAGGGCCGGGCCTCGATGGAACTATACCCCGTAGTTCTAGAAGCGTTCCAGGGTATTTGTCGAGGGTTTGTACAGGCGGCGGCTTGCCGCGCCATTGATCGAAATCAATTTAATTTAATGGAATTGCCCGGGGCTATTGCCCCACGGCGCGACGGGTATGCGGCCGGGAATGCTTAAGCCACGGGCTCCACGGTTCGGGCGGCACCAAGCCCTCGGTGACCGAGACCGGCACGATCCGGCCATCGTCGGTGATGCGGCCGATCATCACCGGCTTGTAAAGGTGATGGGTCTGGCCATCCATCTGCACGGTAAAACCGCTCGGCGCGGCGATGCGCTTGCCGCCCAGCGCCGCACGCACCTTGGCGACATCAGTGGTGCCCGCTGCCTCGACCGCCGCCGCCCACAAATGGAACCCGATCCAGGTCGCTTCCATCGGGTCGTTGGTCATCGCGTCGGGCCTGCCGATGAAGCGGCGCCACTCGGCGATGAAGGCGCGGTTCTCCGGCGTGTCGAAGGCATGCAGGTAATTCCAGGCGACGAAATTGCCGGCCACATTCGAGCGCAGCAGCGCCGGCAGCTCGGCCTCGTTGATCGACAGCGACATGACAGGGATGACGCCTGAGCTGACCTGCTGGGCGGCGAGTTCGCGGAAGAAATGCACATTGGCGTCGCCGCTGACGGTGGCGACGATGGCGGTGCGGCCGCCCTTGGCGAAGCGGCGGATGTGCTCGACCACCGCCCGCCAGTCCTTCAGTCCGGCCGGCGTGTAGCGCTCGGCGATGTCGGTGACCTGCTGGCTCGCCAGATAGCCTTTGAGGATGGCGTTGGTGGTGCGCGGATAGATGTAATCGGTGCCGACCAGGAAGAACCGACCGATGCCCTGGTCGCGCAAAAAATTGACCGCCGGAATGGCCTGCTGCGGCGGCGTCGCGCCGGTATAGAAGATGTTGCGCGAGGCCTCCTCGCCTTCGTACTGGCTCGGATAGAACAACAGCGCGTTGTCGCGCTCGACGATCGGCAGCACTTCCTTGCGCGACGCCGAGCTCCAGCAGCCGAAGATGGCCGCGACCTTGTGCTCGGCAATGAGCTTTTGCGCGAGTTCGGCGTAAGCCTTGGCGTCGGAATGCGGATTGACGATGACCGGCTCGATCGGCCGGCCCAATAGCCCGCCGCGCGCGTTCTGCTGCTCAATCAGCATGACCAGCAATTCCTGCAACGGCCGCTCGCTCGCCGTCATGGTGCCGGACAGCGAATGCAAAATGCCGATCTTGATCGAGCCGTGCTCGAGGTCGGTGAAATAGCTCGAGATCGCGTCCGCCAGCCATTTCGAGCGGCCGAGCAGATCCTCGGCGGTGGTCAAGACGCCGTTGCCGGCCGCCTCGACGCTATTGGCGATGGTGGAGATTTCCGGCAGCACGCCGCCGACGGCGCCGGCGACCTGCTCGGCGCGGCTGCCGATGCGATCGATCTCGGTGGCCTGGTGATCGAGGATGCCGGTCAATTGCCGGTTGGCCTCGCTCATGGTGGTCACGCTCGACGACACGCCGGCGATTGCCTCGACCGTCTGGTTCACCGCGTGCTGGATGTCGTGCACCTGGGCGCTGATATCGCCGGTGGCCTTGGCGGTCTGCTGGGCGAGCGTTTTGACCTCCGACGCGACCACGGCAAATCCGCGGCCGGCAGCGCCGGCGCGCGCCGCCTCGATGGTGGCGTTGAGCGCCAAGAGCGAAGTCTGCGAGGCGATCGCCTCGATCAATTTCACCACCGTGCCGATACGCTCGGCGGCGGCGGCGAGGCTGCGCACGGTGCGGTCGGTGCGCTCAAGATCGGTCATGGTACGCGCGGTGGCGTCCTTGGCGGCTGCGGCTTCGGCGGTGGACTGCACGATCAGCGCCAGCAACCCGCGCGCGGCGTCGGCGACCGCGGCGACGTCACGGCTCGCCGCGGTGGCGGCATCGACCGCATGCGCGGTGCGTTGGCGCACATCGACATTGCGCGCACCGAGATCGGCGGCGGTGACCTGGATTTCCTCGGCCGCGGACTGAAACACGCCGACGAGCTTGTCGACCGTGGTGCGAAAGCGCTGGGTGAAGAAGCTGCGGCCGGCATGGTGCAGCCGCGTTTCCGCCTCCCGGCTGCGGTGATCGACCGCCAGCGCGTCGGCATCGATCAAAACTTGCCGCATCTCTTCCGCCGCCACGGCGCTGTCGCCGAGAGCGCCGCTGCCGATCCGTTCGGGCAGCGCGGCATAGCGGTCGCCGCCTGCGATCTGGGCGATGGTGCCGACCACGCCGCGCAGCATCTGTTCGCACCACCACGCCACAGTAAGCGCGCCGACCAGCGCCGTGATAATGCCGAGGAACAGGCTTCCGGTGCCCCAGGTGATCAGGACCGCGACCGCGGCCGCGGAGCCGACGGGGAGCAGAATCCAGGCCGGCATGGGTCGGTTACGGGAATTGGCGGCCATCTGGACTTTTGGCGGGAAAAATCCTGGAGAACACGAGCGAAATTGCGCATATTCGATTACCAAAACCTTTCGCTATGCTGCGTTACGGCGCATGAATAAGTGGCAGACGCGCTCAAAATCTATGCGCAACGCACGCGAGCGCCGCGCATCATCGATCAGGACGTGAACAACAGATGTCAGACGCTACCGCCGGTTTAGACCACGGCCTCACCAATTACGGCGACCGCGATTTCTCGCGCTACCTGCGCCGCTCGTTCGCGCTGTCCATGGGCTATTCGCGCGCGATGCTCGACAAGCCGGTGATCGGCATTGCTTACACGGGTTCCGACTTCAACAATTGCCATCGCCATTTCCCCGAGCTGTTGGCGGCGGTGAAACGCGGCGTGCTCGCCTCAGGCGCGCTGCCGCTGGAATTCCCGACCATTTCGCTCGGCGAAGTGTTTCTCACTCCGACCAGCCTCAAATATCGCAACCTGATGGCCATCGACACCGAGGAAATGATCCGCGCGCAGCCGATGGATGCGGTGGTGCTGATGGGCGGCTGCGACAAGACCGTGCCGGCGCAGCTGATGGGCGCGGTGTCCGCCGACCGGCCCGCCATCGCGCTGGTCGCCGGCCCGATGATGACCGGCCGGCACCGCGGCGAGCGGCTTGGCGCCTGCACCGATTGCCGCCGCTTCTGGGCGCGCTATCGCTCGGGCGACGTCGATGCCGATGAAATCTCCGAGGTCGAAGGCCAGCTCGCGGTGACCGCCGGCACCTGCGCGGTGATGGGCACGGCTTCGACCATGGCCTGCCTCGCCGAAGCGCTCGGCTTCTGCCTGCCCGGCACCGCGGCGATCCCGGCCGTGCACGCCGATCGTCTCCGCGCCGCCGAGGCGACCGGCGCCGCAGCGGTCAAGCTGATCGGATCGAAGATTAAACCGTCGCAGATCATCAACGCCAAATCGGTCGAGAACGCGCTGCGCGTGTTGCTCGCGCTCGGCGGCTCGACCAACGCGGTCATTCATTTGACCGCGATCGCCGGCCGCGCCGGCATAAAAATCTCGCTCGATCATCTCAATACGCTTTCGGATTCGACGCCCGTGCTGGTCAATCTCAAGCCGGTCGGCAACGGCTATATGGAAGACTTTTGCGTGGCGGGCGGCATGGGCGCGCTGCTGCGCGAATTGAAACCGCTGCTGCATCTCGACTGTATGACCGTGACCGGCGAAACACTGGGCGAGCGGCTCGAAGGCGATGCTGACAGCTACGTCGATCGATCGATCATCGCCGAGGCGAAAAAGCCGCTGGAACCGACCGGTGGCCTGGTGGCGCTGTTCGGCAATCTGGCGCCGCAGGGCGCCATCCTCAAACGCTCGGCGGCCGACGCCAAATTGTTCGAGCACGAGGGCCGCGCCGTGGTGTTCTCATCGCTGGCCGATCTGGCCGCCCGGATCGACGATCCGGCGCTCGATGTCGCACCCGAAGACATTATGGTGCTGCAAAACGCCGGCCCGCACGCGCCGGAAAGCATGCCGGAAGCCGGCTACCTGCCGATCCCGAAAAAGCTCGCGCAACGCGGCGTCAAGGACATGGTGCGCATATCCGACGCGCGCATGAGCGGCACCGCCTTCGGCACCATCGTGTTGCACATCACCCCCGACGCCGCCTCCGGCGGCCCGCTGGGCCTCGTCCGCAACGGCGACCGCATCCGCCTCTCGGTGAAGGAGCGCCGCATCTCTCTCCTGGTCGACGACGCCGAACTGAAAAAGCGCGCCGCAGCGATGCTGCCGCCGGCGGAAACGCCGGAGCGTGGCTATGCCAAACTATTCGCCGAACAAATCCTCGGCGCCGACGAAGGCTGCGATTTCAAGTTTTTGATGCCGAGGTAATTCACCTCTCCCCGCGTGCGGGGAGAGGTCGAGTGAGCGGAGCGAACGAGGGTGAGGGGGCCTTTCCGCGATTCTGAGCTTTGCGGGTGGAGCGACGCGTTGCAGACCTTTCCGCAATTCTGCGCCCAGCGGCAACGCCCCCTCACCCCACCCTCTCCCCGCGCGCGGGCAGAGGGAGTAGCCTGTCCGCATGCCAGCGATCCTCCGCACTCTCGAAGAAGCTATTAGCTCGATTACCGACGGCTGCATGCTCGCGGTGCCGCGCGAGACTTCGGGCGCGGCCATGGCGGCGACGCGGGCGCTGATCCGGCGCGGCGTCAAGCGTTTGCATCTGGTCGCGCTGCCGACCTCGACCTTGCAGGCCGATCTGTTGATCGGCGCCGGCTGCGTCGAGACGCTGGAGACGTCCGCGGTCAGCCTCGGCGAGTTCGGCCCGGCACCACGCTTCACCGCCGCGATCCTTGCCGGCTCCATCCGCATGATGGACGCCACTTGCCCGGCGCTTCATGCACAGTTTCAGGCCGCCGAAAAGGGCGTGCCGTTCATGCCGCTGCGCGGGCTGATCGGTTCCGACGTGCTGGCGCACCGGCCGGACTGGAAGGTTCTGGACAATCCGTTCGGCAACAACGATCCGATCGTGCTGTTGCCGGCGCTCAAGCCCGACGTCGTCCTGTTCCACGCGCCGCTGGCCGATCGCGCCGGCAATGTTTTTGTCGGCACCCAGCGCGAGTTCTTCGCCATGGCGCACGCCGCGCAGAAGACGATCGTCACCGTGGAAAGAATTCACGACGGCGATTTGCTGCGCGATCCGCTGCTCGCGGCCGGCACGCTGCCTGGTTTCTATGTCGAGGCGGTTGCGGTCGAGCCGCGCGGCGCCTGGCCGCTGCCGCTGCCCGATCATTACGGTATCGACGCCGCGCATATGACCGAATATGCCCGGCTCGCCGCCACGCCCGAAGGTTTTGCCGATTACCTGCAACGGTACGTGCATGAGCGGCGTGCCGCCTGAAAAAACCTTCCGCGACGAGGAATTGCTCGCCGACGTGATCTGCCGGCTGATCGGCGATGTGCGCCACGTCGCCGTCGGCAACGCTTCGCCGATACCGGCAACTGCGGCGCTGCTGGCGCGCGAACGGGGTGGCGGCCGGCCTTATGTGTCGCTGCTCGGCAGCCGCGCCTACAGCTTTTTCACCGACGGTGCGCGCGAATTGTTCGACTGCGCGGGCCAGGGTCGCGTCGATGTGTTCTTTCTGTCCGGCGGCCAGATCGACGGCGAGGGCAACATCAACCTGGTCAGCGTCGGCGACTACGACAAGCCGAAGGCGCGCTTTCCCGGCTCGTTCGGCTCGGCTTATCTTTATTACGTCGTGCCGAAGGTCATCCTGTTCCGGGTCGAACATTCGCGCCGCACCTTGGTGCCGAAAGTCGATTTCATCAGCGCGCCGGGGGTTAGCCCCGACAATGTCTTCCGCCCCGGCGGCCCGATCGCGCTCATCACCAACCGCTGCCTGTTCGATTTCGACCGCGCGCGGCGGCGCTTCCGCCTTGCCAGCGTGCATCCTGGACACTCGGTGGCCGAAGTAACGGAGAGCACCGGCTTCGATT
>Ga0209010_1000452_pt1 | contig 13088 bp, 15 predicted proteins | sample BlaSpr_A8_OM1_O3_FD_187985 | JGI IMG/M metagenome (GOLD analysis project Ga0209010, IMG submission 187985) | Forest soil microbial communities from Thunder Bay, Ontario, Canada - Black Spruce, Ontario site 2_A8_OM1_O3 (SPAdes) (version 2) | ecosystem: Environmental > Terrestrial > Soil > Boreal... | reverse complement strand
TCGGCCGCCACGGCGAGACCTTGCTGGCGCGCCTCGAAGTCCGCGATGCCGCGCTCGCCTCGGCGATCGAGGATCGCGCGGTCACGCTCGACCGTGGCGGCACCGCCGAACGCAAGCTGCGGCGCAAGGTCGTGATCTTGAGCCTCGCTGCTGTGGTCTCGCTGATCTTCACCGCGATCATCGGCGTGCCGGTGCTCGCCACCCGCCTGACGCCGCTCGTCCCGATCTCGGTCGAGCAAAAGCTCGGCAACGCGGTGGATGGTCAAATCCGCGCCACGCTCGACACCAAGCATCTCGGCTCGGCCTTCGTTTGCGGCTCAGGCGCCAACGGCGCGGCGGGACGGGCCGCGCTCGACAAGCTCGTCGGCCGGCTCCAGGCGGCGTCGGCGCTGCCGTACCCGTTGCGGGTGGACGTGGTGCGCCGGGAGGACTTCAATGCCTTTGCGCTGCCCGGCGGCCACATCTACGTGTTCCAGGGGTTGATCGACCGCGCGCAGGCGCCCGACGAGCTCGCCGGCGTATTGGCGCATGAGATCGGTCATGTCGCGCACCGCGACGGCACCCGCACCGTGTTGCAGGCCGCGGGGCTGTCGCTCCTGTTCGGCATGATGCTCGGCGATTTCGTCGGCGGCGGCGCGGTGGTGATCGCGGCCAAGACCGTGGTGCGATCGTCCTATTCGCGCCGGGTCGAGGCGGCGGCCGACATCTATAGTGTCGGCCTGATGCACAAGGTCGGCGGCGATCCGCGCGCGCTCGCCGCCATCCTCGAGCGCGTCACGACCGACAAGGATGAAGCTATAAAAATCCTGGCCGATCATCCCGACACCAAGGACCGCGTCGTCGCGATCAACACAATCGCGCCTGCAGGCGCCACGACGCCGCTGCTCGGTGCTGCGGATTGGGCGGCACTCAAGCAGATTTGCGCGCCATCGCCGGCCGGTGGAACGGCCGCGGGGGATGGCAACAATGAAAGCAAAGAATAATGGTGCGACGCCGAACCATTGAGGAGCCGCCGTCGCGGCTCGCGGTCTGGGCCCGCCGGGTGGCGCTGTTCTCGCTGGCAGCGACCTTGATCGCCGTCATTATCGTGCGGTCGGGCGCACTCGAGATCGTGCCGGCATTGTCGACGCTGGCCGGCGCGCTGGTGCTCGCGGTGATCGCCATCCTGCTCGCCATCGGCGCAGCGATCGTCATCTGGTTCGAAGGCGTCGGTGGCGGCAAGGAGGCCGTCACCGCGTTCTTGATCGGTGCCGCGCTGATCGCCTATCCGCTTTACCTCGGCGTCAAGGGCTATCGGCTGCCGGCGATCTACGACATCACCACGGACCCGATCGATCCGCCGCGGTTCGACGCCATCGCGCGGTTGCGGCCGCGCGACGCCAATCCGATCACCTATGAGGGCCTCTACGCCGCCGAGCTGCAGCACGCCGCCTATTCCGACATCGAGCCCGACCTCACCGACTCGACGCCGCAGGAGGCCTACGACGCGGCGATGAAGGTGATCATCAAGCGCAAATGGCGCATCGTCGACGCGCGGCCGCCGCAGGGCAGCGCCTTGCGTCCCGTCGACACGCGCGCCCCGCCGGGGCCGCCGCCGCGCGACGGTTTCATCGAGGCGATCGCGCGCACGCCGATCCTCGGCTTCCGTGACGATGTGGTGGTGCGGGTGCGGCCGACCAGCGACGGCACGCGCATCGACGTGCGCTCGGCATCGCGCTACGGCCGCCACGATCTCGGCACCAATGCGACGCGGGTGCGCAACCTGATCAGCGATATCGACGACGTGCTGGCCTTGCCGCAGAAGCCGGCGCCCGCGCCTGCGCCGGCGCCAAAAGCTCAGCCGGCGGCCAAGGGCGCACCCGCCAAGCGATAGGTGCCGGCGATCGATGCCGGCCCGTCGGTCAAGACGGCGCCGTGCGCCACCAGTTCCTCCATGTGCGCCAGCACGGAGAGCCCGGCGGCGCCGGTGAGGCGCGGATCGAGGCCGATATAAACCGCTTTGACGATGGTCGGAATGTCGGCTGCGCCCTTGCCGAGCCGGTGCAGGATCGAGGCTTCGCGGCCGTGGCGGTGCGCGATCAAATGCTGCACGTACCGGGGCGCATTGCGGATCGGGTTGCCGTGGCCGGGCAGGTACACGGGCTCGCTGCGTTTTGCGAGCTTGTGCAGCGAGGCCATGTAATCGCTCATGGCGCCGTCGGGTGGCGCCACGATGGTGGTCGACCAGCCCATGACGTGGTCGCCGGAAAAAATCAGGTCGGATTCCGGAAACGCGAAAGCCATGTGGTTGGCGGTGTGTCCCGGCGTGGTCAGCGCTTCAAGCGTCCAGCCGTCGCCGCTCACGGTCTCGCCATCGGCCAGCGCGATGTCGGGGCGAAAGTCCATGTCGGCGGAGGCATCGAGCCGGCGCGTTTCGCCGATATGCAGGGGGCGAGCGAGGCGATGCGGACCTTCGGCGAAAACCTTTGCGCCGGTCGCGGCCTTGATCTTGGGCACCGCGGGTGAGTGGTCGCGATGGGTGTGGGTGACGAAGATATGCGTCACGGTCTCGCCGCGCACCGCATCGAGCAGCGCTGCCACATGAGCGTCGTCGTCGGGGCCGGGATCGAGGATCGCCACCTTGCCGCGGCCGATGATGTAGCTGACCGTGCCCTTGAAAGTGAACGGGCTCGGATTGTTGGCCGCCACCGCGCGCACCAGCGGCGCCACCTCCTTCACCTGGTCGGGTTCGAGATCGAAAGACTTGTCGAACGGGACATCGTCGGCCATGCGCGCACCTTGCTCAAACGGGCGGCAATGATTTGCACGGCGCGGCCGAGGCGCGCAAGCTAAGGTCCCGTCACCCTGAGGTGCGAGCGAAGCGAGCCAACCGAGTCGGCTATAGCCGACTTGGCATATGAAAATTCGAAATCGGGCAGGCCCGATTTCGCTGGGGCGACGGCATCCAAGTCGGCTTTAGCCGAACTGGACACCAAACGTTCCGAAATCGGGCGAGCCCGATTTCGGTTGGCGCCTCGGCCGCATCCTTCGAGGCCCGCGCTGCGCGCGGGCACCTCAGGATGACGGGACAATGATCGGGGGTCCAAAAAATAATGGAGCCCCCGGTGCCGGGATCTCCGGGGGCTCCTGCAACCTCATTCAACACGACGAGTGAGACCGAGATCGCAACGTATTGTTATGCAAACCGCGGGCCAAGTCCCGGATGCGGTGGAATCGCGCGGATTTGGTTTCGGTTTACCGTTCTGGGGCCGGTGTTGGTCGCGTAGCGGGCGGGCGGTGGCTATTTTGCAGGCAGGGAACGTCAAAACGGCGTCCGGCTGCGGATTGCCGCTGCCAGCGTGCCCTCGTCGAGATAATCGAGCTCGCCGCCGACCGGCACGCCATGGGCGAGCCGCGTCACCTTGACCTCGGCATCGTGCAGGAGGTCGGTGATGTAATGGGCGGTGCTCTGGCCGTCGACGGTGGCGTTGAGCGCGAGGATGATCTCCTTAACCGCAGGGTCGTGCGCCCGCTTGACCAGCGCGTCGATGGTGAGGTCGTCCGGCCCGACGCCGTCGAGCGGCGAGAGCGTGCCGCCGAGCACGTGGTAGCGCGCATTGAGGGCGCGGGCGCGCTCCAGCGCCCACAGGTCGGCGACGTCGGCCACCACCACGATCATGGACGGCTCGCGCCGGGCGTCGGTGCACACCGCGCACGGATTCTGCGTATCGATATTGCCGCATACCCGGCAGATCTCGATCTTCTCCATCGCCGCCTGCAAGGCCGTGGCGAGCGGCGCCATCAGCAGTTCGCGCTTCTTGATCAGAAACAAAGCCGCGCGCCGCGCCGAGCGCGGCCCGAGTCCGGGCAGCCGCGCCAACAGCTGGATCAGGCGTTCGATCTCGGGACCGGCGGCGATGGAGGGCATGAGGAGTGAGTTGCGTCCGTTGGGTCTTCTGGCGATGATAGTCCGAATGGCGACGGGTCAAATCCAATGATACGTCAATTCGCAATCATATTCGGTATCGCGATCCTGTATCCGGTACTGGTTTATTACGCCGTCAACGCCTATCAGCCGTTTCCGAAATTCGAATACACTGTGTACGCATCGGCTCGTATTGCTCCAACGACACCCGAAGGATGGAAGGCTTGGGAAGAAGAAAATCGCGCATTCGAGAAGAAACGACAAGAGGAACTCGACGCCGTTGATAAGGCTACTCAGCCATTTTACCGCGCTCTCATCTTTATTGGCACATCGCTGGGCCTCGCGGCGATCCTCGTCGGTTTGCTCCTGAAGTCCCATACCGTCGGCGTCGGTTTAATTCTAGGCGGCACCGTCAGCATCACCCACGCGTATTCGGGTTATTGGGATCACCTCGACGATCGAATCCGCTACGTTTCGCTGCTGCTGGGTTTCTGTCTGCTGTTTTTCCTCGCTTATCGACTATTTCATATGGCACGGAACAATCCAATCTAACGAGGTCAAAACAGCTTCAACCCCGGCGGCAGCGGCAGGCCGCCGGTCATCGCCTGCATCTTGTCTTGCAGCAACACTTCGAGCTTGCGGCGGGCGTCGGCGTGCGCCGCCACCATCAAGTCCTCGACGATTTCCTTCTGGTCGGGCTTGAGCAGCGAGTCGTCGACATGGACGCCGCGCAGATCGCCTTTGCCGGAAAGTTTCACCGTCAGCATGCCGCCGCCGGCGGTGCCCTCGACCTCCATGCGGTCGAGCTCGGCCTGCATGGTTTCCATCTTCGATTTTAGTTCGGCAGCCTGTTTCATCAGGCCGAGAAAATCAGGCATCGGGGTCGCTCTCGTTATCGGGCGTTTCCGGCAGGTCGTCGGTCGTGGCGGGCGCGCCGGCAGGCGGGCGCACTTCGACGATTTCGGCGCCGGGGAAGCGCGTCAGCACGGCCTGCACCAGTGGATCGCTGCGCGCGTCGCTCTTGAGCTGCGTCTTGCGTTCGTCGGCCTGGCTGCGCAGCGACGGCGCGCCCGGCTCGGCGGACACGACCACCATCCAGCGCCGGCCGGTCCAATCATGGAGCTTCTTCGACAGGTCGCCGACCAGCATTTTTGCCGCGCTCGGTTCGAGCGCGATCTCGAGCTGGCCGTCCTCGAAACGCACCAGCCGCACGTCGCGTTCCAGCGCGCTCTTCAACGAGACATCGCGTTTCTCGGCGGCAAGCGCGATCAAATCCTCGAAGCGGTTAAGCGCCCGCGCCGGCGCAGTCTCCTCGGCGCCGCGGGCGACCGGTTCCTGCAACGGCGCGGCGGCGGCGAGCGGGCCGCGCGTGCCGCCGCCGCGCGGCGTCTCCGAACGCGCCGGCATGTCTGCGCGCGATGTTGGCGTTGACGGCGCCGCGCCCGCGCCGTTGCCGCGCGCCGTATCGCCGAGCGAACGGATCACCTCGTCGGGTGTCGGCAGATCGGCGGCGTAGGCGATACGGACCAAAACCATCTCGGCGGCGGCGATCGGGCGGCCGGCGGCCTCGACCTCGGCGATGCCCTTGAGCAGCATCTGCCAGGTGCGCGCCAACACGCGCATGGACAATTTCGCCGCAAAGGCGCGGCCGCGGGTGCGCTCGGCTTCGGTGAGCGACACGTCGTCGACCACCGCCGGCACGACTTTAACCCGGGTGACGAAATGGGTGAACTCGGCGAGATCGCCGAGCACCATGGCGGGGTCGGCGCCGGTATCGTACTGGTCGCGCAGTTCCTGCAAGGCGCGGGAAATATCGGCGCGCATCAGCGCTTCGAACAGGTCGATGACCCTGGTGCGATCGGCAAGGCCTAGCATCCCCCGCACGTCTTCGGCGCGCACCGGTCCCGCGGCATGCGCGATCGCCTGATCGAACAGCGACAGCGAATCGCGCACCGAGCCTTCTGCGGCGCGCGCAATCAGCGCCAGTGCCTCGGGCTCGGCGGTGATGCTTTCCTTGGCCGCGATGCCTTGCAGATGCGCCACCAACAGTGCCGCGTCGACCCGGCGCAGATCGAAGCGCTGGCAGCGCGACAGCACGGTGATCGGAACCTTGCGGATTTCGGTGGTGGCGAAAATGAACTTGGCATGTGCCGGCGGCTCTTCCAGCGTCTTCAACAGCGCGTTGAAAGCGGCGCCGGAGAGCATGTGCACTTCGTCGAGGATATAGACCTTGTAGCGCGCCGAGACCGGCGCGTAGCGCACCGCGTCGTTGATCGCGCGCACGTCGTCGACGCCGTTGTGGGAAGCCGCGTCCATCTCGATGACGTCGAGATGGCGCGAGTCCATGATCGCCTGGCAGTGTACGCCGAGCACCGGCATCTTGATGGTCGGGCCGGTGATCGAGCCGTCGGGCAGCTCGTAATTGAGCGCGCGCGCCAGAATGCGCGCCGTCGTGGTCTTGCCGACGCCGCGCACGCCGGTGAGGATCCAGGCCTGCGGAATACGGCCGGCCTCAAACCCGTTCGACACCGTGCGCACCATGGCGTCCTGGCCGATCAGGTCGTCGAAGGTCGAGGGCCGGTATTTGCGCGCCAGCACGCGGTAGGAACCGGGTTTTTCGTTTGCGGCGTCGCTCATTGGTCTTCAAAACTCCGCCGCCCAAAAACTTCGCCGTCCAAAAACTCCGCCGCCTATGTGCGGGGTAGCGAATGGTGTCGGTTCAAGATTCGCGCCATGCGAAAATAAAGGGTGGGAGGCTGACGAGCGACCCGAACCGCGCTCGTTAGGGCTGCTTCCTTCCGGACCTGACCCGGTTGGCGAGTGGCTCGTCCACCGCCAACCTCCCGGGGACTATATTGGCCGGGGAGGGGGAGAAAGCAAGCCAAGGCGGCCGTGCGCTTGTGCGCAAAGAGCCCCTAGGATTGAATGGCTAGAAGACCTCATTTTCGGATGATTGCGGCGTGAAAGTCCGGGACGTAATCCGTCTGATCGAAGATGACGAATGGTTCCTGGTTGCCACGCGGGGGTCGCATCGGCAATACAGGCATGCGGTGAAACCGGGACGGGTAACCGTCGCCGGGAAGCCGTCAGAGGACATGGCGCCGGGTACTCTAAACAGCGTGCTCAAGCAGGCCGGACTGAAGGAGCGGAAGTGATGCGCTACGCGATCGTGATCGAAAAGGCCGAAGGTAATTATTCCGCCTATGTGCCGGATCTGCCCGGTTGCGTTGCGACCGGGGCAACAATTCCCGAAGTTGAAGCCGAAATCCGCGACGCCATCCGCTTCCATGTCGATGGCCTCAAGGCTGACGGCTCGGCCGTACCGCCGCCGACGAGCATCGCGGAATACGTCGAAGCGTGAGGCGAAAGACGCGAGAGGCTGGCGTGTCGGAAATCGGCTGGTCGCTACACTCCCAACTTCACGCCGACACGGTGCCGATCTGCGACCTCGCTTTATCGCGGCTCCTAGCGATGAACGATGCCAATTTCCCGTGGCTCATTCTGGTGCCGCGGCGCGCGGGTGTGAGCGAGATCATCGATCTCGGTGACGAGCAACCGGCGCTGATGAATGAGCTATCGCTGGTGTCGCGGGCGCTGAAAGACGAGACGCGCTGCGACAAGCTCAACGTCGCCGCGATCGGCAACGTGGTGCCGCAGTTGCACATCCATATCGTGGCGCGGCGCAAGGATGATGCTGCATGGCCGAAGCCAGTTTGGGGCGCGGTGCCGCCGCGCGCGTATGAGGCGGATGTGATGAAGCGCTTTGTTGCCGCGATTCGCGGCCGCGTTGTTTCGTCACTGTAGCTCACGCCCGACGTCGTACTCGTAAAGCCAGCCGACCTTGAACGCGGTGTTGTCCTCGCCGCCGAAGCGCTCACGCAGCTTGAAGGTCAGGTCGCGCTTGAGGCGCGCCCAGGGCGAGGCGAGATGATTTTCCTTGGCGCGGGCACGGGCGCCGAGCACGGCGGCCTTGGTGCGCGGCACGCGAGCGCGCTCGTAGCTCGACAGCGCCGCGCCGGGATCGTCGCCGCCGCGCGCGATTTCGGCTGCGAGCACGCAGGCGTCTTCCAGCGCCATGCCGGCGCCGGTGCCGAGATAAGGCAGCATGGCGTGGGCGGAATCGCCGAGCAGCGTGGCGCGGCCGACGCTCCATCGTTCCAATGGGTCGCGGTCGTACAGCGCCCATTTGTACCAGCGCTCGCTGCACGGATAGAGCTTTGTCAGCGCCGGATTCCACGCCGCATAGGTCGCCATCACTTCGGAAACGTCGCACTGCCGCGTCCAGGATTCCTCTGTCCAGGCGTCGCTGTCGACATGGGCGACGATGTTGAGGAGCTCGCCGCGGCGCACCGGGTAATGCACCACATGGCCGTGCGGACCCATCCACATGGCGCCGTTCTTGGTGTCGATATCGGCCGGCACGGCCTCGACCGGCACCATGCCGCGCCAGCAGATGCAGCCGGTGAAACGCGGCTTGTCGGCGCCGAACAGGCTTTCGCGCACCGCCGAATGAATGCCGTCGGCGCCGACCACGACATCGGCCTCGATGGTGCTGCCGTCGGCAAATCGCGCGGTGGCGGAACGCGCGCCGCCTTCGACGCCGACGCAGCGGGCGCCGAAGCGAAGCTGCGTCGTCTTGAGCGCAGCGCCCAAAACCTCGAGCAAGTCGGCGCGGTGCACGGAAAGATTCGGCGCGCCGAACTTTTGGCGGAAATCGCCGCGCTTGGTGCGCGAAATGTAGCGGCCGCTCTTCCAGCTGCGGATGTTGAGAAAATCGGTTTCTGCGGCGATCCCCTGGACCGCGCTCTCGAGGTCGAGCGCGCGCAACGCCTTCACCGCATTGGGAGTGAGATTGAGCCCGGCACCGATCTCGCTCAGCGCACCCGACTGTTCGCACACCACGGTCTCGGCGCCGCGCCGTTCCAGCGCCAGCGCGGCGGCAAGCCCGCCGATGCCGCCACCGATGATGGCGATGCGAGGGGTGCGCGGCATGGGTCATTTCCTCCGTTAAGCCGACGTTGGTCCGGGACCCCTATCCGGGTCAAGCATTGCCGGCATTAGCGCGACTTGACCTTATTGAACGCCGCGGCTTCAATCCGCCACCAAGAGGAAGCCCCGGAATCTACGGGGAAAAGCGCGAGCAGGAGCCTGTCCATGACCTTCCGCATCGCCATTGTGCAGCCGATTTCGCACCGTCCGGGCGAAGACGAGAGCAACGTCGCCGACGCGGTGCGCTCAATCGAGCACGCCGCGCACGAGGGCGCCGATTTCGTCTGTTTTCCGGAAACCTATCCCGGCCCGTGGCGCATGCCGGCGACCTTCGATCCGACTGCGGCCATGGCGGAGGCTGCCGCCACCCACGGCGTGCATGTGGTGTTCGGCACCATCGAGCCGATCGATCGCAAGTCCGCCACCGCCTACAACCTGATCGTCATGGCCTATCCCGACGGCCGCGCGCCGGCGCGCTACCGCCGCACCCATCCGAACGGGCCGTGGATCTATACCGGCGGCAAGGATTGGGAATTCCAATACACGCCGGGCAACGATTTTCCGGTGTTCGATACCGCCCATGGCAAAGTCGGGCTCGCCATGTGCAGCGAGGTCTATATGCCGGAAGTGTCGCGAGCGCTGGCGCTGCGCGGCGCCGAGTTGATCTTCATGCCGGCGGGCACGGACAAGAACCGGTTGTGGGCGACGTGGCGGACCTTGATCTGGGCGCGCGCCATCGAGAATCTCGCCATCGTGGTGACGACGCAAAATCTGTTCGATCACGGCCAACGCGGGCTTGCCATGGTGGCGACGCCCGAGGAGATCGTGTTCGAGAGCACGGTGGCCGGCATGAGCCTGGTCGATGTCAGCCTCGAGCGCGTGCGTCAGCTGCGTGCCGGTCGCGACCAGGTCGGCTCGTCCGCCGGATGCGCGGCGAAGCAAGGCGTGCTCGGCCCGCAATGGCAGCGGCCGGAGCTTTACGACGCCATCTATCCGCGGCCGCTGCGCGAAGCGGCTGAGTGACCGATCCCCGCATCGTGCCCGAACGCCCCGAACTCGGCCCGCGACCGCACCTCGGCTACACGGCGAGCGCCATCGATCGCGCCGCCGACCGCCGCAGCGACGACGCGGCGCTGGCGAAATTTTTGCAAGACGATCGCGCCGGCGGCTATGTGATCGGCGGCGAGCTCGTGGTGATGAAACAGCGCGGCGATGAGATCGACCCACTGTTCTCGCCGGCCGAGGCAGCCGCGCTCGGCGGCGCTCGAGACACAATCTTCCTCGGGCTTTTGGACGAGGCGCCGCGCTTCGGCTTCGGCCTCGATCCGGCCGCGATCGAGCCGCTCAAGGCGCGCAACGATCTGAAAATCACCGACCTGCGCACCATCGCGGTGCAGGGCCTGGTGGATGCCGTGCATCTGCCGCCGCTCGCCGAAGCCAAGGCGCTGATCGGCTGGCATGGGCGCCATCGTTTCTGTCCCAATTGCGGGACGCCGACGCGCGTGGTGCAGGGCGGCTGGCGGCGCGATTGTCCGGTTTGCAAGGCCGAGCATTTCCCGCGCACGGATCCGGTCGTCATCATGCTGGCGATTTCGGGCGAGCGCTGCGTGCTCGGCCGTTCGCCGCGTTTTGCGCCGACCATGTGGTCGGCGCTCGCCGGCTTCGCCGAGCCTGGCGAAACAATCGAGGAAGCGGTGCGGCGCGAGGTTAAGGAAGAAGCCGGCATCCGCTGCGGCAAGGTCACCTATGCGATGTCGCAGCCATGGCCGTTTCCGAGCTCGCTGATGATCGGCTGCCATGCACAGGCGCTGTCGGACCATATCGTCATCGACCGCAGCGAGATCGAGGATGCGCGCTGGTTTTCGCGCGACGAATTGGCGCTGATGCTCGGCCGCCGCCATCCCGACGGCTTGACCACGCCGCCGCCGGTCGCCATCGCCCACCATCTCATTCGCAGCTTCGTCGAGGACGGCTGCCAGGTTCTTGATTGATATGTCCTCGAGTGACGCGCCGCGCATTCTCTGCACCGGCATCATCGTGCTCGACGAGGTGTTCCGCGTCGAGCAGTTCCCGGAGCCCGACGGCAAGGTGCAGGCGACGGGATTTTTCGTCGTCAACGGCGGCTGCGCGGCCAATGCGGCGGTGGCGATAGCCCGCCTCGGCGGCCGCGCCTCGCTCGCCGGCCCGATGGGCGGACCCGCGGGCGAGGACGCCAATGGCGATCGCGTGCTGGCTGCGCTCAAGCGCGAAAAAGTCGACTGCACGTTCTGTCAGCGCGTCGACGGCTTGGCGACGGCGCTGTCGGCGATCTTCATGGATGCGCGCGGCGACCGCACCATCGTGACCTATCGCGATGAACGCATCGCCGCGACGACGCCGGCCGATCCGGACCAGATCGTCGCTTCAGCGGATGCGGTGTTGGCCGACAACCGCTATCCGGCTTTCGTGGAACCGATTTGCGCGGCGGCGCGGCGGCGCAATCTGCCGGTGATCCTCGACGGCGACCGGCCGACCGACGAGGACGATCCGCTGTTTCGCCTCGCCACCCACGTGATCTTTTCCTCGGAATGTTTGCGCGCCACCACTGGCGCCGCCGATCTCGCGGCAGGGCTCGAGCGCATCGCACACAAGACCGACGCCTTCATCGCAGTGAGCAACGGGCCGAACGACATTTTGTTTCGCGAAGGCCGCAAGCTTTGCCAATTGCCGGTGTTCGCCATCGACGCGGTGGATACGCTCGGCGCTGGCGACGCCTTCCACGGTGGCTTCGCGCTGGCGCTGGCGGAAGGGCGCAGCGAAGTCGAGGCCATGCGCTTCGGCGCCGCGGTCGCCGGCATTAAATGCAGCCGGGTCGGTGGCTCGGCCGGGGCGCCGACCCGGGCGGAAGTCGAGGCGTTTCTGATGGGACGGCCTTGATTTAGAATAATCTTCTATATATAGAGGGCTATCCTCGCTAATTTGGAAGATTATTCGCAGTTATGGACGCCATCGATCGGAAAATCCTTGCGGTTTTGCAGGAGAACGCCGCGCTGTCGGTTGCCGAGATCGGCTCCCGGGTCGGCCTGTCATCGACGCCGTGCTGGAAGCGCATCCAGCGGCTGGAGTCCGAAGGCATCATCCAGAAGCGCGTCGCCCTGGTCGATCAGGACCGCATCGGGCTCGGCGTCACCATCTTCGTCTCGATCGAGACCGGCGACCATTCGCAGGAATGGCTCGGCCGCTTCGCCCAAACGGTCGGCGCTATGCCCGAGGTGATGGAATTTTACCGCATGGCCGGCGACGTCGATTACATGCTGCGCGTCGTGGTGCCCGACATCGCCGGTTACGACACGTTCTACAAGAAGCTGATCGCCGCAGTGCCGCTGAAGAACGTCACCTCGCGCTTCGCCATGGAAAAGATCAAGGCGACGACGGCGCTGCCGATTCCGGAGGTCAGATGACGGACGACAGACGACGGATTAGGAAGTCATCTGTCGTCCGTCGTCTGTCCTCCGTCACGACGCCGTCCGCGACACCGAGTTGGACTGTCGCGGCCGCATGAAAATTTGATCGCTGAGCGTCAGCGTGCCGGTGACGACATAGCCGTAGGGCGGATTGTAGCTGTACTGCGTCTCGCCGAGCAGCAGATAGGTGTTCGCCACCGCCAGATTCGCCGGGATGTTGACGACGGTACCGACCGTTCGGGCGGTGCCGTTGAGCGTATCGCTCCATACCACGGTCGCGTTGCCGTTGGCGTCGATGGCAAGCTCCGACACCACCGACTTGAGCTGCGCCGCGGCGTAAGGCGCGATGATGTCGGCCGCGGCGTTGAGGATATTGGTCATGTCGGCGTTGGTGACGGCGGTGAATTGGCTCGGCAGGTCGGCGAGCGCGCGTGCGGTCAAGGTGACCTTGCGCTGGGTGGCAACCGCCGTCGTGATCTCGACGCAGCCGAGATAGAGCGTCATCATCATCGGCAGCAGCATGGCGAACTCGACCGCGGCCAGTCCGCTGCGCGCCTTGGCGAAACGCATGAGACCGCGAGGCATGAGACCGCGAAACATGAGACCGCGAGACACGAGACCGCGAGATTTGGGACGAGCGAGTGCGATCATGGCGCGTCTCCTCAGGATGATGCGTAGGGTTCGTTCTTGAACACGGCGGTGGCGGCCAAAAGATTGTAGCCGCCGTTCAAGCTGCTCAAGTTGAAGCCGAA
>Ga0209010_1000448_pt1 | contig 13128 bp, 11 predicted proteins | sample BlaSpr_A8_OM1_O3_FD_187985 | JGI IMG/M metagenome (GOLD analysis project Ga0209010, IMG submission 187985) | Forest soil microbial communities from Thunder Bay, Ontario, Canada - Black Spruce, Ontario site 2_A8_OM1_O3 (SPAdes) (version 2) | ecosystem: Environmental > Terrestrial > Soil > Boreal... | reverse complement strand
CAAGGCGCTGACAAAAGTCAACTCGCTGGGGTCGAATTCCGGGCCTTTGATCGCATTGCCTTCGCCTGACGCACACCTCGAAACCGGACTGCGCATCTGTCCTCCAGAGAAAAGCCTGGACAACGACTACATTCGATGGCGAGGGGTCCGTTCTCCAGGTCCGGTTTGTCTGGAATAATCGCGAAATACGGGCATTTTTCGCGTATTTCGGCGCAGGGTGAGCGGAAATTCTCTGCAGTTCAGACTGTGTGGCGGAGGGAAGTGGATTCGAACCCTCGGTACGGTTTTGCCACGCTAAGCCTCGACATATCCGTAAGTTGTAGATAGCAAAACCTTACCAGAGAATTTCACACTAAAACCGACATCAAAACTTTGCAATCAGTCCGGTTTCGATTCGCCGTTCATTCGAAGCTGAAAGGCGAACGCCAAGCGATTCTCCGGCAAAAAGTGATCACTTCGCGAGGCCGGCGGCTGATGGGGTTCGCACGTGACTGCGTGCCTAGCGGGCAGTCCAAAAGCGAAAAATATCTCCAGAATGTGTGCTCGTCAGAAGGCGAATGACTCGCGTTTTCGGAAGATTGTCTCCTGTCATTCCTCTGCAATGGTCGGCAAGAGCCGACTTGTGGTCCGTCGTTGAGATTTAACTTCCAGTTTGCCTGTCACTCTCCCGCAACCGAACGTCCTCGTGCTACCCTCTTTGGGTACTGACACTGACTTCCAGTCGGTCTAGCACTAAGGCCGCAGACTTGTGGAATATTATTCATGATCTTTGCGATGCGATTCTTGCCCCGGAACGCGATATGGACCGCTCAGTCAATCCGGGCGACGATTTTTACCACTACGCGAACGGTACCTGGATCCGGCGCACCGAAATTCCCCCCCGACCGCAACTGTCCGCAATATCGACGCATGGTACGCGGCGTTCGACGTGCAAACTGGAGAGAAGCTGTATCTGACACCTGCGGATAGGTTTTCAAGCATCACTCGTATCAAACTGGAGAAACTCGACTGGGGCTCCATTCTCGACAATAAAATGACCGTCATACTCGGTGAGGGTGAGTTGGGCGCAATGAGTATCTCTTTTCCGGCGATTTCAGCGGAGAGATCTCCACTTCGAAGGCGACATGCGGGACAGTACGCACAAGTTCAGGGACCGGCGCTTCAGGCCCGAACCGCATCCACTCGATTCCGTAGGCACTCGTTTCATATCCAGATACGAACGTCGCATAGTGCTCGATCAGGCGTTCATCTTCTCGACGCTCGGTTGTGGGAATTCCGATGTGATCGGTAACCGCCTCGAGTCGGGAGGAGAGAGTCGTATTTGCGATTGATCCCTTTACGGCGTTCGTGGATGCGGCTGTTCTGGATATGTTCTCGGCTAACCGGAAAATATCCAGAAACGGGCTCGGGGAGATCAATGGCGATGTCCTCGAAAGCCGACTTCTGATTAGCGTCGTCGAGAGGCACGTTGCGCGTTGCAAAAATCCGCAAGATACGGAGGTTGATCAACGCCGCTTAGCCCAGGCGGCCGCTCGTCCCCAAGTGCCTTGGAAGACGAAATCCTTGAGAGTCTTTCGTGTGCGCGGAGCCATCTCCCTCTCCTGTAATTTTTCTGGTAGAGTGTCTGAGCGGCCAGGGTACCCGATTGCAGAGATAGCAACCGGATCATGATCCACAGGGATCGAGAATTCACGCCGAGCCTTTTCCGCGTCGAAGCCGGCCATCTGGTGCACCACTAATCCCGAGGCCGTCGCTTGAAAAGTGAGAGCGGCCATTGCCTGGCCGACATCGTGAAGCGCGTGGCGGTTCGCTTTGCCATTCGAGGCGAAAGTAACCCTGGCTATCGATAGGATCAACACTGGGGCGTGCTGTGCCCATTGCAGATTGAAGTCAAGAAGGCAGCCGAGCAAGCGGTCGAGATCTATTTTGTTTTCCTTTGTAGCCACGATGAAACTCCATGGCTGCTCGTTCATGCAGGAGGGAGCCCAACGAGCCGCTTCCAGCAAGCTGCCCAAGGTCTCTGGGGCAACGGCTCGTGGGGAAAAAGCCCGGAGACTTCGGCGTTCCGTGAGCAAAGGGTGAATAAAGTATTCGCGGGGAGCTTCCTCATCGCCAGAAACCGTTGCTGTAATAGTATCGCTGGTCATCCCCTTCTTCATCATTGATTCTCCGGTGATGCGCGGTGTTGCAACACGCGGCCCAAAATGCGCTCCTCCAGCGCGGCAAACCGGGCGCTGCCACGGGTGCGCGGTCGAGGCAGATGGACGATTTCGTCGAGTGCAACCCGACCACCATCAATCAAGATTACCCGGTCCGCCAGCGTTATCGCTTCGGCTACGTCGTGAGTCACAAGTAGAGCGGTAAAGCCGCGGCTCCGCCAGATGTCCTCAATGAGTTCCTGCATTTCGATCCGAGTAAGCGCATCGAGCGAGCCCAGCGGTTCGTCCAGAAGCAGAAGAGCGGGATCGTGAACCAAGGCTCTCGCCAGAGCCACTCTTTGACGCTGCCCGCCGGAGAGAGTTGCAGGCCAGTCGCCGACACGCTCCGCCAGGCCGACCTGCGCCAAGACTCTTCGCGCCTGCGGAGCTAACGAGGAATCCAGACCGAGCATGACGTTGGGAAGAATCCGCTTCCAAGGCAGGAGACGTGAGTCCTGAAACATGACGCGAACATCCGGTTGTCCTGTGCGACTAGCATGCGTACCTATGATGATGCTTCCCGCTTGCGGTGTTTCCAGGCTAACGACGGAGCGTAGCAGCGTGCTCTTGCCGCAGCCACTGCGACCTACAATTGCCACAAACTCGCCGGCCTCGATCTCGAGGTCCAGGTGCTCCAGGACGGTTCGTCCGCTATACGCTAAGCTGACATCTTTAATCGAGACTGCGACACCGCGCGTGCTACGGTTTCGCTCGGTCGGTGCTTGCGCGAGGCTGGAAATGGTATGCACGTGTCTTCCTATCGCACTGCTTGATATGCCGGATGCCAGCGCAGCCAGTAGCATTCTAATCCCTTTGCCAAGAAATCGGCGAGTTTACCGAGTAACGCATACAACAAAATCCCGACGACCATTACGTCTGTCTGCATAAATTCGCGCGCGTTCATGGTCATGTAGCCGATGCCCGAGCGCGCCGAAATCGTTTCGGCGACGATCAACATGACCCACATAAACCCCAGAGAAAAGCGCACGCCCACGAGAATGGACGGCAGCGCGCCGGGAAGAATTATTTCCCTGTATAACGGCCAACCCGACAAGCCGTAGGTTCTGCCCATCTCAAGCAGTCCGCGGTCCACCGATTGAATGCCGTGAAAAGTGTTGATGTAGATGGGAAAGAAGACGCCGAGCGAGACGAGGAAAAGCTTGGCCGATTCATCAATGCCGAACCAAACGATCACGAGAGGAATGAGAGCGAGCGCCGGGATGTTGCGGACCATTTGCAGTGTAGTGTCGAGCAAAGTCTCGGCCCAGCGCACAGAACCGGTGAGCAGTCCCAGACCTAAGCCGAGTCCACCTCCGACGGCGAAGCCCAACAAGGCGCGCAGAGTACTGACTCGGACGTGAGTCCACAATTCGCCGGAGGCGCTCAGGGTCACGAATGCGTGCAGCACATCCCGTGGCGAGGGCAGAATACGGCTGGGCAAAACTCCAGCCGAGGACGCCCATTGCCAGAACAGCAGCAACGCAATCGGAACTACCCAGGGCAATGCCTGTCTCATAACGACCTGAGGTCGAAGTCGAGAGCGAAACGTTGCTCGTTGAAATTGAACCATGGCGTTTTAGTTTATCGTTGGGCCTGCGCCGGGATTTCGGGCAAGGTCGCATCGCGAACATTGATGTGTTTAGGAATCAGCTTCAGTTCGTAGAATGCATCGGCAATCTTCTGCTGTTCCGCCATCACGGCATCGTTTACCGGCGTCACGCCATAGCCGCCGCGCGAAAGCGCGAGTTCGAGTGTTGCCTGATCCAAACCAATTTGCGGCTGAAGCACTGCCGCCGCTTCTTGTGTATTCGTACGGGCCCATTCATCGACCTTGGCCAGTTCCTCGATGATGACCGCCACCACATCTCCCCGCTTCTTGGCGTAGGGTCGCGCAGCGAGAAAGAATTGATGATTGCTGACGACGCCATTACCATCGGCGAGAATGCGTGCCCCCGTTTGCCGTTGAGCTGCGGCAAAGAACGGTTCCCAGATCACCCAGGCGTCCACGCTGCCCCGTTCAAAAGCAGCTCGCGCGTCCGCTGGAGTCAGGAAGACTGTGTCGATATCGCTGTATCGCACTCCCGCTTTCTCCAGCAGTTTGACCAACAAAAAGTGAACGTTGGATCCTTTGTTGAGGGCAACCCTCTTACCCTTGAGATCGGCCACGGTTTTGATAGACGAGTTCTTGGGAACGAGGATCGCTTCACCAGCAGAAGCTGACGGTTCATTGGCTACGTAGACGAGGTCGGCTCCGGCAGCCTGCGCGAAAATCGGAGGCGCTTCGCCAACTGTGCCGAAATCGATACTGCCCACATTCAAGCCTTCCAACAACTGCGGACCGGCCGGAAATTCAGTCCATTGCACTTCTGTGTGAAGCGGGGCCAGCCGTTTCTCCAAACTGCCGCGAGCCTTCAGTAACACCAGCGTGCCATATTTCTGGTAGCCAATGCGCAACACCGAGTCGGAGGACTTTTGCGCAAACGTCATCGGCACAGCGCCCATTAGCGGCAGCATCAGCGCCATAAATCCGATTCCAACCTTTACCGTTCGAGAATTGCTCATATGCTTCAATCCTTTGTTAATCGCCCCAGTCCACGCACAAGTCATGAATAAAACGTGGGCTTAGGAAGATGGTGGTTCAAAGCCCAATCTCCCAGTTCGCGAATCTTGTAGTCGACGGGGTCGTGCAATGTGTGGGTGCGCAGGTTGCGCCAAAAACGGTCGATGCGCGCCGGACCGGCAGCGGCACGCGCTCCCATCACTTCAAACATTCGACTGGTAATCTCAAGTCCAGTTCTCGCAGTGATGACTTTCGAAGCGGCAACGTCAATTGCGCACTTGCCCCGCTGATTCTCCGCGATCGATTCGCCACTCTCCCATCCCCGCTGAAGCGAGTCCGCTGCAATTTCGGTGAGCGCTTGAGCCGCCTGAAGGTTTACGAAGAAGCCGCCATAATTGGCCAGAACGTAAGGATCTTCGGTCGCGGTCTTGACCCCGGATGTGGCCCAAGGCCGAGTTTGCGCGAGCGTGTAGTTGCGGGCTTCGGCGAGCGCTCCTTCAGCGATTCCCAGAAAAATGTTGCTGAGAATGAGCTGCGCGATGCAGGAACGCAGGGACGCCCGGATACTTCCCAGCGGCCCCGGAGTTCTTAGAAATTCGTCGGGCCCTGCTGTCACTGCATGAAATTCCACTGTGCCGCTGTCGGTTTGCCGCTGCCCCATGCCGTCCCAATCCTCATGAATGCGGATTCCTGTGCGGCCGGAAGGTATGGCTGCCACCATGAACTTTTCGTCCAGGGAATGAATCGCGGAAACGATCAGCATGTCCGAATCGAGAGCGCCGGAACAAAAACTCTTGCGTCCGTTGATCAGGTATCCTGCGCCCCGATTCGGTGAAAGGCTGGTGCTCTTGTCCAGCGGATTAAGTGCGTTCCCCCAGAACCACTTGTTGCGCACGGTTTCGGAAAATAGACGTGCCGTTTGCGCCGAAGATCCGTAGAGCGAAACTGAAGCCAGCATCAGATGCTGAAAGCCGAATAGATGGGCGAGGGAACTATCCACGCGAGCAAACATTCTTATGAGCTTCATGGTATCGGGCCAATCCATGCCCCAGCCGCCGAACTCCGCCGGAATGGTCACGTTCAGCAGGCCACTGGCGCGCAGCAAGCCGCGCTCGACTTTTGCCGTGCCGCCGTGCTTGTCGCGTTCGACCGCGGTTTGCGCAAAGGTCCTCGACAGTTGCTCGGCAATCTCGAAAGCAAGCTGACGAGGCGGACTCTTTATGGCGACATCGGTATTGGTCAAAGTAGAAAGCACCATTAGTCTCCCGCGATCATGCATAAAAATTGCTCTCGCCACGGAGTACTGCTGCTACGGCAGCAGTACTGCTGACCAAGTGTTGCTGTAGCAGCACAGGCCGGCACGCTAACCCGCTCCCGTTGCTCGTAACAGCGTTGAAACCGCGAATTCATGAACATAGCCACACTGGCCTAGTGGCACGACAATTGCCAAAGCTCTTATGGAATTCAGTTTCCTGGAAGAAGGCGGAACTCATGCAAATATTCTGGTTCTTACCGACTCACGGCGATGGGCGATATCTAGGCACAGCCGAGCAGGCGCGAAGCGTTAACTATGGGTACCTCAAGCAAATTGCCCAGGCGGCAGATGAGTTGGGATATGTAGGCGTGCTGCTTCCGACAGGAAGGTCTTGCGAAGATGCATGGGTCGTTGCCTCAACCTTGGTTCCAGTCACGACCAAGTTGAAATTCCTGGTCGCGATTCGGCCCGGCATCATTTCGCCTACGGCGGCAGCACGGATGGCCGCGACTTTCGATCGCCTGTCCGGTGGACGTCTGCTGATTAACGTTGTCACCGGCGGTGACCCGGATGAAGCGGTCGGCGACGGCGTCTTCTTATCCCACGATGAGCGCTATGAAGTCACCGAGGAATTCCTCACGATATGGCGCGAAGCGGTCGGTGGCCGCCCAATTTCGTTGAGCGGGAAACATCTGCGCGTAGAAAACGCCAAGGTCTTGTATCCCAGTGTGCAGCAGCCGCACCCGCCGCTGTATTTCGGAGGGTCGTCTAAGGTCGCGTATAGCCTGGCTGCGCGCCAAGTCGATGTCTATCTCACCTGGGGTGAACCGCCGCCGCAGGTGGAAGAGAAAATTTCCGTGGTTCGCCGTCTGGCGGCGGAGCAGGGCCGCTCCGTCAAGTTTGGCATTCGGCTTCATGTGATTGTCAGAGAGACAGAACAAGAAGCGTGGGCCGCGGCCAACGATCTGATTCGCTACGTAGACGACCAGACTATTGCCAAAGCGCAAAAAGCGTTTTCGCGTTTCGATTCCGAAGGCCAGCGCCGCATGGCGCAGTTGCATAGCGGAAGCCGCGAACAATTGGAAGTGAGTCCCAACCTCTGGGCCGGCGTGGGCTTGGTGCGCGGGGGAGCGGGCACAGCGCTGGTCGGCGATCCGGCGACCGTCGCAAAAAGAATGCAGGGATACGCGGATATCGGAATTGAAACTTTTATTTTGTCCGGCTATCCGCATCTGGAAGAGGCATATCGCGTGGCTGATTTGTTGTTCCCGCACCTGCCGGTGGCATCGCGTTCGACAGCTCCCTTTGGCAACATCACCGGACCATTTGGAGAACTCGTGGCCAACGAATATCAGCCGCGCACACCCACGCCGGCGCCCGAGCCGGTGCAACAGAGCTAGTCGTCAGGCGTGTCGTTGGGAGGAATCTTGAAAAAGAATGACAGGATAATTCTAGCGTGCCTGGTGGCGATTTCAGTCGTCGTGGGGCTGACCACGGGCTGCAGCAAGTCGTCTGCTGCGAAGCCGCAGAGCATCAAGCTCGACTTTGCTTACTACAACCCTGTGAGCCTGGTTCTTAAGGACAAGAAGTTTCTGGAACAGGATCTTGCCAGCGACGGCATCACCGTCGAGTGGACGCAAAGCTTGGGAAGCAACAAGGCGTTGGAATTGCTCAATAGCAAGAGCATTGATTTCGGGTCCACCGCGGGCGCAGCGGCTTTGATCGGAAAAGCCAACGGTAACCCAATCAAGGCCATTTATGTATATTCGCGTCCGGAGTGGACCGCGCTCGTTGTCCGAAAAGATTCTCCGATTACCAAAGTTGAGGATTTGAAGGGCAAGAAAGTCGCTGTCACGCGGGGAACCGATCCCCACATATTTCTATTGCGCGCACTGCATGAAGCCGGGCTGACTGAAAAAGATATTCAGATGGTGGTTCTGCAACATTCGGACGGTAGGATTGCGCTGGAACGAGGAGATGTAGACGCCTGGGCTGGACTCGATCCCATGATGGCGCAGACCGAGATTCAGGCTGGCTCCCGGCTGTTCTATCGCAATGTCAACTTCAACAGCTATGGCGTGCTCAATGTGCGCGAAGAATTTGTCCGGCAATATCCCACTTATGTGCAGCGCGTGTTGTCGTCATACGAAAAGGCGCGGCTCTGGGCCGTTCAGAATCCGGAGGAATTTCATAAGCTTTTGCTACTGCCGCAAAACTCGATGACGCAGTCGTCACAAAAGTCTTACAGCGTACTGACTTGAGCAGCCCGATAATCGGAGACGAACAGAAAAAAGTGATTGTCGCCAGCGGCGATGTGTTGAAACAAAACAGCGTGATCAGCAGCAGCACCGACGTGAATGCGACCGTGGACAATTTGATCGATTCCCAATATGTGCAAAGCATAGTTAACAAAAGCGTGGCGCAAAAGTGAGCACTGCGGAACAAAACCAAGGACTCGCAGCAAGCGAAGTTACTCTGGGTTCGAGTGCGATGCCGAAAAGTTCTAGCCACAAGCCGAGCGGCCACGCCCGGCGAATCCAGATCCCGGACCGACTTCTCGGCTGGATCATTCCCCTCAGCATCTTGTTCCTGTGGGAGCTCTTCGCACGTGCGGGGATGCTGCCGCCCAACTGGCTGCCGGCCCCGACCGTGATCGGCGAGACAATCTACGAGTTGGCCGTTGCCGGCGATTTGTGGAGACATGTCGGAATAACTTTAGCTCGCGTTGCAGTCGGATTTCTTCTGGGAGGAACGGCGGGAACTCTCGTCGGTGGGCTTACCGGCTATGCCACGATAGCTCGCAAGCTGCTCGACCCCTTGTTGCAGGCGTTGCGAAGCGTTCCCTCAATAGCGTGGGTGCCGCTCTTCCTGCTCTGGCTGGGAATTCAGGAAGCATCCAAGATAACCCTGATATCGCTGGGCGCTTTCTTTCCCGTCTATCTGAATCTCTCGGTGGCCATGCGCCACGTCGATCCCAAGCTGCTCGAGGTTGGTAGGCTCTATCGGCTCGGCAGTTTTAAAATGGTGCGCAGACTTATCATTCCCGCGGTATTGCCGGAATACGTCGTTGGGCTGCGCAGCGGACTCGGACTGGCCTGGATGTTCGTGGTGGCCGCCGAACTCCTGGGAGCGAGCAGCGGAATTGGATTTCTTATGCTCGACGGTCAGATGACGGGACGCGCCGCTATCATCCTGGCCAGCGTGTTTCTCTTCGCCGTCCTCGGAAAAACCACGGACTGGATGATCAATGCGGCTGGACAAAAGCTTCTGGGTCACCGGGCGCGCATCGATTAGAGCGCGAGAACGAATGTATGCCGACCAGCTTATCCCTCCAAAGCGGCACGGTCGATCTTCAAATCGCGCAGAAGGTATTTGCCGGTTCCCAAGGCGAGATTTTGGCGCTGAGGAACGCGGTCCTGACTATCGATCCTGGAGAGTTCGTATGCGTCGTCGGAGGCAGCGGATGCGGCAAGACAACTTTGTTGCGAATCATCGCTGGCCTTGACACCGATTACGAAGGGTCGGTTTTTCTTGACGGAACGCGAATAACGAGCCCGGGCCTGGATCGCGGGCTAGTTTTTCAGGAGCACAGACTTCTTTCCTGGCTAACGGTGCACGACAACATCGCTTTCGGATTAGCCAACCTGCCGCCCACGGAGCGCCGGGAAAAGATTCGACATTACGTCAGCCTGATTGGCCTCGACCGGTTTGAATACGATTACCCGCACCAGTTGTCTGGAGGGATGTCTCAGCGAGTGGCTATTGCCCGCGCTCTAGTGGGGCAGCCCAGAGTTTTGTTGCTCGACGAGCCCTTTGCCTCTCTGGATGCGCTTACGCGAATGCGCCTGCAACAGGAAATCTTGCGCATATGGGAAGCGGAGCGAAAAACGGTAGTAATGGTCACCCACGACATCGAAGAAGCTGTCTATCTCGCGGATCGCATTGTTATCATGTCGCCCCAGCCGGGCAATATTAAGAAAATTTTGCCGGTTCATCTGCCACGCCCTCGCGATCGCGCGGACCGGGAATTTGTCCGCGTCAGGAAATCGGTGCATGACGAATTCTTCACACCGGGCGCGCTGGCAGAGGACAGCGGCGGTTCCTAGGCAAATTGGGTTCTTCGGAAGAGTGTTGCGAGTTATGACTTAGCGGCGTTGGGCAGTTTACCGCACTGCATCAGCCGGGCACGAACAATGTTCCGGCTGATGCCGAGCAGTCGAGCGGTCTGCAACTGGTTGCGGTGGCAAAACTCGTACGCCGTTTTCATGACCACCGCTTCGATCTCGGTGTACAGATCGGAACGCCCTTCTTCAAACAGCGCCAACAAGGCGTCGCGCAATCCCTTGTCGGGATTACCGGAATGAAGACTGTCGCAATGAAGATTGTTGGAAGGAACATCTGCGGCATCGAGGGCTGCGAACCGTGGCCGTAGAGTGGAAAGACGCAAGTCGTCCGGATGCACAACGTTCTGCCGGCACACCAGCAGTGCGTGATGGATTACATTTTCCAGCTCGCGAATGTTACCGGGCCAAAAGTGCTGGTTGACTAACACGTCGACGGCGTCCGCACTTAGTTCCGGATCCTTCAGCCCCAGGCGCTCACCGTAAAGCTCAAGAAAGAACTGCGCCAGCGGCAGGATATCGCCTGGCCGTTCGCGCAACGGAGCAATATGCAAAGTGGCCACCTGGAGCCGGTAATAAAGATCTTCGCGAAAACGCCCCGCCGCCACTGCTTCTTCCAGATTGACGTTTGTCGCAGCAATTACGCGCACATCGATGGGCACCGGATTCCGAGAACCAAGCCGCACCACCTGACGCTCCTGCAACACCCGCAGCAGCTTGACCTGCATGGAAAAGGGAAGGTCTCCAATTTCATCCAGAAACAGCGTCCCGCCCCGCGCCGCCTCGAACCATCCCGCACGCGCCACGCTGGCGCCCGTGAATGAACCGCGCTCATGTCCAAACAGTTCACTTTCCACCAGGCTTTCGGAAAACGCTCCACAATTCAGCGCCACAAACGGGCCATCAGAACGCAGACTCAACTGGTGCAGGTGCCGGGCAATCAACTCCTTGCCGGTACCGGTTTCTCCTGTAACCAATACATTCGCATTGCTGGGGCCAATCAGATGAATTCTTTCGAGCAATGCTTTAGACTTGAGATCCTCAAACACCAGAGCCGTCGCCTGCGGCAGAAAAGGCGCAGTATGCGGACCGGGGAAGCTGAGAAGAGGTTTTGAAACCGATGCCAGTGACATGGGTTATCCATAAACACTACTACTAAGATCGACATAATAGCATATTGATGAACCGCTACCAAGGATTTAAAGGCCCGCGGCTACAGGAAGGAAAGAATCGCCAGTTCGCAAATATTTGCACTCGATTCACCGCCGCACGGTCAAAAGAAAAGCACGGCAAAACCTGCGACCAACAAGGCTATTGCCCACAGCAGGTCGAAGTTCAGCCACGCATATCTCAGCATCTGCAATCCCGCCTTTTCGTAGGCTTCAAAGAACAGGATCGCAATGAGTCCGGCGACGAACAACATGCTCAGGGTATGGATTAAAACTGCAGTCCCGATCACCGGGATGCTCAGGGATGTCGAGAATCCAGGCATGGCTCCCGCCATGTGGTGCGTCATTGCCTGCATCGGTTGAGCCATCAGAACCGGCAGGATCATCAAACCCGCCCCATGGGCTGACGCCATGAGGAACGACCAAACGAACAGATCTTTCCCGCCAACCCTCATGCCAGCGCCTCGGGGATGACTTGCGCGAAAGATTCGGTGCGCGCCAAGCGTGAAGAGAGTGAACGCGATAACCCATTTCAGGATATTCATGGGAAGGAAGTTTTGGACGAGGCGCAGCAACAGAATGGCAATCGCAATCGCCGCCGCGTGTCCCAAAGCGATGGGGAGCAACGCTCCAATAACCGCCGACTTGCGTTTGTCCTGGAGACCAAGAGCCAGGGCAAACAACCAGCCCATGGCGGGATTCAGTCCGTGGTAGGCTCCGAGAAGCGCCAGCGCAACCCAAGGCCAATTGTGATTCATCGATTTTTAACTCATGGGTAACAGTAGAAATCCGATGACGCATCGCCGCCTTGCAGCTTTACCTGATGGGGGCGAAGATCGCCGAACTCGACAAACAATTTGGGATCGAGCCGCATGCGGCCATCGCCGGCAATATCGAGTTTGACCATCCATCCCTGGATGCCTTCTGGATAGAACTGCTTATCCCACGCCGCGTAAAGCGAATTGGTGAAGTAGACACGCCGCCCGTCACGGCTGATTTCAACCATCTGCGGTCCACCGTTCAACGGCGCGCCGGCCTTCGCGGGATACGAGGCGTGGCGCACAATTCCGCCAACATGCACAGAACCCGTCAGCTTGGGATTAAACGGATCGGAAACATCGTACTGCCGCATCTCTCCGGTGCCCCAGCACGAAGCGTAAAGAAAGCGGTCGTCCAGGGAAAGATTAATGTCGGTCAGCAGCGGTGGCACGGCCTTGAATCCCTGAAGAAGCGGAGGCAGTTGGCTTGGATCGGCGGGCTCAGCGGGAATCTCAATGACTTTCGTCACTTCAAATTTTCCATTCGAGCCGCCGTTCGAGCGATGCCACAACCAGATGGAACTGGAAAGATCTTTCAGCGAAACAACGACACCGACAAAACCGTAGGCCTTAGTTGGATCGTGCGCCGCGCGCAGCTCAAGCACCATCTGTTGCTCCGCGCCTAAATCCAAAGCCTGCACATGCCGGCGCCTGCGCAGATCCCAGAAATGCAGACTGTGCCCATATTTGCCAGCCAGGAGCAATTCTGGATTCACCCCGTCCTCGACCATGTTCGGCGTGCCCCACTCGCTGGTAACCGCCATGTCGTAACCTAAGTGCCACGCAAAGTCGTAGCCAAAATACTGAGGACCGCGATCTACCTCCCACCGGCCCAAGGGTTCGAAATTGTAGTGATCGAGAGCAAAGATGCCGCCGGGACCGTCTCCGCTCGGCGAGCCAAGAGCGCTCATATAAATGCCATCGGGTCCGCAATGAATCGTGTGCGGACGGCTGTACCCGGTTCGTTCCGCCAACTCTTGCGGCTCAATCACTTTCACAATCTTCGG
>Ga0209010_1000447_pt1 | contig 13129 bp, 12 predicted proteins | sample BlaSpr_A8_OM1_O3_FD_187985 | JGI IMG/M metagenome (GOLD analysis project Ga0209010, IMG submission 187985) | Forest soil microbial communities from Thunder Bay, Ontario, Canada - Black Spruce, Ontario site 2_A8_OM1_O3 (SPAdes) (version 2) | ecosystem: Environmental > Terrestrial > Soil > Boreal... | reverse complement strand
GAGCGTGTAAACGACCGCGTGCACCAGCCGCGACCAGAAATAAAGCTGGCAGGCGAACGTCGTCGTCGGCGTTGCCAGGTTCACGTTGAGGTCTTGGGCTGCCAGAACCAGCGGTGCGAAGATGATGAGATTTTCCACCGCGTTGACATGGGCCGCCATCAGGCGCTGGGCCCAGGGCGATTGCGGCTTGTCGGTCGGGCTCGGATTGGCCAGCGTGCCCATCATCCCGCGCACCATCATGCGATCGAGAATGTACGGCACCCACATCAAGCCGGTCATCGCCGTGGTCATGACCAGCCAGAACAGCTCATGAGACATGTCGTGCTCCCCAGCCCGTTGCGTCGCTGAGCGGAACTTTCGCAGCTAACGGGCGGGTGGGGAAGGCGTGAATTTGCCGGCCGCGCCAAAAGCCTTCAGCCGCGGACTCTCACATAACTCCCCGGCGCGTCCTCGATCGGCTTCAACGCGCCCTCGCCGGGCCCGCGCGCGGGGACTTCGGTCGGGCCTTGGCGGGTGAGCCAGATCAGCCAGTCCGGCCACCATGAGCCGGGATATTCCTTGGCCTTGGCGAGCCAGCCGTCGAGATCGGCATTGCGCGGCCGCTGGCCGACCCAATACTGGTATTTGTTCTTGGCCGGCGGGTTGACCACGCCGGCGATGTGGCCGGAGCCGGCCATTACGAAACGCACCGGGCCGCCGAAAAATTTGCAGCCGAGCAGCACCGATTTCGGCGGCGCGATGTGGTCTTCGCGGGTGGCCAGATTGTAGATCGGCACGGTGACCGATTTCAAATTGATCGGCGCGCCGTCGATCAGCATCCGGCCTTTGGCAAGCTTATTGTCGAGATAGCAGTTGCGCATATAGAACGAATGATTGGCGGCCGGCATGCGGGTGGCGTCGGAATTCCAGTACAACAGATCGAACGGGAACGGCGCCTTGCCCTTCAAATAATTGTTGATCACATAAGGCCAGACCAGATCGTTCGAGCGCAGCATGTTGAAGACGGTGGCCATCGTCTTGCCTTCGAGGTAGCCGCGCTCGGCCATCTTGCGCTCGAGCGCCTCGATCTGCTCCTCGTCGACGAAAACCTTCAGGTCGCCGGCATAGGTGAAATCGACCTGGGAGGCGAACAATGTCGCCGAGGCGACCCGCTCGTCGTGCCTGGCCGCCAAGACCGCGAGCGTGATCGCCAACAGCGTGCCGCCGACGCAATAGCCGACGGTGTGGACCTTGTCCTCGCCGATGGCGAGCTTGATGGCATCGAGCGCGGCAAGCGGGCCTTGGTGGACGTAGTCCTCAAAACTCTTCTTGGCGAGGTGAGCGTCGGGATTGACCCAGGAGATGCAGAACACGGTGATGCCCTGGTCGACGCACCATTTGATGAAGGATTTTTCCGGCGTCAGGTCGAGCACGTAGAACTTGTTGATCCAGGGCGGCACGATCAACAGCGGCCGCTTGAGCACCATCGGCGTCGACGGTGTGTATTGGATGAGCTGCATCAGATCGTTCTGGAAAATGACCTTGCCGGGCGTGGTGGCGAGGTTGCGCCCGACCTCGAACATCGAGGCGTCGGACTGGCGGATCTTCAAATCGCCGCCGCCGGTTTCGATGTCCTCGGCGAGCATGTGCATGCCGCGGACCAGATTGTCGGCATTGCTCAACACCGTCTCGCGCAGCAATTCCGGATTGGTCAGCACGAAATTCGATGGCGACACCGCGTTGGTGATCTGCCGGACGTAGAACTCGGCCTTCAGCCTGGTGTGTGGATCGAGGCCCGCGGCGTCGGCGACCATCTGCCTGGCCCAGCGCGCGCTGAGCAGATAAGCCTGCTTGAGGAAGTCGTAAAACTGGTTCGACGACCATTCCGGATCGGCAAAGCGCTTGTCGCCGGCTTCCGGCGTCACGACCGGCGCCATGTCCTCGCCGGTAAGGCGCTTTGCCGTCGAAGCCCACAAATCCAGATAGGCCTTGCCCAGGCGGTTCTGCGCTTCGACGGCGCGCTGTGGGTCTTCCAGCCAATATTCGGCAACATGGCCCAGCGTTTTGACGACTTCGCCGACTTCCTCGGCGAGCTCGTCGCTTTTGCGGCCATCCTCGCGCGGCTTGAGATAGGCCGCGAGCGCCCGCCCGCCTTCCTCGATGAGCCGCGCCAGGTTGCGCGAAAACTCCTCGACGTCGACGCCGCCGATCTTCATCGGTTCCTGGGATGGAGCCCGCAAAGGACGTTCCTCACTCGTGGCCAACAATTTGCAGCAGGGCCTGCAAAAGCGGCCCTTTGCGCAGACCTTTACGCAGACATGGCCTGCGCCAGTCAGCCACGCAAGGCGTCTTTATGGGCAATCCGTGGCGGCCCCGTAAGCGGTCCAAGACCCGCTGCGCGGCGGCGGCAGTCCTTGTTTCGACATATTACCACGCTATTCTAGGACCTTGGATGACGTCTCAAGGGATCTTCATAACTTATTGAGTTTCTGAGTATTGGTGAGGGAAGAGACCCGCGCCGGCCGGCTTGGGGGTTGGCCACGGCGGGGTTGTGGATGCAGCTGGGGGAATGAGCTTGCTCAATCGTCGGACAGCGCGTGCCGCCGCGGGCTTGGCGCTCGGCGCCTCGATCGCAGCGTTGCTGGCTGCCTGCTCTCCGGGTGCCGACTATCCGTCAATCCTCGATAAGCCGGCACCGCGCGCCGATCAGACAATGAATCCGGACCAGGTCAGGCAGGCGACCGACGCCCTGATCTCCGACCGCAACCGCTTAAGCAACGATACCCAAGCCAGCCAGCAGGCCGGCCAGGCGCCCCAGCAAGCCAGCGCGCCGGCCTCAACCGGCAGCACGCGGCCGGCTGGCTCGGCGCCAAAGCCGTGATAAAAGTCCGCTCTTAGGTTATTGTCGAAGTTCTGCAAACGCTATCGAGACGGCCGCGCCCCGGGGCACCCATGGAAGAGTTTTATCGCATTCGTCGCCTTCCGCCTTACGTGTTCGAAACGGTCAACCGCGCCAAGGCGGTGGCCCGTAACGGCGGCGCCGACATCATCGATCTCGGCATGGGCAATCCCGACCTGCCGACGCCGGCGCACGTGGTCGAAAAGCTCAAAGAGACCATCGGCAAGCCGCGCACAGACCGCTATTCGTCGTCCAAGGGCATTCCCGGGCTGCGCCGCGCCCAGGCCGCGTATTACGCGCGCCGCTTCGGCGTAAAACTCAATCCGGAAACCCAGATCGTCACCACGCTCGGCTCCAAGGAAGGTTTTGCCAACGTCGCGCAGGCGATTACGGCGCCGGGTGACGTCATCATCGTGCCGAACCCGACCTATCCGATCCACGTCTTCGGCTTCCTGATGGCGGGCGGCGCCATCCGCTCGGTGCCGGTGGCAACCGACGCCAACTTTTTCGGCGCGCTCGAGCGCGCCGTGCTGCATTCCATTCCAAAGCCGATCGCGGTGGTGGTCTGCTATCCGTCGAATCCGACCGCCTGCATCGCCGATCTCGATTTTTATCGCGACCTGGTCGCGTTCGCGAAGAAACACAGCCTCCTGGTGCTGTCCGATTTGGCCTATGCCGAGGTCTATTTCGACAATAATCCGCCGCCGTCGCTGTTGCAGGTGCCGGGCGCCATGGACGTCGCCGTGGAATTCACTTCGATGTCCAAAACCTATTCGATGCCCGGCTGGCGCATCGGGTTTGCGGTCGGCAACGAGCGCCTGATCGCGGCGCTGGCGCGAGTGAAATCCTATCTCGACTACGGCGCCTTCACGCCGATCCAGGTGGCGGCCACGGCGGCCCTCAACGGCCCCGACGATTGCATCAACGAGATGCGGGCGATCTACCGGCGCCGCCGCGATGCGCTGGTGGATTCGTTCGGCCGCGCCGGCTGGACGGTGCCGCCGCCGGCGGCCTCGATGTTCGCCTGGGCACCGATCCCGGAGCTGTTCCAGCCGCTCGGCAGTGTGGAATTCTCGACGCTGCTGGTCGAAAAAGCCGGCGTCGCGGTGTCGCCGGGCGCGGGTTTTGGCGAATATGGCGAGGGCCATGTGCGCATCGCGCTGGTCGAGAACGAGCAGCGCATCCGCCAGGCGGCGCGCAATATCCGCCGCTTCCTGGAGACCGGCCCGGCGCAGCTGCACAACGTGGTGCCACTCGCCAAGCGTGGCTGACCGTATCGGTCTGATCCGGCATAGCTGGCCGCCAGCCGCCAAGGGCTGAGAAAAAGCGCTGAGAAAGCCGTAGCAGGGTCGCGGAAGATCGATTAGAGCATGATCCCGAAAAGTGGAAACCGGTTTTCGGATAAGATCATGCTCAAACAAAAATTCTAGACTATGATCCGATTCAATTGAATCGGATCATAGTCTAGAGCAGCGATCCGCCCCGGAGCCTTGGTCCGGAAATTCCGCCAATCACGCATTTGAAGCAGGAAGCCATGACCGCGCCGCTGAAAGTCGGTCTTGCCGGACTGGGCACCGTCGGCTCCGCCGTGGTCGAGCTTTTGCAACACGGCCGCGACAAGCTCTTGGCGCGCTGCGGCCGGCCCATCGAGATCGTCGCGGTCAACGCACGGTCGCGGGCGAAGAAGCGCAATATCGACGTCAAGAAATTCCGCTGGGTCGCCGACCCGGTGGCGCTGGCCCAGGATCCCTCGATCGACGTGTTTGTCGAACTCATGGGCGGAGCCGGCGATCCCGCCAAGCGCGCGGTGGAAAGCGCGCTCGCCGCCGGCAAGCCGGTGGTGACCGCCAACAAGGCGCTGTTGGCGCGACACGGCCAAAAACTCGCGGCGCTCGCGGAGCGCCGTCAGGTCGCGCTCAATTTCGAGGCTTCGGTCTGCGCCGGCATTCCGGTCGTCAAAACTTTACGCGAGGGTCTCGGCGGCAATTCCTTCACCCGCATCTACGGCATCCTCAACGGTACCTGCAATTACATCCTCTCGCGCATGGAGCAGGACCGGCTCGTCTTCGACGATTGCTTGCGCGACGCGCAACGGCTCGGCTACGCGGAAGCCGATCCGACCTTCGACGTCGAAGGCTACGACACCGCGCAAAAGCTTTCGATCCTGGCTAGCCTCGCCTTCGGCACAAGACTCGATCCCAAAGCGATCTATGTCGAGGGCATCTCGTCGATCACGCTGGCCGACCTCGATGCGGCCGATCAGTTGGGCTATCGCGTAAAACTCCTCGGCGTGGCGGTGAAGACCGGGGAGGGCATCGAGCAGCGCGTGCACCCGACCATGGTGCCGAAGGATTCGGCGATCGCGCAGGTCATGGGCGTGACCAATGCGGTGACGGTCGATGCCGAAGGCTTGGCGCCGATCACCCTGGTGGGTCCCGGCGCCGGCGGCATGGCGACGGCTTCCGCCGTGGTGTCCGATCTTGCCGATATCGCGTGCGGGGTGCGCACGCCGCCGTTCGGGCGTCCGGCCGCGCGCATGACGGCGGTGCGCAAGGCGCCGATGCAGCATCATGAAGGCGGCTATTACATCCGGCTGCTCGCGCGCGATCGCCCGGGCTCGGCCGCGACCATTGCGCGGCGGCTGGCGCAACAGAACATATCGCTGGAATCCATCGTGCAGCGTCACGATAACATGGCGCGAAATATGGCGCGGCCGGGCCGTTCCGGCGAGCCGGTGCCGGTGATCATGATCACCTATGCGACCAGCGAGGATGCGGTGCGCAAGGCCCTCGTCGCCGTGCGCCGCGACCGTGTAATCTCGGGCCGGCCGCAGGTTATTCGAATCGAAAAGAACAGAGCATGATCCCGAAAAAGCCCGTCACCGGATTTGATCCGGCGATGGATGGCGGTTTTCGGACAAGATCAACTTGAACTAGGCGGGGAACAAGAATGGCGTCGATCACGGTCTTGGCGAACCCGGCCTTGGAGCGCGCGCTGTCGATCGAGATCGCGCGCGTGACCGAACGCGCCGCGGTTGCCGCCGCGCGCTTGCGCGGACGCGGCGCGGAAAAGAAATCCGACCAGGCCGCGGTCGACGCCATGCGGCGCGAACTCGGCAATCTGCCGATCGACGGCACCGTGGTGATCGGCGAGGGCGAAATGGACGAGGCGCCGATGCTGTTCATCGGCGAGAAGGTCGGCACCATGGCCGGCCCGAAGGTCGACATTGCCGTCGATCCGCTCGAAGGCACGACCTTGTGCGCCAAGAACATGCCCGGCGCCATTGCCACGCTGGCCATGGCCGATCACGGCGCCATGCTGCACGCGCCCGACATCTACATGGACAAGATCGCCATCGGCCCCGGTTATCCGAAGAACGTCGTCGATCTCGATGCGCCTGCGGACGAGAACATTTTGGCGCTCGCCAGGGCCAGGGGCGTCAAACCCGACGCCATCACCGCGATGATCCTCGATCGCCCGCGCCACGCCGATATCATCGCCGCGGTGCGCAAGGTCGGTGCGGCGGTGAGCCTGATCACCGACGGCGACGTCGCCGGCGTCATTCACACCGCCGAGCCCGACAAGACCGGCATCGACATCTATCTCGGCATCGGCGGCGCGCCCGAGGGCGTGCTGGCGGCGGCGGCGCTGCGCTGCATCGGCGGCCAGATGCAGTGCCGGCTGGTGATCGACACCGACGAGAAGCGCGAGCGCGCCGCCAAGATGGGCATCAAGGACCCGCGCAAGAAATATCAGATCGAGGACATGGTGCGCGGCGATTGCCTGTTCGCGGCGACCGGCGTCACCGACGGCCGCATGTTGCGCGGCGTCAGGTTCGGCCACGGCATCATCGAGACCGAAACGGTGGTGATGCGCTCGGCGAGCGGCACGGTGCGGCGTATTGTGGCCGAGCACCGCAAGCTCGATAAGTTCGAGTAGAGTTGAGTACCGGGCAATCCTTGCATCGATTGTGATTATGGATTCCGGGTTCGCGCATAGGGCGCGCCCCGGAATGACGAAAATGGCTGAGAATCGCCTCTTCCTCGGCGTCGAGAATTCGGCGACCGGACGCGCCTGGCGCGACCGGCTCGACGAGCGCGGTGCCGCGCGGGCGCTGGCGATCGCGCAGCGCCACGAGTTGCCCGAATTGCTGGCGCGCATCCTCGCCGGCCGCAATGTCGAGGCCAACGCGGTCGACGCCTTTCTCGATCCGACCATCAAGCGCTCCATGCCCGATCCGAACGTGCTCACCGCCATGCCGGAAGCCGCCACGCGCATCGCCGATGCGATGACGCGCGGCGAGAGCATCGCGATTTTCGGCGACTACGATGTGGACGGCGCAACATCCGCCGCCGTGCTGGCGCGTTTCCTGCGTCAGGGCGGCGTCGAGCCGATCATTCACATTCCCGACCGGCTGTTCGAAGGCTACGGCCCGAATGTCGAGGCGGTGCGGGCGCTGGCTGAGCGCGGCGCGACGCTGTTGGTGACCGTCGATTGCGGCACCACCAGCATCGAGCCGCTTGCCGAGGCCAAAGCGCTCGGCATGGATGTCGTCGTCATCGATCATCATCAGGCTGACGAGACGCTGCCGCCGGCCATGGCAATCGTCAATCCGAACCGGCGCGACGATCTCTCAGGGCTCGGCTATCTCGCCGCGGTCGGCCTCGTGTTCATGACCGTGGTGGCGGTCAATCGCGAACTGCGCGCCCGCGGTTTTTGGACCGATGCGCAGCCCGAGCCCGATCTGCTGGCGTATCTCGACGATGTCGCGCTCGGCACCGTGGCCGACGTGGTGCCGCTGATCGGGCTCAATCGCGCCTTCGTCGCCAAGGGATTGCTGGTGCTGCGCCGGCGCGAGCAGCCGGGACTGGTGAGTCTCATGGATGTGGCGCGGCTGTCCGGGCCGCCGGAAGCCTGGCATCTCGGCTTTCTGCTGGGGCCCCGCATCAATGCCGGCGGACGCATTGGCCGCGCCGATCTCGGTGTGCGGCTCTTGATGGAAACCGATCCGATCGAAGCGGCAAAGATCGCCGCCGAGCTCGACCGCCTCAATCGCGAGCGACAAGCGATCGAGCAGGAGACTTTGGCGCAGGCCGAAGCCGAGGCCATGGCGGCGCTCGGCATCGAGGAGACAGGCGCCGTGGTGATCACCGCGGCGGAAGGCTGGCATCCCGGCGTTGTCGGCCTCGTCGCCGCGCGGCTGAAGGAGAAATTCGGCCGGCCCGCGTTTGCCATTGCGCTCGAGCCCGGCGGCATCGGCACCGGCTCGGGCCGCTCCATCGCTGGCGTCGATATCGGCCGCGCGGTGCGCCGCGCCGTCGCCGAAGGGTTGCTGGTCAAAGGCGGCGGCCACGCCATGGCGGCGGGCGTAACGTTGCGAAAGGGCGCGCTGGCGCAATTGCGCGCGTTCTTTGAAGCCGCGCTGAGCGCCGACGTCACGGCCGCGCGCCGCCTAAGCGGTTTGATGATCGACGGCGCGGTCAGCGCAGCCGGCGCGAACCTTGAACTTGTCGCCATGATCGAGCGCGCCGGACCGTTCGGCTCCGGCAACCCCGAGCCGGTCATCGCGCTGCCGGCGCACGCCGTGACCTATGCCGAGGAAGTCGGCCAAGCCCACATGCGCGTGCGGCTGAAATCCGCCGACGGCGCCGCCGTCAACGCCATCGCGTTCCGCGCCGCCGGCCAAAAGCTCGGCACCGCGCTCCTCAACAGCCGTGGCCGGCAAGTCCACGCCGCCGGCTCCTTCGCGATCGACCGCTACCAGGGCGAGGAGCGCGTGCAATTCCGGCTCACCGATATTGCGCCGGCGGAGCCGTTTACTGGACGGTGAGCGGTTCGCGATGTTTCAGGCGCTCCGCGATGACCCGCAAGGCCAGTAATTTGACCCTTGCCCTGGCTTTCGCCTTCGTCTCTCCGTAGGCCATTACGCCCGGCAATGACGGTATCTCAGCAATCCAGCGACCATCGCATTCCTTCTCGGTCTCGATTTTTAGCATGATTTGCTCACGCTAGCACATGGCTGTACCGTCTTCACGAGACCGCGGATTACCCTTGAAATAACAAGACCATATGTTATGTGCCTGCGGCCTAGGGAGCAGACCGCAATGTCCTCACTGACCCGCCGCGGCGCCTTGCTGCTCGGCGCCGGAATGACGCTCACGCTGGTCGCCGTAGACGACAGCATGGCAACGCCCGCGGAAGCGGACGCCGAGATCGCAAAATTCACCGGCGGCAAAGCGGCCGAGAGCGGCAAGATCAGCATCGATCTTCCCGACATCGCCGAGAACGGCAACACCGTGCCGCTCGCCATCAAGGTCGACAGCCCGATGACGGCGGACGATTACGTCAGCGAGATCCGTGTCGTCGGCGATGCCAATCCCAATCCCGGCATCGTCAGATTTCATTTGACGCCGATGTCCGGGCGCGCCGAAGCCGCAACTCGCATCCGCCTCGGCGGCACCGGTACCGTCACCGTGCTGGCCAAGACCTCGACCGGCAAGCTTTATGCCGATCGCAAAGTGGTCAAGGTCACGGTCGGCGGCTGCGGCGGCTGAAACAACAAATAAATCCGGGCAAAACATCATGGCCGAGAAACCGCGCCTGCGCGTTCCGAGCGAAGCCAAGAAAGGCGACATCATCCAGATCAAGACGCTGATCTCGCATGTCATGGAAACTGGCTTTCGCAAGGACGACGCCGGCAAGCCGATCCCGCGCGAGATCATCAATTCCTTCGTCTGCAGCTTCAACGGCCACGAAGTGTTCCGCGCCGATCTCGAGCCGGCGATTTCCGCCAATCCGTATTTCGAGTTCACGGTGAAAGTGGAGGAGAGCGGCACCTTCGCCTTCGCCTGGGTCGACGACAACGGCACGGTGACCACCGCGGAGCAGGGCATTACCGTTTCGTAGACAAATACATGAGGGAATTAGCTGTTGATGTCCGCTCGTCCCCGCGAAAGCGGGGACCCAGTGGCCTACCAGGAACACAGCGAGACCCCTCTGGATTCCCGCTTGCGCGGGAATGAGCGGGAGAGACTCACGATGGCGAAGCTCAATCTGTCGGTCGCGGTCGGCGATTACGACCGCACCCGCGCGCTGATCGACGGCGCCGTTCAGATCGACGGCGTCGATCCGGTCTATATGCAGCTTGTGCCGGAGGAGATTTTCTTCCGCGCGTTTCGAGCCGCCGAGTTCGATATCTGCGAGCTGTCGATGTCGAGCTACACGGTGAAGACGGCGCAGGGCAATTGTCCCTATATCGCGGTGCCGGCCTTCGTGTCGCGCGCGTTCCGCCACACCTCGGTCTATGTCCGCACCGACCGGGTGAAAAAGCCCCAAGACCTCAAGGGCCGCAAAGTCGGCGTGCCAGAATATCAGCTCACCGCCAATGTCTGGGCGCGCGCCTTCCTGGAAGACGATTTTGGCGTCAAGCGTTCTGACATCCATTGGATCCGCGGCGGCATCGAACATGCCGGCCGGCCGGAAAAGATCACCGTGAAGCTGCCGCCCGGCGTGCGGCTCGACAATGCGCCGGAGGGCAAGACCATTTCGGCGCTGCTCGAGTCAGGCGACATCGACGGCTTCATCGCGCCGCGGCCGCCGACCCTGGTGGAGGCGGGCCATCCCCCTATCGGCTGGCTGTTCCCCGATCCGGTGGCGGTGGCCAAGGATTATTTCAAGCGCACCGGCTTTTTCCCGATCATGCACGTGGTGGGCGTGCGCCGCGAATTGGCCGAGCGCCATCCGTGGCTGCCTGGCGCCGTGCTGAAAGCCTTCGAGCAGTCAAAGCAAGCGGGATTGGCGAAATTGTCCGACACCTCGGCGACCAAGGTGACGCTGCCGTTTGTCGAAGAGCGCCTTGCGGAAGCGCGCGCCCTGATGGGCCACGATTTCTGGTCATACGGCGTCGAGCCGAACCGCAAAGTGCTCGATTATTTCCTGGCGCAGCACCACGCCGAGGGTTTGTCGGAACGCCGCGTCTCCGTCGACGAACTGTTTCACCCGGCGACCTACGAGACGTTTAAATTGTGACATTTTTCCTCCCCCGCTTGCGGGGGAGGGTAGGGAGGGGGCCTGCGGCATTGACGCTTGCCCAGGTGGCCAAGACTTACCCCCTCTGGCTTCGCTTCGCTCGCCTCTCCCCGCAAGCGGGGGAGAATATCTAAATCCGATCCGGGAATTTGATGATAAAATTGTCGTGGTTCGGCATCTTCACCTTGGGCAAGGTCTGCGCATTCATCGTCTGGTCCTGCGGGATCAGTTCGTTGGCCGCGAGCAGATAGGCGCAGATCGCATAGACCTCGTCGTCGGTCAGCGTATGCGGCGTCGGCCATGGCATGGCGCGGCGGATATAGTCGAACAGCGTGGTCGGATAGGCCCAGAAATTGGCGATCGTCTTGTTCGAGGCGATGCCGTCGGCGGTCAGCGATGGATTACCGACCAATATGTTGCTCGGTCCGCCCTTGCCGTTGTCGCCATGGCATTGGTTGCAGCCCTTGTCGACATAGAGTTTTGCGCCCTCGGCCGGCGTGCCGCTGCCCGGCGGCAGGTTGCTGCCGTCCGGCAGCACGCTGATGTCCCAGGCCTTGATGTCGGCTTCGCTGATCGGCTTGCCGAGATGCGGCGCATCGGCGGCGAAGGCCGCTGCCGAGGCGAAGGCGAGTGTGACGAGGAGTGCGGCCGCGCCGGGCTTAAACGTAGACATGCTTGATCTCCCCGGTGCTCTCAATCCCCCACGCGGTGAGGCTGTTGTAGTGCTGGTTGGGAAAGCCGAGCACGTTGGGAACTTTCTTGGCCTCGCCGCGTACCGCGATGAAATCGGCGCGCAGCGGCTGCATGGCGCCGGAATCGTCCCAGGCGCGGCTGGTGATGGTGGCCGGCTGGCCGTCCCAGCGCCACGGCATGGAAAAGCGCGTGAACGCTTTCGGGCTGACCGGACCTTCGACCGCCGCTTCGCCCCAGCTCTTGCCGCCATCGGCGGAGACCAGAACTTTCTCGATGCGGCCGGTGCCCGAATAGGCAATGCCGGAAATCTCGTAAAAGCCCGGACCCTTCATGGCGTAGCCGAACGACGGCTGGGTGATGAACGATTTCACCTCGTTGACGAAGTAGAACTTGTAGGCCTTGCCGTCGGGCAACAGCGGCGAGTAGTTGCGCGACTCGTAATAGGTCATGGCCGGCTGATCGACCACCTTCAGCCGGCGCAGGAATTTCGTATTCATGTTGCCTTCGTAGCCGGGCAGCAACAGCCGCATCGGATAGCCGTTGCCGGGCATGATGCGCTCGCCATTCTGGTAGAGCGCGACGATGGCGTCGTCATAGGCCTTCTTCAGCGGCACGCTGCGGCTGACCGCCAGCGAATCGGCGCCCTCGGCCAGCATCCACGTCGCCTTCGGATCGACGCCCGCTTCGTCGAGCAGCGTCGACACCGGCACGCCGGTCCATTCCGCGCAGGACACCAGGCCGTGCAGCGCCTGCAGCGGCGCCTGGATCGGCTCCGGCGAGAACATCGGCGCGCTGTTGCCGCCGCACTCGACGAAAGCTTTGCGCGTCACCATGGGGTAACGCATCAGCGCGTCGATGGTGAATTCGAGCGGCTGTTTGACCATGCCGTGGATCACCAACACGTGCTTGTCCGGATCGATGTCGGGAATGCCCGAATGGTTGATGGTGAAATGCAGCGCATTCGGCGTGACGGTGCCGTTGAGTTTTTGCAGCGGCGCGCGGGCGTGTTGCGTCCGCGCGTCGCCCTTCGGATTGCTGAGCGTACGCACCACGTCCTTTTCGTATTTGGACGGTGTCTGCAAGACAGGTGTGACCGTGCCCGGATAAAGGCTCCACTCCGGCTCGGTCAGCGGCTCGGCGGCGGCGCTGGTCAGCGAGGCGGCGCCGCCCAATGCGCCGGCGAACATGACGCCGCCTTGGAGCAAGGCGCGGCGATGCAACAGGCCGTTGCCGGCGACGAATTCGAGCGGCGGCGCTCCGCCGCTTTTGCGTTTCCTCATGGCTTCACTCCCGACGGCTTGGCGTCCCACGACGCCGTCCGGTTGGTTGCGATCGTTGGAGCGGACGGGACATCTCCCGCGGCGATGGTGCGCTATTCGGCGGCCATTGTGAACCGCGAAATACGATCGCGCTATTCGATCACCTCATCGGCGCGGCCGAGCAGCGCATTTGGCATCTCGCCGAGGCCCAACGCTTTGGCGGTTTTGAGATTGATCGTCAATTCGACTTTGGTGGATTGCTGGACCGGCA
>Ga0209010_1000446_pt1 | contig 13155 bp, 11 predicted proteins | sample BlaSpr_A8_OM1_O3_FD_187985 | JGI IMG/M metagenome (GOLD analysis project Ga0209010, IMG submission 187985) | Forest soil microbial communities from Thunder Bay, Ontario, Canada - Black Spruce, Ontario site 2_A8_OM1_O3 (SPAdes) (version 2) | ecosystem: Environmental > Terrestrial > Soil > Boreal... | reverse complement strand
GACCAGCCGGCTGCGATCCCAAGGCCAATATGACGGTGACGCCCGACGGCCAGACCTTGGTGGTGCGCGGCTATATCGGCATTTCGCTTTTGGGCAAGAACCAATATTGAACGTGGCGGTTGGAGCAATGTCCGCTTTGCCCCGGAAGCGAGCAGTCATTCTATCGCGGCGAATGTCCGCTACGGGCCACTATAGATGCCGGATCACGCCGTCCTGGGCGAGCTGGCCACGCGGCGATGTTGATGCTCGGCATGAGCTGAAACTTCCTCGACACCGCCGACCCGTCGATGCACTCCAGGGGACCGGCGCGATTGAGGGTGTGCAGGCGGCGGCCCGGCCAAAGCGGACCTGGGCCAATGATAGTCTCGACGCGCTGCTCGAAGCCATCGTCGTCGAGCCGGATGATCTCGGCGAGGCCAAGCGCGCCGCCGTAGCCCTTCCGGCAATCCTGGAAGGGACGAATCAATTTGTTGCCGCGCCGGACGACCCGGCCCCCGGGCCGCGCCGTCGCCAAGTCTACCAGGATGGGATTGTGCCGGTGCGGCGCCCATGGACCAAGCAGATCAGGCGCCGACCACAGATAAAGCGCATCGGAGTAACAGCCGCCGTCGCGCACGGTGGCGAACATCCACCAGCGGCCTTGATGCTCGAAGAGCGTAGGGTCGCTGGCGACGACGCCGGGCACGAGCGTCGCCTGTTTGACCCACCCGTCCGGGAAGCGTTCAGCCCGATACAAATCGACAGTACCGGCGGTGCAACTCTCCGGTACCATCCACATTTCGCCGGCATGCTCGAACACAAACGGATAAGACAGGTGAGAGCCGGTATCGAGGACCGGCCGCGGTGTTCCAAGCGGCCCGCGCGCGTCGAATTCCACCACTGAAATAACCGCCCGGTCGAGGCGATGTTCAAAATCTTCAACAAATACAAATAATCGCCCATCCTTCTCGACTGGGAAGGGATCCGAATAGAAATGCATCCCATTGTCGGGCAACACGCGCCAACCTCCGGCCGGATGGGTCCGAAGATCAATCATGTCGCCGCCCTTGACGAAACGGTAGCCGACACGCCAATGCGGCGAGTTGCTGACGAGCCGATACAAAGTGACGAGAAGCTCGAACGAGATTGATTTGAAAACGAACCAAGCCATCGCGGCCAAATCGGCGCGGGCGGGCGCAGGACGCTCGCCGGTATGCCGCGGAGTCGCGCCTTCGAGCGCCGCCTTCACCAGGGTCGCGGCACGCGCCATGACGTCGTCGAACGCACAAGCGAGCACGCGGCTGTTTTCAAGGCCGGGATGGCCGCTGACGATTTCGCTACCGCTTGCGGCATCAACGATCGATACGACCGGCGTTCGCGACCTGATCAGAGCGCCGATCGCGGCTGCCTCGTCACGGCGGCCATCGAAACGCAGCTGCCACGTCCGCTCGTAGGAACGCCTGCCGCCGCCGGCAAGATCGAGGACGATGTCGTCGGGGCGGCCGGCGTCGCGCTTCGCGAATGGTGCGAAGTCCTCGACCCTGAGGGGGGCGAATTGATTGGTCCCAGGTAGCCGATAGATCGCCTTCTCAATGGCGGCCATGAGCGTCACGGCGAACGGAAGCGGCGCGGCTGCACCGCTCCATTCGAGCGCGATCGGGATTTGCATCGCGTCAGCCAGCCGCTGGACAAGGCGCAGGTGCCAGTGCCTTGCTCGGTTCGGGTCGAGGCGGATGATCAGGCGCATGCTGATACTGAGCGGTGCAACGCGTGCCCTATCGCGGCTGCGATGTTCTTGAGCGGGTGCAGCCACCAGGGATGCCGCATTGGTGTGAGCTTCGTTAGTCCCGAAGATTCGGATTTTTCCAAACCCCCAGAAGCCGGTCCGCCCCGCCTTTGGCCGGATCGGGGATCACTTCCAGAGGCTCGCCTAGATTGAACGGTGCGATGGTCAGGTTTACCGGGCGAAACCGGCCAAATTTGATGTCGACGGCATTGTCCGCGCTCGGGAACGAGGTCGATATGAAATACTTGCAGCGCGACTGACGAAATTTCTCCACGACGGTTGCCCCCGCCGAGAAGGGAAAATGAAACAGAACATCCCGGCAGAGCCAGGCATCCGCACCAGGCAACGCGCCTTCGATGATATCGAGCTCCATGAATGATCGCCGGTCGTTTTGATACTTCTTGATGACTTCCTCGACCAGCGAACCCACGATCTCTCCGCCGATGTAGCGAATCCCGTCGGGGAAAGTCACCGCACGCATCCAATTGAAATCGCCGCAGGGCGCGTCGAGAAAGGTGGAAATTTCGTTGCGGTGCCGTTCCAGCCAACTTTGCAGGCCACGCCTTACGATGCTTGTTCCGGCCAGCTCCGACCCGTAGCCGCTGCGCGATTCCACGCTGCTCCACAGATTGTTTTCGTAAATGGTCTCAAAGATGCGCCTGACGTTGGTGACGGGGTCGATCGTCTTCTCCAAACAATAATCGTAAATCCTTCGACGCAGTGGCTGTGGAACCGTCTTGACCGCGATCCGGTAGGCGTACGGCACGTTTTGCTTCGCGGTTTGGGTCAACTGCAGAATCTTTCGCAGCATTGAGCTTAGCCCGTGATAATCAGTTGTCGTCGTGACCGGCATCGCTTGGCAGCTCCCAACATTGCTTTGCGCTCGCGTGTCAGAAGCAAAGCGCGCCACGCCGTTAAGCAACAATCACTAACGCAGGCCAAAGGCAGGCGCGACACCAATCGGTTGATAGACTTAATGGGTTAATGGCCGCGCTGTGCTGAGAGACGGTTCGTCGATCGCGCGGCGGTCAGCGTTGGCAGGTCTCTGATAGGCAGGTCTCATGATGGCACGGAACTACCGATCGCCATCGCTGACGAGGTGATCGAGGAACCGATCAAGCATTTGTAACGGAATAGCTGCACGCTGCCCGTGCATTGGCTGCGCGATTATGAGTCCACGCCACGGTAATCAGTCCTTCAGCGCCTCTTTCAGATGTTGCCGCGGCTTGCCCATCAGGATCGGCTGGAACAGCGCCGCCGCCGCCATCGTCGTCATCAGCGAGATCGCCAACAGCTTGCCCATGCTGGACGTGCCGGGGTGGCTGGAGAGCCACAGGCTGCCGAACGCGGTCGCCGTGGTGCAGGCGCTGAACGTCACCGCGCGCGTCAACACCGATTGCAACAGGTTGGTCTGCCCCTCGCGCCAGGCCATGATGTAATAAATCTTGAACGCCACGCCGACGCCGAGCAACAGCGGCAGCGCGATGATGTTGGCGAAATTGAGCGGCATGCCGATCAACACGCAGATTTCCAGCGTGACGATGCCGGCCATGAGCAATGGGATGAGGGTCAGCAGCACGTCGCTGATCCGCCGCAAGGTGATAAACAGAATAATGGCGATCGAAATCAGCGCGCAGGTACCGGCGATGATGAAGGCCGTAACCACGGTGCGCCGCGCCTCAAGGATCGAAATCGGCCCCTCGGTTGCGTCCGGCGCGACAGTTTGAACGGCGCGGGCAAAGGTGCGCAGCACGTCGTTGTTGTTCGGATCGCCCTTCGGCGCCACGTCGATGCGCGCCTCCCCGTCGGGCGTGACCCAGTCGCGGGCCAGCGCCGGCGGCAGATTTTCGCGGCTGATTGTTTGCGCCTTCAACAGATTGCGCAAATCGTCGAGCGTCGTCTTCAACGGCTGCACGAACACCGCCTCGGCGCGCTGCCGCACCGACGGATCGGCCTTGGCGAGCGCGGTCATGGCGGCGGCGAGGCGCTTGGCCGCAACCGCGCCGGTACCGGTGCCGTCGCCGGCCAGCCTGATGAGCGCATCGACCGTCGAATTGATCATGCTGACCGTCTGCGCATCCGATGTCGGCGCCGCCGGTGCGGCCGGATTGAGCGCGGGATTGAGCGTCTTGGCGGCGTCCGCGATCAGCGCCAGCTTTTCGCTCTGCTGATCCGGGATAAAGGTCGACAGCGTCGTGACCCGTCCCACCTGCGGCAAGGCTTTCAGCTTGGCGGCCACGGCATCGGCTTGGGCGAGCGTCGGCTGCAATATTCCGACGTCGTTGGCGCCGCTTTGCGGATCGTTTTTGAGCTCGATATAGGTCGCGACCGACTCGGCCGTCTTGCTGCGCAAATTCATCGGATTGAAATCGAACTGCAGGTGATAGAGCAGCGGCAGTCCGGCGGCGACCGTCAGCAGCGTCCCGATCAGGATCGGCATGCGGTGCCGTTCCAGAAAACCGTCGACCGGCGCCAGCACGGCGTAACCGAGATGGCTCGGCTCGCGCGGCGGCTTGAGCCGGCTCAACAGAGCGGGCAGCAGCGTGATGCTGGTGAAATAGGCGATCAACATACCGACGCCGGCAATGAGGCCGAGCTCGGATACGCCCTTGTAATCCGTCGGCGTGAACGACAGAAAGCCCGCCGCGGTGGCGAGCGCCGCGAGCGTCAGCGGCGCGCCGGCCCGGCGGCCCGCATACAGCAACGCGTCGTGCAGGTCATCGACCTCGTGCCGCTCGGCGCGGTAGCGGACACTGAACTGCAATCCGAAATCGACGCCAAGGCCGACGAACAGCACCGCGAAATAGACCGATATCAGATTGAGCGTGCCGACCATCAGCATGCCGAGCGCGGCCGTAACGGCAAGGCCGACGACGAGGCAGACGAACACGGCAAAGATGATGCGAAACCAGCGCAGCGCCAGCCACAGGATGAACAGCACGATGGCAATGGTGACAGTGGCGTTCAGCCCGGCGTTCTCCTTGATGGTGGCGAATTCTTCGTCCGCCATGGGCACCGGGCCGGTCAGGCGCAGGTTCGCCTGGTAGTTACCCGCGAAATTGAGATCGGCGGCAGCCTTGCGGATGGCATCGGTCGCCTTCAATCCAGGCTCGAGCTCCGAATAATCGAGGATGCCCTGGATGTTGAGGAACTTTCGCCGCTCGCTGGGCGTCGCGGCACGGCCTTGCACCATGTCGCGCCAGGAAAAGGTCGCCGGCTGCCCGGCGTTGACTTTCTCGATTGCCGCGGCGCCGAGCGTCATCGGCCAGGTCATGGCGTCGAGCGTGATGCGGCCGCCCTGCACGCCGAGCAAGCCGAATTGCAGCGCCTGAATCACGCCGCGCAGGCTCGGGTCGCCCGCCAGCACCTGCACCAGGCGCTGCGCCTGGGTCAGATTTTTCAGCTGCGGCTCGAGCTGATCCATCGATTCGAACAGAAAGCCGTTTTGCGCGAAGAACGCGCCGCCTTGCGGCTGCTGCACGGAACTGAACAGGTCCTTCCGCTGCGACAGCCGCGCGGTCAAGGCATCGCTGGCCTCGGCGACCAATTCCGGCGTCGGCGCTTCGATCACCGCGACGATCAGCTCGTATTGCGGAAATGCCTTCTCGAACAGCAACTCGCGCTTGCGCCACGGAATATCGGTGGAGATCAGCTTGTTGATGTCGGTGGTCATGGAAAAATGCGTCGCCGCATACCACGACGACGCGATCGTCAGCACCAGCGCCAGACCGATGACCGGCCAAGCATAGTGCACGCAAAAATCGATCGCGCGGACGACTAGGGCAGTGATTGTCTTCATGGGCTCAAATGGAATGCGACGGTCAGGGACGGAATGCGCGGCGGGTCCAACGGGCGTTTGAGGCGTCAAGAGAAAGGCAAAATGGAGGCACTAGGTTCCTCGTCCTTCGTTGGCGCTGTGCATCGGCGACAATCGCGGCATCCATGCGACATCCGCCGCCCGATCGCGACCCCTAAATGGCCCGAAATGCCGCAAAAGTGAAATCGGGGATATTTTCCTATTCCATCCGGGAGGCGCTCATGCCCCCCTGCATGTTTACGTTCCTGGTGGCTGCAGCCGCCGCGCCCTGGACAAGGTGTGCATTTCCCCCCATTGGTGTCCTAAGCTACGCTGATCATTGATTGGCTGGCTTGGTGGGCTGGCTTGGTGGGCTGTCTTGGGCGAGCAGGGCTGGGGTTGATAGTCACGGAGTCTTTGCCGACATATCCGGGATATTGACGACCAAGACTGGACCACGAAGGCGGTGGCCGGACACCATTGCGGCGCATGGCCGCGGACCGATTACAGTTAAGCCGGCCTCGGGCCGGGAGGTATTTGGACGATGAAAGTGATCCTCGCTCAGCCCCGCGGTTTCTGTGCCGGCGTCGTGCGCGCCATCGAGATCGTCGAGCGCGCGCTGCAGAAATACGGGCCGCCGGTCTATGTGCGCCACGAGATCGTGCACAACAAGCACGTGGTTGAGAGCCTCAAAGCCAAGGGCGCGCGCTTCGTCGAGGATTTGTCCGAAGTGCCGCCGAACGCGGTGACGATTTTCAGCGCCCACGGCGTCGCCAAAAGCGTCGAGGAGGAAGCGGCATCGCGCCAGCTGCCGGTCTTGAACGCGACCTGCCCGCTGGTCACCAAGGTGCATAACCAGGGCAAGCGCTATGTCGGCCAGGGCCGCCGGCTGATCCTGATCGGGCACGCCGGCCATCCCGAGGTCGAAGGCACCATGGGCCAGATCGCCGAGCCGGTGACCTTGGTGCAGACCGAGAGCGACGTCGCTTTGCTGGACATCCCGGCCGACACGCCGGTCGCCTATGTGACGCAGACCACGCTCAGCGTCGACGACACCCGCGGCATTATCGCGGCGCTCCACGAGCGCTTCACCGACATCGTCGGCCCGGAGACCCGCGACATTTGCTACGCGACGCAGAACCGGCAGACCGCAGTGCGTGAACTATCCAAGCTAGTCGACGTTATCCTGGTGGTTGGAGCGAAGAACAGTTCCAATTCCAACCGGCTGCGCGAGATCGGCGAAGAGGCCGGCACGCCCAGCTATCTGATCGCCGACGGCAGCGAAGTCGAGCCGGATTGGTTCCGCAACGCCAAGGTCGTCGGCATTACCGCGGGTGCTTCCGCGCCCGAAGTGCTGGTGGAGGACGTCATCGATGCATTGCGCCGGCTCGGCCCGGTGGATGTCAGCGAATTGACCGGCCGCCAGGAAACAATTGAATTCCGTTTGCCGCCGGAATTGACCGACGGCAGCAATGTCGGCCGCCGGGCGACAGCGAAAGTTTAGTTGAAACCAGACCGACCATAATCACGCAAAAATCCAAAGATCCGAAATAGTCCGAAGAAGGTAATGCCGTGACTGTATCTTTACGCCAGATGACTGCGGTGGGTTCCTACATCATGCGGCAGCGCCTGAAAGGCCGCAAACGCTATCCGCTGGTGCTGATGCTGGAGCCGCTGTTCCGCTGCAATCTCGCCTGCGTCGGTTGCGGCAAGATCGATTATCCCGACGCCATCCTCAACAAGCGCCTGTCGGTGCAGGAATGCCTCGACGCTGTCGACGAGTGCGGCGCGCCGATGGTCGCCATTCCGGGCGGCGAGCCGCTGATCCACAAGGAGATCGGCGAGATCGTCAAAGGCATCGTCAAGCGCAAGAAATTCGTCTCGCTGTGCACCAATGCGCTGCTTCTGGAGAAGAAGCTGCACCTGTTCGAGCCGTCGCCTTATCTGTTCTTCTCGGTGCATCTCGACGGCTTGAAGCATCACCACGACAAGTCGGTGTGCATGGACGGCGGCTTCGACAAGGCCGTGAGTGCGATCAAGGCCGCCAAGGCCAAGGGTTTCTCCGTCAACGTCAACTGCACGGTGTTCGACGGCCATCCGGCCGAGGACATCGCGGGCTTCCTCGATCTCACCGAACAGCTCGGCGTCGGCGTCTCGATCTCGCCCGGCTACGCCTATGAGCGCGCGCCCGACCAGGAGCACTTCCTGTCGCGGCGCAAGACCAAGGAGCTGTTCCGCAACGTCTTCGCGCTCGGCAAAAGCAAGAACTGGAACCTGACCCATTCCGGCATGTTTTTGGACTTCCTCGCCGGCAACCAGGAATTCCACTGCACGCCGTGGGGCATGCCGACGCGCAACATTTTTGGCTGGCAAAAGCCGTGCTACCTGCTCGGCGAAGGCTACGCCAAGACCTTCACCGAATTGATGGAGACCACCGACTGGGACGCCTACGGCACCGGCCGCTACGAAAAATGCGCCAACTGCATGGCCCATTGCGGCTACGAGCCGACTGCGGCCGACGCCATGATGAAGCATCCGCTCAAGGCGTTGGCAGTCGCCTGGCGCGGCATCAAGACCAAGGGCCCGATGGCGCCGGAAATCGCCATGGAGAACCAGCGCCCGGCGCAATACGTCTTCGACAGCCAGGTGCAGCTGACCGTGTCGCAAATGCGTGCCAACGAGGCGCGCGAGAAGGCGGCGAAGGCGGCGCAAACGTCGGCGAGCGCGGCGTAAATACTTGCCAACTTCCAATTCGCGAGCAGAAGCGAAAGAGCCCCGACTGTCGCCGAGGCTTTTTTGTTGCGCCGATGTGACGCACGGTTTTGTAGAAGCGCTGTGTTTGCCGTCGTAACGTCGACTCTTCCCCTTGACAAGATGGCGTGCATGGAGAGATGACTACAATCGAAAGTCATCTGCCGCACTCACTCCAAAGCAGCGACATTGAACGACGCAGGGGGTAAATTGGCGAATTGGAAATCGCTCTGCGCGATCGGGCTCACCATTGTCGGAGTTGCCGCGCTCACCAGCTGCGGACCATTGAATATTCCATATATCAATGTTTATTACGTGGCCCAGCCGCAGAATAAAATGCACGCCGCGTTCGGATTGAACGGCGCCAATTTCCCTAAAAACACCAAATACAATATCGGCATTTTCACAAATGGAGCGCCACGGATGATCGGTCAGATACAAACCGATTGGGCTGGCTATATCGAGGACGTCACGATCGAATATACTTGCCAGACAAGGACACAACCCTCGATCAATGTGGAACTCTATATCATCAACGGTCCCGGGATCGCGACTACCAGTTCCTTCGGGCCGCTCTGCATGTAGCAAGCAGCCCAGCTGAGCGAATTGCTGCATCGCCGCGGGATGACGCGCCGGTCCATTAAGAGACGTTCGTCATCGGCAGCGATTCCAATATCGCAGATGATTTTTTCAACAACCAGGCTTGCGCGGTGCGCCGAGGATCATTCCGATAATTCTGACGATCCGCTTCCGATGCGTAGCTAACGATGTGCATCTCCACGGTGCCATCCTGATTGCGAAGACGACGCTCCAAACGTCCGTTATATTCGGACAATAGCGGCAAGACGGCATCCTCGTAAGCGCGAAAGTCCGCGATACCCTCGGGAGGTATTCGCGCTATGAGCACAGTCGTGACGGGATTGGTTTGATTGTCCGTCATAGTAAGCCTCCGAACACGCTACATCCTGCGGTCGCTGCTTCGCAGCATCCGTATTTCGCTTCGTTCCGTACGGCTACGAACTGACCCAGGGATTGAGCAACGCAACACCCATCGGCTCGAAATCGGCCACATCGCGGGTAACGACCGTCAACCCGTGAACCATCGCCGTAGCGGCGATTAGGGCATCGCGTTCCGAGCGCGGATCGGGAACATGGAGGCGCGCGCAGCGCTGCGCCACGACTGTGTCGACCGCCAAGATGCGGCCCTCGAAGCGAGGCAGAATCTGATCATCGATCCAGGCGCGCAGCACTGCGCCTTGCACTGCGTCTCTGCGCGCGATCTGGAGCGCGCCCAACTCAATCTCCAGGATCGAAATGGCAGAGAGAAAAAAGCTCGCCGCTGAAATCGCACCGGCCCAGGCGACAACATTGCGGTCCGCCCGCTCCGGTCGCCTCAGTTCGGAGATGACATTGGTATCGAGCAGAAACATCAGCCGAGATCAGCCGGCTTGGTCATGCCACCGACGCGAGGCGGCTCGAATTCAAAGTCGGCGACATCCGGTTGCCCGAGCGCCTCGACGAGACTCATGTTGCCGCCAGCCAGCCGCCGATATTCCTCGATCGTCAGCAGCACATGCGCCGGCCGGCCGCGATCGGTGATGAAGACAGGGCCCCGCCGCGCCGCTTTTTTCGCGCCGCTCGCATCCTGATTGAATTCACGGCTGGTCAGGGTGGTTACGGTCATTTATCCCTCCGGGCGGGGCAAATTCGGCACCCATCGCCACCCCAAGATTATATGTAGTTATGTTTCTACATTCAAGCCGCTTAAAGGGACCGTAGGACGCATTAGCCCAAGGCGTAATCCGCCGTTTCATCAAGCAAATGGTGATTACGCTGCGCAAATCTGCTCATGGGCCCGCGGCCATACCAGCAACGAAACTCGTAGGACGAAATTAATTCAGTCGTGGACAGGGCAGCCTTTTTCAACTGCAAAGATTTGAAAATTCCGTGGTGTCTCAGTTTGAAATTAAGCAGCAAGCGCAGCCCGGATGGAGCGAAGCAAAATCCGGGAGCAGCCTCACCGTAGAATCCCGCATTTCGCTACGCTCAACGCGGGCTACGAGTTACATCCCGAACGCCACCGCACGCACATTGCCGCTTTTGAGATTGCGGTAGCGTGCCAGCGCCCACAACGGGAAGAACTTCGAATAGCCGTGGTAGCGCAAATAGAACACGCGCGGGAAACCGGTCGCGGTGTAGCGCGGCTCATTCCAGAAGCCGTCGCCGCCTTGCTGCGCGGTGAGATAGGCGATGCCGCGGGCGACGGCCGGATGATCGACGTCGCCTGAGGCCATCAGGCCGAGCAGCGCCCAGGCGGTTTGTGACGCGCTACCCGGCGCACGCTCGTAGCCTTTGTAATCGAGCTTGTAGCTTGAGCCGTCCTCGCCCCAGCCGCCGTCGTCGCTCTGGATTGCGATGAGCCAGTTCGCCGCTTTGCGTATTTCCGGCGCGGCATGATCGACGCCGGCGGCGTTGAGCGCGCAGAGCACCGACCAGGTGCCGTAGATGTAATTCATGCCCCAGCGGCCGTACCAGCTGCCTTCCGCAAGCTGGGTGCGGCGCAGATAATCGATGGCGCGTGCGACTGCCGCGCTGTTCGCCGCGGTGTCGCCGAACTGCGCCAGCATCGACAGGCAGCGCGCGGTGACGTCCTCGGTCGGCGGATCGAGCAGCGCGCCATGATCGGCGAACGGGATGTTGTTGAGGTAATAGAATTCGTTGTCGGCATCGAACGCGCCCCAGGCGCCGTTCGCGCTCTGCATGCCCAAGATCCATTCCTTGGCGCGCACCAGCGAAGCATCGAAATCCTTGGCCCCGGACAGGTTCGCCACCCGATCCATCGCCATGGCGACGACCGCGGTGTCGTCGACGTCGGGATAATGGGCGTTGGCATATTGGAACGCCCAGCCGCCGGGTCGCAGGTTTGGCCGCCGCGCGATCCAGTCGCCGCGCACGTCGAGGATTTGCTTCGGAATGAGCCAGTCGAGGCCGCGCTTGGCCTCGGCCGTCGCGCGCTCGCCGCCGACTTCCAGCAGTGCGTGGCACACCAGGCCGGTGTCCCAGATCGGCGAGACGCACGGCTGGCAATAGGCTTCGTGCTCGTGCACGGCGAGAAGCTTTTCGATGGATTGACGCGCGATGGCGCGCTGCGGATGATTTTCGGGATAGCCGAGCACGTCGAACATCATGACGCTGTTGGCCATGGCCGGGAAAATCGCGCCCAGCCCGTCCTCGCCGTTGAGCCGCTCGCTCACCCAGGCTACGGCGCGATCGACTGCGCGTTGGCGCGTGCGCTTGGAAAAATACGGCTCCGCCACGCGCAAAACATTGTCGACGCCGCGGAAGAACCAGAACCAAGACGCTTTTTGTTGCGGGGCTTTCGGCGTCGGGCCGATGGTGTGCGGCGGCTCGAGAAACAGCTCGTCGATGCGCACGCCCTTGGCGTTGCGCGCTCGCGGCTTCTTGGCCATCAGCACCAACAGCGGCACGATGACGGTGCGGCTCCAATACGAGATCTTGTCGAGGTGGAATGGAAACCATTTCGGCAGCAGCATGATCTCGATCGGCATCACCGGCACCGCGCGCCAGGGAATGAAGCCGAACAAAGCCAGCATGATTCGCGTAAAGACATTGGCGCGCGCGGCGCCGCCGCGGGCCAGCACCGCCTCGCGAGCGCGGCGCATGTGCTCGGCGTCGATCGAATCGCCGATCATCTTGAGCGCGAAATAGGCTTTCACCGTCGCACTCACATCGAGATCGCCCTCGGCAAACAGCGGCCAGCCGCCGTGCGTGCCCTGGATGCGGCGCAGATAGACGGCGATTTTATGTTCGAGCGCGGCATCGACCGGTTCGCCCAGAGAGTGCCGCAGCAGCACATATTCGGCCGGAATGGTGGCGTCGGCTTCGAGCTCGAACACCCAATGGCCGTCGGCACGCTGGCGCGCGAGCAAGGCTTGCGTCGCGCTCTCGATGCTTTGGGTGAGCTTGTCGTCCATCACGGCAGCCTCGCGATGACGTCGGCGGCGCGATTGCCGGAGCGGATCGCGCCTTCGATTGTTGCCGGCAAGCCGGTGTCGGTCCAATCGCCAGCCAGCGCAAGATTGCGCCACCGGGTTGCGGCGCCGGGACGTTTGGCGTCCTGCTCAGGCGTTGCGGCGAACGTGGCGCGGCGCTCGCGCACGATCTGCCACGGCGGCAAGTCCGCCGGCAGGCCGGTCGCGGCGGCGACTTCGCTCCAGATCGTTTTCGCCAGCACGTCGCGCGCGCCATCGACCAGACGATCGCCGGCGCTGATGGTGACCGAGACGCGGCCGGGAAAAGCGAAAATCCATTCCACCGTGCCGTTGAGGACGCCGAGGATCTGCGGCATGGCGGCCGGCGGCGCGATGCGGAAATGCGCATTGACGATGGCGCGGAATTCGGTCGGCACCACGAGGTCTTTGACCAGCGGCGCCGCCACATAGGGCGGCACCGCGAGGATGACGGCATCCTCTACTGCGAGTGCGATGCTCTCGCCGGCGAAATCGAGTGCCTCGACCTTGTCGCCGGCATATCGCAGCGCGCGCAATTGATGCTCTAAACGCAATACCGCGCCGCGTTGCTGCAGATGCGACAGCGCCGGCTCGATCAGGGTCGCGCCAAGGCCTTCGCGGGCGATCAGCGGCCGGCAGGCGCGGCCGCCCGCGGCGGGCGCGAGCCAGACGTCGTCGCCGGCCACGAAGGTGACCAGGTCACCGTGGACGTGCGGGTAGCGCAGGTAGCCCGTCGCCATCATGCGCCTCCTCCCGGACGCGGACCCCGGGGCGGCAGCGGCGGGCGGGCTTTGTTCGGGTGGCTGACCGAC
>Ga0209010_1000444_pt1 | contig 13191 bp, 18 predicted proteins | sample BlaSpr_A8_OM1_O3_FD_187985 | JGI IMG/M metagenome (GOLD analysis project Ga0209010, IMG submission 187985) | Forest soil microbial communities from Thunder Bay, Ontario, Canada - Black Spruce, Ontario site 2_A8_OM1_O3 (SPAdes) (version 2) | ecosystem: Environmental > Terrestrial > Soil > Boreal... | reverse complement strand
TATCTCCGTAGGATCGATGTTGAGGTCGTCGCCTATGTCGCAGAAGACTGGCGTTGCACCCACGAGGCTTACGGCGTTTGCGGTCGCGACGAACGACAGTGCGGGGACTATGACTTCATCGCCTTTACCGACGTTGATGGCGCGGAGCCCGAGCACGAGGGCGTCTGTTCCGGAGCTTACGCCGACTGCGTACTTACAATCGCAGCTTGCCGCGAAGGCCGATTCCAGGGCTCGGACTTCGGGGCCGTTAACGAGGCGTCCGTGCTTTAGGACGTTCTCTGCGGCTTTTAGGAGTTCGGCGCGTTCGGCTTCGGGAACGCGCAAGTCGAGGAACGGCACGTCAAGGGCTAGTGACGGATTTGCTTCATGAGAGGGGAGCGTGGCTGTTAGGGTCATCGGTCACCGTCGCGCTGCGCGCCCGTTGCCGCGTTTGGCTTTGGCCTTGCGTTTAGCAACTTCCGCAGCTTGTGCGATAAATTCTTTGGGCGTCACTTCTTGTGCACGCAGCGGTTCGGCCGGTAACGCCTGCAAGAAGGGGACTATCGGCGGAAACACTTCGAGCCGTTCCTGCGGGGGCGTCAACACCAACTGTCGCGACGCTGCCGACGCCTCAATCTGTCTCTGCTCAATCTGCGCCGCAAACGCTCGTTGCTGTTCCTCCATCGCTGCCTGCTGTTGGACGTGTTCCAGATAGCACGCCCCGTAATCGTAAGGCCCGACGTGCGAGATTCGATAACCGACTGCTGCCCAGACCTGACCGCCACATTGGCGCCAGCGAATGCAGAACGACAAGTCTTCGCTGACTACGCCGCGTTCCGGGATCGTCATTTTATCGAAGAGTCGAAGCAAGCGATTTGCTCCGGCGGATTGCAGGATTTTCGCGTAAGGCTGCAGCGCAATCTTAGTATCCACAAGTTCGGGGAATTTCTGCAGCATGATTGTCACAACGTCGCGGCGGATCAGCGTCACGCCCATGCCGACGCCTTCGACTTCCATGAAGTTGCCGCGCCGCTGGGTTTCTCTTTCTCCGGTCCCCGAACCGGCCCAGGATGTAGGAAGATTGCGCTGCGGATAGATCGCCCCGACGATTGGTTCGTCGAAGTGCATCATATCCAAAACCATATTAGGATCGAATCCCATATCGGAATCGATGAACAACAGGTATTGCACGTCCGGCATTGTGTCATACCAGATCGTCGTTGCCATCGACCGCAGTTCGGCGATATCGGGAAATGAAAGAGTGGAGACTGATCCTGCAATAGACTTCTGCGCGAATGCCTGTTGGATGGCGTGCGTGGTCATGAAGGTGGCGGCTGAAATGATTTGGCCGAAGCCGGGGACGAACATGAAGACTTTGCGCATGATTCTTTCGTCTGAGTTTGGGTGACCGCGCCGAGCTTACGAGTGCAACACGCGAGAATGAGACAACAACCTACCCATAGGCCCTCGGAAACGACAGAATCTTGTCCGGCACGATCAGTTGATCATGCAACACCTTAGCCATCTGCGGCTCCATCCCCTCAAGCATCTTGGGAATCATCGCCACAGCCTTATCCCTCACTCTTACATACCTCTCGTCCTTGAGCGAGTTTGCCGAAGCAATCGCCTCAAGCCGGCGCACCTGCGCCCGCACGTTGTCATTGATCCATTTCGAGCGATATTCGACCCACAGATATTTCGTGCGCAGCATGGCCTTGTGCAAAGTGTCCTCCGACAGATAATCGATAAGGTTTAGAGCTTCCTGCCGCCGTATCTGCACCGCGGCATCGAACCACGTGGCCCACCACCCCGGCTCACGCAATTCCTGTGTTACACCCACCTTGCGCTGGTCGCTGCGCACGTCGGCATGAACGATTCGCCCCGTCATATGCCCAAGATCGTCGATCCAATGGTCACAGAACCAATACGGGAAATATTCCGGGAGGATGTAGCCGAGTTTTTCAACCCACTTGGCCGTGGGGCACATGATCGATGAGAACGATGCGTTCGACATATGGCCGTAAACCATGCCGATTCCGTCAGGGAATAGCTGTGCAGCTTCGAGAATCTTGGAATCGTAGCCCTGCGTCACCACCGGATCATCGTCCCCGCCGATCATGTAAACATCGGCAGGCTCAGACATGGCGCGGTTCCATTTTTCAGCGATGGTGTCTTCGCGCTTCTTGATGTTCACCTTCACGCGAGGATCGAGTTTGGTTTCGGTCAACATGCCGAGCGTCGCGTAGTCGTCGGCGTCAACTTGTAGCATCATTTCCGTGTTTGGGTGTGTCCAATTGGCGATGGATACCCGGATGGTGGATAGGAGTTTTTGCGGGCGATTTCTTGTCGCCAGGCTCACGAGTAATTTCATCTGCTGTTACTCGTCTGCCGAAGCCAGTTTGTGGGACGGCACGGGCACGTCCAGCGCGGGATCAATCGACATTCTTAAATTGCCGCCTGTGCCGCGATACTTGCCCCCCATTTCGATACCATCACGCATGGCGCCTTTCAGATTCGCTTTGCCGCCCATGAGCGATTCGTCCCGGTCGCGCATCTGTTGCACGGCATTGCGCTGATCTTCGTCACGGGCGTCCTGGCACATTTCCGTGGGGCGTTCCATGAGCATTTGATCGCGTACGATTACGGGACCGTCTTCGCCTTTTGGCAGGAAGAACCCGTCATGTCGTTTTGCCGGAACGGGACGCCAGCCGTTTTGGAAAAATTCGATGTTCTGCGAGCGCACCACTTCCTTGTTTCCCACGGCGGCGGTTGCACACCATTGGTATTCCCAGCCGGTTGGCGGGAAGTTTTTCGGGACAAAGAATGGATCAAGGCCGCTCTTTCGGGTACGGCTCAGTTCTTCACCGTCACGACCTTGATAGGTGCGAGGCCCGCTGCGCACACCGTCGCGCGGTTGATTGCGGCTGCCCCTAGAACGCCCGCGACGCGCTGGCGCTTCGGTATCGAGCATATCTTCGGTTTCTTCATTCATCGGTATTCTCCTGAAAAAACATATCATGTAGCCGCCGAGCCCAAGACTTTTTGGCAAGCGTAACAGTGGGTTTTGCAGGCACGAATGCACGCGGCGTGGCAGGAAGTTCGGGCGCTGCGGGCGGCATGATCTTCGCAGCCAACGCAGGATCACCCATCGGAATCGTTCTGACTTCGCTTATAGCGTCGTTTGCCTGGTGCTGAATACGAACGCCACCAGAGAAACCGCCAAAAGTCCGCTGCCAGTTTTCTATGTTCTTTTCCGCGCCGGCAATTCTTTTGGCCTCTTCGTCGCGAGCCTTGGCGTGGCAAAGTAGTATATTTCCATTCACCTTAACAGGAAACGGCGCGTGCCACTGCGCCGGGACGGGAACCCATCCCAGTTCGATCAGCTTTCCGTGCTGTGGGTTTTTTTCGCCCATGATCAGTTCAGCCGACCATTGATAGGTCAAGCCAAGCGGCACCATGTGCTTCGGAAAGTCGAATGGATCGGTTCGTTTAACAGGAGTGAGCGCCATATCACTGCTCCGTGAGGCTTTTGTCGTATTGTCCACTTTCCTTCAGCACCAATTTCCGACGCGCCATTTCCTGCACGCCAATCGGATCACCCTTCTTGAATCGTTTCTGTCCGGACGGATCATCGTAATTCCAAATCAACGTACCATCTGTTGCCGACCGCGCTTCACCCGCTGACAATCTCACTTCCGTCCCTCCACTCACCCCGCCGGGAGAAGCCGCAACAGGAGCCACAGGCGCCGATGCAGCGCGGCGTTGAGTCTGTCCGTTTGCGGGAGTCTTGCCGTTGGTCTTCGTAACTCCCAAGAATTTATTCACGTGATCGAAATACTCGGCACTTCCCGGCTTGAGCCCCTCCGATCGCGCATCCGAATCGGCCGCATTGAGCTTTGCAGCGCGGCGCCCGGTCGGATCAAGAGCAAGCGCCCTAGCATCGTCGGCATGTTCGCGCAGCCAAGCTTGCGTTCCGGGATCACGCCCTTGGATAAACGCCTCGACCGGATCGGCCTGGGCTTGTGGAGCTTCGGTTCTCTGCTGTTGCCGTTGCGGTAGAGTCTTTTGGACTTCAAGATCGGCCTTGGCTTCCTCAAGTCGCACCTTCGTTGCTTCGGCGCGGGAGATTTTGCGCTGCGCTTCGCCGGCTTTCTTCCAATCGCCAGCTTCCATTGCGGCTGTGTATTCGGATTGAGCGGCGTCGGCTTCGGTTGTGGCTGCTGCGATGCCTTGCTCGACCGTCCCAAGGCGGGTTTCGGCGATTTCCGTGCGGGTCTCTTGAACTTCGGCTTGCGCAGCTTGGCGCGCTTGTGCCTCGTTGGCGGCGCGACGGTCTGCCGCGATGCGAGCTTCTTTCTCGCGCTGGGTTTCAGCCTGCAGTTCGGTCAACTGAACCTTAAGCGATTCCGAAGGATCGGTTGTTTGTTCGCCGGCTTTCGGTTCCGGGGTTTCTTTTTCGATTTCGACTACGATTTCGTCGTCAGCCATGTGTGCCATCCGTAGGAGATTTTGTGTCACGCGAATCTTGCGATTCCTGTGTGCCCAGTTTTTGCGTACCGTTCAATTTATCAGCGGCATCTGCAAATTCGTTTAGCCGCCGCGCTAACGCTCTAGCGGTTTTAGCATCAACGTCGCAACGAGTTTTCTGAAAGTCTTTTTGATCTCCGGTTGCAATCATAACGTTAAAGTGAGGTAATACCTTTAAGCCGCGAATATTGTGTGTGATTTGCTGCACCCCAATAGACAGTAATGGATAGTTCGACGTGTCCTCACCACCAAACCCCATCCAACAAATTCTCTCCGGATAAGGGTCTTTCACGAATTCGCGCATGGGCCTCTGATCAACGTCGCCCAATCCCGGCGTTGCCGAACCCGCGTCCTCTCGTGAACCAAAACCTAACATCAAAAAATCCTCTCCGGATCGACCACGCGCCCCATGACCAGCGTATCCTCGATCAAACGCGCCGAACTACCGTCAAGTGGCTTCTTTTCATCGACAAAATAGAACTCATGGGCATCGGACGCCTTATACATGATCCATTCGCCGGGCTTGACAGTTACACTACCAAAACTCTCAGGTGTTTTGCCCTTGAATGCCGTTGGACCAACCTTCAGAACGAGACCGATCTTGCCTTGGAAACGATCTTCGGCACGTGTGCGGTCGCCGCCGATGATGATGCCTCCCTGCGTCTTGTCGGAACGGATGTAAGTCGCGATTAAAATCAGATTGTGGAACGGCTCAAAATTCTCGATATTGTCCTTGCCGATCGCATCGACCAGAACCGTGCGGGCGTCCTTGCCTTTACCGATGGCCTCGGCGATGTCGGAGAGTTTGCGGACAGACGTAACGCTCATGAGTTTCTTTCCTGCAATTCGTTTTCAACATCAGCGCAAAGATTGATGCTCTGCATAACGCCTTCGACGCGCCCTAGGCGTTTACAAAAATCACCCCAGTCGCTCGATACCATCATTTCCTCCAACAAGTCCTTGCGTCTTTGCTCAAGCCGTGCACGAACGGTCCCCGCCACCGCAGGGTGATCGACCGCGAAAAAGCGTACCGCAGAGGGTTGTTGGGTTGCCATCCTAGAACACGCGAAGTTGAACAGTTAGTTTGTGTCACGAGAGACAGGGAGTACGGTGAGGTCACCAATCCCGCACCGACTCAGTTACGCGCGTTTGTATTCTCGCTCGGCACGCTTCTCCTTGACAAGCCGAGCTTCGCCGCCGCCGGAACCACCGGGAAGCCGCGTTGCGGGCGCAATCCCTTCCGGGGCCTCCACCTTCCCGCCCATAGCTCGAACTACATCAGGAGCAAGGGGTTCCTTCACGCGCTTGTACGTTGGTTTGTAGGGGACGCCGGGCCCTGCGGTGCCGGACGTTTGCCCTACACTCCCACCAGCCCGAAAGGTCCTTATTACTCCACCCCCAGTTTTAAAGGTAACAACCTTTCCACGTCCAATATCTTTAGCATCAGACTTTCCGTCGGTATGAGAGACCTGCGTACCGGCTTTCAGACCACCTTCCCACGCAGGCCCATCCTTGATCCGCCCACCCCGCGCCCGCATGGGCGTACCCGGAGGCGGCATCATTCCTGGACGTGGCGGCATCGCACCACCCGGAGGCATTGCGCCGGGAGGCGACATCGGGGGTGCTCCACCGGGCGGCATGGGAGGTGGCGCCATCGGCGGACGTGGCGGCATTGCGCCAGCGCCGGGCATCGGAGGCGGCATCATCGGAGGACCGCCAGGATGTTGGCCGGGACTATTGATGATATTGACGGTCGTTCCCTTGTGCTTGACCTTGCCTCCACGCGCCCGCTTGTCCGCCCGATGTTTGACCGCACCACCCGTCATTCGCATGGCCGTCTTTTTGACCGCGCTACCCTTGGCTTTCGCTTTGGGCGCCTCAACCGCCTGCACACCGCCGCCAGATGCGTAGCCTTTCGTCATCTTGGCGACGCGGGAGCGTTCGACTTTATGTTGTTTGTGCTCTTGGAAGGGATGGGCCACTTGTCTTTCCTCCTAAGCTGCCTTGATCTGTTCTAGGCAACACTTTTCTTTATTCCACTCGTAGGTCAGCAAATGCGGCAACAGTCCAGATTTTAGGAGATCATCCCAACGCATCTGCACTTCGACGGGCACCGCTTGTCGGAACACACAAGAACCCCTCAAAATACCAAACGGCTGATATTTTCTTTCTTCATTTTTGCCGCTATCATGGGACACTTTGTCGATCGAGTCCAAAAACCGCTGAGGTAGTTGTTCATAACACATTCTAATTTCCTTCGAAAATTCTCACTTCCACACCGCGTTTTGTTTTGCGGATGGCGCCTACTGGTTTTTGGGGACAACCTCTCAATTTTGGTGCAACATATACTCTCCATCCTTTTTTCGGGGACAGTTTACAATCTATTTGACCAAAATCACCATTCGGAAGACTATCTTCGCCAAGTTTTAATATCCGGCGAAGTGCTTTAATGGCAATAAACCGGGAGCCGCCTTCCCCATTCATAATTTTGTAAAGTGCTGCCACAGCTATCTTAAGTTCTCGGCCACGGTTGACCGAGTCCGGTCTCTCAACAGTCTGAGGACTCTCGTGACCCATAAACTTATTCTTGTCCCGAATCTGTCGGCGTGGGCGAATTCAACACTTGATGCACATCCAAGGCATGTTGCGCAACGTCCATATTAGCGTCATGCACAGCCTGTTGAGAAGCCAGTCCGTGTTGGGCCGTGGCTAGTCCATGCTGCTGGGCCTGAGTTTTCTGTGCCTGGGCGTCGTCGTCCTTGTGGATGACCATTTCCTTGGCAAGATCGACGGTCGCAATGTTCTGTTCGGCCTGCAGCTTTGCGGCGCCCAGCGACGCATCCTGCGTTGCCTCTGCGGCCTTCGTGTTTGCGTTCGTCACGGCCGCAGCGGCGCTCGTTGCCTTGGCCTGTGCAGCAATCAAATTCGGATCGGGCGCGGGAGGCGCCGGAGCCTGCGGCGGCAGCACGATATTCGTCGGGTCCTGCCTAATCACCCCAAGAATCGTATTCAGAGTCCCGCGCGCATCCATGATCGGTGTGAACGCCGGAACCGCAATCAATTGCGATAATGCCACACCTTTCGCCACCCGATGAATATGCGACGGCGTATTGGGATCGGACGCCGGCTCAAGATTGCAATTCGCCAAAGCCTGTTCGAACTTTTGTTCGTTCCAATAATCCTTCGGGCAGATTTTATTCGATTTCCAAAAGTCTTCCGGATTTTCGCGGAATAGATCGACGATGAATTCGATTTCTTCGGCTTGCGCTTGGTGCATTCCCTTATGCGCTGCGGACTCGATCTTTGTTGCCTGTTCAATTTGCGCGAGCATCGTCCCAACAGGCACGTTTGCTACACCTTCGGCAGTTGGAATATCCCCTGCAGCCGACAGCGCCTGTGTTTGCTGCTGCACTTTGTCGATAAGCGCAAGCATTCCCGGCCCCACGTCTTTGTAAGGCATCGGCGAAATAATATTCGCGATAGGTTGATTGTTGGTCTCAATTGGAACGCCAGTTCCAGGCCCCACACGAAAGTCCGATGTGTTTTGCCTACCCCCGAGTTTCGCAATCAGAAACGACGGAAACGTAGCAAACATCGCCGAATCAAGAGCGAGCCGCCACGCGGCAGTCAAAGCAGACGATGCATTGCCGAGAATATTCAGCAAGCCCGTGCCATAAAATCCAGGTCCCGGCACATACGGATATTTCACATACATCCGCCGACGCTCGCACTGTTCGTCCGACTCTTTCCAGTCACGACGAATCGCGAGAATCTCCTTGGACTCCTTGTCCATTGTCACGAGATAGGGAAGCGGAATGCCCTTGTTTTTGAAATGTCCTGGCGCGTATTCGGCAAGATCGATTTCACACTGTGATTCCCAAACCGTGTATGGTTGGTCTTCGGGCCGTGATTTCTGCGGAGTTGGATCGGTACCTTGAATCCCCGCAATCTTGGCGTCAACCGCGTTAACCTGCGGCGGCGGGGGAGTGCCAGACGCTACATCCCGATATGCGCCAATCAACTTCATGCGCTGCATCACAGACGGGCGCATGGGAATTTGGTGGGTAATTCGCGCACAGGAGCGAAGGTCTTTGGTCGTGTCGGAAACGATTAAATCTTTTTCGTCCACACTTTCCGAAACCGGCCTTCTCTTCATCGGACAACGATAGATTTTCTTGAAACCAGAACCTCCAAAATAGGTGCCCCACAACAGCATATGCGACGTGTCGGGATAATATTCGGTGGCGGTCTTCGTGAAATAATGATTCAGGTCACGCTCGAAAGCATCCGCGAGATTGTCTTCGCTCTGGACGCTGGCGTCGTCTTTGTTTGCTACTTTCACTGGACCGTCGGAGGGTAGCAATTCGGCTTGCGCGTTGGCCCAGCCTTTGAGACAGGCTTCAAGCAAGAGCGGATTTGTGACTGTCGATTGTCCTTCGACTGCTGCGGATGTATCGCCCACTGTAGCGCGCGGTTCTTTCAGTTCAAGGCCAAGGAGCCCCAATCCTCTGGCGCGGATTTCGAGGTGGTTGCCGCGCGATCTGTCGTCAGCGGATATTTGGTCGTGAAGGTCGTTGGCGATCAGACTTAAGCGCGATGAGCCGATGTCGTTGGCGAGATTATCGTAGAATTTATCGCCAGTATCGTCGCCGTCTTTTCGCGGCCTGTGTGCATCCAACTGCACCACCACCCCGCCGTCAGGCTGTTCCGTCGCAACGGTTCCAGTTACAGGGTCAGTCGTAACCTTTCCATCTTCGTCTTCGATGACGATTTGGATGCCTTCGACGGGTTGAGCGGCGGGATCAGCCATTTGGATCACGAGAGATTGTTTCTTCTTTACCGCCGGACTCGATCACCAGTTGCACAGGCCAGACGACATTGTTTGAGTATGTTTCCGCTATCCAGCCCTGTCCGCACCAACAATGCCAAATGTTGTCAATGAGCCGGCGTTCGTCAATCAGTGGCGCAGGCCCTGTGTTGACCGAGTCCGGTCTGTCAACTCGCGGCAGACTCTCATGACCCATCTGGTTTGTCTTTTTTGAGAGTCCGCAAATGTTCCTTGATGTCGGCTACGGATTGACCTGGGGAGACGCCGCCAGCAAGAGATTGCAGCCATTCGATTTCATCTGCTGCCTTGTTGAGCAGCATTCTAACTGTATGGTGATTTGAAACCGACGGAATGTATTCTTCCAACGGAAATTCACGTAATTCCTTCGTCAGACCGCTCATGCCCTTCCCCTGATAATTGACATGGTGCCAGGAATAGCCCGACCCTCGTCCACAACGTTCTGCAGAATCTTCTGCTTCAACGCATCACACCCAAGATTCAACGAGCCCGCATCCGTCCCGCCAATCGCCGTCGCAAATCCCATCTTCATGCATACGACGATCCCCACCGTGAATACGTTGCCTTTCTTGGCTTCCTCCAAGCACTGAGCCAACTTGTCGACGCAATCTAACTGCTGATCGTTCAGCGGCGTTGGGGATAGGAGGATGGGTTTGTTGGGTGGAATGTGATCCATGCGGCTACCTTTACACCATTTAAACCGGATATAAAGCTTTTCTCTGAGGCCTGTGCAAACCGCGCTCGTATTCCTCGTGGGCGGTTTCTTCGTCGGTCATGGCCATCCCGCCGTCCCGCAGGTAACGCAACGCCTGCGTCATGGAGTCGGTCAAGTCGTCGTATTTGCCGCGCGGAAACACTTCAGCCTCCGCAATCATCATTTCCGACCACTCACGCTCCGGAGCCCACACGAGCCCCTGCGAAAACGTCGGCTGCACCGCTAACGCGCGGGCTACTTTGTCTCCCTTGACGGGGCACAACTGAATGCCAAATCGCTGCAGACCATAGCGGTTCGAGAGTTCTTGCGCCGCGCTGATTCCTGATGCCTTTGCTTCAATCAGCAACAAATCCACTTTGAAAGTAAGGCACGTATCCTGCACGTATTCGACGAGACCCCAATCCTTCATCGTCCTCCGTTTGAACCTGGCGTTCCGCCGTTTTACCTCGTCTTCGGCCATCCCCGGCACTATTGCTTCGGGCAGCCAGCGGTGGCCGTCGATAACGGTCTCCAGTATTAATCGTTCGACGCGAGGCGCAGAAAATTGAAGATGCTTGCGCCAAGCGTGGACGAGCATAATGGCACTTTTCTTTGTCTCCGGATGAGCAAAGACACCCCACACTGTCAGCGCAGACGGATCGTTCTCTTCATCTTCCGTAAAAGCGCCATCCAATGATGCGATAACATAGTCAAAAATCGGGAAGTGACCATCCGGGGTTTCCCATAGATTCCACCATGCCCGTTGAAACATCCCGCCGCCGCGCGGCATAGGACTTTGCTGATACTGACTCGCCCACGCATAAGGCCCAAGTTCGCGTCGGGTGCGCTCCATCGCAGCCTGCGGAAATCTCTCAGGCCACGCCGGTTCACCATCGTCCTCCCGCGGATCGGTCCACCCAATTGCGTTTGAAATAGGTTCGCCTTCTGCGTCGGTCTGGCGGCTGGCATCGTATTCCCACGGAATCATCAAATGGCAGTAATCAAAATTAGGCCCTAGGGCCACGCCGGAAACGTCTTCCTCATGAACCCGCTGCATGATGATAATCAACGCACCCTTTTCCAGATCGTTGAAACGCGACGAAATAGATTCACGAAACCATCGCACAGCTTTTGTTCGTTCAATTTCGGACTCTGCCTCAGTGACGTTGTGCGGATCGTCAATGATGATTCTGTCGCCGCGCTCGCCAGTTCCGACACCCCCAACAGACGAAGCTAATTTCCATCCAGTGTGAGTGTTCATAACTTTGATGGTTGTTTTGTTGCGGAGCCCAACGCCTTCTGTTTCTTTCACTTCGCCGTACTGCGTCGTGGTGCGCAGAGGCCCATACATTTTTTGATAACGCTCGTGCGTAATTAGCGTGCGAAATTTATCGTTGTCGCGCTCAGTCAAAGATGCCGAATAAGAAAACGACACATAACGATAGTGCGCTTTTTTCATCGGGCCCCATTCCCAAGCCGGAAAAAAGACCTCTGTCATCAAACTTTTCATACTGCCCGGACACAAATTCATGAGCAGTCGAGTCACTTCGCCAAAATGGACAGCCTCCAAATGTTCACAAACGCTCCACAAAACCCACCCGTCAACAAACGGCGTCGCCGGTTCCAACACCGACCAAAAATACCGAACGAACGCGATCAATCCGCCCTGGCGGACTCCATTTTCGTCATACCACCCACGCTGAGATTGCTCAGCCTTGGCTTTGCGTCGCTGATATTCCGTCAGCAACTTGCCGAATTGTTCGAGTTTGGTTCGGGCAAAGGGGGCGTTCATGGTAGACGCACAGCGGAACCGTCAGAGTAATAAACAGTAATTCCCGTTGCATCGTGCGGGAGACTCAAAGCCCACACAGTTTTCCCGTTCAATCGAAATTCAAACCCTATTATTTGTTGCTGCGTCATTCACGGCCTGCGCGTTCTAAACCTCAGCGCGGTCACCCAATCGCCGGCAAACCATGTAGCCATGACCAATAAACCACAGCCAGCATCGCGCCAAATACCGAAAGCCCGATAACCACCTTCGTCGTCCGATAAGCGAACATCACTGCCCTCCAAACCGATACGTCAAATCAACCTCAATCCCCAATTCACGCGCTTGATTCGCAAGCTGCGCCACGAGTTCCTGGTCACTCAATCGCGACAATTCGCCGTCGTCACTTTGCACGGAACCAATCCCCAACAGCTTGCGGAGTTCCTGATTCGCTTGGAGCTTGGAATAGGGCTTTGGAATGACAAATCCAGCCTCGTTGATCGAAATTGTCTCGACCGCGCGCTGAACATCCTCCGACATTTCGTGAATTGGTTTTGGGCGCTGCACCCACTTCACCACTACGGAACCATCTTCGTTGATGATCGGATTCCCCTTGTGGTCGCGCTTTTCGACCTCGACCATTTGCCACATATCCGCAACGTTGGATTCGTGGATGGTCCAGAGCAATTCCTCAAGCCGCTGGCGTTTGATTTGGAGAATCTCGTCCTCTTGGCGAGACAGGAACGCGATTCGCTCTGACACGTCATGCCGACGTTCGAGGCGAGAGGCGTTGCCGGCGGCGGCGTGGTCGGATTCGGAACTGTAGCCCGCCTGGCGATAGGCGTCGCCTTTCGGACGCAATACAGAGCGAAGGCGGCAAAATCGCTCTTTCTTGTTGTCGCGCAAAGGCTTGCAACCCGGAATATTCACCGGAACGAGGGTGACCGAATCCGGCGATTCAGTCCGAAGACCCTCTGGTGACACCAATTGTTGCACTGCGGTATCGGTCACGAATCACCTGGAATCAGCATTGCCACAAACCGAAAACGGCCACACAGGTTGCCCCGAGTGGCCGTTCCCTTGCAGGGGGCTGCAACTACACCACAAACGAACGGTCCAAGGAGCCATAGGACCGAACCTCATCATCGCGATTCACTCACTGTTCGTCAAGCCGTTATCGCTCGCCCAATATGCGTGCGTCCTTGTCCTTCGACGCTTTATCGCCGGGAACATTATAGTTTTGGCCGCTTTTGATGGCTTTGCGCCGCTTGTGGACAATTTCTTGGGCCTTATGGCGCAAGGCATCGTCGCGGTCTCGTTCCGCGTCTGTGTAGGGGAGGGCGCTGGCGTATTTTCCGGTCATTTGCCGCTGTTTAT
>Ga0209010_1000443_pt1 | contig 13193 bp, 12 predicted proteins | sample BlaSpr_A8_OM1_O3_FD_187985 | JGI IMG/M metagenome (GOLD analysis project Ga0209010, IMG submission 187985) | Forest soil microbial communities from Thunder Bay, Ontario, Canada - Black Spruce, Ontario site 2_A8_OM1_O3 (SPAdes) (version 2) | ecosystem: Environmental > Terrestrial > Soil > Boreal... | reverse complement strand
ATCCACGCCAACATTTCTCCCGCGCCGCAAGGCGATGGCACACTCGGCGTCCCCACAACTTTTCTCGAGCCTGAACTCATCACTCGCGCGCACAAAGTCGGAGTCAAAGTAGAAGTCTCGCTTGCCGGCCCGCCGTACTTAATCGCCAACATCGCCGCCGATGCCTCGCTCCGCGCCACCTTCGCCCAGAACCTCGCCACCTTCATCATCGCCAACGGATACGACGGCCTCGACTTCGACTACGAAGTTCCCTACGACCAGACCGAAGCCCTCAACTTCACGCTGCTCATCCAGGCCGTGCGCACTCTGCTGCCCGCCGGACAATATCTGATCTCCGCCGCTGTCTCCTCCAGCCCCGGGTCTTATGGCGTCTACGATTTCCCCGGCATGATCCCGCTGCTCGATTTCTTCAACGTCATGACCTACGACTTCCACGGCCCGTGGACCAATCACTCCGGCCATAATTCGCCGCTCTACCTCAGCCCGCTCGACCCCGGCCAGGAAGGCAGCCTCAAGACTTCCGTCGATATGTTCCGCTATCAATTCGACGTCCCCGCCGAGCAAATAAATCTCGGCACCGCCTTCTACGGCTACGGCTTCGACGTCGATGGCCTCTGGTATTTCTGCGGATGCGAAGACGCCATCAGCCTCAACTACCAGCAGATCCAGCAACTCATTGCCGCCGGTGGCTGGACCGCCTACACCGATCCTCTCGCGCAAGCCCCATACCTGATCAACAGCAATCCCAATCACGTCGGCTTCATCACCTACGACACTCCCACCTCAACCACGCTCAAAGTCAACTACGCTCTCGAAACCCGCGGCTTGGGCGGCGTCTTCATGTGGGAACTTTCGCAGGACTACAACGGCAAGCAGCAGCCGCTTCTGAACGCGATGAACAGTGCATACCGTAAGGCGAACGATACAGGCGTAATAGATATCTCTGTGTCGACCGCCATTGATCTTCACAGACAAAAGTGAGAAGTGAATTGTTAATGCCAGGTTACAAACCTAACAACCCCCGCCTTTTCAATCGCATCTATTCCCCGGCACAGGAGACTGATTCACGGAGAATAGATGAGCAAGAGCAACGGCAAGAGCGTCCTCGCCGATCCCACGCGGCTGAAGCCAATCGACGAAGATGACGACGGTTTAGTTCAAGTAATCATTGAAACGCCCAAAGGCAGCCGCAACAAATACGCCTTCGACACCGAACAAAAAATCTTCAGCCTGAAAACCGTACTCCCCGCCGGAATGGCGTTCCCCTACGACTTCGGATTTCTTCCTTCCACCAAAGGCGGCGATGGCGATCCCGTCGACGTGCTGGTGCTCATGGACGAACCCGCTTTCCCCGGATGTCTTTTGAAATGCCGCATCATTGGCGTGATCGAAGGCGAGCAGGAGAGCAAAAAGAAAAAAGAACGCAACGACCGCATCATCGCTATCGAACATGGCAATCACGCCTGGGCCAACGTAAAAGAAATGCAGGATCTCGGCGAGCACTTCTGCAAAGAACTGGAAGAATTCTTCGTCGACTATCACAAGCTTTCTGACGAACAGTACCGCATCCTCGCCGTCAAGGGAGCGAAAGCCGCTCGCAAGCTGATTAAGGCCGGCATGAAAAAAGCCTAGCTCGAATTGCCGTGCGAAGGAATGCAGGATGGGAAACCGAAAAGTGTGTAGGATGAGAACCGAAAATGAAAGAAATGATTTTCAGGTTCGTCGTGGGAGGAACGGCGGTCTGTTTCTTCTCCGCGCTCGGCGACATCCTCAAGCCAAAGAGTTTCGCCGGATTGCTCGGAGCCGCCCCGTCGGTCGCACTGGCCACACTTTCGCTCACTCTGATCAAAGAAGGACATGCTTACGCGCAACTCGAGGCCCGATCCATGGTACTCGCCGGCTTCGCCTTTTTTCTCTATGCCTGGCTGGTGGCGTGGCTTCTGGTGCGAAACCCAAGTGTGAGCAAACGCTTCTCCGTGCTCGCCGTTGTTTCGTCATCGCTGGTGGTGTGGGTCGCGGCGGCTCTCGGCCTGTTTTACATTGTTCTTCGCCGGTGATGCGGCGTAGCGATATGAGCGGCGAATGAAACTGTTAAACGTCGAAATCGATTTTTCTTCACTCGCCAAAATAAAATGGTATGAGTACGCGATCCGGTTCGCGTTCGGCGGCGCAATCACTGTCGCCGCCGGGCTCATAGCAAAGCGCTGGGGTCCCGAGTATGGCGGATTGTTTCTTGCTTTTCCCGCGATCTTTCCCGCTAGCGCCACGCTGGTGGAAAAAAAAGAGAAAGAGAAAAAGGCCAAAGCCGGAATCGACGGCGCAAGCCGCGGCCGCATTTTAGCCGGTCTCGACGCGGCTGGCGCCGCGCTCGGCAGCCTGGGTCTAGTTGCTTTTGCCATCGTGGTCTGGAGTCTGATCGCAGATCATTCGGCATGGATGGTTCTGCTCAGCGCTACGTTGACATGGATGGCCGTCGCCGGAGTCCTGTGGTATCTGCGAAAAACGAAATACGGAATGCGATTCCCCCGGTCGCGTCACCAACAGCATCAAAACATTTCTTCTCGCTGAACTCTCTCAGCGAAAAGCCGAGCGAAATTCCGGACGAGTGAATTCTTTTACAAACCCCTGACCAGCCGGTGACAAGCGCCCGTGCGCCTCACCCTATTCTCCACTCACCGTGATGCGAATCCCTGCGGCAATCGCGGAATTTCAGTTTAAGAGTTTGGAGCGTGGAATCATGGGCAACGAACCACTTAACCCTGCCGTCATCTCTCCCGAAACCAGCCAATCGACAACCGAAACAGCATCGTCGTCCCGCAAAAGTGTCAACCGTCGCTCGTTCATGAAGGGCGGAGTCGTCGCCGGCGCAGCCACCGTGGCCGCTGGAATGCTCGCCAGTCGCCTTCCCGCCATGGCGCAAACCAGCAGCAGTGGTTCGCTCTCTTCCAGCGACATCGCCATTTTGCAATTCCTCGCAGCAGCGGAGTTGATCGAAGCCGATATGTGGGTTCAGTACGCCGAACTCGGCGGCATCAGCGCGTCCAATCCCTATCAGGTCGCCTTCACCAACCTTGACGGAGACGGCCAGCAGTATATCTCCAGCAACACGCTGGATGAAATCACACACGAGAAATTCATCAATGCGTACCTCGCCTTAAAGGGCGCGCCGGTAGTGAATTTAGACTCGTTCCGCACCCTGCCCAGCAGCAAGGCAACCGGAGCCCGCCAGATCGGCCGTCTCACAAACTTGATGAATGTGACTGTCGATACCAGTTGGTACACACGCTATCGCAGCGCAAAAAATCCTGACTTCGGCGCCACCTTTCCGCAAGCCATTGTGCTCAGCGGGCTGCCCGCGATTCCGCGCGACAACTCCGATTTCGGACCGACCAACCACGCCCAGGCTATCGCCAACACCGCCGCCTTCCATTTTGCCCAGATCGAACAGGGAGGCAGCAGTCTGTATTCGGCCATGGTGCAGAAAGCCAGCGATGTGGAAGTGTTGCGCATCGTGGTCAGCATCGGTGGAGACGAAGTGGCACACTTCCTGGAGTGGGTGGATTTCGCAGGCAACGGCGTTCAGACTCCGCTCGCGCCGTTCACCGATCCTACCAATGGCCTGACCTTCCCTGACTTCAACGCCACTGGCAAAAAGATTCTTCAGACCAACCTGATCTTCCCGCTTCCGTGCGAGTTCATTGACCCGTCGCTGCCCATGTGCTCGGTGATCCGTCCCACGGATCCCACCGGCATTGCCGCAGGCGCGGTCAAAGCCTTCACTGACATGGGGATTTTCGTGGGCCAGTCGCAGAAGTTCTTCGACACGTTAAGCGCTTTGGCGGCAGCCGCTGATGCCTCAGTACGTAGCGTCTAACCGAACGATCTAAACGAATGAACAGTCGCGGAACGGCGGGGCCTTTGGGAAGCCCGCCGCCCGCGGCTGATTCTATCGATCAAGCTGCTGTCATCCAGTTGTTTTCGGGCGTTGTTTTCTTTCGAGTTGTTTTCAAAGAGGAGATCAAATGTTTGAAGGATTGTTTCAACCGATGCACATGCTGTTGCTGTTCGGAATCGCAATGCTGGTCTTCGGCCCTAAGAAGCTGCCGGAACTGGGCAAGGGCCTGGGCGAAAGCATCCGCGGTTTCAAATCCGCAATGGCGGCGAAAGAGACACCGGAGGTTACAGATGCTTCCAGCCCCAAGCCTGCGAAGACAGAGGCTTAGAGCCGGAAGCACCGATCAATCGCGAGTAGGCGGGACTACGACGGCCCGTAGACAAAGATGATGTTTCCTCCGGTTCCACCGTTGAGCAGCGAGCCGACGACCAGCGTCGTTCCCTGGATAGCCGTCGACCAACCAAGCCATCCGTTCTTGCCATTGTCAGCCGGCGGGCTAAAGCGGTATGTCGGCGCCGCATTCGCCCAGCCCGTGGAAGGTTCCACGAACAGATCGAGTATCGGATGATTCGTGGACATGGGATATCCGGCCAGAATGTACCGGTCGCAAATCGCCACAGACTGGAGAATGAAGGCATATGTGGATGGATCCGCCAGTTGCGCGGTTTGCGTGGCGTCGACCCAGCCGCCCGTGGGCTCCTCATAGATGTTCGCGTGCGTATCCCCGCTGGACACAATCGTATTCCCGCTGATGCTCACGTCGAAGCCGAGGGATTCGGCAAACTGCGGGCCAGTCTCGGTCAGCTTGGCGGTCTGCGTGGTGCTCTTCCAGACGGCGCCTGGTCTTTGGAAGACATAAGCCGCGCCTTCGATTTGAAAGCCGCCGACCGTAGCATCGGGCGCGCCGACAACCACGGTATTGCCGAGCACCGCGATGCTAAAGCCGAAATCATCGCCGATCGCACCATCGGAAGCGGTGAGCTGCGCGGTTTCCGTCATGCTTGACCATCCGCCCACGGGCTTCGCGAATACATAAGCCTTGCCCGGTCCCGTAGGGTAAGTAATTCCCACCTCATCGTTTTGAAATGCGCCAACCGCGATCGTATTTCCTGCGATGGCGACGGAGTATCCGAAAAAATCTCCGGCTGCCGAGTCTGAAGCGCTAAGCGTGGCCGTTTCGGTGGAATTGACCCATCCGCCAGCCGGCTCCACGAATACATAAGCCGCGCCGGCATAATTGTTCGCGCTGTTGGATCCCGCGACAATGGTGTTGCCGCTGATCGCTGCGCTGAACAAAGACGATCCGTCGGAAGCGGTCAGCGTTGCGGTCTGCGTCATGGTGTTCCATCTGCCGCCCGTTCGGACAAATACATAGGCTGCGCCGCCGCCCGTTGTCACAATCGTGTTCCCGCTGATTGAGACGGTTCGTCCAAAATAAAGATTGTTGCCGGTAGTGGTGAGTTCCGCTTGCAAAAACCAGGGATTGGAAACCGGTTGCGCCCCAGCCGCGCTGCGTGCGTCGGCGGCGACGGCGTTCAGGCACAGCAATGCGAGCACCGCAAGAGTGGTGATCGCGAAATGAATCTTCATAGCCATCCTCTTTTCTTTTTTCTTTGTCTTTTTCTCCCGATTTCCCGAATCAAGAGAGTTAGGGATTACCGCGGGCCAGAGCAGAGAAGTGGTGCAGTAGGGAAACTATGGCACATGGAGCTTGAATAGCAAAGGCAAAATCGAACGAAGGGAAACGGTCCGGATACGGTCAGATGATTTTCTGTGAACCTCGGGCATCCCGCAAGGATAGTGAAGATAAGTAGGAAAACGTTTCAGAAGGTGACAGTGATTGCGATGCGCCGCGCATTGAATCGGCGCTCTAGGGGATGCGCACCGGCTGCATCGTATATTGCGCCGCGCCGCTCATCTGGATTTTCCAGGTCAGGCCCTGCGAATCCGCCACGTCCACAGCGGCGATGTATCCTTTGCGGCCCACAGTGTAATGGAACGAATACGTGCGGCCGTCTGGCAGCGCGAGGCTCTTCACCCGGTCGCCGGATTCAAATTGCATCGTGACCACCGGCTTTCCATCCACCGCAATCATGGTCATGCGGCCCTTCTCGTCGTAGGAGTAGTCGGTGAGGTGGCCGTTCTCGTCTTTCACTCTCGCCAGATGACCGCTGGCATCGTAGCCGTACTCGAACTTATCCGTCGCACTGTACTGAGCCTGAACAATGCGGTTGGCTCCGTCGTATTGGAAATCGATCCACTGCCGACCCGGACTTCGCGCGTGCAGCAGATTCCCCATCGAGTCTCGATCCAGCGTAAGCTTGTCGCCACTTCCGTTCTGTATCCCGATCAGCGCGCCCTGCTCGGGCTTGGAATGATAGTTGGCATCGGCAAAGTAATACTTGCGGCCTCCGGTTTCTTCCAGCTTCCATCCCGGCCAATTCCAGGTGATGGTGGAGCGCGAAAATTCGCTGCCATTCCAACTGGTTTCGCGATAATTAGCGTCCCAGTAGCCAAAGCCCCAGTTGGAACGCCGGTAGTGAACCCTCCCGCCTTCGGCCATGATCAAATCGATCCAGGTAAACGGCCAGCGGTCGCCCACGGGAAAAATATTCAGGTTGTGCGTGCCGCCGATTCCAAACGCTCGTGCGCGCGAATCCTGCGTTCGCAGCACGCGCTTAAACTCCAGCGGAATCTTATCCTGCTTATAGAAATCCATTCGCCGGGCCATCAGCAGACCGTAGCGCAAATCCACATCCACCATCTCCAGGTCGAGATCCGCTGCCGTTCCCTGACAATCTGTCAGGCTCCCCTCATCCACGCGGGCCTTGGCCGGCGCGTAGTAGTGACGGATGCTGAAACACGGGTCTCCGTCTTCCAAATGCATCTCGGCTCGCACTGCGGCATCCGTTTTCAAATAATCCTCGCCCATTTCGTCGAGGTCGTCGATGCCGTTGATGTAGTCATACAGCGCGCTCGAATAGTTTCTGCTCGGCTGCAAGTGAAAGTAGAGCAGGCCGAGATCCTTGGTGAGCATCTTCCGCGCCCGCCGCGCCAGATCCTCCGGCGAAGGTTTTTCTTTCCAGAAAACCGGATCCATCCGCGCCGTGGAAATGACCGCGAACTTCTCTTCGATCCGGTCGCTGAACGCGTATTCCCACTTGCTCTCCGAGATGTACATATCCTGATCGGTGATGCCGATGAGAATCGCATCCGGATCATTGGCATATTGAGGATAAGCGCGCTTCATCGCCTCGACCAATTCTTCCGCAATAAGCTGGTTCCTTGCCTCGTCGCGTGCCCACGCCGGGACCGCGACAGGTGTCAGCACCTTCAGATCCAGCCCATACTTCTTGCGATAAAACGCCACCAGGTCGGTGGAAATGAAGCTTTGCGGCTTTCCCACCGGCACCAGGTAAACTACGCCGCGACCCTCCAATTCATTGAGGCTGGCGGGCTTTGTGTCTTGAACCACTGGCTTCCCCTGAGTTGAGTAGGAATAGTAGTTCGGATTCGGGGCCGAGCGTCCCGTAAGAAACGTCTGGATCGATCCGATAAATAAGAAGAATAGAAAGAAGCCGAGAATAGCCCAACTCCAAACGAACTTAAGCAGCGCGGCGTCGGGATTCTCGCGACGCCCTTTGCCCCGGAGTTCCGCATGGATGAGTTGCACCCAATGCTGCATGTCGCCCGCGGGGAGAATCCTCTTGGGCAGGATAAGTAATTCGAAGGTTGGCCAGGAAAACAGGAAAAGATCCGGCGTCTCGTAGTAGCGTCGGCACTCGGGCCAGGTCATGGCTGAGGACATCTGCGGGGACGCAGCGCCGATCGCGACTCCGCGTTCGCCCAAATCGATCTCGATTGGCCCCAGCCGTTCTGGATGCGCGGCCATCGCGCGACGCGCTCTGATGCGCCACGAGAAGAACCGCGCATATAGCAGGAACAGCGCAGCCGCCGACAAGCCTAACCCTAAAGCCTGATTATTCGCGACAAGAAAGGAATAACTCCCCAGGATCGCTGCGCCCAAAGCCACAACCGGCATCATTCGATAGAGCAGTTTGGCCGGGGCCAGATGCAGGCGACGCGCCCGCTGCGCGTCCAGATATTCCTTCTGCGAAATTTGATATTTCAAAATCACGGGCTACGAGTCACCGAATTCGAATTTTAAATATCGCTCCTGGTTTCGAAGCGTGTAGCATCATGCTCAATTTTGCCGGTGAGGTCAAACGAATCTTTGCTTACTCGATCCGTCTGGCCGATCTTTACGGCATCCATCGGCGACCATGCAGCAATCGAATTTCCGATGCTACACTTTTCCTGTCGATGCTCACTCACCTCGAATGCACGCGCTGCGGCCAGCACTATCCCGCAGACCGCCCGCAAAGCGTCTGCCTCGTCGATGGCGGCATCCTCTACGCGCGTTACGATCTTGGCGCGATCAAACGCAGTTTTTCCTCCGCACGCCTGGCCGGGCGTGCGCCTTCCATGTGGCGGTATGACGCCGTGCTTCCCGAAGTCAACCCCGTCACGCTCGGCGAAGGTTTCACGCCAATGCTGCCCAGCCGCGAGTATCCCAACGCCTTCATCAAAGACGAGGGCCTGAATCCGACCGGCTCTTTCAAAGCGCGGGGCTTGTCGATGGCGGTATCCATGGCTCGTCATTTCGGGCTGAGAAAACTTGCCATCCCTTCGGCTGGAAATGCCGCCGGCGCGCTGGCCGCCTATGCCGCGGCCGCTGGGCTCGAAGCTCATATATTCATGCCCATCGATGTACCTGCGGCCAACCGCATTGAGTGCGACTACTACGGCGCCCGCGTTACCCTGGTCGAAGGCCTCATCAGCGATTGCGCCCGCATGGTGGCGGAAATGAAAAACGATCCGCGATGGGAGACCGAAGGATGGTTTGATGTCTCCACCACGAAGGAGCCGTATCGCGTGGAGGGCAAGAAGACCATGGGCTACGAAGTGGCGGAGCAGCTTGGCTGGACGCTGCCCCAGGTCATCATTTATCCCTGCGGCGGCGGCGTGGGATTGCTCGGCATGTGGAAGGCGTTCGACGAGATGGAGGAATTGGGCTGGATCGGCGCGCAGCGGCCCAAGATGGTTGCCGTACAATCCGCCGGGTGCGCGCCCGTGGTAAAAGCATGGGAAGAAGGGAAGTCCGCGGTCGAGATGTGGCCCAACGCTGCGACTCTGGCCTCAGGGCTGCGCGTGCCCAAGCCTTACGGCGACTACCTGATTCTTGACGTGTTGAAGAAAAGTAATGGCACCGCGCTGGCCGTTTCCGATGAGGAGATCGTGGACGCGACGCGCCACTGGGCCAAAGTCGAAGGCATCTTCGCCGCACCGGAAGGCGCAGCGTCGCTGGTGGCATATCGCAAACTGCTGGCCTCGGGATTTCTTGCCGCGCACGACACGGTGGTGCTGTTCAACACCGGTTCTGGACTGAAATATCTCGACATCCTCGATCCGGCATTAGCTGCGGCGCGTTCCATCCAGCCAGTGAAGTTGGCAACTACGCCCAAGCCGGCCGCGCGCCACATCGGCGGAATTATCGGGCCTTACTAAGTTTCCCGCACGTGAATCTACAGTTTTACCGCCAGCCGTACAACCTGCCCGTTTTTCTATTACGGCATCCGCCTGATATCCCGCTGCGACCTATGCGTGTCAAATAGAGAAACGATGCGGTTGATGCTCTATATAGAGGACAAACTCAATGAAATCCGGAAAAATGAAATCCGCAAAAAAGTTCGCAATGCTTTTAGTTCTCCTCGGGTGCTCGGCTTGGGTTGTGGCCCAGAGCGCGGGCTCAGCCGGATCGGCCGGTAGCAGCGGATCGGCTGGAAGTAGCGGCTCCGCCGGACAAAGCTCAACGCCGGGCTCGGCGGCTCCGCCTACGGGAACGACTCCGCAGACTACGCCTTCGACTCCGGGTGCAGGCTCTGGTTCGCCGGGCAGCACTTCGAATCCGAACGCAACCAATCCGGGATCGAATCCGGCGACCTCAAATCCCGGCTCGAATCCAGAGACCTCAAATCCGGGAACGAATCCGAACGCCACGAACCCGAACAATCCCAACAGCACTACGCCTTCAACGGTGAATCCGCCCACGGGTAGCACTCAGCCTCCGACCGGAAGCGCGAATCCGCCGACTGGAACTCCAAACCCGAACAATCCGAACTCCAGCAACCCGGGAAGCAGTTCGCCGAGCGGAACTCCTCCACCACCGCCGCCACCGCAGTAAGCATCCGGGCGCGGGGCGAGGTTCACGCCGCTCAAAATCATAGTTTTCTCTCCTGTTGCGGGCCTGCACGATCAGGCCCGCTTTTTTATTTGCCGCCACGCCCAATCGCGGGCGAGACCTGACTGTTCCCCCGCGTCTTTACAGCATCATCCCGATGGCTCGTCGCGCCGGTTCGAGGTTTGATGTTTACAAGCTCACGGACTTAGTCGCTGCCAAGGAGATGAAACCACGATGAACTGCTCGCAAAAATTCCTGACATTATTAGTTCTTCTTTGCTCTTCGGCATGGGTTATGGCACAAAGCGCCGGCTCAAGTGGCTCCGCAACTGGAAGCGCCCCGGCGGGACAAAGCGCGAATCAGAACTCAGGTGCACAGGGCTCGGCCACGCCGGGTGCATCTACTCCGCAAACCACGCCACAGCCTCCCGGTGCTGGATCAGGCTCTCCCAGCAGTACCTCAAATCCTCAAGATCCAAACTCAAACCCAGGCACGGTCCCGGGGGCGAACTCTACTACGAACCCGACTCCAGGCACTAATACTCAGCCTTCGACCGTGAATCCGAACACCTCGCCCGCGCCCGGAACTTCGCCCAGTGGGTCGCCCTGCGGATCTTTGCCGAGTACGGCGCCCGGCACGGCCGGAACGACGAACGGAGCGACGGGTGGATCCAATCGCGGATCGACCGATCCCGCGACCTCCAACCCCGGTTCGTCGCCAACCACGGGAAACAGCCAGGCCAACAATTCCGCAGCGGCTCCCTCGGGAACGGCGTGCCCGCCAGCAGCGTCAGGGCAGCACTAAATAGTGGCTGTCTAAGGGAATCTATTCTCTCTCCTATCGCGGGCCTGCAAATTCAGGCCCGCTTTTTAGTACGATCTCCTGGGAAATCCACAGGAATAATGTTCGTAGTTGTGACAGCCGTCACAAACGTTTCCCGAATCCGGAGATACCCTGTCCACAAGATTGGTGAAGCGTGCGGAACGGTGGGCGCTTCAAGTGCGGATTGGGTTCCCCCTTTATTCTTTTATCCAGCCGGGGACCGCTTGGGATAAATCACAATAGGAGCGTATTCGATGCCGAGCATGAAAATCGTGGACCCGCTCATTTCAGAACGATGGCCGGACTTAAAGAAGAGGGCGGAGCAGGAGACAGATCAAGAAGCGCTTATCGCTCTACTCGTGGAAATTGACGATTTATTACTTTATCTGGAACAGAGAATTGCCGTGATTGACAAGCATACGGAACTGGACGCCAAGGCGGTACCGGCGGCAATTGCCAGAAATCCGTTCGTGAAGTTCGCTGGGATAATCCAGTAAATGGGGAGCCACTGAAATGAAATCAAGGCACATTCGAGCCGAAGCGGTATTCACCAAATTGCCGCGAACTTTGTGAATTGAACCGGCAACAAATTGACACGCCGCAACACGGCTGAAAGGCCCGCCGCCGATAGCTGATAGCTCACACCTACGCGGGCTGCTGTTGCGTCATGCAATGCATCGTGCCCAGACCCCAAACCAGGTCGCCGCAATAGATTGGGCCGATGACTCGGGCGGGGAAGAGTCTTGACAGTGTGTCGAGTGCGATGCGGTCGTGGGGATCGTTGAATACGGGAACCAGCACGATGCCGTTGGCAATATAGAAGTTGGCGTAACTGGCTGGCAGTCTGCGGTTTTCGAAAATCACGGGAGCCGGCATCGGTAGTTCGACGACGTTCAACCGCTTCCCCGATTGATCGTGTGCAGAGCGCAGGCGGCGCAAATTATCCCGCAGCGGTTTATGGTTGACGTCTTTGGCATTCGATTCGACCACGGTGATCACGGTGTCGGGCGAAACGAAACGGCAGAGATCGTCGACGTGTCCGTGAGTGTCGTCGCCGAAGATGCCTTTGCCCAGCCAAATCACCTGCGGCGCGCCAAGATATTCGGCAAAAACCTTTTCATATGACGCGCGTTTCATGCCCGGATTCCGCTGCTGAACTTTGCTGAGCAGGCATTCCTCGGTGGTCAGCAACGTTCCGCAACCGTTTACGTCGATCGAACCGCCTTCGAGGACCACGCGCTTCCCGCGGAAAATGGGACGCACTTCGTCCACGGCGCAAGCTTCCGCCATAAGGCTTCCGATTTTTTCGTCGTACTTCCAGTTCGAATATTTGGCCCACGCGTTGAAGCGCCATTTGATGGCGACAGAATCATGTGGGGACAGCCGCCCTCGGCTGTCCGTCGAGCGAAGCTCGACAGCCGACTTCACAAAGATGCAGCCGGAATCGCGCATCCACACGCGATTTGTCGGCCAGCGACGAAAGCGCACGTTCGACGACAATGCACCGGCGCGTTGCAGTAGCTTTCGCGCCTTGCGCTCCGCCACCGGATCATTCACTACCAGTTCAACCCGCTCGTGCCGCGCCAGATTGCGGATCACTTCCGCATAGACCCAGGGAATCGGCTCAAACTTTCCCGGCCAATCGCCCGCGTAATGCGGCCAGGCAAGCCACGTGGCGGCGTGCGGCTCCCATTCGGCCGGCATGCGATAAGGTTTCGCAGACGGATCTGGCCTTAGTTTAGAAATTCCGCCCGGGGAAGTATGCGTGGAAGTCGCGGCCATCGGTTGTCGATCCTAGTCAATCAGCCGGTTGCTGATGGCAGCATAGCTGTCGATGCGGCGGTCGCGCAGAAACGGCCAGTTGCGGCGAATGTCTTCCATGGCTTTCAGGTCCACCTCCCCCATGAGGATTTCTTCGCGATCGTGCGAAGCTTCCGCCAGCACGCGTCCAAAGGGATCGCAGAAGAACGAGCGGCCCCAGAATTCCAGTCCCTCGCCGGGAGCGGACTTGCCGCGAATGTTACCGGTCTCAAAGCCCACGCGATTGACCACGGCAACATAAACGCCGTTGGCGATGGCATGCGCGCGCTGGATGGTTCGCCAGGCATCGTGTTGCGCCACTCCGAACTCTTCTTTCTCCGCGGGATGCCAGCCAATGGCCGTGGGATAGAACAAAATCTGCGCGCCCTGCATCGCTGTAAGCCGTGCGCCTTCGGGAAACCATTGGTCCCAGCA
>Ga0209010_1000442_pt1 | contig 13202 bp, 9 predicted proteins | sample BlaSpr_A8_OM1_O3_FD_187985 | JGI IMG/M metagenome (GOLD analysis project Ga0209010, IMG submission 187985) | Forest soil microbial communities from Thunder Bay, Ontario, Canada - Black Spruce, Ontario site 2_A8_OM1_O3 (SPAdes) (version 2) | ecosystem: Environmental > Terrestrial > Soil > Boreal... | reverse complement strand
CGAACGACGACTAAACCACAGTGATGGAGAGGCCGAGAAGTTTTATCGAGATCTGAAGCTGGGAGGAGTTGGAGTGCGAGTGGGGATGGAGGCCACCGGGTTGGAGACCGTGGCAAGCACGGCGGAAGTGCGGAGTTATTGCGGGCCGTTTGGGCCGTGGACGGGTATGGCGGCGGACGGGTCGCCCTTCCTGGTGAGGGATATCAGCAACGAAGAGGCCTACGCGTTGGATTTGCAGCTGCCGTGAGAGGACAACCTGCGGCGACAACGGGCTCGACGGAGAACCGTGCATATAATGTCGCCCTTCGTGACAACCAATCGATCAAAAAGCGAACTCGCCTCGTCTCCCCCAACTTCACCGCCGACCTCGCCGTCGTAGACGGCGACCCCTCCCCGACATCAACGTCGCCATCCACAACGTAATCTGGGTAATGAAATCCGGCTCTGTGGTCGTCGACAAAACCTCACCGACGCCTCACTAGAGGTTCGCGGACTCCAGCAAACTATGAGGCCGAGCCGGGCCGGCTGGTGGTCGGCATCCATAAAGTGGGCGACCCTCATGCCAGATCCTTACTACGGTTCCCGACGTGATAAATTAAACGACGCGCGGAAGTCTCTACAGAACGCACGGTGCGTCGTTATCAAAGATTTACATCAACCAACTCTGAACGTATACCAGATAGAAGAACTTGCCCTCCAGTAACTTCTCTTGATATTGATATCCCTCTATCATGACAACATGTGGCGTTTGCAAACGCCTCGTGCCGTGGCACCTGCGCGAGTGTGCCCAGGTTCGTTAATACCGTTACGTGACGAATTGGCTGCGCGCTTTAAGATCATCGATGGCGCACCGCGTCACAATCGAAGGTGGATGTTTGTACAAGAGTGCAACGGATTGCTCTTGCAGGCAGCGTGAAATCCGGGGGCAGACGGGACGTTTCCTCTTAAACACCCCTTGCTCCTTGATCGTACATTGCGCTTATTGCCGCACAACGGGGAACCTGGGGAACCTGGGGACAGACGGAGCGTTTCCTAATTCGGGTGCCAGCCTGGATCCATAGCAACGTCCCCGATGAATGCCCTCCCGCCCCTCCCCACTTCGCAATTCGTTACAATTCCAGCGTAGCCGCGAATGCGCCATTTGATGCCCATCGTTACGCCGCGCCTCATCTTGCGGCCCCCCACGCTCGCCGATTTGGATTCCATCCAGATCGCCAAGGAGGAAGCATGGCCCGATTTGCAGCGTTGGATGACCTGGGCCTCTGACGATCAACGATCGCGCCAAGCCATGGAAAATTCGATTCGGCGCGTGATGGATTACCAGAATCAAGCTGGAATCGCGTTGGCCGGATTCCATCGGTTCAACGGGAATTTCGTTGGCCGAACCGCACTGGATCTCACCGACGAGCATGACGTCTACGAAACCGGATACTGGATGGCGCCTGCATACACCGGACAAGGCATGGCGACAGAAGCAGCAAACGCAGCAATTCGGTACGCCTTCGGCCATCTTGGCGCGAGAGCGATCACCGTCGGCTACTTCGACGGAAACGAGCCTAGCCGGCGCATCGTGGAGAAATTGGGATTTCAGAAGCTACGCGTCGCTCCTGACGCGGCAACACGCTGCCTCGACGGCGCGAAACTCGATCGTCACGAATACATCCTGACGAGCCCCGATGCACTTCCCCAACTTGACGTTTCATGGGGTTAGGAAGTGTACGAAGCGCGCCGGCCGCTCATTCGAAAAGCCCCACAACCCATTCGAACAGTCCTACTCAGTTACCAGTTGAAATTCGATAACTTTCATGCTATGATGTGTTGAACGATTCGGGTGCCAGCCCGAATCCATAGCAAGGTCCCCGATGAACGCCCGCCTCGTCGCCCTTCCGCTCGATGCAAACCCCTTAGGATCAATCCGTTGCAGTTTCAGGACGAACCTTACTCCTTTAGAATCACATTCTTGCACAGTTTCTCGGTCCAAAGTCTTTAGAATCACATTCTTGCGCAAAAACAGGGGAGGGGTGGGCATTCTGTTAACCAGATTCCCAAAACGGAACCACGCCCTAGCACCGAGAAGAGAGGATGCAGTCCGACATCCGAAAGGTCGCTCCTCCGTCTCGGGTTGCGAGGCCTTTGGGCCGTGCTGGAAGTTAGTCGTGGCGCAGGGCCACGATGGGGTCGACGCGCATGGCGCGGCGTGCGGGGATGTAGCAGGCGACGAGCGCGACGAGCGTCAAAACGATGGCGACGGCGGAAAACGTGAGTGGGTCGGTGGCGCTGACGCCGTAGAGAATTGTGGTCATCAGGCGCGTCAAGCCCGCGGCGGCGGCGAGACCGAACAGAACGCCGAGAAGCGCAAGGCGCGCGCCTTGCCCGAGAACGAGCTTGAGCACGTGGCTTCGTTGTGCGCCGAGCGCGATGCGAAGGCCGATCTCATGCGCGCGTTGCCCGGCGATGTAGGAAACCACTCCGTAAATTCCGATGCTGGCAAGGACGAGCGCCAACGCCGCGAAAACCGCGAGCAGAATCATCGCGAAGCGGCGCGAGGCGAGGGAGCGTGCGACAACGGAGTCCATGGTTTCCGGTTGGTACAAAACAGCTTTGCTGTTGAATTCGCGCAAGGCATCGCGAACGGCGCCGGCGAACGCATTCGGCGAACCTTCTGTGCGGATCACGAAGCCCGGCATCGCCCAGGTCTTGAGCTGATCATCGGGGAGCTGCAACGGAGACATATAGAACTGTGCCTGCATAGGAGCGTCGCTCGTTTCGTCGAGGCCGTATTGCTTCACATGGCCGACGATCCCGACGATCTGGAGCGGTTGGTTGTACACGAGAGTGAAATTGAGGCGCTTGCCGATCGGGTCTTCATTGCCGAAAAATTTCTGGGCAAAATTTTCGTCGATGACGCAAACACCCGTAGAATTGGCGTCATCCTGAGTGGTGAGAAAGCGGCCGCGGAGCAGAGGAATTTTCATGACTTTGAGGTAATCCGGGCCGACGCGATACCAAAGCGCATAGGGCATGCTGACTTCGTTTGGCGGCTTGGGTCGGCCTTCGCGCCAGAAAATCAGTCCCGATTCGTGGTCGAGGGGTTTGGCGCCGGTCGTCAGGGAAACGGCGCTGACTCCGGGAACAGCAGCGATCTTTTCCGTGAGCTGGCGCAGGCTGGCGCGAACTGTATTTGCGTCGGCATTGCCGATGGACGGCGGGAGTCCGACGCGGAAGGAAAACACGTTGTGCGGATCGAATCCGGGGCTGGCGATCCAGAGCCCGACGAGAGTGCGGATGGTGAGGCCGGCGCCGATGAGCAACACAACAGCAAGGGCCATTTCGACGATCACGAAAATGTTTTGCGTTCGGTAACGCGCGCCGCTGGAGCCGCGGCCACCTTCCTTAAGCGTTCCGTGCAAATCGGGACGCGATGTTTTTAGCGCCGGGGCGAGTCCGAAGAGCACACCTGCGGCGAGCGAGATCGCCAGAGTGAAGAGGAGGACGCGCGGATTCAATTGCACGTCATTGGCGCGCGGCAGCGCACCGGGAAGCGCGGCTAACGCAGCACGCGTCCCCCAGGAAGCCAGGAGCAAGCCGAGCGCGCCGCCAGCCACCGCGAGCAGCACGCTTTCCGTCAGTAGCTGGCGGATGACGCGGCCCCGGCTGGCGCCGAGCGCCGTGCGAATCGCAAATTCGCGGCCGCGTCCGGTGGAGCGAGCGAGGAGCAAATTCGCGACGTTGACGCAGGCGATCAGGAGAACGAAGCCGACCGCCGCTAACAACACGAGCAGGAACGGTCGAACATCGCGCACCATGACTTGCTGGAGAGGCGTAACGACGATGCCCGTGTCTTTGGCGGTGTCCGGATAGGCTGCACCGAGACTGCGCGCCACGCTGTCCATATCCGCGCGCGCCTGAGCCAGCGTTACGCCCTGGTTCATTCTTCCGACAGCGCGGATCGAGATCATGTGCCGGTCACGCACCGGCAAGTCCTTCGATGCGCCGATGGTGACGTAAACATCGCTCAAGCGAAAGCCGGTGGAGGAGCAACAGAAGTAAAAATTTTCCGGAGCGACTCCCACGACGGTGTAATCCGTGCCGTCGAGATTTAGCGGCTTGCCAAGAACGTCGGGCGAGGATCCGAATTTCGTTTTCCAGTAGCCTCCGCTGAGTATGACGGCAGGCGGGCCGCCCAATTGATCTTCAGCAGAAGAAAAATTGCGCCCGAGGACAGGATCTGCGCTGAGCAGCGGGAAAAAGCTGGCGGAAACGTCCATCGCGGTGACCTGCTCGGCGTCGCCCTGGCCAGTCAGATTGAAAGTGTCGTGCCGATACGCGGCGAGCGAGGAAAATGTGTGGTTGAGGCGCACCCAATCGAGGAAATCGAGGTAGGAAGCCGAGCCTTCGCCATATCCGGGAAACCAATCCGCCAGGGTGACGACTTGCTCCGAATTCCGGTAGGGCAGGGGATTGAGGAGCACGCCGTTCACGACGGAGAATAGCGCGGTGTTGGCGCCGATGCCGAGAGCCAGCGTGAGCACAGCGACGGCGGTGAATCCAGGGGATTTGCGAAGCATGCGCAAGGCGTAGCGCATGTCCTCTACAAGTTGCTCGAACCACTCCCAGCCCCATGCCGAGCGGCTTTTTTCCTTCAGCGAAGTTACATTACCAAAACGCCGCCGCGCGGCAGTCTGAGCGTGGTCTGGATCCAGGCCGTGTTCGATCTGTTGCTGCTGACGCAACTCCAGATGCAAGCGTATCTCTTCTTCCAGATCGGTGTCGAATTGGCGGCGATGCGTCAGCATGCTGAGCCGCCTCGCGAGTTCGCGCATCCAGTTCATGCCAGACTCCTCTCAGACCGCCTCAACTACACGGGTGACTGCGCCGATGACGCGTTGGAACTGCGACAGCTCGACGGTCAATTGTTTGCGACCCGCCGCAGTCAGCTGATAGTAGCGGGCGCGACGGTTGCCAGCCGTCGTGCCCCACGCGGCGGTAACCCATCCCTTGATGAGCATCCGTTGCAAGGCGGGGTACAGCGAGCCCTCTTCGACTTGAAGAACGTCGTCGGATATCTGCTGAATGGAATTGGCGATCTCATAGCCGTGCAATTCGCCGGAGCGCGCCAGAGTTTTCAAAATCAACAGATACAGTGTGCCTGGGGGTATCTCGTCTCGGTGCAAGGTAGCCCTCTTGACATAGTTAGACTATGGCAGCATGGAATGGTTAGCAGACTGTGTCAAGGGCCGAGGTGCGAGTCTCAGCCTTCCGAGGCTTTAAGAAAGCATGACTCTGTCCCTGTCGATTTTAGCGGATCCGGTTCGACGTATCTTTGAGTGGGCGAAACGAGTGCTCGGGGACGTCACGAGAAAGATCGGAGCATCGAGAATCTCGCTGGACGGCGAGATCCAGGTCTCCGGCGTTTCGAAGGAAGACGGGCGCGCGCGAGATAGGCTTAATCGGATGGCATTCGGAGGAATTCGGTCATGAGAAAGATCAATGTGCTTGAGTTTGTGTCCCTCGACGGTGTGATGCAGGCGCCGGGTGGGCCGGAGGAAGATAGGAGTGGCGGGTTCGCGCACGGCGGGTGGACGAGTCCGCATGGTGACGCTGTTTCTGCAGCGGCTGTAAAGAAGCAGATGAATATGCCGTTTGATTTGCTGCTGGGGCGGAAGACTTTTGAGATCTGGGCGCCGTTTTGGCCGAAGCATACCGACTTTTGGCCGGGCGTGAAAACGGCGACGAAGTACGTTGCTTCGAACACTATGACTTCACAAGAGTGGCAGCCGTCCGTGTTTTTGGGCGGAGACATTGCAGAAAAAATCACCAAAATTAAGCAGCAGGAAGGGCCGGACCTGCACGTTTATGGAAGCGCGAATCTTGTGCAGACGCTGCTCAAGAATGATTTGGTGGATGCGCTATGGCTGAAGATATTTCCGGTTACGTTGGGCAGGGGAAAGCGATTGTTTGTCGACGGCACGATCCCGGCGGCGTTTAAGGTGACGGAGAGCACGGTGACATCGAAGGGCGTGATTATCGTGAACTACGAGCGGGCCGGCGCGGTCTCAACCGGAACTGTCAAAACATAGGAGCGGCGCGTGTCTTCATTCCTTTCGCGCTCAGCGTCTGTTCCTTCGGCGAGACGCTTCCGCGTTCCATGCCATCGTTTAGGACGGCCCACCTGGGCTCACCCGTCGAGCTGCGGGTTGCGGCTGGACTAGAGTCGGCGCAGGTCGGGCGCTCAGGATTGCATCCACGTTGTCCAGAGCCAGCATACCCATTGCGGTTCGCGTTTCGATTGTGGCGCTGCCAATGTGCGGCAAAAGAAATGTATTTTTCAGCGAAATATATTCCGGATTCAGGTTTGGCTCGCCTTCGAATACGTCGAGCCCGGCGGCGGCGACGCGGCCGCTTTTGAGAGCGGCGATAAGATCAGTATCGACCACCAAACCGCCGCGGGCTGTGTTGACCACGATGGCTCCGGGAGGGAGAAGGGCGATGGCTTTGGCGTTCAAGAAATGATGGGTGTCGGGAGTCTCTGGGGCGTGCAGGCTCAAGAATTGACTTGCACGGAGCAGGTCCGACGGGTTTTTGTGGAAGATCGCGTCGCCTGCGACATCGGCGGGTAATTCGGAAGAATTGGAATAGTGAATCTTCATTCCGAATCCTCGCGCTCGGCGCGCCACGGCCTGACCTACGCGGCCCATTCCGAAGATGCCGAGGATCTTGCCTTCCACTTGCCAGCCCAAGAGCATGTCCGGACTTAGGGGGCGCCAAGAGCCTGTGCGCACGAGATCCTGGGCCTCCCAAGCGCGACGCGAAGCGCCGAGCAGAAGGAGCATGGCGATGTCGGCGGTTGCCTCGTGGTTGATGCCAGGAGTGTAGGCGATGGGAATTTTTCTGAGAGCGGCGGCTTCGAGATCGATGTGCTCAAAACCGACTGAATAGGTGACGATAACTTTTACCGTTGGCGAGACTTTCTCGAAAAAAGCAGCGTCCAAGCGGTCTGCTGGTGTGATGAACAGAGCATCGGCTCCGTCGGATACGGAGAGCAGGTCCTGCTGGGTGAAAAGACCCTGGTTCGGATTTCGCCGCGCCGTGAAGTCGCGATCGATACGGTCTTCGATCGGCTTCGCATAACGGCTGGTTACCACGAGAATGGGCTTGGTCATGATTTTGGCTCTCCGTTGTGCCGGCGGCATCGGATTTGTGCTTCGGCCTAGACCAGACGGACGTTGCGCTCCATCGTTTTGATCACCTCGTCGAAGCGGCCCGTGAACACTTGCTTGGCGAGGCTCAGTGTGTAGCCAACAGCCGTGCGGAGCGGCACGTGCGCGGGCAAGGAAAGGGCATAGGGATCGACGACCGCATCGACGACGACTGGGCCGTCTTTGTAAGCGAGCGCTTCGGTGAGAGCGTCTTTCACGTCGGCGGGGTCTTCGAGACGGATACCTTTCGCGCCCATGGCTTCGGCGACGCGCGCGAAATTCGGATTCTTGAAATCGACTCCGAAGGGAACGAAGCCGGCCTCTTGCTGCTCGATATTCACGAAATCGAGCGACTCATTGTTGAGAATGACATGGACGACGCGGGATTTGCGTTGCACGAGAGTGGCGAGATCGCCAAGAGCGAGCATCGTGAAGCCGCCATCCCCGCAGAGGGCGATCGTCTGGCGGCCGGGGTAGGCCAATTGAGCGCCGAAGGCGTTGGGCACGGCGTTAGCCATCGATGCCCAAGAGAAGGAACCGAAGAGACGGCGATTCGCACCGCCCTTGATGTGGCGGGCCATCCAGATGCAGGCCGTTCCGGTGTCGGCGAAAAACATGGCGTCGGGAGAAGCAACGGCGCTTAGCGTGGCGGCGAGGTATTCCGGACGAATCGGCTTGATGCCGGGACCTTTATCTACGTAGTGATTGAGCAATTCGTCGAAGTCACGCGTTTCCGCGACGTGCTCTTCGAGAAAGCTGGTGTCAGTTTTCTCGCGAACTTTGGGAAGCAGCGCCGCGAGGGTGGACTGCACATCTCCGACGAGACCGAGATCCAAGGGCGTCCTGCGGCCGAGGTGCTTTGGATTGGTGTCGATCTGGACTTTTTTCACCTTATGGTCCGGCAAAAACTCAGAGAACGGAAAATCCGTGCCGAGCATGAGAAGAAGGTCGGCGGCGTGATTCGCTTTGTACGTTCCGCCGTAGCCGATGAGACCGGTCATGCCCGTGGCGTGGGGATTGTCATGCTCGAGCCATTGCTTGCCGCGGAAGGAATATCCGACAGTGGACTTCACCTTGTTAGCGAGGGTGAGGACTTCGTTGCGGGCATCGCGGCAGCCGTCGCCGCCGAAGATGGCGACCGTCTTGGCATCGTTGATCATCTGAGCGAGCTTTTCCAAGTCGGCTTCGGAAGGACGAAGAACCGGCTTGGACGGAATGGCGACGGGATGGAAGCCGTCCGGCGCCTCAGAAGCCGCGACGTCGCCGCAGAGAGATATGACGGTGGGACCGCGGTCGATGACGGCAGTCGTGATGGCGGTGTTGAAGACGGCGCGGGCTTGTTCGGGATTCACGACGCGGCCGACGTAGAGGGCGGCAGCGTCGAAAAACTTGTAGGGATTTAGCTCTTCGAGGGCAGACGTGTCGATCAACTTCGATTCGACGTCGCCAGCAATGGCAATGACCGAGGCGCGTTCTTTTCTTGCGTCCATCAGCCCGTTGAACAGGTGGGTTACGCCTGGCCCGGCCGTGCCGCAGACGGCGACGGGATTGCCCGTCAGGTAGGACTCCGCAACCGCGGCGAAGACGCCGTACTCTTCATTGCGCACGTGAATGAATTCGACATTCCCGTTGCGGCGGAGGGCGTCGATGACGGGATTGAGAGCGTCACCCACAATTCCGTAACAGCGCTTAACACCGGCCTTATGAAGCATTTCCCAGAGTCGATCTGCGACTTTGGCCATTTAGCACCTCTCATGTCTGCAAGGCTTGGATGCAGTCTTGTCAGCGTTCAGCCGAAAGAATTTTCGATTCCAGCGTCGAACGCGCGATTTGAAGGTGGCAGTTGACGGGTGAGGTGTCGTTCGGGAAGCGGTAAAAAGAGGTGAAAAACCGTGAATCGCCCTATAAGCTAGCGGGATTCTATGAACAGGTCATACCGATTTGGGGAGTTTGTGCTGGATCCGCGTAGGCGTTCGCTGTCGTATGCGGATTCGGACGTATCGCTTACGCCTAAAGCTTTCGATGTCTTGCTTTTTCTGGCTCAAAACCCCAACCGTGTGGTGACGAAAGACGAGTTGATGGAGGCGGTGTGGGGCGACACGTTCGTAGAGGAAGGAAATCTCAAGCAATACATCTCGCATTTGCGCAAGGCGCTTGGGGATAACTCCGAAGAACCACGATTGATCGTGACCATCCCGCGAAAGGGATATCAGTTTACAGAGCGTGTGACGGTCTCCGATCCAGCAGATATCGCAGAGCACTCCAGACCTCAGGTTGGTGCAACCGAGAGCCCAAAAACGGATGCGCGCTCTGTGGAGTTGGGAAGCAAAGAGAAACTTGGGGAATCGGCTGGGACTGGTTTCAGGTTGCGCAGGTCGTTCGCGGCAGCCGGGCTATTGGCTGTCATTGCTGCGGCAGTCTGGTTGTACTTGAGCCACCGGCAATCCGTCAGGCTCTACGCCACGGACACCATTGTTCTCGCTGATGTCAAAAACGAAAGCAGCGATCCGGTGTTCGACGACGCGTTGGACGCAGCTTTGCGTTACGCGATGGCACAGACACCTTATCTGAACATTCTGGGGACCGATAAGGTCCTCGGCACCCTAGCGCAACTCAATCTTCCGGCCACGACAAAGTTGACGACGGACGTGGCCCGCCAGGTCTGCGGTAAGACCAACAGCAGGATGGTGGTCTCGCAATCGATCAGCGACGCCGGCAACGGCTACCATTTGCAGATGCTGGCGCTCGATTGCGCATCGGGAGCGACCCTGGCCAAAGAGCAGGCGGTCATAAGCGAGCGGAGTGAGATCGTTCACCAATTGGGAGTCACATCCGCACGCCTTCGCGCAAAGCTTGGAGAGCCCGCCGATTCGCTGGCGCGCTTCAGTCAGCCGCTGGAAGAGGCGCTCAGTCCCTCGCTTGAGGCTTTGCAAACAAACGCTCAAGGGCAGAAGCTCTACCTCGCCGGCGACGCTGAGGGAGCGCTCAAACTCTATCAGCGAACTGTCGAGCTCGATTCCACCTTTGCGGTTACGTACCAAGCGATTGGGTCGGCGCAAGGCACTCTGGGCCACCACGATTTAATGGTAGCTTCATTCGCTCGCGCCTACCTATTGCGCAACCGAATGATGGAAAAGAACAGGCTGAATATCGAGCTTATCTATTACAGCAATGTGACCGGGGAACTCGATAAAGCCTACTCCATTTCACTTCAGGCACTGGAACTCTATCCGCGCGATGTCTTCTTTCATAGAAATCTGGCGAACACGTTGATTCAGCTCGGCCAACTCGATCGTGCGGCCGCCGCAGAAGATGAGATGGCTCGGCTGGGGCCAAGTCCAATCCATTTTGCTTTTGCAGCCCAGGCCAACATAATCGCTAGCCGGTTCAAAGAGGCGAGCTCATGGTTGGCTCAAGCGGAGGCCCTTAAATTTGACAACCTCGAGCTGAGGATCCAAAGATTGCGACTGGCATTCACGGAAGGTGATCAGAGCACTTTCGACCGGATCTCCGATGATGAGGCGCATCGCCCTAATCGAGTTGTGTTTTTGCGCGAGCGATCAAGATTTGAAGGCCAGCAGGGGCATTTTAATTCCTCAGATCGCTTACAAGTGCAGGCATCGAAGCTGTCTTCAGACCCGGATGAGATTTCCACCGGCCTTGTCTTTTCGGCCCTTCAAAGCGCAGAGGCGGGTAGGGCGATCCAAGCGCGGAAGATCGAGGACCAGGCACTACAGAGTAAGTTGGAGCGAAACAGAAAAATGGTAATGGCTCTTTCGCTCGCGCGGTCGGGGAGGATCGACGAAGCCGACCGGTTCGCAGACGAAGTCAGCCAGGAAGCACCGTTGGACACTATAGTTCAGAAGTATCTCGTCCCCACAGTTCGCGCCGCGATTAAATTGCAAAAACACGACCCCACCGCAGCCATTGGGCTACTGCGCGTCACCGTCCCCTACGACCTCGCCGATACCCAATCGTTTGACTATATGTACCCTGCCTACATCCGTGGCTTGGCGTACCTTGAGTCGGGCGATGGCCGATTGGCAGCGGCCGAGTTCCAGAAACTGATCGATAATCCGGGTTTGTGCCTGGGGGCTGTCGTCGGCCCGATGGCCCAGATCCAGCTTGCTCGCGCGCAGAAGATGATGGGCGACAAAGCCGCCTCACGGAAGTCCTACGAAACTTTCCTGAATTTGTGGAAGAGTGCCGATCCTGACATTCCCATCTATCAGCAAGCCAAAGCGGAATACGCCAAGCTCCCAAATTAAACCTTAGAATCTTTGCAGGCTCGTGCGCTGCGTCTCGAGACGATGAGGCTCAATTGGGTTTCGTCGCAGACATTCCGACTACTTTCTTAAATTGAAACCTTTTGGGCTCGTTTGGCCATGCTTCGATCTCAGCGGGTTTTGCTGATTCTGATCTTAAATGCGATATGCGAATCGTTCCTTCAAAGACGATTTGCACATTAAGGACTTGGGGTGCTGATGAAATCTCGATCGCTTTCGCGACTGCGTCTTGGGTGAGCTCCCTCAACGCGCGCTCTGTCGCCAAAGCAAGGCCGTTCTGACTCTCGCCCCGCCGAAATGCGGGCACGTAGCTACCAGGGCGATAGTAGATAAAGACCGGGTCGCCGATTCCATTTGACTCGTAGTATTCCTTTAACTTTCTGCGCAGTCGTCGGGCTTCGCTACGAACAATGGAGTCCGAACTTGGGTTGTAAGGCGGTCTGCGTTCGTATACTTCGGAACCGATGAGATATTCCTTCAATATCTTCGCTTCGCCTGCCAAGGTCCTTTCGACGGTGTACCTAAGAAAACGGCCCAGCCGATCAGATTGCACAAATACGGGGCTCGCGAGAATACGCGCGAGTTCTTCACGAATCGCTTCCGCAGCAATACCGCTGTCTTTTATCCACCCACTGGTTCCAGCGTGTTCCTTCATAGACACCCATCCACCTATCGTTTTAGTTGGTTTGTGCTCTTTCCGAAACGCATTTCAGGCCCGAGACAGATTTCGCCGAAAGCGCTCTGTGAAGTCGTTCAGAGAGCAGTAAAAAAGGGTGAAAATTGGTCAATAGCCTCTACTCGGACCCATAGAGACGCAAGCGGAACTACTAGGGCATTGGGATAGAGAGAGCTTTGCTGGCGCCGCGCGTGGTGACACATCTGACAGCGGTTAGTCGTTCAAGAGGCTTTCCCAGTCTGCGGGTACGCGGCCTGCGGGTCCGGGAACAGGTTGTTTCGAGGGATGCGAGTGGGGGCCGTGTAAGGGAGGGCCCTCGAAGGTTTCTCGCGTTCGGTAATCGTAGAACCAATCCTCGCCGGGCTCGAAGCTGGTGATGACTGGGTGGCCGGTGGCGGCGTTGTGCTTCGACGCGTGCTGGCTCGGCGAAGTATCGCAGCAGCCGATGTGGCCGCACTCGGCGCATCGGCGCAGATGTAGCCACCATCCCTTCGTCGCCAGACATTCGACACAACCTGTGCCGCTTGGTTTCGCGTTCAAATTGATTCCATCCCGCTCACTCTTCATGCGTGTCTCCTTCTTGGGCTCGTTGGCTCGCATTGGATGCAGGAAAGTGAAATCAAGCAACCGAAACTACTTGGGCATCGGGAGAGACCAGACTTTGCCGACACCGCGTTCGGTGATCCAGATGGTGTCGCCGGCGGGTTCGATGCCGGTCGGTGTGTTGAGGCCGTCCTTTAGTACGGTAACGCTGGCTTTGTCGCCAGTTACGGTGAGGGCGGTGATTTTGCCGCTCGCATTTTCGGCAAGCAGGAGCTTGCCGTTGGCCGCGCGCATGCCATCGGGGCCTTTGATCGGCTGGTCGGTCCAGATATCCACCGGAGTTCCCGGTTTGCCGGAGGCGTCGACGGGGATGCGATAAAGCTTGTTGAAGATTACGTTGTTCACGTAGAGCACGCCGTCGAGGAAGGTGATGCCGTCAACACCGCGAAGAGTCGGGTGGTCGAGGTAAAGTTCGGCGACGGAGGCGCCGGCGGGCAG
>Ga0209010_1000441_pt1 | contig 13203 bp, 14 predicted proteins | sample BlaSpr_A8_OM1_O3_FD_187985 | JGI IMG/M metagenome (GOLD analysis project Ga0209010, IMG submission 187985) | Forest soil microbial communities from Thunder Bay, Ontario, Canada - Black Spruce, Ontario site 2_A8_OM1_O3 (SPAdes) (version 2) | ecosystem: Environmental > Terrestrial > Soil > Boreal... | reverse complement strand
CCGGCGCCGAACAGTGCCTCGGCGAAGGGACGGAATTTCCCGACCGCGAACGAAGCGCGAGGGCCGAAGAGGTAATTCTGTTCATGGACGTTGACGTTCACATTGGCCGGGCATCCGACGCCAGGGCACACAAACGTGAAATTCTCCGAGCCGTAGTTCTGGCTGAAATCGGCAACGATGCCGATGAAGGGCAGCACTTTGCCTTCGAACGAAGCTTCCCAACCGTTTGTATTCGCGGCATCCACGGACGAAATATCGGTGTGGTAATAGGTGTAGCCGAAAAAGATGTTGCCAGAGGTGGGCACCTGAGCCGCGGCCAGGCTTCCTAGAATGAAGGTGAGAAAAACGACACTGAGGAATGTGCGCATGGGGGTCCTGCCTTTCTACGAAATTTCCTGTTCTGAAACATGGCGTTCGGGAACATTAATTGAACACCGATTGTGCAGGTTTAGTTGCGCGGGGCGGGAAAATGAGCTGGCGCGGAAAGATGGAATTAAAGGAAGAGTACGTGCGAGCGCGGCTGGAAACCGCGCCCTTTAAGAAATGTGCGGGGAGTCTAGAAACGCCAGACGAGACCGGTTGAGGCGCGTATTTCGATTTCGCGGGCGCTCAGATAGCGGGTGTTGACATAGTCAGCCTGCACGCGCCAGGAAAAGTTCTTGAAACGCCAGACATGCACGGACAATTTGCGGTCTACGCCGCCGCCAAAATCGATGGCGATGGGGTTATAGGTCGTTCCGTCAGTGGTAATGCGTTGGAGGCCTCCTAAAGCGTGAACAAATGGCCGCCAATTTCCGTATGTCTTAGAGAAGCGCGGCCCGAGCAGGAAATTGTACTGGGTGATGCCGGGGCGGTAAAAGCCGCTGGCGTCGAGGGCGACGCTGAAATAAGGAAGGCGGGATAAAGGGAAATCCTCGGCGGAGGCGTTGAAGCCCCAGATGTCATATTTGTTGACGACAATTTCCGACAGCGAGTGGGAGCCTCCGACGTATACGTTTCCTTTAGGAAGAAGCTGGGCAGAAGACGGCAGGGCAAACAGGATGATGCAAATCGAACTCAGCACAGCGGCTGCAATTTTTGACACGCACAATTCCTTTCCCGGTCGACGCCGGCTAAAAAGTGCTGCTCAGTCAGTGAAATCCGTTAGATGCAGTGTACCGGATGGTCAAGATGTACTGGGTGACAAATTTTGTCCATCTTTCGGGCAGTGGAATTCGGTTCAACTAGGGAACGGGAATAATTTTTACAGACTTTTCACGCTCCCGAAACGGGGAACGGAACGTCTATCCACTAGAATGAACGATAGCAATCCATAATGGCAATCGTCGTGGCAACCGGCTGATTTGGCTGCCCTTTACCCTCATAAGGAGTCTACGTTGAAGCTCAATCTGGAAACGCGCAATCGTGGTGATGTGATGATCGTGTACTGCCAGGGTCGCATCGTGTATCGCGATGAGGCGGTGGCGCTGTCGCGCGTCGTTGCCGATGCTGTCAAGAGCACCAATAAGGTCGTGCTGGACCTGGGGGGAGTGAGTTCGATCGACAGTGCGGGCATGGGCGAGCTGGCCTTCCTGCACAGCTGGTCGCAGTCGCGCAATGTGAGTTTGAAGTGTGCTTCGCCGAGCCCGCTGGTCCGCGATTTGCTGGGGTTGACGAACCTGGATCGGGTTCTCGATTTACATTCATCGCTCACGGGAGCGTTGGAATCGTTTCGCGAGAGTCATGAGTGCCAAGAACAGATTTGTTGACATCGGCGGGTGCGGCGAAAACGAGTCCCGATAAGAATCAAAGAGGAAGCGCGCGAACCGGCTGCTTCCTCTTTCTTTTTTTGCCCTTTATCCTCAAGTCTTCGAACCTTAATTCTCGCGCTTCTTAATTCTCGCGCTGAAAGCGATAGCGACCCTTACGCTTGAGAGCGACGGACTCGGCAACCTTCAGGAATGCCCGGGCCGCGTGCGAAATGCTGGCTTGCTTGCGATAAATCAGGCGCAATTTTCTCTTCAGTTGCAGCTCTCGCACCGGAATTCGGATTAGTTCTCCCCGCGCCAATTCGGTCTCCACGCTGATTTCAGGGACGAACGCCACGCCATTGCCGAGCGCTACGAATTGCTTGATGGCTTGCAGAGTGGGAAGTTCGAGATCCATGTGGAGTGGCGTCTTGTGCGTCTTGAACGATTGCAGGACTTTTTCGCGGTAGGGAGAATTCACGATGTGCGCGACGAAGGATTCGGCGCCCAGTTGGCTGATGCTGACTTGCGCCGAGCCGGCGAGCGGATGGTCGGGCGGGACGACGAAGACGAGTTCGTCGAGATAGACGACAATCGAATGCAGATTTGGTTCCTGCGGCGCATAGGAAAGGACGCCGAGTTCGGCGCCGTAGCGCAGAACGTCATCGGGAATGTGGCTGCCCAGCGAGCGCTGCACAGTGATCTTGATCATGGGGTGCAGGCGGCGGAATTCGGCCAGCACGGGCAGCAGGTAGAGCGACGTGAATTCGTTGGCCGCGATCACCAGCTTTCCTTTTTGCAATTCGCGGAGATCGGACAGAGATTCCGTCGCTTCGCGGCGGAGATTCACCAGCCGTTCCGCGTATTCATGCAATGTCTGGCCGGCATCGGTAAGGACGCCCTCGCGCGATGAGCGGTCGAATAAAGATTCGCCCAGCTCTTCTTCCAGCTTATGAATGGTTTGGCTGACCGCGGACTGAGTGCGGTGGAGTTTTTCGGCGGCGCGAGAGAAACGGCCTTCGCGGGCTACGGCGAGGAAGACTTCAAGTTGAGAGAGTTCCAAGGGCGTGCCTTTCAGCTAAATATAATTGCTATTAGACAGGCTTATTTTAGTAGTGTTTCTACTGATACGGTAATAATTATAAGTTTTGCTTCTGGTGCGGAAATTGCTTAAGATTAAAGCTCGGCTCGTTTAAAGCCGTTTCAATAGGAGAGTTCTGAACATGGATCGGGCGCGAATCACAGTTTTCGATACGACCCTTCGCGATGGAGAGCAATCGCCGGGTTGCAGCATGAACCATCCGGAGAAGTTGCGGCTGGCTCATCAACTGGACCGGCTCGGCGTGGACGTCATCGAAGCCGGCTTCCCGATCTCGTCCGATGGCGACTTCGACGCCGTGCGCGCGATTGCGGCGGTGATTCGGCGGCCGATCATTGCGGGGCTGGCGCGGGCGCATCGTGCCGACATTGAGCGCGCGTGGGAAGCCTTGAAGGATGCGGCGCATCCGCGCATTCATGTGTTTCTGGCGACCTCCGATATTCATTTGCAATACAAGCTGCGAATGACGCGCGATCAGTGCCTGTCGGCCGCGCGCGACTCGGTTCGTCTGGCGAAATCGCTGTGCGACGATGTGGAATTTTCTCCGGAAGATGCGACACGTACCGATCCCGACTTTCTGTGCCATGTGCTGGATGCGGTGGTGGAAGCTGGCGCGACCACACTGAATATTCCCGACACGGTCGGCTATAGCATGCCTTTGGAGTTTGGCGAGTTGATTACGACTATTCGGCAGCGGGTCAGGGGAATCGAGAAAGTAACGATCTCCGCGCATTGCCACAATGATTTGGGATTGGCGGTGGCGAATGCATTAGCGGCAATTGCCGCGGGCGCGCGGCAGGTGGAATGTACGATTAACGGAATTGGAGAGCGCGCGGGAAATGCATCGCTGGAAGAAATTGTGATGGCCATGCGGGTGCGCCCCGATCGTTATCCGTTCGATACGGGCATCGCCGCTGAACAGCTATTTTCGGCGAGCCAGATGCTGAGCGAGATCACGGGCGTTCCGGTGCAGCCGAACAAGGCGATTACCGGGCGCAATGCGTTTGCGCATGAGGCGGGTATTCATCAGGATGGAGTGCTGAAAAATCCGCTGACATACGAAATCATGACGCCGAAGTCGGTGGGAGTTCCGGATTCCAAGCTGGTGTTGGGCAAGCATTCCGGACGGCACGCGCTCGGCATTCGGTGCGAGCAACTCGGATATCAGTTCGATCGGCGGGCGCTCGACGATATCTACCGGCGCTTTGTCCAGTTGGCGGACAAGATCAAGCATGTAGAAGATCATCACTTGCTGGAGTTGATTCGCGAGACCCACAAGCCTGCGGCTTCGGAGACTTCCTTGCCGGAGCCGATTCCGGGAGTGCTGGCGGCCGCGTCTCTGGCCGCGACGCAAGAAGCACCGCAATTTTTAGGTGCGGAGCCGGTCCGAGCTTTCTCAGTTCCGATTCCCGTTGCCGCGGAACAACATCACGAGCAGGAAGATTATTTGTGGGGCGTGTAGAGATCGAAATCCTGCCGCGGCAGCGACAAAATCATGGTGCCGGATCTGGCTTCGGTAGCGCCGCCGGTTGATGCTGGTAGCTCCGGCGCGGCTCTCGGAGCGTATATTTCGCCAGACACCACAAGGCGCGGAAGCCATCTTTCCAGCCGATCTTTTTTCCTTCTTCGTAGGTGCGTCCCCAATAGCTGATGCCGACTTCGTAGACGCGCAGGCGGCGCTTCGCGATCTTGACCGTGATTTCAGGTTCGAAGCCGAAGCGGTTTTCTTCGATGGGAATCGACTGGATGATCTCTCGGCGGAAAACTTTGTAACAGGTTTCCATGTCGCTGAGATTCATGTTGGTGAGCGCGTTGGAAAGCAGCGTGAGAATCCAGTTGCCGACCGAGTGCCAAAAATAAAGCACGCGATGCGGTCCTCCGCCGAGGAAGCGCGATCCGTAAACCACATCGGCCTTGCCCTGGATGAGCGGGCCGAGCAGTTGCGGATATTCGGCGGGATCGTATTCGAGATCGGCATCCTGGATGACGACATAGTCTCCCGTGGATTGCTCGATGCCGCGGCGCAGGGCTGCGCCTTTGCCCATGTTCTTCGGCTGAAAATAGCTTTTTAGCTGCGGATACTGGGTTTGCAGTTCGGTCAGAATTTCGCGGGAGCGATCGCGAGAGCCATCGTCTACGCAGATGAGTTCGATTTCGAGCGGCACGGCGAGCACGCTTTCGACCACGGTGCGTAGCGTGGCCTCCTCGTTGTAGACAGGCATGACGACGGAGAGTTTCATGGATTTGGTTTACTGTCACAGTAAAAGGCGAGAGCGAAAGCGTCAAGACGTTATGCAGTGTCTTATGTGCGCCTGAAGCGAGTCAAAGTCAAAGGCAGCGGACAGGAGTGTCCGCTCCACACGAGTTTGGCGATCAGCGGATCACCGATTCTGTAGCCGATTCAACCGCGAGGACGATCTTGGGATGGAAGAGCGTTCCGGCGACGCGGGTGGCTATCGCGATCAGGTCTCTTTGCCCGCAGAACACTTTGACCAGTCGCGCTTGCGAGAGTTCGGGCAGGTTCACGGGTCTGCCGTTGCGAATGCGGGCAGCGGTGGCTTCGTCCGCGGTCACTGCGGGCAAGTGGGGCAGGAGCAGGCGGGGGTGAAGAAAAAGACAGTGGTCAGTGGTCAGTGGCCAGTGGCCAGGGACACCTTCATTGACCGACTTTGCATTCTGCATTTGTTCGGCGATTTGATCGAGTGTCTTCGCATCTTCGATTTTGAATTCGGCGACGGCGGTCCGGCGCAGGGACTCCAGATGAGCTCCACAGCCAAGCTTTGCCCCCATCTCATGAGCTACGGAGCGGATATATGTGCCTGACGCTACACGGGAGTTGAAGCGCACGCGATCGCCGCTCACTTCTTCGATGTTGAACTGCTTGATCTCCACCTGCACGCTCTTCAGAACCACTTCCCTTTGTTTTCGTGCCAGCTTGTATGCCGGGACTCCTTGAATTTTCTTGGCGGAAAACGGCGGCGGCATTTGCTCGATCAGGCCGCGAAACTGTACCGCCAAAATCTCCATTTCGCCAGAATCGAGAGTGACACCCTGGGCCGGGCCGCTCGGTTCCCCTTCTGCATCGTAGGTATCGGTAGCGAATCCGAAGCGGATCACGCCTTCATAACTTTTTTCCGCCGCGCTGTAAAACTGGGCGAGACGCGTATGGTTGCCGACCACGATGGGCAGGACTCCGGTGGCCAGCGGATCGAGCGTGCCCAGATGCCCGACCGAGCGCTGGCCCAGAATGCGGCGCACGCGATTGACCACATCATGCGAGGTCAATCCGGCGGGCTTATCGACGACGAGAATACCGTTCATGGGAGAATTTGGTAATTTGGTAATGGAAGAAGCTTTCAGTTCTCAGCTTTCGGCTTTCAGTTGTCAGCAACCCGGCGTCAGCTTGGCGCTTTCGACGTCGGTTCGCGTTTGCACGATTACTACGTTACCAAATCCTCCATGCTTCCCATCAAAGACGATCAGCCGAGCTTCAGCACGCCGTTCATCACTTATTTTCTGATCGCTTTCAATCTGCTGATTTTTCTTTTTGAATCCAGTCTCGATCCCGACAGTTTCAACAGCCTTCTCCACCAGTTTGCGGTAGTTCCCTCCCATCTGTCGTCTTTTTTGGCCGGTTCACCAAAATATTCGCTACCTGTGGTGATTCTGCCTTTTTTCACGTCGATGTTTCTGCACGCCGGGTGGCAGCACGTCATCGCCAACATGTGGATCCTCTACATTTTCGGCGACAATGTCGAAGACTACCTCGGACACTTTAACTATCTCACGTTCTATCTCCTTTCTGGGCTAATCGCGATGGCGTGCCAGGCCGCAATGGATATCCACTCGCGGGTTCCAAATCTTGGCGCGAGCGGAGCAATCGCGGGTGTTCTGGGAGCGTATATCGTTCTCTATCCGCGGGCGCGGGTGCTGATTTGGTTTTTCTTTATTATCGTGGTGTGGATTCCGGCATGGGTCGTACTTGGGCTTTGGTTCGTGTTCCAATTCTTGTCGGGCACTGCGACTTCTCTGACCACGGCAGGCCACAACGTAGGTGGTGTCGCCTTTTGGGCGCACGTCGGCGGCTTCGTCGCGGGTGTTGGACTCATCAAGATTTTCCCGCAACGAAGACGCCGCTATCCTTACGCGATGCAGTAGTTCGCGGCGCGCGTCTCTTACTTTCTTATTTTTTAGGACGCGACTCCGGCGGCACCATTCCCGCTACGCGGTAATACACGACGAGCTGGCCGTAGTGTTCGCCGTCATGCTCGATAAAGCCGTTGGCGAAATCTTCTAGTGTGGTTTGTTCCGGAGCAAAAGGATTGGTAACTACTTCGGACATGCCTTTGTTGCCCTTGGCCTTGATTGCGGCTGCGCCCTCGGCGAAAGATTTTTTCACAAACGCGATGACTTCGGCTTTGCTTTTGATTTTCGGATTTTCATCGACCTTCGATTTGTCGCCGCGCGCGAGGTTGGTGAAATAGTAGTTGGCTCCAGCCGCGTGCAGCAGTTGTTCGGCGAACGTGCGCTGGGTGGGCGCGGGCTTGAAGCCGTACTTGTCTTCCGGAAAATCCTCCGCCATGGCGATGAGTTTGCGGCCAATGTCGTTCCAGGAATCAAGTGTGGCTTGCGCGGCGCCGGGATAGGGCTTGATGTGTACTTCTTTTTTTGCGGCCATCGCGTCGTTTTGCGCGCAGACCGACAGGCTGACAGCCAAAGCGAATGCAGGAATAATCCATGCTCTCTTCATAACAACTCCTCTTTCGATGTCGTTTTGGATCGCCGTAATCTTAGCCGGAAGCGGCGCTGGTGGCAATTCCGGCAGCCACGAAAACAGCATACCGTGAGAAAGCAGGCTTCAGAGAGTTCCGGCGCTGGGTAGGATTTCCAGATTTTCGACTGTGGCATTTGACGGGAGCAGAAGGGCCTGCACCACGATTTGGGCCACGCTGGCGGCAGACATCATCTTGCGCCGAGGTGCTTGCGGCCAGAGCGTCTTCCAAATATCGGTGTCGGTTGCGCCGGGAAGTAAGCCGATCACGCGAATGCCCTTGGCGCGCAATTCTTCGCGCAGAGTGTTGGTGAATCCCAGCGCTCCGTGCTTGGATGCGTTATAGGCGGATGATCGGGCGAAGACGCGAGTGGCCGCAATCGATAAATTGTTTACTATCGTGCCGCCACGTTTCATTGTCCTCAGCGCAGATTGGGTGACCAGAAACATGCCGTCGAGGTTCGTTGCCATCACTTCTTTCCAAACCGGATATGGCAGTTGCTCGACCGGGAAGTTTGCGTGGGCGATGCCGGCGTTGTTGATTAAAATATCGATCCGCTTCGAGTGCCGGCTGATGAAGCTAAATAGTGCGTCGACAGATTGGGGATCGCGGACATCACAAGAATGCGCCGTGATCGTCACTTCCATGCGAGCTAGTTCCCTGCTGCTGCGGGTCAGCGCGGCTTGATCGCGTGCGGTAAGGATCAGGTTGCAACCCTGCGCGGCCAGAGCGCGCGCGATTGCCAGACCGATGCCGCGTGATGCGCCGGTGATCAGGGCTGTCTGGCCTTTCAGTCGCTCGCTGGCAATTTTCTCTGGTCGCTTTGTTTTCATTGGCGAACTTCGCGCACGGTGCGCGCGGTACAGCCCCTTCGGCTTCGCTCAGGGCAGGCTACACGGCTGTCCCCACATGATCCTGGTTACACGCCGTTCGGCCGTTGGCGGATCAACGACAAGAATTCGGAGCGAGTTTCTTCTTCGTTGCGGAAGCAGCCCAGCATGGAAGACGTGACTGCCGCCGAGTGCTGCTTTTCCACGCCGCGCATCATCATGCAGAGATGACGGGCCTCAATGACTACGCCCACTCCTTGCGGCTCGACGACCTTTTGGATCGCTTCGGCAATTTGCGTGGTGAGGCGCTCCTGAATCTGGAGGCGGCGGGAGAAGACTTCGATCAGCCGCGGAATTTTGCTGAGGCCGATTACTCGACCGTTCGGAATGTAGGCGACGTGCACCTTGCCGAAGAATGGCAGCATGTGGTGCTCGCAGAGGCTGAACATTTCCACGTCTTTGACGATGACCATTTCGTCGTAAGTGACGGTGAAAAGCGCGTTCTTGAGCATGGCCTCAGGATCTTCGCTGTAGCCCTTGGTCAAGAACTTCATAGCTTTGTGAACGCGCTCGGGCGTGCTCGCCAAGCCCTCGCGGGCTGGTTCTTCGCCCAGGCGCACGAGTATTTCCTCGATCAGGTCTTCGAAGCTGGCGCTGGTTAAAGTGGCTGGTTCCGCGCCGGGCTGGGTGGTGGTGTCTCTCATAATGTGTAGTCCCGTGTACTTGGCTCCGCTCTACTTTCGAATCTCCGCCCCGCCCGAGTATTCGAAAGAATTCAGCATAGTCTCGCCTATCCTTACTCTTTCCAGATGCGCCAGGCGGAAGCCTTGCTGCAATATTTGAAAGATCTCAATGCATAAATTCTCGGTGGTTGGCACGGTTTTGGCGAAATCCGGGGTCATATTCAAATTCTGCAAATCGTAGCGGGCGAGCACTTCCCTTTCGACAAAGCCGTCGAGATCCACCAGATTGCATACCATGCCGGTGCGCTCATCGACCGGGCCGCTGACCGTGACCTCAAGCGCGTAGTTGTGCCCATGACCATAGGGATTGTTGCACTTGCCGTAGGTCGCGAGATTTTCCTCCGCCGACATCGCGTCGTTATGCAGGCGGTGCGAAGCGGAGAACATGTAGCGGCGCGTGAGGTGGGCCTTCATGAGCGGTGGTCGGTGATCAGTGATCGGTGTTCAGTTCTCTGTTCTGCGTTCTCGGTTCTCAATTCGTTAGACATCGCCATGTTTTATCGTCCGCGTGAAACCAGCGATCAGGACTCTCCGTAGAAATCGACGAATAAGTCTGGAGTCTCATAGACACGCACGCGATGCAGTTGGGCCTTCTCCAGTTTGCCGGCCAGACGTTGCCAAACGGCGATCGCGATGTTCTCTGTCGTCGGAATCTTCCTGGCGAACTCCGGGACTTCTTTATTTAGAAAGCGGTGGTCCATTGCGTCGAGCACTTCGCGAGTCATGACTTCTTTGAGTTGCTTAAGATCGACCACGAAGCCGGAGCGGGGATCGACCTCGCCTTTCACCGTGACTTCGAGAGTGTAGTTGTGGCCGTGGCCGTTCGGGTTATTGCACTTGCCGAACGTGCGCAGGTTCTCTTCCGGAGTGAAGTCCGGGTTGTGATAGAAGTGCGACGCGGCGAATTCGGCTTTGCGTGTGAGATAGACCATGAAAGTCAGCTGCCAGTTGTCAGTTCTTGGTTATTAGTTCCCGGTTTTCAGTTCTTACTCCAGGCTGCGTTGCGCGCGAGGCTTGCCAATCCGGCCGCGTGTCTTCATAGCCAGCATACTGGCGGCCCTTCCAGCCTACGGTGTTGCGGCGATGGGCCGAGGCTGAGCGAAATAGAAAATAGACGAACATCGGTAGTCCAACTGTCATCGCGAGTAACTCGCAATCGAAGTCAAAATGAGCGCGATGAATATGGACATATAGCCTCGCTAGGGGCAGGGTAAAAACCAAAGCCGCCAGCGCCGTCAGAACCGATGGACTGCGAAGAAACAACAGAACGCCGCAAAGAAGCGCGGCCCACGACAGCAACCACGACAACAATACTTGCGCCGCGAGCCAGCGCGGACGGGGAAAAACAATCTTCAGGCTTCTGGTCCAGCCGTCGCGAAGCTGGGCAAAGCCGCGATACATGCGCGTGCGAACCGCGTCACCGCCGTAGCGGAAGAAAATTTTCCAGCCAGCCAGCTTGAGTTTGCGGGCAAGGGCCAGGTCTTCGAGTAGTTCTCCGGCGACCGCAGCGTGGCCGCCGATGGCGTCGTAAACATCACGGCGAATGAGAATGTACTGGCCGTTGGCGGCTGCCGCGGGAGAATTGGGATCGCTTACATCGGACGGCCGGTAGTGCGACGCGAGTTGGGCAAAGACCACCGGCATTACGGCTTTCTCCCAGAAAGTCTTGACGATCTGTTCGGGAGAATAGGAGAGCATCACAGCGTTTTGCCGCTTCGCTTCGGCGAGGCTGCGCGCCAGCGACCCGGGAAGATGCACGGTATCGGCGTCGGTGAACAGCAGCCATTCGCCGTGGGCTTCTCGCGCTCCTGCGGCAACGGCGTTGTTTTTGCCCGTCCAACCGCGAGGCAACGGACCGGCCTCAATTACTCGAACACCCGGAAACGATGCGGCGATCTCACGTGTGCGGTCGGTGGAGTGGTCATCGACCACGATGATCTCGAAGGGTAGCGCCTGCGAACTTGTGTCTTGCGCGATCTCTCTTTGTCCGAGCAGTGATGCCAGGCACGATCCCAGGCAAACTTCTTCGTTGCGCGCGGGTACGATCACCGTCACGACTGGCGCTGGCTGAACCGACTCTGGAGTTGTGCCACTCATATGCGCAATCCGCTATTATAGATGCGTGCGACTTCCTTCTCGCTTCTGCGGCGCGTTTCTCGTGCTGACGCTGCTGCTTGTTGGTTCTGGTTGCTCTCGCGGCTCGCGCCCCGCGGGCATCGGCGAAAACGCTCCGGATTTCACATTGCAGGACCCAGACCGAAAGATCGCGCTCAACCAGTTTCGAGGACAAGTCGTCGTTCTGAATTTCTGGGCAACGTTTTGCGCGCCCTGCGTGGAAGAAATGCCGTCGCTTGTGGAAATGCAGCGGCGGATGAAATCAAAGGGCGTCGAAGTCGTCGCGGTGAGCGTGGACGAGGACGGCAATGCCTATCACCAGTTTGTGAGAGAGCACAACATCGACCTGGTGACGGTGCGCGATCCCAGACAGACGATTGCGGGCCTGTACGGGACGTTCAAGTTTCCCGAGACTTACGTCATCGACCGCAACGGCGTGATGCGGCGCAAATTTATCGGCGCGGTTGACTGGACGGAACCGGACATCACCGAGTTCCTCGGCAAGCTCTGATTCGAATCTCGCCAGCACCGAGTAAACCTTCTTTTTAACTAATGCACCGATTAACCAATGCACCGAAAGATGAGCCGGTGTAGAATCCCTGACGTTTCTCAAGTCTAATAAGAATCCTATTTTCTGGCGCGCGAAAAGGAGCAAGCCCATGAGTGAAGGTATGAAAAAGGATGCATTTTCGCGGCGCGGATTTCTGGAAATGAGTTCCACTGCCCTGGCAGCGGCCGGGATGCTGTCCGCAACGAACGCGGCCGGGCAATCGCAGCAGCCGTATTCCGCCATGGAAGATAAGGGCTCGAAGCCGTATCCCACGAAGGATGATCGCAGCGCCAGCGCTCCTGGTCCCGGCAACGCCGCGATTGACGAGCAGAATCCGGATTCGTTTTTGCCGCCGCAGACCGATGCGGGCGGTGTGCAGACCTTTAAATATCCTTTCGGGCTTTCGCACAAGCGGATGCAGGAAGGCGGTTGGTCTCGCGAAGTGACGATCCGCGAACTGGCGGTTTCCAAGTCGATTGCCGGCGTTGACATGCGATTGACTGCGGGAGGCATTCGCGAGTTGCATTGGCACACTGCGGCTGAGTGGGCGCTGATGCTGTATGGAAACGCGCGCATTACGGGGCTTGATGCGGATGGCAAGGCTTTCGTCACCGATATTACTGAGGGCGATCTGTGGTATTTCCCCACGGGAATTCCGCATTCTATTCAGGGGCTTGGTCCTGATGGCTGCGAGTTTCTGCTGGTGTTTGATGACGGAAACTTCTCGGAATACGAAACCGTTTTGCTCACCGACTGGATGGCGCACACGCCGCGTGAAGTGCTCGCGCAAAATTTCGGCGTGAGTCCGGAAGCGATGGAAAAGATGCCGCGCAAGGAGAAATTTATTTTTCAGGCGCCAGTTCCCGGGCCGCTGGCTGCGGATCAGGCGGCGGCATACGGATCTCGCGGAGCATCGCCGATTGACTTTGCCTTTCGCGTGGCGCAGCAGAAAGTTACGAAGCGGACTAAAGGCGGCGAGGTGCGCATCGTCGATTCCAGCACATTTAAAGTGTCGACGACGATTGCGGCTGCGATCGTCACTGTGCATCCGGGCGGGATTCGCGAGCTGCACTGGCACCAGAATGCCGACGAATGGCAGTACTACATCAGCGGCAAAGGACGAATGACTATCTTCGCCACCGGCGGACGCGCGCGTACCATGGATTTTCAAGCGGGCGATGTGGGCTACATACAGAAAACGCTGCCGCATTACATCCAGAATACCGGCGATACCGACCTGAAATTTCTGGAGATGTTCAAGAGCAACATGTATCAGGATCTGGCGCTCTCGGAGTGGCTGACTCATTTGCCGCCCAATTTGGTGATGGCGCACCTCGGCATTGACAAGGCTACGCTCGATGCCATGC
>Ga0209010_1000440_pt1 | contig 13229 bp, 15 predicted proteins | sample BlaSpr_A8_OM1_O3_FD_187985 | JGI IMG/M metagenome (GOLD analysis project Ga0209010, IMG submission 187985) | Forest soil microbial communities from Thunder Bay, Ontario, Canada - Black Spruce, Ontario site 2_A8_OM1_O3 (SPAdes) (version 2) | ecosystem: Environmental > Terrestrial > Soil > Boreal... | reverse complement strand
GAAGAAATTCACCGCCACCGAGTGGTCGATGACCAGATCCACCGGCACCAGCGGATTGATCTTTTTCGGATCACCGCCGAGATGCTCCATGGCGTCGCGCATGGCGGCGAGGTCGACCACCGCCGGCACGCCGGTGAAATCCTGCATCAGCACACGCGCCGGGCGGAACGCGATCTCGCGCTCGGAGGTCTTGGCTTTGAGCCATTGCGCGACGGCCTGGATGTCCTCTTTCGATACCGAGCGGCCGTCTTCGTTGCGCAGCAGGTTTTCCAACAGCACCTTCATCGAGAACGGCAGCCGCGAAATACCTTTGAGCCCGTTCTTTTCCGCGATCGGCAGGCTGTAATAGGCGTAGGTCTTGGAGCCCACCTTGAGTGGCCGGAGGCACTTGAAGCTATCGAGCGAATCCATGATTTTTTTCCCATTCCTCCGGCCGGGCGCCGGGGCAAACTGCAGCTAATTTATTGCCGAAACAGGCTCCGAGGGAGCGTTGGCGGTCGGGTGCCGGAGGCGTCGCCGGCGCGGCGCAGCTCGACTTGCGGCTTATAAGGTCTTTTCAGGAATTGTGCCAGATCAGCAACAAATAGCCGATAAAATCCCCCGCAACCGGCCATTGTTTGCGATACCGGGTGGGTCGGTCCTGCGCTGAGGACGTTGCTGATGCGGCTTTCCGCTGTCGATCTGGCCTGTCACCGCGGCGGCCGCGACGTGTTTGCGGGCTTAAGCTTTGCCGTGGCCTCGGGCGAGGCCCTGACCGTCACCGGCCGCAACGGCGCCGGGAAATCGTCGCTACTGCGCACCATCGTCGGCCTGGTCCGCCTCGCCCAAGGCAAGCTCAGCCTGGAGGGCGGCGATCCCGAACTGACCCTCGCCGAGCAGGCGCATTATCTGGGCCACCAGGACGCCCTCAAGCCGTCGCTGACGGTCGCTGAAAATCTTCGGTTTTGGGCCGGATTTCTGGGTACTCCGTCTGTTGATGTCCACCCTGCCCTCACCGCGGTCGGCCTCGACGAATTGGCGGACCTGCCTGCCGCCTACCTCTCGGCAGGCCAGCGGCGGCGGCTGTCGATCGCCCGCCTCATCACCGTCAAACGCCCGATCTGGCTGCTGGACGAGCCCACCAGCACGCTGGACGCCTCGGCCCAGGACCGCCTGGCCGCCTTGATGCGGGCTCATCTCTCCGAAGGCGGCCTCATTCTGGCGGCCATCCACGGCGCCATCGGTCTCGAAACCGCCCGGGAGTTGCGGTTAGGGGAGGCGGATTCATGACCCCCCTCGGCGCAATCCTCATCCGCGACATGCGCATAGCCGTACGGGTCGGTGGCGGTGCGCTGATCGGGGTGCTGTTCTTCCTGGTCGTGGTCACGCTGATCCCGTTCGCGGTCGGCCCGAACTTGCCGCTGCTCAAGCAAATCGGCCCGGCGATCCTGTGGCTCGCGGCGCTGTTGGCGAGCCTGTTGGCGCTCGACCGCTTGTTCGCCGCCGACCACGAGGACGGTTCGCTCGATCTCATCCTCACGGGTCGCGCGCCGCTCGAGCTCGTCGTGGCGACCAAAGGCCTTGCTCATTGGCTCACCACTGGCTTGCCGCTGGTCATCGCCGCGCCGCTGATTGGGCTTTTGCTCAATCTCGACGCGCCGGCTGAAATGACTTTGGTGCTGACGCTTCTGGTCGGCACGCCGGCGCTGACCTTCATCGGCCTGATCGGCGCCGCCATCGCCGTGACCTTGCGGCGCGGCGGGCTGTTGCTTGCCGTGATCGTGCTGCCGCTGACGGTTCCGGTGCTGATCTTCGGCGTCGCCGCCGCCAACACCGTCGGGCCGGTGCCGTTTGGAACGCCGTTTACGATCCTCTGCGCGCTGACGCTGGCGAGCCTTGTCATCGGTCCATTTGCCGCGGCAGCGGCGCTGCGGCAGGAAATGGAATAGCCATTGTGGTCATGCAAACGTGAGAAACGCCAAATCCCGCGGCATTGCGCCGGCGCCGTAACGTGAACTAGGAAGCTTGCGAACTGGACATAGCCATGGCCATCGCCGATCTCGCCAATCCGACGCGTTTCCTGAAATTCGCCAATCGCACGATTCCGTGGCTCAGCGGCCTGACGGTGCTCGTGTTCGCCTACGGCATCGACCAGGCGATGCTGGCGCCCGACGATTATCAGCAGGGCGCCACGGTCAAGATCATGTTCCTGCATGTGCCGTCGGCCTGGCTCGGCATGCTGGGCTGGGGCGTGATGTCGATCGCGGCGCTGGGCACCTTGGTGTGGCGGCATCCGCTCGCCGACGTCGCGGCCAAAGCGGCGGCGCCAATTGGCGCGGCGTTCACATTGTTGTGTCTCGTCACCGGCTCGCTGTGGGGCCGCCCCGAATGGGGCACCTATTGGGTCTGGGACGCGCGGCTGACATCGGAGCTGGTGCTGCTCTTGCTCTATCTCGGCGTCATCGCGCTGTGGCGCACGGTGGAGGATCCGTCGCGCGCCGCGCGTGCCGCCGCGATCCTCACCCTAGTCGGCGCCATCGATCTGCCGATCATCAAATTCTCGGTCGATTGGTGGAATACGCTGCACCAAGGCTCGTCGGTATTTCGCGTCGGCGGCTCGACCATCGATACGAGCATCCTCGTTCCGCTGTTCATCATGGCCGCGGCGTTCACGCTTTTGTTCTTCACCTTGCACCTTGCGGCGATGCGCAACGAGATTTTGCGCCGCCGCGTGCGCACGCTGCGGCTGATGCAGGCGAGCGCGGTGAGCTGAAGATGAACGCGGTCAACCACATGGGATTCATCGTCGCATCTTATGCGGCGGCCGTTGCCGTGGTCGGCGCTTTGGTCGCCTGGGTGACGTTCGACTACCGCGCGCAGCGGCAGAGACTCGCCGATCTGGAAATGCGCGGCGTCACCCGCCGCTCGACGCCGGCGCGCTCCGAGCGCGCGATTGAACAAGCGAAGGAAAAAGCGTGACCAGCGTTCCGAACGAGACCGCGAAAATTGGCCGGCGCCGCCTCGCGGTACTGGTGCCGCTCGCGGTTTTTCTCTCACTCGCTCTGTTGTTCCTGTTCAGCCTCTATTCCGGCGATCCATCGCTGATTCCCTCGGCGCTGATTGGTCATCCGGCGCCGCAAACCAACCTGCCTCCGGTCGCCGGCCTCGAACGCGAAGGCGCACCGGTGCCAGGCATCGATCCGGCGAGTTTCAAAGGCGCGGTGACGGTGGTGAACGTCTGGGCGTCGTGGTGCGTGCCGTGCCATGACGAGGCACCGCTGTTGATGCAACTCGCCCAAGACAACCGCGTGCGCCTGGTCGGCATCAACTACAAGGACCAGCCGGACAATGCGCGGCGCTTCCTCGGCCGCTACGGCAATCCGTTCACCGCCGCGGGCGCCGACGAGAGCGGCCGCGCGGCAATCGAATGGGGCGTCTATGGCGTGCCGGAGACATTTGTGGTCGGCAAGGACGCGCGCATCGCCTACAAGCTGGTCGGTCCGATCACCGCCGACAATTTCGCAGCCGTGCTCAAGCCGCAGATCGACAAGGCGCTGGCCGCGGGCTCGTAAGCGTCAATCAGCTGGCTCGACCGCGTATTTCTTCAGCAGCGGCACTTGCAACGCGCCGAACAGGAAGGTGAGCGGCATCACGCCGAACACCTTGAAATCGACCCAGACATTGGTCGAGGTGTTGCGCCAGACAATTTCATTGAGAATGGCGAGCGCGAAGAAGAACAGCGCCCAGCGCAAGGTCAGCTTGCGCCAGCCTTCCTCGGTGAGCTGGAACATCGAATCCAGCACGGTGCCGAGCAGCGATTTGCCGAAAAACAGCCCGCCGAGCAGCACGCCGCCGAACAGCGCATAGATGATGGTCGGCTTGATCTTGATGAACATGTCGTTGTGCAAAAACAGCGTCAGGCCGCCGAACACCAGCACGATAACCGCGGTCACAATCGTCATGATCGGAAAGTGCCGCGTCAGCGCGTAGGACACGGCCATGGCGGCCACCACGGCGACCATGAATGTCGCGGTGGCGACGAAGATGTCGTAGTGCGCATTGGCGAAGAAGAACAGCACCAGCGGCCCGAGATCGAGGGCGAGCTTGAGGATCGGATTGAGCTGCGGCTTCGGCGTCATGAGCGGCGTGTGTGTAGCGCGGCGGGCGCTTTTCCACAAATCATGAGTCGAGCCCGACCAGCGCGCGGGCGAAATCGCGCGCCGAGAACGGCGCCAGATCGTCGACGCTCTCGCCGACGCCGATGAAGTGCACCGGCATTTTGAACTTCTCGGCGATGGCGACCAAAATGCCGCCGCGGGCGGTGCCGTCGAGCTTGGTCATGACGAGGCCGGTGACGCCGACGATTTTGCCGAAAATCTCGACCTGCGACAGCGCATTCTGGCCGACCGTGGCATCGAGCACCAGCAGCACCGCATGCGGTGCCGATGGCTCGACCTTCTTCATCACCCGCACCACCTTTTCCAGTTCGCCCATCAATTCGGTGCGGTTCTGCAAGCGGCCGGCGGTGTCGATGAGCAACACGTCAACGTTTTTTTGTTTTGCCGCTTCGACCGCTTCGTATACCAAACCGGCGGCATCGGCGCCGGCCTCGCGCGCGATGAACGAAGCGCCGCTGCGCTCGGCCCAGATCTTGAGCTGGTCGATTGCCGCGGCGCGGAACGTATCGCCTGCCGCCAGCATCACCGTGCGGCCCTCGGCGCGCAGCCGCGCCGCGAGCTTGCCGATGGTCGTGGTCTTGCCGGAGCCGTTGACGCCGGCGACGAGGATGACGAACGGTTTTAGGGCCGGATCGATGGTCAGCGGCTGCGCCACGCCGGCGAGCACCTTCTCCACCTCCGCCGCCACCGCCGCCTTGATTTCATCCGGCGTGATTGCTGTGTCGAAGCGCCCGTAACGCAGCTCGGTTGCGATGCGGCCCGCGGTCTCCGCGCCGAGATCGGCACGGACCAGCTCGTCCTCGATCTCGTCGATCGTCGCCGAGTCGAGCTGGCGCTTCGCGACCACGTGCGCGATGGCGCTGCCGAGCGCCGACGAGCTGCGCTTGAGCCCGCCCGCAAGGCGCTGCCACCAATTTCCCGTCGGTTTTGTGGTGCTGTCGTCCATCTGGCGCCCGTGATAGCGGTTTCGGCAATGTACGCAACAATGACCCCGGAACAGATGGTGTCGCGGCTGTTGTATCGCGACGGCTTGATGCTGGTGGTCGACAAGCCGGCCGGCCTTGCGGTGCATCGCGGCCCGAACGGCGGCGAGAGCCTCGAAGACCATTTCGACGCGCTGCGCTTCGGCCTGCCGCGGGCGCCGGCGCTGGCGCACCGGCTCGACCGCGATACCTCCGGCTGCCTGGTGCTGGGCCGCCACCGCAAGGCGCTGGCCCAGCTCGGCAAGCTGTTCAAGAACGGCGCCATCGACAAGACCTACTGGGCCGTGGTCGAGGGCGCGCCCGACGCCGACGAAGGCGAGATCGCGCTGCCGCTCGGCCGCCTCGACGTGACGCGCGGCTGGTGGATGAAGCACGATCCGCAAGGCCAGCCGGCGGTGACGCGCTGGAAGGTGATGGGCAAAACCACCTCCCCCTGCAGGGGAGAGGCCGACCTGCCGCGGGCAGGTCGGGTAGGGGCTAGTCCTCCGGCGGCACTTCCCCACCCCGACGGCTCCGCCGTCGGCCCTCCCCCTGCAGGGGAGGGTAAAGTTCTCACTTGGCTCGCGCTCGAGCCGCTCACCGGCCGCACCCATCAACTGCGCGTGCATTGCGCCGAAATGGGCTGGCCGATCCTCGGCGATGCGATCTACGGCACGGCGCCGCGCTCTGGCGGTCCTGGCCTGCAATTGCACGCCCGCGAGATCGTCGTGCCGCTCTACAAGAACCGCGCGCCGATCCGCGTCAGCGCGCCGGTGCCGGAGCATATGCGCGAGCGACTTTCAGCTTGCGGTTGGCAGGGCGAAGATAGCAGCGCGTTCTACATTCGCTCACGCGAAGCGGCGGCCGCTCAGTAAATCGTTTCTTTGATGCGCTCGGGCGCCAGCCGATCGTGCTCGGGGCCACCCATCTTGCCGTCGGTCAACTTAGCGAGGATCGAACCGGGCGTCGGCAAGGTTTTGCGGTCGACTTTGCTTGCCGGGTCCCACAGTTTTGAGCGGATGATCGCCTTGGTGCACTGGAAGTAGGCCTTCTCGACCGTCACCACTAACACGCATTTCGGCACCTTGCCGTCGATGGCGAAAGTTTCGGTCAGCTTCGGATCGGTGCACAATCTGACGCGGCCGATAACGCGCATGGTCTCGCCGACGCCGGGAATGAGGAACAACAGCGCGATGCGCGGGTCGCGCACCAGATTGCGCAGGCTGTCGATGCGATTGTTGCCGCGGCGATCGGGGATGAGGAGCGTGTGCGCGTCGACGACGCGGACGAAGCCGGGCGGATCGCCGCGCGGCGAGCAGTCGAGGCCTTCGGGGCCGTTGGTCGCCAGCACCACGAATGGCGCAGCCTCGATCAGCTTGCGATATTCCGCGGTGATGTGGTCGGTTTCCTTGATCAGCGCCGGGCCGTAGGGCACGTCGGAATAGAGATTCTCGAGCGCTTCGGTCGTCGTGATCGTGTGGTCTTGCCCGTCCATCGCACGGTCTCCGCTTTGCCGCGAGAGTAGCTAAGCCGCCAGCAATTGTCTGCCGTCGTGAGTTGCTATTGTTAGATCAAGGATTTTGCCTGGCTCGGTCGGTAACGAAAGCCTGACCTGAGTGAATTGCTCGGTACGGCCGATCTCATTCGATTCGGTCAGAACGCGCCGCGTCGCGCCGACTTCGCTGTCGAGATGCTGCCGTAGCGCCAGCGCGCCGCGCTCGCGCAAGCGCCGCGCCCGTTCCTTGACGAGGTCGCGAGGAAGCTGCGGCATCCGCGCCGCCGGCGTACCCGGCCGCGGCGAGAACGGAAAGACATGCAAATGCGTCAGCCCGCATGCGTCGACGAGGTCGAGCGAATTTTGGAACATGCTTTCCGTCTCGGTCGGAAAGCCGGCGATCAAATCGGCGCCGAACACCACGTCAGGCCGCAAGCGACGCACGGTGTTGCAGAACGCAATCGCGTCGGCTCGCGAATGCCGCCGCTTCATGCGCTTGAGAATGAGATCGTCGCCGGCCTGCAGCGACAGATGCAGGTGCGGCATCACCCGGCCGTCCTGCGCCAGCGCATCGAGCAATTCAGCGTCGGCCTCGACGGAATCGATCGACGACAGCCGCAGCCGCTCCAGCTCCGGCACGTGCTTGAGGATTTGCTTGACCAGCGTGCCGAGTTTTGGCGCGCCGGGCAGATCGGCGCCGTAGCTGGTGACATCGACGCCGGTCAACACGATCTCGCGATAGCCGTTGCCGACGAGCCGGCGCACGTCATCGACCACAGCGCCCATCGCCACCGAGCGCGAATTACCGCGGCCAAAGGGAATGATGCAAAACGTGCAGCGGTGGTCGCAGCCATTCTGCACCTGGACGAAGGCGCGGGTGCGGCCCGCGAAAGCATCGACCAGATGGGCTGCGGTTTCCTTGACCGTCATGATGTCGTTGACGATCGCCTTCGGCGCGTCTGCGAGACCGAAAGCGGCGCGCGCCCGCGCCCAGGCCGCGGGCTTAAGTTTTTCGCCATTGCCGAGCACCTGATCGGCCTCGGCCATGGCGACGAATGTTTCCGGCTCAGTCTGCGCGGCACAGCCGGTGACGACGATTTTGGCTTGCGGCCGTTCGCGGCGTAGCGCGCGGATCGCCTGACGCGCCTGGCGAACCGCTTCAGCGGTGACGGCGCAGGTATTGACCACCACGGTGTCGTCAAAGCCTGCGCCTTCGGCTTCACGGCGGATCACTTCCGACTCGGCCGCGTTGAGCCGGCAGCCGAAGGTGACGACCTCGACGCTCACGACGCGGCGTCCGCGGCGGCGAACATAGCCGCGTCGAAATGGCCCTTGTGCTCGTATTCGGCAGGCCCGGTCATCAGCACGTGATCGTCGTCCTCGCGCCACTCGATGCCGAGATCGCCGCCGGGCAGCGTCACCGTCACCAGGCGGATGGTGCGGCCGAGCCGCACCGCCGCGACCGCGGCGGCGCAGGCCGCCGAGCCGCAGGCCTTAGTGAGTCCGGCGCCGCGCTCCCAGGTGCGGATGACGATGTGATCGAGCGCCGGCGTCGCAGCGAGCGTGATGTTGGCCCGCTCGGGAAACAGCGGATCGTGCTCCAGCCGCGGACCGACGCCGGCAAGGTCATAGCGTCGCGGATCGTCGACCCAGAAAATGGCGTGCGGGTTGCCCATGCTGACGACGGAAGGCGAATGCAGGTCCGGCGCGCCAGGTACTTCGAGCGCGATCGCCCGCGTGTCGGGCACGTCGTACAGCAGCGGAATCTCGTCCCAGCGAAAGCGCGGCCGGCCCATATCGACGGTGAACAGGCCGTTCCGCTCGCGCCAGCACCGGATGAGGCCGGCGCCGGTCTCGAATTCCAGCGCCGCGTTGCCGGTCTCGGCACTGATCAGTGCCGCCACGCAGCGCATGCCGTTGCCGCAGGCGCCGGCCTCCGAGCCGTCGTTGTTGAAGATACGGATCGAGCCGTCGGTGGAACCGTCCGGCGGATAGAGCGCCATGAGCTGGTCGTAGGGCTCGTGGTGCGCCGCCGCGCGCGCTTCGGCCGCCGATATCGGGCCCGGTGCACCGCGCAGATCGACGATGACGATCTCGTTGCCGAGACCATTCATCTTGACGAAATCCCTGTTCGCCAGCGCGCTCATGATAATGCCCGAATGTCAGGGACTTATATGAGGACTCAAGGGCCGGGCGCCAGTGTGGATTGCGGCCATCCCCACAGGCGCAAAATTGGGCGCGACGCGCATTTTCCGTGTTAGACTTTGGCGGGGCGACAGGATCAAGCGGCGACCGCGAGACAGCCGGCAGCGCGGATCGACGGGTTTTGAGGAGAATCGGATGTTGCTGCGCTTTGCGCCGTGCATCGCTGCGGCGGCCCTGTCCCTCCTCACCACGCTTGCCGCACCACAGCCCTCCTGGGCACAAACGCCGCCGGCGCCAGCCGCGGCCAGCCCCGCCGATAAGTCCGCCACTCCGACGGCGGAACCGTTCGCCGAGGACACGACGCTGACGGCGAAGACAATCGTCTACGTCAAGGGTAGCGGCGTGTGGGACTCGGCCTTCGACACGATCAGCGCGTCATTCAAGAAGCTCAAAGCCTATATCGACAAGGAGGGACTGAAGACCGACGGGCCGCCGATGACCATCTTCACCCAGACCGACGATACCGGGTTCCAGTTCCAGGCTGCCGTGCCGATCGTCGAGCCGCCGAAAAACCCGCCGCACGGCGATATTGCGATCGGTCAATCGCCGGAGGGCCATGCCCTGAAGTTCATCCATCACGGCTCCTACGACGAATTGGACAATACCTACGAGGCGATCACCAATTATCTCGACGAAAAGCGGCTCGAAGCCAAGGATCTCTTCATCGAGCAATATGAGACCGATCCGGTCACCGCGGACGGCAAAAAGCTCGTCGTCGACGTATTGGTTTTGCTCAAGTAGCGCTTATTCACAATTAAAGTTGCACCACCTCACCGGGCCGCAGGGCGCGGAAGCGCTCGGCCGGAATACCGGCGGCCTTCAAGGCTTCGCCAAGCGCGGCGAGCGGCGCATCGATCGCCTCGTCGGTAAGCTGGAACGTGCCGTAATGGTGCGCGAGTGCTAGCTCGGCGCCGCAATCGATATAGGCTTGCACCGCCTCCGCCGGATTCATGTGCTGGTCGCGCATGAACCAGCGCGGCTCATAGGCGCCGATCGGCAGAATGGCGAGCTTGAACGGACCGTGGTGCGCGCGGGCGCGGCGAAACAGCCGGCCAGCGCCGTAGCCGGAATCGGCGACGACGTAGATTTTGCCGATTGGCGCGTCGATCACGAACGATGCCCACAGCGACATATTGCGATCCGACAGGTTGCGCGCCGACCAATGGCTGGTCGGAACGAGGGTCACCGACGCAGCGCCGAGATCGATCCGATCATCCCAATCAAAACCTTCGGCCGCAATCGCGGCATCATGATTGCGCATGATCGTGTCGTTGCCGAGCGGCGTGATGATTCTGGGCCGATGCACGGCGGCGAGCCGCGACAGCGTCGCGACATCGAGATGATCGTAATGGGCGTGCGACACCAGCACGACGTCGATCCGCGGTAAGTCGGCGAAGGCGATGCCGGGATCGTTGACGCGTTTCGGGCCGATGTGGCGGAACGGCGACACGCGCTTCGACCAGACCGGATCGAGCAGGATATTGAGACCGGCGGTTTGAATGAGCCAACTGGCGTGGCCGACATAGGAAATGCGGCAGACAGCACCTTCGACCCGCGGCGGCGGATGGTCGGCGAAAGGCGACGGCGCCCAATCCGGCCATTTTGCCTTGGTGCCGCGCAGCCGACGCTGCAGGAACCAACGCAGCAGATCGCGCCGGCTTCGCGGTGGCGCAGCCGCAGCGTCGAAAAAGCGCTCGCCGTCGAAGTGATCGGAGACCGGGCCGGTGTAATAGCGCGACATGCTGTTCCCATTATACAATTTACCGCCCCGCAGGTCGGCAAAGTGTTCCGGTTGACGGGGATGCCCCCGGCCCCTATTTTCCGCCCGCTCTCGCAAGAGAACGATTTTTAACCGCCGACCGGCCCAGGTGGCCGGAGGTAACCGCCCGACAGCGCGATGCGCCCTCGGGCGCAAAAGCGCGTTGAGATGTTCGATAGTCTTTCCGAACGGCTGAGTGCGGTTCTCGATCGCCTGACCCGGCGCGGCGCCTTGTCGGAGGCCGACGTCGATGCGGCGCTGCGCGAGGTGCGGCGCGCGCTGCTCGAAGCCGACGTGGCGCTCGACGTCGCGCGCGCCTTCACCGACGAAGTGAAGAAACGCGCGGTCGGCGTCGAGGTGATCAAGTCGGTCACGCCCGGCCAGATGGTCGTCAAGATCGTGCACGACCAGCTCATCCAAACCTTGGGCTCGGACGCGCAGCCGATCGACCTCAACGCGCCGGCGCCGGTCGTCATCATGATGGTGGGCCTGCAAGGCTCGGGCAAAACCACCACCACCGCCAAAATCGCCAAGCGGCTGACCGACAATGCCAGGCGCAAAGTGCTGATGGCGTCGCTGGACACCCGCCGGCCGGCCGCCATGGAGCAGCTCGCCGTGCTCGGCCGCCAGGTCGCGGTCGACACCCTGCCGGTGGTCGAAGGCCAGACGCCGGTGCAGATCGCCAATCGCGCCGTGCAGGCGGCGCGGCTCGGCGGCTACGACGTCGTCATGCTCGACACCGCCGGCCGCATCACGCTGGACGAGGCGATGATGGCGGAAGCCGCGGAGGTGCGCCGTGCCGCCAGTCCCCACGAAGTTCTTCTGGTCGCCGACGCGCTGACCGGCCAGGACGCCGTCAATCTGGCGCGCGCGTTCGACGAGCGCGTCGGCCTGACCGGCATCGTGCTGACCCGCATCGACGGTGACGGCCGCGGCGGCGCGGCGCTGTCCATGCGCGCGGTCACCGGCAAGCCGATCAAGCTCATCGGCACTGGCGAAAAACTCGACGCCATCGAGGATTTTTATCCCGCCCGCATCGCCGACCGCATCCTCGGCATGGGCGACATCGTTTCGCTCGTCGAAAAAGCCGCTTCGACCATCGACGCCGAGCAGGCGGCGCGCGTCACCGCGAAGATGCGCAAGGGCACCTTCGATCTCTCCGATCTGCGCGAGCAGATCGCGCAGATGCAGCACATGGGCGGCATGAGCGGAATGATGTCGATGCTGCCCGGCATCGCCAAGATCAAGAACCAGCTCGCCGAGCGCAATCTCGACGAAACCGTACTCAAGCGGCAAATCGCCATCATCGATTCGATGACGCCGCAGGAGCGGCGTAATCCCGACGTGCTCAAGGCGAGCCGCAAGCGCCGCATCGCCTCAGGCTCCGGCACCAAGCCCGAAGACATCAATCGGCTCTTGAAAATGCATCGCACCATGGCCGACGTGATGAAGGCCATGGGCGGCGCCAAGCGCGGCCCGATGGCCGGCCTTGCCAATATGCTGGGCTTCGGCGGCGGCATGCCGAGCCCGGAAGAGATGGCGAAACTTGCCGAAAAAATGCCGGGTGGATTGCCGCCGGGAATGCCCGGCGCTCCGGGCACTCCCGGCCTGCCGCCGAATTTTCCCGGATTGCCGGGCGGCGGACTGCCGCGCGGGCTTCCAGGACTGGGTCCAAAGCTGCCGGGCGGCTTGCCGCCGGGCTTTCCGGGCTTCGGCAAGAAGAAATGACAACCCGGATTCAAACAAACACACCGTTCAACGTTTCAAGAAAGGAAACCTGAAAATGCCTCTCGTCATCCGCATGGCCCGCGCCGGTACCAAGAAGCGGCCGTTCTATCACATCGTGGTCGCCGACAGCCGCAGCCCCCGCGACGGACGTTTCATCGAACGTCTCGGTTATTTCAATCCGCTGCTGCCGAAGGAAAAGACCGATCGGCTGAAGTGGGATATCGAAAAGGCCAAGGCCTGGATCGCCAAAGGGGCGCAGCCTTCGGATCGCGTGATGCGCTTCCTCGACGCCGCCGGCGTCATGAAGCGGACCAAGCGCAACAATCCGGAAAAGGCGGTGCCGCGCAAGGAGCGCAAGGCCAAGGAAGAAGCCGCCAAGGCCGCGGCGGCCGCGGCACCGAAAGCGCCCGCAGCGCCGGCAGCGCCGGCAGCGCCGGCAACCTAACAGGCTCGCACGATGGCAGGCGGCGCCCGCATCTGCCTCGGTCAAATCGGCGCCGCGCACGGCGTGCGCGGCGAAGTGCGGTTGTACTCGTTCACCGCGGAACCGGAAGCGATCGCGGGCTACGGCCCGCTGGAGACCGAAGACGGCCGCGTCGTGCAGATTGAATCGCTGCGCCGCGCCAAGGATCACTTCGTGGCGCAGCTCGCGGGAATTGTTGACCGCAGCGCGGCGGAGCAATTGACCAACGTAAAACTCTACGTGCTGCGCGAGCGGCTGCCTACGCCCGACCAGCCGGACGAATTTTATCACGCCGATCTCATCGGTCTCACGGCGGTCGACCGCGCCGGCGAGAAACTCGGCACCGTGGTCGCGCTGCACAATTTCGGCGCCGGCGATTTGATCGAGGTGCGGCCGACTGACGGTCACACCACGCAGCTCTTGCCGTTCGACGAGGCCACCGTGCCGGTGGTCGATCTCG
>Ga0209010_1000438_pt1 | contig 13238 bp, 10 predicted proteins | sample BlaSpr_A8_OM1_O3_FD_187985 | JGI IMG/M metagenome (GOLD analysis project Ga0209010, IMG submission 187985) | Forest soil microbial communities from Thunder Bay, Ontario, Canada - Black Spruce, Ontario site 2_A8_OM1_O3 (SPAdes) (version 2) | ecosystem: Environmental > Terrestrial > Soil > Boreal... | reverse complement strand
CCCCACGCTCGGGCCCGGACCGTCTGGCAATCCCGCCGACCTCGTTCTGCCTAATGCGGCCGCAATCACAACCGGCATTCCGCTCTTCTCGTTCGGCGACTACAACCGCAACAATAAACTTCCTTACACTCTGAATCAGACGCTCGACATTCAATGGCAGCCGCGCCACGACCTCGCCATCGAAATCGGCTACGTCGGCAACCTCGGCCGGCATGAGATTGTTCCCTTGCCTTTCAATCAGGCGCAGATTGCTTCACCATCACACCCGCTGTTGAAAGGGACCGTCAACGAGCAGGACTATACCTACGGCTATTCGATCCTCTCGGATCCCGCAACGTTCACGCCCACGACCCTGCCTAATGGCCAGTTCTACCAGGAGACCTTTGAAGGCGGTAACGTTGACCTCCGCGTTCCCTATATCGGCTACTCCTCCGAGTCGGAGTCCTACACCGCTGCCGGCATCTCCGCCTACAACGCGCTTCAGGCTCACGTGGAAAAGCGCATGAGCCACGGCTTGCAGGTCGGCTTCTCCTATACGTACTCGCACGCCACCGACGAGCAAAGTGCCATGGGCCTGTTTTACAACGGCAACAACCCTCAGGACCTTCGCTCCGGTTACGGCCTCTCCGATTTCGACCGCAAGCACGTAATGAATTTCACTTACCGATACGAGCTGCCGAAGTTCTTCTCGCTGGGCACGGTCAAGGGCAAGATCGCTGACGGATGGGCCATTTCCGGCCTCACGGTTATCCAGAGCGGCCAGCCGTATAGCGTCGTCGATTATTCGGGCGCGGTCGGCAGTATCTACTACGGCGTGAACGACGGCATTACCAACCCGGTGGTTCCGCTGTCGGGCTGTACTCCGAAGCAAGCGCTCACTGGAGCCTCGGGTGCGGGCGCTGTTCCCGCCCTGAAGGCATCTTGCTTCGGCTTGCCGCTGTTAGCCCCAGGCGCTTTGAATGGTGCGATTCCATCCAATGACCCCTACGAAACAACCTTCATCGACCACGGTGAACGCAATATCTTCCGCCAGACGTGGCAGCGGCGAGCGGATATTTCGCTGATCAAGGTCACTTCGATCACCGAGCATTCTTCGCTGAAATTTACCTTCGACGTCTTCAATCTGACCAACACCGCCAGTTTCGATATCCCGATTGACGATGTCAGCCAGAACATAAACTTCAATGGTTTCCCCACGGTCGGACAAGCGGGGGCCACCACACCGTGCAACACCGATTTCTCGGCCCTTTATGTCTGCCCCACGTTGAGTGGCCTGGGCATTACTAACAAAACGATCGGTAGCCCGAGGCAAATCCAGATGTCGCTGAGCTTATCGTTCTAGGTCGCAAAAAGGTCGGGAATCCGGGATCAGATTCTTGATAGTGAATTGATTACGCCGTTCGATTCAGAGCGCAGATACTTGTTGCAGTTGGCGCACTCGCGCCTGTGGTCACTCCTGCCCGATGTCTTCGTTCCAGACATCCGGATGCTTCCGGATGTATTCGGCCAGCAACACCGCGCACTCGGAAGAATCGAGATCGACGATGCTGACCCCGAGTGATCGTAGCCAGTCCAGCCCTCCCTGAAAGTTGCGGCTTTCTCCTACGACTAAGTTGCCGAAACCAAACTGCCGCACCAGTCCGCTGCAATAGAAACATGGCGCGAGCGTTGTAACCATGATCAGTTTGCGGTAACTTCGCTGACGTCCGGCGTTGCGGAAGGCGTCGGTTTCGCCGTGCAGGGAGGGGTCGCCGTTCTGAACGCGGCGGTTGTGACCGGAGCCGAGCAATTTGCCCCCTACGTCGAAAATCGCAGCGCCGATTGGGATGCCTCCTTCGGCCAGTCCCTTGCGGGCTTCGGCGAGGGCGACTTCGAGCATCGCGGAATAGGCTAGATTAGACATGAACTTTGATTATGGACCAAAACCGCGCGACGCCGTACGGGACTATTAGGTCAAAGCGCGATCAAGGTGCACGTAGCCGCCATCCACGAACACATGCTGGCCTGTCGTGTGGCCGGATTTTTCTGAAATCAAAAACAATACCGTTGAAGCGATCTCATCCGGAGTAGTCATTCGTTTGTCAAACGGAATTTTGGCGAGGATCGTCGTCAGCTTTTGTTCGGGATCGTCGAACGTATCAAGCCATTGGCGGTAGAGAGGAGTCATCACCTCTGACGGAACCACAGCGTTAACTCGAATGCCGTAATCAAGCAGCTCCGCCGCCCACTCACGCGTGAGTGCTAGTATTGCGCCCTTTGACGACGCATATCCCGATGTGCCTCCCTGTCCGGTCAGCGCTGTTTTGGAACTCACATTGACGATAGTTCCGCGCGATCGCTTCAAGTGCGGCAAAGCGTAGTGCGCCATGTTGTAGTAATGAAGAAGATTGCGGTTCAGCGAAGCGACGTATTCCTGTGGACTGCCATGTTCGAGACCGACCTTGTCGTTGATTCCGGCGTTGTTTACGAGAGCGTCGATGCGCCCATGGGTTTCGACTATCTCTGAGATTAATTGCGAACAAGCCTCGGGCGTCGAGAGGTCGGCAAAGATTAACCCGCAAGCGCCGCCGTTCTTGCGCAAGTCCGACTGCAAGGCTTCGCCGGCTTCGTTGTCGCGGTCGACAATTATCGGAATCGCGCCTTCGCCGCAACTCGCGCGTACGATAGCCGCGCCGATTCCTTTCGCCCCGCCGGTAACCACGATCACTTTGTCTTTGAGTTGAAGATCCATGAGTCAGCTCCGCAAACGATCAGCCGCGGAGATTCAAAAAGCCGCCGTCGATTGGGTAATCCACGCCAGTGATGAAAGACGCCTCATCCGAACAAAGAAAAAGTGCGAGCTTGGCGACTTCCTGCGGTTCGGCCATTCTTCCGATCGGTTGTGACTTGGCAAGCTTCTCGAACATCTCGCGCTCGCGTCCGGGATAGTTTTTCGTCAAGTAATCATCGACGAACGGAGTATGTACACGGGCCGGCGAAATGCAGTTGCAGCGAATGCCGTGCGCCAGATAATCGCGAGCCACAGAATAAGTCATCGCGATGACCGCACCTTTGCTGGTGGAGTAAGCGAAACGGTCGGCGAGGCCCGAAGATCCAGCGGTGGAAGCCATGTTGAGGATGACGCCGCCGCCGTTGGTTTTCATGTGCGCGACGGTGGAGTGAATGCAGTTATAAAAGCCTTTTACATTCACCCGCATGACGCGATCAAAATCCTCTTCCGTGGTGCTCTCGACTGTTCCGATATGTGAGATGCCTGCATTATTCACGAAAATGTGAACTCGCTCACGGCGAAAGATCCGGTCAAGTTGTTCGCGTACCTGCGCCCGGTTCGTAACGTCGCAGGCGTGCGCCGAAGCTTCGCCGCCGGCACTGATGATTTTCTCGCAGGTCGCTGCGGCCTGTTGTGCGCTTACGTCCAGAATGCGAATCTTCGCACTGTGAGCGGCAAACTCTACGGCAATGGCCTGTCCAATGCCGCTGCCGCCGCCGGTAATCACAGCGACCTTGCCGCTAAGAGCGAAGTCTTGTGCGTGGTGCAAAGTCGTCAGAGCGAAACACCTCGTTTCCACGGGATGAAATCTTCCTGCGCGTTCAACTCTGCCTTGGTTTGAACCTCGCCGCTGGCGACGGCAACTACATAATTTAAAATTGCTTCCCCCATCTGCACGATCGTCTTCTCTCCAGCGATTACTCCGCCGGTGTCGATGTCGACGATGTCGTGCATGCGATCTGCCAACTCGGAATTGGTCGAGAGTTTAACCACCGGCGCAATCGGATTGCCCGTAGGCGTGCCCAATCCCGTAGTGAACAAAACCACGCTGGCGCCTGCGGCGACCTGCGCGGTCACGCACTCCACGTCATTGCCGGGAGTGCACTGGAGATTCAGTCCCGGCGTAGTCGAATATTCGGGATAGTCCAATACAGCGGTCACGGGAGACGTTCCGCCCTTTTTAGCTGCGCCGGCGGATTTCATGGCGTCGGTGAGGAGTCCGTCCCGTATATTTCCGGGAGAAGGATTCATATCGAAGCCCGACCCCACGGCGCGCGCGCGGGCCGCGTAATTCTGCATCAGTTGCATGAATCGTCCGCCAACATCTTTATTGGCGCCGCGATTGATGAGTTCCTGCTCGACGCCGCACAATTCGGGAAACTCCGAAAGGATCGAGCGTCCGCCGAGGGCAGCCAGAAGATCGGAGGCATGGCCGATGGCCGGATTCGCGGAAATGCCGGAGAAACCATCTGACCCGCCGCACTTCAAACCGACGCACAAATTTGAGAGCGATGCGGGAGCGCGCCGGGCTTTATTGGCCTCCGCCAGGCCGCGAAACGTCCGCTCGATTGCGCTTGAAAGCATCGCCGCTTCCGAGCCGCTCTGCTGCTGCTCCAAAATAAAAAGTGGTTTGTCGAAGTTCGGATTGCGCTTGCGGATTTGTTCGCGCAGAATTGTGATCTGTGCGTGCTGGCAACCCAGGCTAAGAACAGTCGCTCCGGCGACATTGGGGTGGTGAATGTATCCGGCGATTAGCGCGCAGAGATTATTGGAGTCCTCGCGCGTTCCGCCGCAGCCGCCCTCGTGCAGCAGGAACTTGATTCCATCGACATGGTCGAAGATTCGCGCCCGCGCTGGCGGGACCGTGTCTTCAGAGAAAGTGTACTTGCTGATTTCATCGGCACTTCCTTCGCAGTATAGTCGGGCAAGATCGGCAACCTGGCGGCGATAAATCTGAGGTGCGGCGAAGCCCAATTCCTCTTCCAGCGCTTGTTTCAAGACTCGAATATTCTTGTTCTCGCAGAAAACAAGTGGAATCACCAGCCAGTAATTTCTGGTTCCCACTTGACCGTCGGAGCGGTGGAATCCTTGAAAAGTTCGTTGCTTCCAGTGCGAGATATCGGGCGCGGTCCATTCGAATTCGCGTGATCTCTCCTGAAACGCGGCGGCCTCATGCACGATATTGCTTGTGGCCAACAGATCGCCGGCACGCAGAGGCTTGGTGGTTCGGCCCACGAGAACGCCGTACATGATTACATCCCCGCCCTCGGGAAGATCCCGAATCGCAAATTTGTGCTTCGCTGGAACGCGGGACGGCAGAGTGTATTTGTTTCCTTCGAAGATGACCGTCTCGCCGGCAGGCAGGTCTTTTAGAGCGACGAGAACGTTGTCGCGCGGATCGAGTTTCAGCACCTCACGTCGCAGGATGGTTGGCGTTGTCGGCATTCGCGCCTATTGTAATGCACGGACGAAGGAACATCGATCAGACGGCTAATCGCCAGAAGCGTTGCGCATTGCCGCCGAGCACGGCATCGCGGACGGCAGAGCCATATTGGTTTAGGTAATTCTCCGCGAGGTCAAACGTCTGCTCGTAAACTGCGGCTAGAAGGCACACCGGCCAATCGGAGCCGGCGATGAGCCGGTCGGGGCCGAAAGCTTCAAAAGCGACGTCGAGATAGGGAACGATGTCTTCCGGCCTCCAGTGCTGCCAGTCGGCTTCGGTCACCAATCCAGATAATTTGCAGCACACATTGGGAAACTCCGCGAGCCTGCGGATTCCGTCGGTCCATGGCTGAATGTTCCCGCTCTTGATGGGTGGTTTCGCCATATGATCCAAAACAAAACGCTGGCGTGGAAATTGCGCTGCGAATTCAGCCGCAACCGGTAGATGCTTCGGGTAAATCAGAATGTCATAGGCGAGGTCGAATTCTTCCAGCATAGCGATGCCCCAGAGAAAGTCCGGCCGCATCAGGAAGCGATCATCGGGTTCACTTTGCACAATGTGGCGAATTCCCACGAGCTTGGGATTCGCGGCAAAGATCTTCAGTTGCGCGTGCACGTCGCTTGATTGAAGGTCGACCCAACCAACAACTCCCGCGATAAACGGAAACCGCGCTGCAAGGTCGAGAAGCCATTTCGTTTCCTCAAGCGACTGCCGGGCCTGCACCGCAATGCAGGCTCTAATATTTTTACGATCAAGTTTCGGCTTTAGATCGTCGGGAAGGAAGTCGCGGCGCAAAGACGCCATAGACTCATCGATCCACGAATACTGGTCGGGATCGTAAATCCAGAAATGCTGGTGAGCGTCGATACGCATGGCTACCACGGTTTTCATCGACTCCGAATCGTCCCGAAGTCTTCACGAAGGCCGTGAGTATCTTAACTGGTCCGCGCGGGCTTCACGAACGTCGCAGGAAATTTTCCGCAGCACTATCCTGGCGTTGCAGTTGGAGGCCGACTCAGTTAGATTTGAGGCCCTATGAAGCGGCTTCGTGCGCCATTGGTCTGCTTGATCATGTTATCCGCGGTTGCGCTGGGCCAAAAAAAACAGGCCGCTCCAACCGCGCCGGAGTTGGCCTCGACGCCTCCCATGGGCTGGAACAGCTGGGATGGCTACGGCACTACGATCAGAGAAGATGAATTCAAAGCGAACGCCGATTGGTTTACGAAACATTTGAAACCCTTCGGTTGGCAGTACGTTGTCGTGGACATGGAATGGTTCGTTACCAATCCGAAGCCGGAAGGGAATTCGAAGGATTCGCTATTCGCTCTCGATTCAAACGGTCGCTACATTCCTGCCCTCAACCGGTTTCCGTCGTCGGCCAGCGGCGCGGGATTCAAGCCTCTGGCCGACTACGCCCACTCCCTTGGTCTTAAGTTCGGAATTCATATTCTTCGCGGCATTCCCAAGCAGGCGGTGGAAAAGAATTTGCTCATCGCAGGCACTTCTTACCATGCGGCCGACGCGGCGGATACTTCTGACACCTGTCCCTGGAATCCGGACAACTATGGGCTCGACCCGCGCAAACCTGCGGCACAGGCTTATTACGATTCGATTGCGCACATGTACGCAGATTGGGGCGTCGATCTAATCAAGGTGGATTGCATCGCGAGTCATCCTTACAAGGGCGACGAAATTCGCATGCTCAGCGAGGCGCTTAGGAAAACCAGACGGCCCATTGTTTTCAGCCTTTCGCCGGGACCCGCACCCGTGGAGAAAATCGACGAGATGCGGAAGTATGCGAACATGTGGCGCATCTCTGACGATATTTGGGATCTATGGCACAGCACGGTGCAATATCCGCAGGGTCTCGGAGATCAATTTGCGAATGTTGCGAAATGGCCGGGACTGTCTGAGCCGGGACATTGGCCTGACGCAGACATGCTGCCCTTGGGACGGTTGGGGCCGGCTCCCGGCTGGGGTCAGGCTCGGGACACGCGACTGTCGCACGATGAACAGAGGACGCTGGTCACACTGTGGTGTATGTTTCCTTCGCCGCTCATGATCGGCGGTATGCTGCCTGCGGCGGATGATTGGATGCTTTCGCTGCTTACCAACCCAGAGGTTCTCGATGTGGATCAACACTCAAAGCAAAATCATCCCGTGATTTCTACGGACAAAACGGTGGCATGGATTGCGCATGCTGAGACGGGTGATGGACAGTATCTGGCGATCTTTAATATCACGGAATCGAGAGCAGATCTTCGATTCGAGTGGAAGGATCTGGCGCTCAGTGAAAAGGCATATCGGCTCCGCGATCTTTGGGAGCACAAAGATCTTGGTGCCGTGCGTTCCTTGGCGTTGACGTTGCCTTCCCACGGGAGTGCACTGTATCGTTTGTCTTCGGTTCGGTGACATGTTGGTGCGTCTGGCGTTTGAGTGCGTCGCAGTTTGGGTCAGTTGAGATTCAGCACCGAGTTGATTCGTACCTTATGCGTGTCTCAGTGACGGAAAAGAGCGTCGCGAATCAGACCAAGCACGCCCACGCGCTGTTTCCCGCCGGTCAGTTTATCCCGTTTACGCTTGTGACCGCTCTGTTTTTCCTTTGGGCCATTCCTAACAATCTGAACGACGTGTTGATTCGGCAGTTCATGAAGTCGTTTACGATCACCCGTACTCAGGCGGGACTGGTGCAGTCGGCGTTCTATCTAGGCTATTTTTTTCTGGCCATGCCGGCTGCGTTGCTCATGCGGAAGACGGGCTACAAAACGGGAATCATCGTCGGATTATTACTGTTCGCGAGTGGGTGTTTTCTGTTCTGGCCCGCTGCGCTTGCGGGACACTATGGATTTTTTCTCTGTGCGTTATTCGTGATTGCCAGCGGCCTGTCTTTTCTGGAAACTGCGTCCAATCCTTTTATCGCGCAGCTCGGCGATCCCGATACGTCTGAGGGCCGATTGAACTTTTCTCAGGCCTTCAATCCGATTGGTGCAATCACTGGAGCGCTGATCGGCACCGTGTTTATTTTTTCCGGCATCGAATTGACCCCGCAGGAGATCGCCGCAAAGCGAGCCCAGGGTGTGTACGAAGTTTATCTGCGGATGGAAACGCTTCGCGTCATCAAACCCTATCTCGTCATCGGAGCGCTGGCGATCTTATGGGCGATTCTGATTTTGCGCACCAAGTTTCCCGCGATTCAGAGCGAACACGAAAGCACTTCCGGAGACCATGGACATTTCAAAGAACTATTTCGCTATCCTCATTTCTTATGGGCGGTCGTGGCAGAATTTCTCTATGTTGGCGCGCAAGTCGGCACCTGGAGCTACTTCATTCAATACGTGCAGGAATCGACTCGCCAGCCGGAAAAAGTCGCCGGGTATTTCTTGACGGGCACACTGGCCGCCTTTGGAGTGGGAAGGTTCGCGTCCGCTTACCTGATGCGGACGATAGCACCCAACAAACTCATGGGCGGGTATAGCGTCGCCAATGTTGTGCTGGTTGCCATGGGAGTTTTGTTTCCGGGTTGGTTCGGTTTGTGGTGCGTTTTTCTGACCAGTTTTTTCATGTCGCTGATGTTTCCCACCATCTTCGCTCTGGGACTGAAGGGGCTGGGTCCCAACACAAAGATCGGCGGTTCGTTTCTGGTGATGGCCATCGTCGGCGGTGCCGTGTTGACTCCGCTGATGGGGCTAATTTCCGAAGCGTTTCACAGCATTGCTCGGGCTTATCTGGTTCCTTTGGGCGCCTACATTTTTATCACGGTGTATTCTTTTTTGGGGTCCAAACAGGTTGTGACTGCGATTGAATATGCCGACGCAGGAGAAATATAACTCCATGTTGTTTTTCAGAGCGATACGATCGGCGGTCTGGTTGATCGCGAGCCTCTCGGCCATTCCGCTTTTGGCCTTCGCTCAGACTGCGCCAGCGGTTGCTCCCACCACCGAGGAAACTCCCCAAGCTATCGATCAGATGTGGCAGAAAGCGAGCGCGAAATATGATGGTGCGCGCGCGGCGATTCTCGCCGACGTCGATCGCACAAACAGCGAAGGTCCGTTTCGTCCCGATTGGGAATCGCTTGAGACCTACAAAGTTCCCGAGTGGTACAAGGACGCAAAATTTGGAATCTTTATCCATTGGGGCGTTTATTCGGTCCCCGCTTTCGGTAGCGAGTGGTATCCGCGGCTCATGTATCTTCAAGGGTCGGACGAATACAAACACCATGTCGCCGCTTACGGCACGCAAGACAAGTTTGGGTACAAGGATTTCATTCCTTTATTCAAGGCTGAGAAATACGATCCCGCAGCATGGGCGCGGCTGTTCAAAGAATCGGGCGCAAAGTACGTGGTTCCGGTGTTTGAGCATCACGACGGCTTCGCCATGTACGATAACGGGCTCTCCGATTGGACGGCCGTAAAGATGGGGCCGCATCGAGATCTTTGGGGAGACTTGGCGAAAGCGGTTCGAGCGGAAGGCCTGCATCTGGGGGCATCGTCGCATCGGGTGGAACATGATTTCTTTCTCGGAGTCGGGCGCACGATTCCTTCCGACGTCAACGATCCGAAATACGCTGCGTTCTATGGACCCGCGCATCGCTGGGTGGAAAATATAAACAATACGCCGCTCTCGGACGATTTCACTTTCGTGTCTCAAGCATGGACTGATGATTGGCTGGCCCGCTCGGCGGAAATCGTAGAAAAATATCACCCGGATATCATGTATTTCGATTGGTGGATCGGGCAGCCGTCGGTTCGCGAAAATCTCACGCGCTTTGCCTCGTTCTATTACAACCAGTCTTTGAAGCGTGGCGATGCTGTCGGTGTGATTAATTACAAAGATTATGCGATGCAGGAACAATCCGGGGTGCTGGACATCGAGCGTGGCCAGCTTTCCGGGATACGGACGCTTTACTGGCAGACCGACACGTCCATCAGCAACAAGTCCTGGGGTTACATCGAGAATGATACCTTCAAGTCGCCGGAGTTCATCATCCACCAGTTGATCGACATCGTGAGCAAGAATGGCAATCTTCTGTTGAATATCGGTCCGCGCTCCGATGGCACAATTCCCGAAGCGGTTCAGAAAGTTCTGCTCGAAGTGGGCGAATGGCTGAAGGTCAACGGCGAAGCCATCTACGGGACGCGACCCTGGAAGATTTTCGGCGAGGGTCCGACTAAGGTGACGGAAGGCTCTTTCCACGATACCGATACGCATCCTTATACGGCTGAAGATTTTCGCTTCACAAAAAAAGGTGAGGTGCTTTATGCCATTGAGCTTGGAGATCCCGCGAGCGGCGAGGCGGTCATCCATTCGTTGAATGCCGCTCTGGGCCAGGCACGAGTTGCATCTGTCGCGCAGCTTGGCTCCGACACAAAACTAGCGTTCGAGCAGCGCGACGATGGATTGCACATTCGCCTGCCGGAGCATGTCTCGGGAAAATATGCGTATACGTACCGCATTCAGTTCGACTAGGTTCGATCCAGCGGCACACATCTAGCCGCACACAAGGAACATGGCAAAGAAAAAAACAAGGATTATCAGCCGGAAAGAGATTCACATCGAGTGGGGCGATTGCGATCCCGCCCAGATCGTCTACTACCCGCGGTATCTCGAGTATTTCGACGGCTGCACGACAGCTTTGTTCATGAAGGCGGGCCTTTTGAAAAAGGAGATGCTGAAGAAGTTCCGCATCATCGGGATTCCCATGGTCGATTTGCGGGTGTCATTTATCGCTCCGTCGCGGTTTTCAGATGATGTGACCGTCGAATCCGAAGTGACGGAGTGGCGGCGCAGCAGTTTTTGCATCCGCCATCGGCTGTTCAACAAAGGCGTTTTGGCTGTGGAATGTCTTGAGACCAGGGTTTGGGCTGGCCTGTCGGCAACCGGCAAGGGAAAGATTGAAGGCAAACCGGTGCCGCAAAGAGTGATTGAAAGATTTGGAAGCTGACTCGAGCTCAAATGTCAGGTCGCAGATGAACAGCGACTGTCTCTAGTCCGTGGCCAGGTCCACTCCCGAAATACGTTTGCAAGCTTCGAGCAGTTCTTCCTGTTTCCCGGCATCACGACTAGCGGGATTCGGCTTCCGAAGCTGCTTGTGATAAAAGTATTCTCCCGTGACAGCCGCGGCGGGATCGTCACTGACTGCGAGCCAGACTTGCGTGCGGTGCGCAGCATCCAGATCGTCCGGTGCTCCCGGTCCTCCCATTTTTGTCGCCACCCAACCGGGCTCCAGTGCGTTCGAAAACACTTGCGGCCAACGGCGTGCAATCGCGAAGGCTAAAAGTACGTCGTGCAATTTAGTGTCTGAATAAGCCTGTTGTCCCTGCCACGGACGGTGTTCCCATGCAAGGTCGTTGAGACTCGCATCGCCGTTCCGATGGAGGCCAGAACTCAGGTAGACCAGGCGCTTCGGTTTTTGAATGCGCGCGGTCAGGATGTAGGGAGCGAGCGTGTTGACCGCAAACACGTGCGGCAGGCCGTCTTCGGTCGCGATGCGCCGTGGTTCGCGGTAGCCGATGCCCGCGTTGTGGATCACTGCGTCAAATGGTTCCAATGCATTGACCTGTTCGGCTACGTCAAGCGTCTGAGCTATGCTCGTCAGGTCGCCGATCACAACCGCCTCCGCTCCGGGGACCGCGGACATCGCTTCTTCCCCTCGCCGCTGGTTTCGCGCGTGCAGCACTGCGGTGTGTCCCTGCCCGATGAGGAGTTGCGCAGCCATTCTGCCGAGACCATCTGACGAACCGGTAATGAACACTCGCGCCATAATCCAACCTTGTGTGAATAAGAGCGTGAACCCTTACCCGCATGATATGCTTCCCGCTTTCCTACGATACAGGAGAAACTCATGACACTTTCTCGCCGTGATTTTGTGAGAACCTCGGTTCTTGGAGCCGTAGCCGCCGGTGTTACAGCGAAAGCTGAAGGAAAAGACGCGAACGGTGCACAAGAACGCGCCGGGCAGCCGGGATCGTCCAAGCGCCCCATCATCATTTGCGCCAATAACGGCTTCAACTATCTCAACGATGCCTTCGCTTTCCTCAAGGGCGGCGGAGACACGCTTGACGCCGCGCTCCGCGTAGTCCAGGGGCCCGAAAACGATCCCAAGGACGACAGCGTGGGCCTTGGAGGATTGCCCAACGAAGAATGCGTGGTCGAACTCGATGCGTGTTGCATGCACGGCCCGACGCGGCGAGCCGGGTCGGTCGGCGGGGTGCGCAACATCAAGAACGTCTCGCTGGTATCGAAGGCCGTGATGGAACACACCGGACATGTCATGCTGGTGGGCGAAGGCGCCGAGCGCTTCGCGGTAGCCATGGGATATCCTCGCGAAACTCTGCTCACCGAACACTCGCGCAAAATCTGGTTGCTGTGGAAAGAGTTTCATTCCAACAGCGACTGGTGGGGACCTGGCCTGGCCAGCCCGTATTGGCAGCCGCCCGATTCCGGCACGAACGGCAAGCCGCAGTCAAAACTTTTCGAGGAGCGTATCCAAAATCTGCAAGTGCGCGCGGCCGATCTCGGCATCGAACCGGAGCATCAACTTGCAGCGGTGCGCAAAGTTCTGTTTCCTCCGACGGGGACCATTCATTGTTCCGCGCTGAACGAGAAAGGCGAAATCTCCGGCTGCACCACGACCAGCGGGCTCGCCTTCAAACTCCCCGGCCGCGTTGGCGATTCGCCCATCATCGGCGCAGGCTGCTACACAGATCAGGATGTGGGTTCCGCAGGCGCGACCGGCAGTGGCGAGGAAAATATCAAGGTGGCTGGCGCACACACCATTGTGGAAAACATGCGCCACGGCATGTCCCCGCAGGAAGCCGGCATGGATGCGCTAAAACGTATCGTCCGCAATTACAACAATGACATGAACAAGCTGCGCTTCGTGGACATGACCTACTACGTCCTGCGCAAAGATGGAGCCTACGCGGGCGTCTCGCTGTGGGAGGGTTACTCTAAGGGCAACCCACACAAGATTGCAATTCACGACGGCGATCACCGTGCCGAAGTGACGGTGAGCTTGCTAAAGGG
>Ga0209010_1000435_pt1 | contig 13307 bp, 9 predicted proteins | sample BlaSpr_A8_OM1_O3_FD_187985 | JGI IMG/M metagenome (GOLD analysis project Ga0209010, IMG submission 187985) | Forest soil microbial communities from Thunder Bay, Ontario, Canada - Black Spruce, Ontario site 2_A8_OM1_O3 (SPAdes) (version 2) | ecosystem: Environmental > Terrestrial > Soil > Boreal... | reverse complement strand
CCGGCAGGTTCGCCACGTAGCGCTGGAAGTACCACTGTGTACGCTCGCGGTCGGTCGGCACGCCGAGCGCGACCACGCGGCAGATGCGGGCGTTGAGCGGGGTGGTGATTCGCTTGATCACACCGCCCTTGCCCGCGGCGTCGCGCCCCTCGAACAGGACGACCACCTTGAGTCCGTTGGCTTTGACCCAGTCCTGGAGCTTGACCAGCTCCAGCTGGAGCTTTTCGAGCTCGGACTCGAACTCGGCGCGCTTCACGAGCGGCGATCCTACTCCTACGCAACCGCGCGACCGTTGGGCCGCGGGCACTCGGCTAGGGACTCTGATCGCCCTGGCCCGGCGCCTCTTGCGGCCGGACGCCGAGCGTGACCCTGACCTGCATCGTCTTGCCGCCGCGCTTGACCGTCAGCGTCACCACGTTCCCGGGCGAGTAGTTGCCGAGCGTCGCGATGAACGCGCCGATCAACTGTTCACCCACCAGATCGACGCCTTCCGAAAACGCGCCGCCGAGCACCGCCAGCACCAGCAATTCCGACTCATGGCGGAACCTGGACATCGACGATAACAGAGATGTGACGACGGGCGAGGCGATCAAAAGGAAGACCGCGAAAGCAGCCCCAGCCGCCGCGAGCTTCACCAGCGATGATTTCAACGTCGCATCGGCGGCGATTAGGCCGGCGCGGGCGGCGAACCACAACACCAGAATGAAATTGATCCAGGCCCCGATCGAGGTCGCCAGCGCCAGCCCGACCTGAGAAAGCGAGCCCATCAGCGCGATCTTGAAAGCGATGTTGACCGCCGTGCCGGTCAGCGCCGCCTTGACCGGGGTGAGTGTATCGCCACGGGCCAAAAACGGCGCAACGACGCTGCGGATGAGGACGAATGGAACGAGGCCGATGGTATAGGCCGCGAGCGTCATGGCGGCTGCGTGTGCGTCTTCGGCATTGAACGCACCGCGCATGAACAAGCCGCGCATGATGATGCCGGGAATGACCAGGAAGGCGACGACGCACGGCAGCGCCAAGAGCAGCGCGAATTCGATGGCGCGGTTTTGCGCCGAACGGGCGCCGGCGTGGTCGCCGGCGGCGACCCGGTGCGTCATCTCCGGCACCAGCACGGTGCCCACCGCAATGCCGATGACGCCAATCGGCAATTGGTCGATGCGGTCGGCGTAATAGAGCGCCGACAGCGCGCCGGTGGTGAGGAAGCTCGCAATGATGGTGTCGGCGAACAGCGCCAGTTGCGTGCCGGCCGAGCCGACCGTCGCCGGCACGAGCGCCTTGAAGAAGCGGCGCACGTCGTTGTCCCAGGTCAAGGCGTGAAATGATGTCATGAGGCCGGCACGCCAGGCGTCGCCGCCGACCAGGGCTGCCTGCAGCACGCCCGAAATCAGCACACCCCAGGCGGCAGCGTGGCCGGCGCTCGGAAACAGCCACGCCACCGCCAGCGTCGCCATCATCGCAACATTGAGCAGGATTGACGCCGCCGCCGCAGCAGCGAAGCGGTTGAGCGCGTTGAGGATGCCGCCCCACAGCGTCACCAGCGTGATCAGGAGCAGATAAGGAAACGTGATCCGCGTCAGGCTGACGGCGAGCGCGAATTGCTGCGGGTTGCGGGAAAATCCCGGCGCCAACAGATCGATGGCCTGCGGCGTGAACAGGAGCGCCAGCGCCAGCAGCACGATCTGCGTGGCGAGCAGCAAGGTGAAGATGCGGTCGCCGAACAATTTTGCCGCGGTCTCGCCGCCTTGGGTGCGAATGCGCGCGTAGGCGGGAATGAACGCGGCGTTGAAGGCGCCTTCGGCGAAAATGGCGCGGAAATGGTTCGGCAGCCGGAACGCGACGAAGAACGCGTCGGCGACCGGACCGGCGCCGAGGATCGCCGCCAGCATGATGTCGCGCATGAAACCGGTCAGGCGCGAGAGCAGCGTATAGCCGCCGACGGTGAGGATGCGATTGAGCAAAACCAGCCCCCGTTTCCCGGATGCGGTGCAGCGCGAAGCGGTGCACCGCTGTTCCGGGATCGTCCCAAACTCGGAGATTGTAACGATCCCGGTTCTGCAGCGCACCACTACGCTGCGCTTCGTGCTGCGCTGCGCCCGGGAAACGCAGCCATATTAGCCCGCGAGCGCCCGCCGTACCGCCTCGATGATGCGGTCCTGTACCGGCGGCTCAAGATATGCGTGCATCGGCAGACTGATCACCTCTTCGGCCAGCCGGTCGCTAACCGGCAAGCCGCCGTCGGCCACCGGATAGTGGCGATAGGCCGCCTGGCGGTGCAACGGCTTGGCGTAATAGATCGCGGTCGGGATGCCTTGGGCCTTGAGCGCCGCGCCGAGCGCGTCGCGCCGCCCGGGCTCAAGCCGAATGGTGTATTGCGCCCACACCGACGTCGATTCATTGCCGGTGCGCGGCGGCGTCGCCACGCCGGCGAGGCCTTCGGCATAGCGCGCCGCCACCGCCTGCCGCGCCAGGATCTCGTCGGGAAAGATTTTCAGCTTCTCGATCAGCACCGCCGCCTGGATCGAATCGAGCCGGCCGGTGATACCGATATGCAGGGCATCGTATTTGTCGCCGGTGTTCTCGCCGTGCACGCGCAGGCTTTTGACCCGCGCTGCCAGCGCATCATCGTCGGTGAATACCGCGCCGCCATCGCCGTAACAGCCAAGCGGTTTTGCCGGAAAGAAGCTGGTCGCCGTCGCGTCACCCAGCGTGCCGAGCTTGCGGCCGCGATAAGTCGCGCCGAACGCCTGCGCTGCGTCGTCGAGCACTTTGATGCCGTTCGCTGCGGCGATCGCCGCAATGGCATCGTGATCGGCCGGCAGTCCGAACAGGTCGACCGGGATCACGGCTTTCGGCTTCAAGCCGCGCTGCTTCGCCGTCGCGATTGCGCGCTCAAAGCTTGCCGGATCGAGATTGAACGTGTCGGCCGCGACGTCGGCCATGACCGGCGTCGCGCCGAGAAGCGCCACCACTTCGGCAGTCGCGCAAAACGTAAACGCCGGACAGATCACCGCGTCGCCCGACCCGATCTGCCACGCCATCAGCACCAGCAGCAGCGCATCGGTGCCGCTCGAACAGCCGATCACGTGCTTGGCGCCGCAGAAGGCGGCGAGATCGGCCTCGAGCGCGCGCACTTCCGGACCCTGGATGAACTGGCAATGGTTGAGCACGCGGCCGACCGCGTCGTCGATGGCGCTGCCGAGGCGGCGGCGCTGGGCGGCGACGTCGATGAATGGGATCGGGCTGCCGTCGAGGCGGGTATGCTGATTCATCGTTCGATTCACGCGAAGATTATTGATTGGAGCATGACCTTTACCGAAAACCGGTATCCACTTTTCGGGGTCATGCTCTAGCCGACAACGCGGCGCGGTCCCTTGCGCGGCGCGCTCGACTGCGCGGTGCGCGCGCTCAGGCAGCGGATCGCGATTTCGAGGCTGGCGACGGCTTCTTCGCCGGTCACCGCCGGCGACTGGCCGCTGCGGATGGCGCTGATGAAGGCCAACAGCTCGGAACGCAGCGGCTCGGCATAGCCGACCGACAGGTGCCGCATCGAATAAGAGCCGTCGGGCTGGAAGCCGAAGCATTCGGTGACTTGGAGCGTGAGCAGATCGGCCATCAGATATTTGTCGCGAGTGGCGATGTGGATGGTGCGCGCCTTGAACGGGGTGAGCCAGTTGGTATTGACTTGGGCCAGCACGCCGGAGGCGGTGCGGAACTGCAACAGCGCGATGTCCTCGCGCTCGGCGACCGCGCTCGAGGTCTGCGCATGGATTTCGACGATCTCGGAATCGGTGAACCAGCGGATCAGATCGATATCGTGCACGGCGAGATCGATGACGACGCCGACATTCGACATCCGCGGCGGAAACGGTCCGACCCGGGTGACGGCGATCGAAAGAATGTTTTGGCCCTTGATCGCCCGCTTGATCGCCTCGACCGCCGGATTGAAGCGCTCGACATGGCCGGCCATGAGCGTGACGCCGGCGCGGCGGGCGGCGGCGACGATGGCATTGCCCTCTTCGATGGTGGAGGCGATCGGCTTCTCGACCAGGATATGGATGCCGCGCGCGGCGCAGTCGACGGCGATGTCGCGATGCAGGTGGGTGGGCGCCGCGATGGTGACGGCGTCGACGCCGCGCGCGATCAGGCTGTCGAGGTCGGCAAACGCGCTGCAGCCGAGGTGGCGGGCGACGTGCTCACGCTGCTTGCGGTCGGGATCGACGACGCCGACCAGCTTGACGCCAGGCAATTCCGACAGCACCCGCGCATGGTTCGACCCCATCACGCCGACGCCGACCACGCCGATCCGCAATGCGCCGTCCGCGCCTGGCTTTACCGCCTCACTCATATAAAGGTCCCCTAACCCCTACGCCCCGACTTCCCCTAGCACGGACCGGGCCAACTGGCGACCCGAGCCGGCGCGGAACCCGAACACGTTTGGATTCAATTCGTTGCAGCGGGCACCATCCGTCGCACCGTGAGGTAACCGCCGGCCGGTTGTCAAGTATCTGATTTATAAATGAATTAGTGCAAAAGCGCGTCTTTCTGGCTCACACCTCGTCCGGCTGATAGATGACAATTTTGCTGCCGTCGGTGTCGAAACCGACATTGACGTGGACCAGCTTGCGCAGCCGCTCGCGGACCTGGGCGCGCTTTTCCGGGTCGACCAGAAGCACCATGAAGCCGCCGCCGCCGGCGCCCAAGAGCTTGCCGCCGACCGCGCCGGCATCGCGCCCGGCCTCGTAGATGTCGTCGATCTGCGAATTGGAGACGCTCGCGGCGAGCTCGCGCTTGATCTGCCACGACTGATGCATCAACTCGCCGAGCTCGCGCAACGGCGTCTTCGGATCGAGCAATATGTCGGCGGCGCTGTCGACCAGGCTGCGGATCATGCGCAGCTGGTTCTTGCGGCTGTTCATATTCTTGATCTGGTCCTGGGCGAAATCGGTGGCGAAGCGCGAAAAGCCGGTAAAGAACATCATCAGCGATTGCGAAAGCTCCGTGCGCCGTGCCTGCGGCAGGATGAACGGCATCACCGAAAAGGTGCCGTCCTGGTGAAAGTCGATGCGGTTGAAGCCGCCATAGGCCGCCCAGATCTGGTCCTGGCAGCCGACGTCTTCCTTGAGCACCTCCTGCTCGATGCGGATCGCCTCGCGGCCGAGGTCGCGCTTACTGATCATCCGGGCATTGAGCGCGTTGAGAGCGTTCAGCAACCCGACCGTGAACGAACTGCTCGAGCCCAAACCGGAGCGCGCCGGCAGGTCGGCGTCGTGATGGATTTCGAGGCCGTCGGTCACGCCCATGTCGGTAAGAATACCGCGCACCGCCGGATGCTCGATCTCGGACGCGTCCTTGACCAGCTCGACCTTGGAATAAACGATCTTCGACTTGTGCTCGAAGAACGGCGGCAGCCGGCGCACGCTGATGTAGCAATATTTGTCGATCGCAGTGCCGATCACCGCGCCGCCGTGCTCGCGAAACCACGTCGGATAATCGGTACCGCCGCCGAACAGCGAGATGCGAAACGGGGTGCGGCTGATGATCATGCGGGCCGGTGTTCGAATTTGGCGCCGAAGACGCCCTCGGCGAGCTTAAGCGATTCGGGCGTGCCGATGTCGATGAAGGCGAACGGTCCGGCGAAGGCATCCAGCGAGCAAGATGCCGCCCGACCGAACACGTCGCGCTCCAGCGAAACGGCGCCGCCGCCGGCAATCTCGTCGAGCAGCGCCGCCGAGAACAGATAGACGCCGGCGCTCACGGTGCTCCGGCCATGGAAGGCCGAATCTTTCTCGATGAAGCCGCGAATGCGGCCCTCACCGTCAAGCTCGACCCGGCCGTAACGGCCGGAGTCGTCGACTTCGGCGCACAGCAGCGTGGCCTTTGCCCGGACGCGCCGGTGGTGTGCGACGAAGGCGCAGAGATCGGCATCGGCAAAACTGTCGCCATTCATCACCAACACCGGATCGGTGCGCAAATTCGGCCGGGCGAAGCGGATGGCGCCGGCGGTGCCGAGCGGTCCCGGCTCCGTCACCGTCACCACCGTCAAATCGTCGTAGGAGGATTTGTTACGGTCGAGGAAACCGACGACCGCCTGCGCCCGGTGTCCCAATCCGAGCACGATGCGCTTGGCGCCAAAGCGCCGCAGCCAGTCCAACAGATAGGCCAGATAGGGACGGCCGCCGATCGGCGCCAACAGCTTCGGCGTGTCGCCCAAGGCCGACTGGATACGCGTGCCAAGCCCGCCGGCGAGCACCAGAACATCGAGCGTCGCCAGGCACTGCGCGGGCTTAGAGGCAGGATGAGTCACGCGACCGTCAGAGCACACCGACCCCTCCGCTGGCATGACTCGTCGACGCGACAATAAAGACCCGCGGTCAAGGTAGGTCAACGTTCCTGCGCCATGGCGCTGTGCATACGCTACGAAGGGTCTGGGGGAATGACGATGATCTCGTAGCGTTCGGGCGGCGAGTCGAAACCGAAAAAGCGGCGCGACACGACAGCGTCCTCATCGGCGACAACGGGAAAGTACGCGGCGTAGCCGCCCAGCGCACGCATGCAGAAGGCATCGGTCTCGGGACAGACCATCGCCGCACCCTCGCGTCGGATGCGATCGTCGCTGACCCACGGCGTCTGCTTCGGACTGTCGATATCGAAGATCGCCGGCTGGTTGTCGAAATAGAACACGATGCCGTTGACGAATGTGTTGCTGCCAATGATGCGCAGCGGCTTGTCGGTTTGCGCGCGCCAAACCCGCTCGACCGCCGCGGCGACAGCCCGGTAATCGCTGGCGTGGTCCGGCACGCCGTTCAAATGAACGCCGAGCGCGGCCAGCGGTGAGACGGCGAGCGCGACCAAAGGAAAAACGACCGCGAGCGCCAACAGGCGGACGGCGGCGAGGCGGGACAGCGCGACCAGCGGCGACGACAGCAGCACGATCGACAACAGCGTCATCGCCGGCGTGACCCAGATCGACTCGATGGCAACCGTCAGCAGCATTGCGATCAGCATGGCGAAAGCAAACGGCGCGGCGAACGCGATGGCCAGGGTGCGCCGCTCCGGCGCCGACGGCCACAGCGTGTCGCGGATCGCGGCCCAGCTCGGCCGCGTCGCCAGCAGGCAAAGCACGATCGCCGCCACGGCATAAGCGATGCCGTTGCTGGTGAAGGCGAGCGCCGAAAACAGCGCCGATGCCGAAGTCCCCGAATGCGCTTGCATCGCATAGGAGAACGGCATGAAAGCATGCGTCGTCAGCCAATAGACATTCGGCGTCAGCAAGACCGTGCCGACCGCAAGCGTCACATAGGGCGCCGGCGAACTGAAATAGGTGGCGCGCCGCGGATCCGTCAACGCGGCAAGACCAAGCCCGGCAAGAAGCGTGATCGACCAATATTTGGCCAGCATGGCGGCGGCAGCGGCGCTGCCGGCAAGCGCCGCCCAGCCGAGGCGCCGCGTTTCGAACGAGCGTAGGAACCACCACGTCGCCAACGCCCAAAACGGCGTCAACACCGTGTTGGCGTTGAACTTGATGGCGTGAAAATTATAAAACGGCACGAACGTCAGCAGCACGATAGCGGCGACGCGTTTGTCGGGCGGCAGATATCGCGCCGCAAGCCGCCATGTGATCCACAGCGCCAGCGTCGGCAGCAAAATGGCGAAACAATAATAGGCCCAGTCCTCGCGCGGAAACACGCCGAACCAGGCCCGCAGCAGCCAAGCGCCGAGCGGCGGATGTTTCGGCGTGCCCAGCCCGGCCTCGCGCGACCACGCCACGAACTCGCCCATGTCGGTGTGGATGTCCTGGCTGCTCTTGGCGATTGCCGCGTAGAGCGACCAGACGGTGAAATAACAGGCGAGCACGACGACCATGGTGCGCTCGCGGCGCGCCGGATCGACCAGCGCGTCGAACAGGCGCTCGATCCGATTGTTTGCCGAAAGGACGAGTGCAGCCGCGGTCATCGCCGTGACATTACTGACGCGACGACCTTACTGCCAGCGCGCGAAGCGCCGCGACGGCAGGGTCAGCGCGACCCCGGCGCGGCGCTCAGGCTGCGGATCTTGGTGGCGGAAATCGCTTCCGTCTCCTCGTCGAGCACGATGCGCTCGACTGCATAGCCGACGTCGCGGCCATAAAAGACGTTGGTGATGTTGGGCAGCGGCACCACCACGAAGCGTCCGGTATAGGCGGACAGCGCGGTTTCGATGCGCTGTTTGACCGCAAAGAACGGCAGCGGATTCTTGGCGTCGGTGCCGTGGGTGTCGCGCACCGCAATGCAAACCTGTCCGACCCGGCGCAGTCCCTCTTCGATCAGGCGCTGATGACCGCCGTGGAACGGCTGGTAGCGGCCGATGAACAGCGCCGTCGGCTTTTGCGGATCGAAGGCCGGCCGCAACAGCGCCAGCGCCTGCTCGGCCCAATATTGCGCCGTGCCGTCGGGGCCGACGCGCAGATCGAATTTATCCGGGGCAACGAACATCCGGTTGGTGTCGGCGAAACGTCCGGCATCAATGCGGTCGAGCCAAATGGTGAACGCATCGCCGAACACGGCGCGGGTCTGCTCGGTCGGGCAGATGAAATCGGCAATCACGGTGCCGCCGGCCTCGACGACGCGGTCGCACATCCAGCCCATGCGGCGGGCATGCTCGATGCGGTCTTCGTGGGTAAAGCCGAGATCGCGGGACAGATTGGCGCGCACCGCATCGGCATTGAAGACGACCGCGTTGATGAGCGGGGCAAGCGCGTTGGCAAGCGTGGTCTTGCCGGCGCCCGGCAGCCCCATGATCAGAATTCTGCGTTTCACATCGACTCCATGTGTTGGCCCGCGGTAGCGCTACAACGACTTCGGAGTTGGCGCAACCCGACCCGGCGCATGAGTGAGACAAGCTGACGTGAACGCCGGCCATCTTGCCTTGTATATGGCGGGCAGCCTTGCTGTGGCCCCGTCAGTCCCTGGCGGCAAGCTCAAGGCGCTTGTTGCGCGCTCAATCGATAAATCCAATAATTTTCATCGGTCGAGGCATTGGTAAATGATTTGAGAAGCGTCGCCGATAGGTTCGATGCACCCGGCTTCAAGTCGTCCGCGGTCACCGGCCGATTGCGGATGAGAATGGCGTCACGCTGCCCGGCCAATGCTACCGCTTCCGCCAAGCGGCTGGCGAACTCCTCGACCGTGAGCCTGCCATGCCTGCCGTCGTTATAGCTCCAAGGTCCATAGACGCGCGAGCATTCGCATTCGAGATAATATATCGGTCGTCCGAGGTAGCCGGCGACGCTCGAGACCTGTGCGTCGTGCGAGCCGATAAAAAAAGCGTTTGCAAAATCGTTTTGCTTGATCCACGCAGCGGTGTCATAGCTTTCCGAAAACGGCCGCAGCTCGGAAGCCAGCGATATGACGCCGCCACAAGCGTTTACAAGAAGAATTCCCGCGAATAGCCAACGCGACCAGACGGCCGGCGTCTGGCGCGACCGTGCCGACCACACCGCGGCGACCAAGGCTAAAAAAACGACGCCGTGATGGCGGGCGGAGCCCGGAAAATTCCAGATATTCTCAAACAATACAATGCCAAGATACACCAGTGAAAATTCCAAGGTGAGCAGCCTGTTGCGGGTCAGCAGCCAGCAAGCGACGACCGGCGCCGCGAATATCAGCGCGAGCCGTATCGGATGTTCAAAGTTCGCCTGGATCAAAACTAAAATTTCATCGTAGGGATTTGTGTCGAAGAAATCCGGAATGATCGCAGTGCTTGGATGCGCAATGTATGCGATGGCCTGCCGGAGCGTTGCAAAGCTGAACGGCACGAAGGCACCGACCGGGGTTGTCCCATCGGCAAATAACCGTGGAATGCTGAAATGAACGACAGGCGACGACAGACCATACCAAGGTGGCGGCTGAATCATCACAATGGCGAATGCGAGAAGCAGGAGATACACGACCGCTCCCGCGATCGGCACATAGACGGGATCCGGCCTGCGACGCACTGCTTCCATCGCAAGCCCGGCTGCCAAGACCATCGACCAGATGGTGGAATACGTATGCGCGTTCGCCAGCAAGCCGAGCAACAGCCAAAGCGCGAACTCCGGCCGGGGCCGGCGCTCGCGCAATGCGATGAAAGCGAAAGCGATGAGCGCAATCAGCACATAATTGCGGCTCATGACAAAATATTCCCAGAACAGAAAATAGCTCAGCAATAACAGAATTTTTTCCAATCGACTGAAGGGCGAATAGACATAGATGATGATCCAGACCCCCAGCGCCAAACAGACTTGCATGATCTGTATCGCCGTCGGGTCCGACGTGACGCGTGAAACCAACCACTCCAATATGTAAAGCAGCGGGGGATGGCCGTAGCCCCGCATGTTGATCAGCAGATCGCCAAAAGTTGGGCTGGACAGACCGATCGAAAATGTCTGAAACTCGTCGCGCCACATCGGATGATGCAGCGTGCGAATGACATCGATGGTGACCAAAACGGCAAAGAACGTGTGAGCGATCGCGGCGGCAAGCCCCGCCGGAAGCCGGCGCGAAACCGCGCGTGCAGGGGTCTCCGCCGCCGACCCGATCAAGGTCGCACCCGGTAGTCCTTATCGACGTAGCTGTGGCCGGGCGCCGGCTCCATGAGGAACCGGTCGGATCGGGAAGCGACCAGGTGCGGTCTTTTCGATTCCAGCATGCGCGTCAAATTGGCGTTGTAGACGTACCAGTCCTCGGCCGATCGGTAGTCTTGCTGTATGGGCAACCGCTCGTCGGTCGATTCTGCGTCCTTCTCCGCGAACACCAGCGTCACCATGTTGTACGGCGCACAGAAGCGTCCCATGCCGCGCCCGGTATTTTTCACCGCTGTCAAATCGACATTGAAGACGTTCATGTCGAATTCATTGGCGGCGGTCTCGCGGTAGGCGATGATGTAGACCCGGCAATCGGCGAAACGATTCATCACGAAATAGTCGACGTACCACATCGGTGGCATGATCGCATAAGGCGTGCCGTAGCTGCTGAACGCATTGAACGTCAGCATTCTGCCGCCCGGCCGCAGCAACCTGCTGAAATTTTGCAGCGCGACCGACGGCGTGAAGACGTTGTCGAGCGTGCTGCCGTCGACGACCAGATCGGCAGTGCCGTAAAGCTTTGCCGGAAGCGGCGTGCGCAAGTCGTGGATAATGTCGGCCTGCTCGTAGTCGCTCCAATCCAGCGCCAGAACCTTGTCGACACCGAAGAGCTTGAAAAGCGCCGCATCGGTGATCAGGGCGGCATCGGCAAATCCGGCGCGGCGATCGACGGTCCTTCGATCCAACGCGATTGTATCGGGGTCGATCCCCGTCGTATCGATGCCGTTGTCCGTGAGCAGCTTCAGGATTTTTTGCGGCGTGAAATAGATCGTCTGGCGCCCGATGAGCCGGACGTCGCCGCGGATCGGCTTGAATTGATGTTCCCTGATCAGCGCTCCGACGAGCGCAGGGCCGATGCCCATGGTCTCTCCGTTCATACCTTCCGCGAGCAAAGCACAAGGTGGAAGAACGGCCGCTCAACCGGCTTGCGGCGGCGCCATCGTTACCCGGTGTCTTTGCCGCCGCGATCGCGAACGACCTTATAGAGCGCGTCGATTTCCCGCAATCTTTCCTTCAGGACCCGGCCTGCCCGTTCGAGATCGGCGGCGATCTCCGGCGCCGACGCTGCGACAGTTCCGCCGAGCTGCGGCGCGTTGGTGATCTGATAGCCGGTCCAGGCGACGAATTTGTCGAGAAAATAATTGAGCGCGTAGACATCGTCTTTGGCGAGCTCCTCCATGTTTAGCCGGCCCATCAGCCAGTTCATCTTGACTTGATGCTGCCTGGGAAAGGATGAGATGTCGATGACGGAAGCGTTGAGGTGCGTCCGCGGCGGCGGCGGCGCATTGCCGCCGCCGACGAATTCCGCGATTTTCCGCCGGATCGCTTCGTCGTTGAGGCTTTCGGTCGCGATCTCGATATGGCTGTCGAACAGCGCGAGGTGCTGCCGCACCAGCGCATGCGTCTTGTCATAATACCAGGCGAACTTTTCCCGCAGCGGCAACCGGTCCCACGCCGCGCGCGACATGTCGCCGAAGTGAAACGCCGCCATGCGCTTGACCTCGGCCTCGGGGCTCGGCGAATAATAGCGGTAGGCGGTCGGAAACAATTCGCAGTTGGTGATCAGGCTTTCGATGCAGGCGTCACGGTCGTCGCGATAAAGATGCACGACTTTCAGGCCGCGGCCGTAATGCTCGGCGAACAGCGGCAAGATCGCCGCATAGCCGTTGCCGACGATACTGTCATAGGGGCAGTCCGCGACCATGCGCTTGAGCGCGTCGGCGGCGCCGCCGTCGCCGGTCTCGGAGAAATCGCAAAACGCCTGATAGATTTCCCGGCAGCAATATTCGTGCATGGTCTGCCGGTTGCCGGTTTCGCTGAAGACCCGCTGGATCATGTGATTGAGCGATTGCGTGCCATCGCGGCCGGTGCCGACGCAAAGAATATTGAGCTTGGGCTGAGGTGCAGGATCGGATCGTCGGACTGCGATCCGGCGCTCTTCATCGGAGGGTTCGACGGCTTCGTAGTCCGAGCCCATAAACAGATAGCCGCCCAGGACGTCGAAAAAACTCATCGCGCTGCGCGACCGCACGAGGTGAGGGCGCGGATTGGATTTGATCCGACGCAGATTGCTCCGATATGCATCCCACTCCGCCTCGGAACGGTATAACGCCTGGGTCGGCGAGACGCCGGTTGTCGAACTGGCCCCCTTTTCGGCGAAGACAATGGCCGACATCTCGAATGGGGAGACGAAGTTCCGCACAACTTTTCCCGGGTCCAACAGACAATCGACATTGATGGAAAATGCGTTTGGCTCCTGGTCCGGGAAATACACGATGACGTAGACGCGACAATCGTCGAATTTGTTCATTACGAAGTAGTCAAAAAACCATGACGGAGTCGCTATCGTGTAAGGGTCGAAGTGATTGCTGAGCGTGTTGATGAGACAAAGCCGTCCGCCCGGACGCAGGAGCTCGCAATAGTTCTTCAGTGTCAGTGCCGGATTAAAGGTGTTGTCGAGCGTGCTGCCATCGACGATGAAATCCGCGCAGCATTTGAGCTCATCGGGCACGGGGGCGCCCAGATCGTGAATGATTTCGGCCCCCTCATAGTCGCTGCGATCGAGCGCCTTGATGCGATCGACGCCCAAGAGATTGAAGAATGCCGCATCGCTGATGATATCCCGTCCTGACGGAGCACGGCGGCGATTGATCGTCGCGGTATTGAGCTTGAGATTTTCGGCCTGGACTGCTGAAACATCGAT